>ENA-OZAA01000009-OZAA01000009.1-human-gut-metagenome-genome-assembly--contig:-NODE-9-length-180061-cov-25.974951_pt1 | contig 180061 bp, 168 predicted proteins | sample MGYA00244204_ERZ653492 | MGnify/ENA primary metagenome ERZ653492 (study PRJEB26926, sample SAMN06164980) | human gut metagenome | biome: ENVO:00009003; feature: ENVO:2100002; material: ENVO:00002003... | reverse complement strand
GATAGTGTGACAAGCATCGGAAATGAGGCGTTCAATGATTGCACAGGTATTACAGAAGCGGTTATAGGAAATAGCGTTACGAGTATAGGCAACGCCGCGTTCCGTGGCTGTACAGGTCTTACAAGTATAACGATTCCTGATAGTGTGACAAGCATCGGAAATGAGGCGTTCAATGATTGCACAGGTATTACAGAAGCGGTTATAGGAAATAGCGTTACGAGTATAGGCAACGCCGCGTTCCGTGGCTGTACAGGTCTTACAAGTATAACGATTCCCGATAGTGTGACAAGCATCGGAGCCGGAGCACTCTCATACTGTACAAGTCTTAAAAATATAACCATAGATGAGAATAATAAAAACTATTTAAGTAAGGACGGCGTGTTGTTTAACAAGAAGCAAACAACGCTTGTTCAATATCCCGGTGGAAAGAAGGACAGCGCATATACAATTTCTGGCGGTGTAGTGGATATAGAAAATTGGGCATTCTCGGGCTGCACAGATCTTACAAAAGTGGTTATAGATAACGGCGTTAAAACTATTGGTGATTATGCATTCTCTGACTGCATGGGTCTTGCAAATGTTATAATAGGCAATGGTGTTACAACTATTGGAGATTGTGCATTCGAAAGATGTACGGGTCTTATGGCAATTTACTATCTCAGTACTGATGAGCAGTGGGAAAAGATATCAATAGGAAAAGAAAACTATTGGACAGACTCTGTTATATATGAAAGCCGCGTTGTAGAGCATTTCGGAACATGTGGTGAAAATCTTACATGGAAGCTTTATGCGGATGGTTCACTTGTTATCAGTGGAACTGGTGCTATGAACGATTGGATTTCTTTATCAAATGTGCCATGGAATAATTGGCGATTAGAGATAACAAATATTACCATTTCTGATGGAGTGACAAACATTGGAAACTATGCATTTTGTGATTGTTATAATCTTACAAGCATAACGATTCACGATGGTGTGACAAATATCGGGGACTATGCATTTTGTGATTGTTATAATCTCACAAGTATAACAATTCCTGACAGCGTCATGAATATAGGAAACTACGCGTTCGATCGCACGGGACTTACAAGTGTGACAATACCTGACGGCGTGATAAGCATTGGAGAATCCGCTTTTTCTAGCTGTATAGGTCTCAAAAGCATAACAATATCAGACAACGTGACAAATATCGGAGACTATGCTTTCTACGACTGCACAGGCCTTACAGAAGTGGTTATAGGCAATGGCGTTACGAGTATAGGTGACTCTGCGTTCCATGGCTGTACAGGCCTTAAAAATATAACAATTCCTGACAGTGTGGCGAATATCGGTTGTGGAGCATTCTCTTATTGTACTGGTATTACTAGCGTAACAATTCCCGACAGTATAACAACTATCGGATATGCTGCTTTCCTCGAGTGCACAGGTCTTACGGATGTCTACTACTCCGGAACGAAAGCCGAATGGAGTAGAATAGTAATAGATGAATTAAATGAATGCCTTGGAAACGCTACAATCCACTACAACGCCAAGCCCTGCACCAACCACAGTTGGAGTGAGTGGACGGTGATCCAACCGGCAACCGCTGAAGCGGAAGGTTTGCGCGAGCGCACCTGCTTGGTCTGCGGCGAGAAGGAAACAGAAGTTATTCCGAAGCTCGATTTCACCTACGGCGATGTCAACGGAGACGGTAAGATAAACGGCAGAGACGTAGTCAAACTCGCCAAGTATCTTGCTGCATATGACGAAAGCACCGGAACTTCAAGCGTTACCGTATCTCCCGGAGCCGATGTCAACGGAGACGGCAGGATAGACGGCCGAGATCTTGTCAAGCTCCGCAAATACCTCGCGAACTATGATGAGAGCACGGGGCAATCTTCAGTCAAATTGGGTCCGTCGCATTAAACGGTTGTGACACTGATGATGTGATAATGGGTTGCATATTGTTTGTTGCAGTATGCAACCCGATTTTTGTTTGAGCCTTGTGCTTTCGGTAATTTTTCGCGTTGTATAAAGCACATATATTTGCAATTCGAAAAATACAGCTCGTTCATACCGTGCTTTTGCTTGTTCATACCAAGGATATTGACAAATAAAAAATAAGTAATTATTATATATTTGTACAAAATACTCGCTTGGCTTCTGTGCGGTTAATGCAAAAATATTGGTGTAAGCAGAAGGTTATACTTGAATTTTGCATTTCAACCACGATGCCGAGAATAAAAACGGAGGGTATGCAATGGAAAGGAAGAAAAAGAATTCACTAAAATCTTTTCTCGCGTTGACGCTGGCATTTATCATGGTGCTCGGCGTATCGCCTATCGGTGAGCTTGCGGGCATTGATTTTGCAGAGCTGTTTGGTCTGAAAGCCGCAGCTGAGGGCGATGCCTTAACCGAGGGTATATATACCTACGAAATCGTTGACGGCACGGCGCAAATAACCGATTGTGACACGACTGCCGCGGGTGATATAGTTATCCCGTCGGAGCTCGGAGGGCATCCCGTGACAAGCATCGGAGTATATGCTTTCAACAACTGCAAAGGTTTTACGAGCGTAACCATTCCCGATAGCGTGACGAGCATAGGACTACAGGCTTTTGATAGTTGCACGGGACTTACAAGTATAACAATTCCCGGCAATGTAACCCACATAGACGGTGCGCCGTTTGCTTTTTGCAAAAGTCTTGTGAATATAATTGTAGACAATAACAATGAAAAGTATTCGAGCAATGATGGGGTATTGTTCAACAAGGAACAAACATTACTTGTTCAATATCCCGCCGGAAAGCAAAACAGCACATATGCGATTCCGTATGGCGTAACAGATGTAGGCTATGGCGCGTTTATACAATGTGAGACTCTTATGGATGTAACAATTCCTGACAGCGTGACAAACATTGGCTATGGCGCATTCGCTATTTGTTCGAGCCTTACTGATATAACAATTCCTGACAGTGTGAAAATTATCGACGAGATTGCTTTCGGCGGGTGCAATGGTCTTACAAGTATAGAAATTCCCGATAGCGTAACTACCATCGGAGTACAAGCATTTTCTGATTGTTGCAATCTTACGAGTGTTACTATTGGCGTCGGTGTGATGAACATCGGGAAAAATGCTTTCTTAAATTGCGATTCGCTCAAAAATATCTATTATCGCGGTACTGAAGAGCAATGGAATCAAATAGTTATAAACGACGAAAACAGCTACTTAAATAATGCGGTGATTCACTATGAACATATTGCCTGCGATTCTCATAAATGGGGTAGCTGGCAAGTGGAGAAAGATACAATCGGTGAATCTGAATATATAATGAAACGAATATGCTCCGTCTGCGGAGAAACGCAGACATGTCCAATGATATACACCTACGAAATCGTTGACGGCACGGCGCAAATAACCGATTGTGACACGACTGCCGCGGGTGATATAGTTATCCCGTCGGAGCTCGAAGGGCATCCCGTGACAAGCATCGGAGAATATGCCTTTTCGAGCTGCGAAAGTCTTACGAGTGTAACAATTCCTGATAGCGTAACAAGCATCGGAGAATATGCTTTTGCGGGATGCAAAAATCTTACGAGCGTTAAAATCGGCAACGATGTAGCAACGATAGGCAGCTGGGCCTTTTTTGGATGTATAGGCCTCAAGAACATTGTTATACCTGACAACGTGATGTTTATAGGAGCCGGAGCTTTCGTCGAATGCATGAGTCTTACAAGTATAACCGTAGATAAGAATAATGCGAATTATTCGAGCAGGGACGGTGTGCTGTTTGACAAGGAGCAAAAAACACTTATCCAATATCCGGTGAGACGGCAAGATGCTGAATATACAATTCCGGAAGGAGTTGAAAAAATCGGGGCTATCGCTTTCTATGGTTGTACCGGTCTTACAAGCGTAACAATTCCCGACAGTGTGGCAAGCATTGAAGAGGGTGCATTCGGTTTCTGTAACGGTCTCACCAGTGTAACAATCCCCGACAGTGTGACAAATATCGGAGCCTCTGCTTTCGCTGAATGCAGAGGCCTTACAAGTGTAACAATCGGTAACGGTGTAACAACTATAGGGGACGATGCGTTTAGAAAATGCACAGGTCTAACAAATGTAACGATCCCCGACAGTGTGACGGGCATCGGAAGCAATGCTTTCTCCGACTGTACAGGTCTTACAAGCGTAACAATCCCCGACAGTGTGGAATTTCTTGGAAGCGGGGTGTTCTCTCGTTGTATAAGCCTTACAAGTATAACCGTAGATAAGAATAATGAAAATTATTCGAGCAGGGATGGTGTGCTGTTCAACAAGGATCAGACAACGCTTATCCAATATCCGGCAGGCAATCAAAGAGATACTTATATAATTCCGGACAGTGTGACAAGCATCGGAAGTTGGGCTTTCCTCGGTTGTACAGGTCTCACAAGCATAACAATTCCCGGTAGCGTGACAAGCATCGAAGAAGAAGCTTTCTACAGCTGTACAGGTCTTACAAGTATAACAATTCCGGACAGCGTGACAAGCATCGGAGGCTATGCGTTCTCCGACTGTACAAGTCTTACAAGTATAACAATTCCGGACAGCGTGACAAGCATTGGAAGCGATGCTTTCTCCGGTTGTACAGGTCTTACAAGTATAACAATTCCCGACAGTGTGACAAGCATTGAAGAACACGTGTTTTTCGGTTGTGAAAAATTGGCAACTGTAAACATGGGCAACGGTATTATCAAAATCGGCTTTGCTGCCTTTGAGGATTGCAATTTGCTTAAAGATGTCTATTTTTCCGGCACTGAAGCGCGATGGAACAAAATAGTTGTAGAAGAAGCAAATGATTGCCTGAAAAGTGCTGAGATTCACTATGAATATACCACATGCGATTCTCATAAATGGAGCAACTGGCGCGTGACGATAGAGGCGACTTATGATTCCGAAGGCGTTATGGAGCGGATGTGCTCGCTCTGCGGTGAAACGCAAACGCAGCCCATGATATTTATTTATCAAATTTACGACGGTGTGGCTTCGATAACGGGTTGCTATCATGAAGCAATGGGAAATGTGGCGATTCCCTCTGCCATAGACGGTTGCCCTGTGACAAGCATCGGAAGTTATGCTTTCTCCGACTGTACAGGTCTCACAAGTATAACAATTCCGGACAGCGTGACAAGCATCGGAGATTCGGCTTTCTCCGGCTGTACAGGTCTTACAAGTATAACAATTCCGGACAGCGTGACAAACTTAGGCAACCAAATATTCGCTGATTGCACAAACCTTAGCAGCTTAACAATAGGCGACGGAGTGACAAATATCGGGGAATATGCTTTCAGTAATCTTGAAAGTCTTACTGATGTGACGCTTGGCAACGGTATTGAAAACATAGGTAGAGAGGCTTTTGCCAATTGTAAAAAGTTGACAAATTTGATTCTTGGCAACAGCGTCAAAACTATAGGTCTCTCTGCGTTTTCAGGATGTACAGCTCTCACGAATGTGATTATTCCGGATAGCGTTATAAACATCGGAATCCATGCTTTCAGCGATACGGGTCTTACGAGTATAGTAATTCCGGACAGTGTTGAAACTATTGGGGATTTAGCTTTCTGCAATTGCAGAAGTCTTACCGGCATTTCGGTAGGAGAGAACAATAAAAACTATTCAAGCGCAGACGGTGTGCTGTTTAATAAAGATAAAACAGTAATAATTCAATATCCTGCCGGTAATCAAAGAGATGCTTATGTAGTTCCCGGTAGCGTGACAAGCATTGGAGAATGTGCTTTCTACGGTTGCACAGGTCTTACAAGCATAACAATTCCCGGTAGCGTGACAAGCATCGAAGAAGAAGCTTTCTACGGCTGTACAGGTCTTACAAGCATAACAATTCCCGGTAGCGTGACAAGCATCGGAGGCTATGCGTTCTTCGGCTGTACAGGTCTTACAAGTATAACGATTCCGGACAGCGTGACAAGCATCGAAAGATCGGCTTTCTCTGGCTGTACAAGTCTTACAAGTATAACAATTCCGGACAGCGTGACAAATATCAAAGACAATGCTTTCGACGGCTGTACAGGTCTTACAAGCATAACAATTCCCGGTAGCGTGACAAGCATCGAAGAATATGCTTTCTACGGCTGTACAGGTCTTACCGATGTCTACTACTCCGGAACGGAAGCCGAGTGGAAAAAAATCGCAATAGGTGCTTTTAATGATGAACTTAAAAACGCTACAATCCACTACAACGCCAATCCCTGCACCAACCACAGTTGGAGCGAGTGGACGGTGATCCAACCGGCAACCGCTGAAGCGGAAGGTTTGCGCGAGCGCACCTGCTTGGTCTGCGGCGAGAAGGAGACAGAAGTTATTCCGAAGCTCGACTTCATCTACGGCGATGTCAACGGAGACGGCAAAATAAACGGAAGAGACGTAGTTAAGCTCGCCAAGTATCTTGCCGCATACGATGAACTCACCGGAACTTCAAGCGTTACCGTATCTCCCGGAGCCGATGTCAACGGAGACGGCAGGATAGACGGCCGAGATCTTGTCAAGCTCCGCAAATACCTCGCGAACTATGATGAGAGCACGGGACAATCTTCGGTCAAGTTGGGTCCCGAAAGATAGGTATTTCCAATTGCAGGGAATGCAAAAAATATAGAAAATTTTGAAACAAACTGCGTGTTGCATTGCGGCACGCAGTTTTGTTTTGGCGCAACCGCGTTTTTTACGATCTGTCTTTTCTTTTTTCGTTGAACCTACACGCTGCAGCATTGTTGCCGTCATTGACAAAAAGCCAATATATGGTGTATAATTAAATATGTATGATACAAAATATGCGTAACAATCAGTCGGGGGATAACTCAATGGCAAAAGTCAAAAAGAGAGAAGAATACGGCGACGACAGCATTGAAATGCTCAAAGGCGCCGACAGGGTGCGGAAAAAACCGTCGGTTATTTTCGGCTCGAACGGTATCGAGGGCTGCGAGCACTCGGTGTTTGAAATAATTTCAAACTCCGTTGACGAGGCGCGCGAGGGCTTCGGCAACACGATTACTGTCACCCGCTTCGAGGATAAGTCCATAGAGGTTCAGGATTACGGGCGCGGTATACCCGTTGAGTTCAACCGCAGGGAGAACGAGTATAACTGGAAGCTCCTGTTCTGCGAGCTCTATGCCGGCGGAAAGTATAACACCAACGACGGCGGAAGCTACGAGTATTCGCTCGGCACAAACGGACTCGGCCTTTGCGCCACGCAGTATGCCTCGGAGTATATGGAGGCGGAGGTTCACTCGAACGGCTATTGCTATCATCTGCAGTTCAAAAACGGCGAGCCGGTCGGCGATATGATAAAAGAGCCCTACAGCAAAAAGGACACCGGCACGCGCATAAAGTGGCGCCCCGACCTCAAGGTGTTCACCGATATAGACATACCTCTCGAGTATTTTCAGGATATGATGCGCCGCCAGTCGATAGTCAACGCGGGCATCAAGTTCGTGCTCAGAAATCAGAACGGCTCAAAGTTTGAAACGTTCGAGTATTTCTACGAAAACGGCATAACCGATCACCTCAAGGAGGTCGTCGGCAACAACGCCATTTCTTCTGTCTGCACCTGGAGCGGCGAGCGCGTAGGACGCGACAGAGCGGATCAGCCCGAATATAAGCTTAAAATAAACGCCGCGCTCTGCTTCTCGAATAAGGTCCAGCTCAAAGAGTATTATCATAACTCGAGCTACCTCGAATACGGCGGCGCACCCGATAAGGCCGTGCGCTCCGCGTTTGTGTCGCAGATAGACGCATATATAAAAAAGAACGGAAAATACCTCAAGTCCGACTCGAAGATAAACTTCCAGGATGTCGAGGACTGCCTCGTGCTCATCGTCTCGTCGTTCTCGACCGTAGCCGCCTATGAGAACCAGACGAAGAAATCCGTCACCAACAAGTTCATTCAGGAGGCGACGACTGAGTTCTTCAAGCATCAGCTTGAGATATATTTTATCGAAAACAAGCTTGACGCGGACAAGATATGCGATCAGGTGCTCGTCAATATGCGCGCACGTATCCGCGCGGAGACAACGAAGCTCAACATAAAGAGCAAGCTCCAGTCGAGCAACGATATGGGCAGCCGCGTGCAGAAATTCGTCGATTGCCGCAGCAAGGATGTGGCTGAGCGCGAGCTGTTCATAGTGGAGGGCGACTCGGCTCTCGGCGCCTGTAAGCAGGCACGCGACTCGTCGTTCCAGGCGATAATCCCCGTGCGCGGAAAGATACTCAACTGCCTCAAGGCGGAGTACAACAAAATATTTGCAAACGATATCATAACCGACTTGATAAAGGTTCTCGGCTGCGGAGTAGAGACAAAATCGAAGGCGATGAAGGATATGGTCGCCTTTAATATCGACCAGCTGCGCTGGAACAAGGTCATAATCTGCACCGATGCCGACGTTGACGGATTCCAGATACGCACGCTCATCCTCGCCATGATTTACCGCCTTATGCCAAAGCTTATCGAAAACGGCAAGGTCTATATCGCGGAGTCGCCGCTCTATGAGATAAACTCGAAGGACGAGACGTGGTTCGCGTATAACGAGCAGGAGAAGCAGGATATCCTCTCTCAGCTTGAAAATGCCAAATTCACCATACAGCGCTCCAAGGGACTCGGCGAAAACGATGCGGACATGATGTCACTGACTACGATGAATCCCGCAACCCGCCGACTTATCCGCGTTGACCCGACCGACGCTCAGCAGACAGCGGAGATGTTCGACCTCTGGCTCGGAGACAATCTCGCCGGCAGAAAAGAGCATATCGCACGCGACGGCGCGGCATATATAGATATGGCGGATGTTTCGTAAGCTTAACTATTGAAAGGATTTTGATATAAATGGCGGGAAAAAGAGGCAAAAAAGAACCCCCGAAAAATGAGATAGATCCGCTCAAGAGCGGAGTTCATATTATCGGCGCGGGCGAAGTTGTCGAGCAGCCGATAACCGATACCATTGAAACGAACTATTTCCCTTATGCGATGAGCGTCATCATGTCCCGTGCCATCCCGGAGATAGACGGCTTCAAGCCCTCGCACAGAAAAATACTCTACACGATGTATAAAATGGGTCTGCTCACGGGCGCGCGCTCAAAGTCGGCGAACATCGTCGGACGCACTATGCAACTGAACCCCCACGGCGACGCCGCCATATATGAGACTATGGTCAGGCTCTCGCGCGGGTATGAAGCGCTGCTGCACCCGTATGTAGATTCAAAGGGTAACTTCGGTAAAGCGTATTCGCGCGATATGATGTGGGCAGCTTCGAGATACACTGAGGCCAAGCTTGACCCGATAAGCGCGGAGCTCTTCAGGGATATTGACAAGGATACGGTCGATTTTGTCGATAACTACGACAACACCATGAAAGAGCCGACGCTTCTGCCGGTCACTTTCCCGAGCGTGCTCGTCAACAACAATACGGGTATAGCCGTCGGCATGGCGAGCTCCATCTGCTCGTTTAATCTCGAAGAGGTCTGCCGCACGACTATAGAGCTCATAAGAAACCCCGATCACTGCGTGGCGGATACCCTCAAGGCGCCCGATTTTGCGGGCGGCGCGAAGATTCTCTATGACCGCGCGAAGATAGATGAGATTTACCGCACGGGGCGCGGCTCGTTCAAGCTCTACGCAAAATACGCCTACGACAAATCGAACAACTGCATTGATATAACCGAGATTCCGATGACCTCAACCGCAACGAGCGAGTCGATAATCGAAAAGGTCATTGACAGGGTCAAGGCGGGCGCGATAAAAGAGATAAGCGATATCCGCGACGAGACGGACAGAAGCGGCCTTAAAATAACGATAGACCTCAAAAGGGGAACTGACCCCGACAAGCTCATGCAGAAGCTTTACAGGCTCACGCCGCTCTCGGATTCCTTCGCCTGCAACTTCAACGTCCTGATAGCGGGCTCACCCCGCGTCATGGGCGTCAAGGAGCTGCTCGAGGAGTGGATAGCGTTCCGCATGGAGTGCGTCAGACGCAGGACGTATTTTGAGCTCAAAAAGGCCAAGGACAAGCTGCATCTGCTCCGCGGACTTGAAAAAATACTTCTCGATATTGACAAGGCGATAAAGATAGTCCGCAACACCGAGGAGGAGGCGGAGGTCGTCCCGAACCTTATGATAGGCTTCGGAATCGACCGCATTCAGGCAGAATTTGTCGCGGAGATAAAGCTTCGCCACCTCAACCGCGAATATATCTTAAAGCGCACTCAGGACATTGAGGAGCTCGAAAAGCTCGTTGCCGACCTCGAGGATATCCTCGCAAAGCGCGGCAGAGTGGGCAAGATAATCATAAACGAGCTTGAGGATGTCATAAAGAAATACGGCAAGCCGAGAAGGACGGAGATTATCTACGCCTCCGACATCGAGGATGAGGAAGAGGAGGAGCAGATACCCGATTATCCCGTGACTCTCTTCTTCTCGAAGGAGGGCTATTTCAAGAAGATAACCCCGCAGTCTCTGCGCATGAGCAGCGAGCAGAAGTTCAAAGACGGCGACGAGCTCGCTCAGACAGTTGTCACGGATAACTCAAAAGAGCTGCTGTTCTTCACGAACCGCTGTCAGGTCTACAAGGCGCGCGTCAACGACTTCAAGGAGACTAAGGCGAGCGCACTCGGCGACTATGTGGCGAGCACGCTCGGCATGGACGAGGGCGAGACGGCGGTCTATATGGCGGTCACGTCCGACTATTCGGGCTATATGCTCTTCTTCTTCGAAAACGGAAAGGCTGCCAAGGTCGAGCTCTCCGTGTATCGGACAAAGACTAACCGCAAGAAGCTCATAAAGGCCTATTCGGACAAGTCACCCGCCGCAGCAATGTTCCATATCGAAAAAGATACGGAGCTTGTCATAGTTTCCTCCACCGGCAGACATCTTCTGATAAATACGGGAGCCATATCGCCCAAGACCACCAAGGACACGCAGGGAGTCGGCGTTATGAGCCTCAAAAAGGGTCAGAAGGTCATGACCGTGCGCGAGTACAGAGAGGGCGAGTTCGCCAAGGCGTACAGATATAAAACAAAGAATCTGCCCGCCGCAGGTGCATTGCTCAGCGCCGAGGACAAGGGCGAGCAGCTTGAGCTCGGAATATAAAAAAGACCGTCTGCAAGGCTTCCCCGCAAAACGGTCGGCGGGAAAAGCCCTGCAAACGCATTAACTTCGGACTCTTGCCGCTGAGAGTAGTTTGCGCTTTCTCCGCGGGATAATACATCCGAACAAAGGAATTTTACGCATATTGCAAAACTTTTTATAAAAACTATTGAAATATATTAAAGTATATGCTAAAATATTTTAGCAATTTATGTTTGGAGGTTAACTTCATGGCAGTACATGAGATTATATTGGGTATAATCCTTCTTCTTCTTTCGGTCGCAATTATTGTTCTCGTCCTTCTTCAGGAGGGCAAGTCCGCAGGTCTTTCCGGCGCTATCGCAGGCGGCGCAGAGACTTTCTTCGGCAAGAACAAGAGCAGGACTATGGAGTCTAAGCTGGTGCTCATCACGAAGATTATCGCTATCTCCTTCTTCGTTCTTGCACTCGTTGCAACGCTGCTTCTCCTCTTCCTTTAATATTCGATATCGGAATCGGACGGGCAATATCTAAAAGCTGAACTTATGCGATCCTTCGGGGTCGCATTTTTTCATGCATATAAAAACCACCCCGGGCTCAATGCTTTTACGCTGAACCCGGGGCTATGTGTGCTTATAGGGATTGGCTTTTAATCAATATTCAGCTCGACGCGCCCTTTCGGGATATACATTATCGTTCTGCAGCCGTTGGCACGTCTGAACTCGGCAACATATCCGCCCGTGAGGTCGAATCTGTAGCCGTAGGCATTTTCGGCGAGTGTGTTTATCGTGGCGCTGTCGGTGAATTCCCTTGAATTTTTCGGCATATAGTCGCCGCTCGTGTATGTGCTTATCTGTTCTCCTGTCTCGCGGTCGGTTTCCGGCTTTGATTTGCCGTTGTCCCAGAAAGCGTTGAATATCGGCGTGGTGTATTCAAGCGCGTCGACGGTGAGCTTGCCTATGTCCGCCACTCTGACGGCGACTATAGGCGATTCGTCAACGAGCAGGTCATAGAGCCCGTGGGCTTTTAGATATTCGACGGTGTTTGTCATTTCCTCGGTTATCGGAATAACGGATTTGAACTTGCCGAAATCTCCGTATTCCGAGCCGTTGGTCATCATCTCGCCGTAGTTGCCGGCTTTCCAGGCGTTGTTTATTGCATCCTCGGGCATTTCGGCATCTTCGTCGTCTGTGTCGGGCGAGTAGGCTTGGGCTGCCGTCACGGTTTTGACTCCGTCCGACGCTATGTCGCGGTACAGAGCCGCCGCGCCGAGCCACTTCGAGTCGGAGCAGAGAATTTTGTCTGCGCCCAGAGCGGTTATGTCGTTATATATCGCGCGGGCGAGTCCGCGTGTAAATTTTTGGTCAACGACGGTCTTTTTGTCCATCTGTCCCGAGAAGAGAACGGGGAATACTTTTTCGCTGTCTATGTTCAGCAGCTCGTTTTTGATTTTGTTGTTCCAGTTCTCGGTGTTTTCTATTGAATAGAGCGAGAGATAGTCGCCGAGCCCGACTGTCTGATATTCTCTTATTATCTCGCGCCCGTTCTTGAGCTTGTATTTTATAATAACAGTGCTGCGCACGGCTCTTTCGGAATAATCCTCGCTGCTTGAAACAACCTTTCTGCCCGAGGCGATGAGCCTTTTGTGCAGCTCGCGCACGGCGTTAATGTCGCTTTCGCTTTTGAATCCGTCGATAATTATGCGCCTTTCGTCGGCGTTGCTGCGATAGTAGCAGCCGCTGTTTATGCCAACCGGGTTTCCGTCCTCGTCGAAGGCGAGATAGTAGCCGGAGTTTGCGTTGAATTTGAGCTCGTCTGCTCTTGTGCGGTAGCTTCCGAGAAGTATGTCCGGAGCGGATACCGATGCGCTCTCGATGCTGTCGGTATCAGGCACGCGGCTGCTGTAACCGAAGAACCCGGTGTAGAGCGAGAGCATAACGGCGACCGTGAGAGCCACATGGACAAGCCCGTATTTCCAATCCTTTTTGAGTGCCTTGAAGCTGAGGTTGAGCATAATATCGAAAACGACGAATATAACGGCGCTCAAAAGTACGGTTGTTATGCCCGTTATAAGATATTGCTTGTCGGTGATTTGCGAAAAATAAAAATTAACGGCGACGATAGTCGAGCCTGCGGAAACAGCGAGCATGGCGGTCAGCAAAAAGTTTAAAGTCTTGCTCCTGCCGCTGAAGCCGCATATCTCCACCTTCCTGCGCTTTAGCATCAAAAGCCCGAAAACGAACAGCAGGGCGGTCAGTATCGCCCAGAGTATATAGGGCTCAAGAGACGGCGCACGCCAGCTATTCAGCTCGTCTGCGGTGATTTTAGAGAATCCGTCGGCCGAGACCAACGAGCCCGAGCGGATGAATACGTCGTTGTTGAGCGAGAGCAGATTGAGACGCGACAGCACGCGTCCGAAAGGGGAGAGAGCCATGCTGATATCCTGGTTGTGACTCGCCGACGGATAGAGTGCGTAGTTTGAATTGTGAGGCGCGCCGAAGAGCAGCTTCGGTACAGTGTTATTGAGAAAATATACAGCAGCGCTCGAAAACGCTATGAATGCGAGCGAAAACAGTACCGATTCGCCTGCGGTTCCCACGCAGACGGAGACTGCCGCCGCAACAGAGAATCCCGCAAGCGCCGTCACGGTCATGTGAACGGCGTAAAACAGCAGCGTGCGCCAGAGCATGACGGACGAGCCGAAGTAGATAAGGTTCAGCATTGCCGAAAAGGCGAGCGGGAGAAGCACGGCCGCTTCGAGCATGACCGCTCCCGCCAGCCAGTGCGCCGAAAACAGACCCGCGCGGCTGATGCCGAGGCTGAAATATATGTTGTTCTTCGCCCTGCTTGAGACGAATCTGAAAAGCATTATGCCCAGCGCCGCCGAGAGAATGACGAGCACCGCAGTATAGAAATAGAACCAAAAGTCAAAAATATCGGACACTGCGGAGCCGTTTCCGTCGGCGATTATCAGGAACTTTCCGGATCCGCGCAGAAGCTCCAACGTTGCCGAGCCGCCGCTCTTCAGCGCCGTAAGCTGTCTTATCTTGTCGCTGCCGAAAAAGCTTCTGAGGTAGAGCGCCAAGCTCATGACAAAGACCGCGAGCGGAAAAGCAAAGTTCTTTCTCATCGCGTGTGCGACCGTGAAGCCGAACGGATTTTTAAAGCCGTTTTTTGTTCTGTTCACCCTTTCTCCCTCCGATGCTGCTCAGTTCGGCGGCCGCACCGTTTCAGCGCAGCCGCCGATTTGATTTTATTTGCCCGTGCCGAGATTCAGCTCGATGCGTCCTTTCGGAACATACATTATCGTAAGAGCGCCGTTTTCGCGCTTGAACTCAACAAGGTATCCGCCCGTGAGGTCGAAGCGGTAGCCGTAGGCGTTGGCGGCGAGCTTTTCGACAATAGTCTTGTTTGTTATGGTTACGGCATCCTTCGGCATGAAATCGCCGCTGTTGTAGTTGCTCACCTGATAGGTGTAGCCGGTGGAATCCGTCTTTGAAACTGCCTTTGATTTTCCGTCATCCCAGAAGGCGTTGAATATCGGGCTACAATAGCCGTATCCGTATCTTGTATTCACGGAGTCGGTCGAGTGACCCATGTCCTTAACTCTGACGCTGACTATCGGGGACTCGTCTGTGAGCTTCTCGTAGAGTCCGTGCTCCTTGAGGAAGCTTATAGTGTTCGTCATCTCCGAGGTTATCGGAACTGTTGAGTAGTCGCCGAGTGAGATATAATGTCCGCTCGACTCTCCGTGCGCCGAAAGCTCGTTGACCTTATCCTGCCTTGACATATCAAGATCTTCCTCAATACCCGGTTCCGGCATAGCCTCTGTTACGGTAGTGGCGCTTCCGTAGTACGCCTCATCCTGTGTGTTTTGACGAGAAACATAGAACGCAACCGAGCCGAGATATTTCGCGTTGCTTGTCAGGAGCTTGTCGGAGCTCAGCGTGCTGATATCATTATATATCGCGCGCGCAAGACCTGCGGTCAGCTCCTCGTCAACAGCGGTTCTCTTGTCCATCTGAGCGGAGAAAAGTATCGGTATCATGCTCTTTGCGTCGATGTTGAGCAGCTCGTTCTTGATTTTGCTGTTCCAGTTCTTGGTATCCTCAAGGGTATAAAGTGTGGGATAGTCTGTCAGCGGAACATAGTTATAAACTCTGACAAGCTCGCGTCCGTTCTTGAGCTTGTATTTTATGATAACCTTCTGGCTCGTGACTCTCTTCGAGTAGTCATCAGGGTCGCAGTTCATTTTGTTGATGTTTCCTGCTTTTATCATGGCCTTGTGGATTTCGCGGACAGTATTTATGTCATCTTTGTCCTTGAAGTCCTCAACGAGTGAGTTCGAACGGTTGCCGACATAGTAGTAGTCCTTGAGTCCGTCCTCGCCGAAGTAAAGGTTGCTGTTATATCCGGAATGGAGTCCGTTGCCGAGCTTGTAGCTGCCCATCAGTGCGTTGGGCGCGGAGATGGATGCACTCTCAATGGACTGAACATCGGGCACGCGGCTGCTGTAGCCGAAGAAGCCGGTGTAGAGCGAGAGCAGGAACGCCGCCATGAGACCGACGTGGACAAGACCTATCTTCCAGTCTTTTTTAAGAACCTTGAAGCTCAGGTGGACGAGTATATCGAGCACGAGGAAAACCGCCATGCTGATTACCAAAAGTATGGCTATAAGCAACCATGTGGATATATCCGGGTTCTTGGAAGCTAAGTAAATTACCAGCGAAGCGGCCCCGAAGGAGGCCATCATGCAGAGCACGAAGTTCAATACCGCGCTTCTTCCGGGGAAACCGCATATCTCGGCTTTTCTGCGCTTGAACATGAAAAGTCCGAACACGAAGAACGCGGCGATGAGAGCGGCCCAGAGAATGTACGGAGTCAGAGAGGGAGCAACCCATTTCTTTGCGGCCTCTTTGGTCATAGCCCCGACGGTGGCGGAATTGATGTAGGCGCTTCTGTTGAGAAGAAGCAGATTTATATGGGCGATAGCGCGGCCGAACAGGGTGCTGTTCGTCATATCCAGATAGTTCTCGCTGAAGCTTGAAGCGACGGGATATATGCCGTAGTAGGTTTTTGAGGGAGCGCCGTTGAGGATTGCGGGAACGCTGGAGTTGACGCACATTGTGACAACGCTCGGGAACGCCGCGAGAACGGCTGAAAAGCCTATCGATTCAATAACGGTGCCCACGCAGCTCGAGACAGCCGCCGCTATAGTGAGACCGGCGAGCACGGATATCGTGCAGTGCACGGCGTAGAGCAGGAAGGTTCTCCAAAGCATGGCGGACGAGCCGAAAAAGTGGAGGTTGATTCCGAGCGATACTGCGAGCGGGATGAGTGTTGCCGCGAGCATCATAATTATGCCTGCAACCAGACGCGCTGTGTAGAGATCGGCGCGCTTAATGCCGAGGCTGTAATAGACGTTGACGGTCTTTTTGTTGGTAACGAATCTGAAGAGCAAAACGCCGACTAACAGCGATATCACAACGAGCAGAGCGGGGTAGAACGAGATGAGCGGTTCATATGCCGCGCGCTCCGAGTCGAAGATAAAGACCTCATACGCTTCGCGCATTAACTTCATGACGTCCTGACCGGTGATAGCGGCCTTGTTCTTTGCTTCGCTCAATACATCCCAGCAGAAGCCGGTGAGATAGAAAATAATGCTGAGCACAAATGTTGCAAGGGGGAGAATGAAGTTTTTCTTTATCGCGTGAGCGACGGAGAAACGGAATGTGTTCTTATATTTCTTCATCTGTGACACCTCATTTCTTCTCTTCGGGCTTGCCGAAGATGTCCTTGAAGTCGTAGTCGCTACCCTCCATCTCCTCGAGGAAGATTTCTTCGAGCGTGAGCGGGAACTTTTCGATCATCAGCGGATTCATATTTTGAAGCTTCTTCTCGTTTTCGTCCATGTCGCCGTTGGCGCTCAGGGTGATTATCTTTCCGTCCTTCGAGAAGTGCCTGATGTCGAGATCCTTGAAATCGCTCTCTTCGAGGTCGCGGTCAAAGACCAGCCTGAACTTGCAGCGCGAGCCGCTGATATCGTCAACAGAGCAGTCCATGACTATGCTCTTGCCGTTTATCAGCGCAATGTGGTCGCACATATCGGCGAGGTCGTGGAGATTATGAGAGGAGATTATGACGGAGCATTCCTCTTCGGCCATGTATTCGAGCAGGAGGTTCTTAATAAGATTCCTCTTTGCCGGGTCGAGTCCGTCGAAGCTCTCGTCGAGCAGGATAACCTCGGGCATAGTGGACATTCCGAGAATTATCTCGGCCTGTCTCTGCATTCCCTTTGAAAAGCCGCGTATGTTCTTCTTTGTGTCGAGTCCGAATACCTTTGAGAGCTTGTGCATGGTTTCGAAGCTGAAGCGGGGATAGTAGCCCGCATAGAATTTGCCCATGCTCTCTATTGTCGCGTTGGGCTCGAAATAGAGGTCATCGGGGACATAGAAGAGTCTCTGCTTAACCTTTGCGTTGTCAAAAACATTCTCGCCGAATATTTTGACTTCGCCCTCGTCCGCCCGGTAAACTCCGGAGACCGTCTTGAGAAGAGTCGTTTTACCCGCGCCGTTGTAGCCGACAAGCCCGTATATTGACGACTTTTCGACCTTCAGCGACAGGTTCTGAATTGCGGTGAAGTCCTGGAACCGTTTTGTAACGCCGATTACTTCGATCATGATTCTTCCTCCTGAGTGTAGATTTCGTTGAGTATGTCGATGATTTCCTGTTTTTTGAGTCCCTTGGCGCGCGCCGCCGAAATGGCGTCCGAAATTTCGGAAACCGCCGTATCGTGTACCGTGTCGCTCTTGAAAGCCTTTTCGCTGACGAAGCTTCCCTTTCCGGGCACGGTATAGATAGCGCCGTAGGATTCAAGGTCGGAGAATGCCTTTTTTACCGTGTTTATGTTCACACCGGCGTCGGCGGCAATGGACCGTATAGACGGCAGCTGTGAGTGCGGAGCGAATGAGCCGATAAGTATAAGCGTCAGCAGTTGGTTTCTTATCTGCTCGTATGCCGGCACGCGGCTCTGCTTGTCGATTAAGACCACAGCGATTCTCCTTTCTTCGTGATTCGTGTGCACCGTTTGCACAAAATAAGAATATGTGTGCTATCTGTCATAGCACACATATATCATAGCACGAAAAATTCCGTTGTCAACACTTTTTTTAAAAAATTTTAAGACAGCGGAAAAACTGCGATTTAAAGCCGGAAATATAAAAAAATGCCGAATGCAAGTTATCAGACAGGCAATCAAAAGAAAGTCGTCCGACAGGCACTGCACTCAGCAATGACAATATATCACTGAACAAAAATTGTGTCAATATTTTTTGTATTGTCGGGCAGAATTTAAAAGCTTTCAAAGAAGTGCGATATACCTTGACAGCACGTAGACTAAAGACTGACATTGCAAAAGCAAAGAGAAGCTGATATAATAAATAGCAGAAAACGAATTATGCGATTTCCAGCGTCTCGCATATTAGACAAAATGAATAGTGGCGATTATAGCTTGACGCTGAGCGAACAACAGTTTTTAAAGCATATAGAAGGAACAAAACAGTTTGAGGAATATAAAAAGATCCGTTTGGAAAAAGGCGGGAATCCGCAAAGTGTTTTGCTTGTAGATAAAGAAAAAGCACAAGAAATCATAAGGACCAGAGCCGGTACAGGAATAATTAGAAGTGATAGAAAAGGTGAACGGCCGGTGGAGGATATAAACTGTCATTTTGTCGTCGGAAGATATTTTGGAAACGGTAAGTATCATGAGACTACGAAAGTAGCTATACACTACGGGAAAAAGAGCTCGCACATTGTGCCAATAAGAGGTGATAATTTTGATTAATTTGTGGAGTTTCGCCGATGCAGAGCGAATAAAAATAACTGATATTGATGGAGATGTTTTTATTGGTAACATTGTTGATATTACTGATTCGGGGGAGAGATCAGATCTCGAACCAGAAGAAGATTGCATAACTATTGCTACAGATAAAGGAAACGTTCAGTTTGAGAATGCCGAGATTTTAAAAATAGATATTCTCGATTGAGCTCCGCCAAGCGAGAGTAAGGTGCCTCGCAATACTACAATCAGTTGTATAAAGATTTACGCTAAGATGATACAGAGGTGAACCTTTTGTATGGTAACGGTAAAGAAGCTATTACATGAAATTTTTACGGAAGATACCATTAAAGCCTTGGCAATTGGCTTTATGGCAGATGACCCTCGTGAAAAATCTAATTATCCTTCTGATATGCCGTATTCGGAATTCAAAAGGTTGATAACCAGTAAAAGCGTTCCGAGAAAGTTGAATGATACCGAGGAAAACAGAAGAAAATTCAGAAAGGCTGTTCACGAGAACCATCTGAAAAGTGCGATAGAAAACGGAGTAGGACTTACGGAAACTGAAAAGTATGCCGCTTACGAAATTATGTTTTCACCCAGATGGTAGTAGATAATTTAATAAAAACAGCGTCTTGCATTTGACTGCAAGGCGCTGTTTTTATATCCAAAAAACGTTTGCCTGTATCGTAAACAGGGGAACAGTTGACCTTAACTGAGAAAAGGAGAATAAAAAATGGCAGAAGAAAAAAAGGATGTCGAAACCTTGGAGGGGCAGGGCAATGATGAGCAGAATGAACAGACTCAGCCCGAAAAAAAGTACACCGATGAGGAAGTAAACAACATCAGCGTCAAAAACAGCAAGAAGGCAGTCGCCAAGCTTATGAATATACTGTGTGAATGCAAAAAAAGCCACCGACTTACTCCAGAAGGCTGGGCTACAATTGCCCAGTGGCCTGTTTCTCACCGATGGCTATATACGCAGTATACGCGATTCCGATTCAAGTGTCAAGCAATTTGAAAATGCAACAAAGCGCCTGTAGGTTTACAATAGATGCGAGACTGAATCGGGAGCATTGAAATAGAAATGAAAAAAGCCTTGAAACCGTTGATACACAACGACTTCAAGACTTCTCTTTGGTGATCCATCGGAGATTCGAACTCCGGACACCTTGATTAAAAGTCAAATATGTAGTACATACACATAGCAAATTGCGGAGAAAAACACAACATATAGTGGCTTGGATGTGCGTGGTAGCCGATAAACACTAAACAAAAATCGAGCGTTACTACGGGATTACTACGGATTTTAAGATATCTTCGCCATTTCCTCGTGAAGAGTTTTGTCTGATACAAGTGCATAGTATTTTAAGGTCGTGCTGTATTCTTCGTGCCCAAGAATCATTTGTGTAGCTTCGGGTGATACCCCGCTTTCTACCATCATTGTTGCACATGTTTTTCGGCAGCAATGGGGGGATAGACGCTTAACTCCTATCTCTTCAAGGCAGTCGTAATATTTTTTGCGCATGTAGCTCGAGCTGTATCCCTCACCGTCATCACGACATACTATTTTTTTACCTTGCTTTGCTACAAGTGCTTCTATATACGGCTTAATCACCGGCAGAACAGGAACATGACGATTCTCTCCGGCTTCGGTTTTTAGACCACCTATGAGCAGAGCTTGATCCGCTATGTAATCATCTGGAGTAAGGGCAAGTAGTTCAGAAATACGGAATCCCGTGTAAATCAGGATGAGAATGATATCGGCATATGGGACATTAGCTTGTGCTGCAGCCTTTATCTTTTCCACTTCTTCGGTGGAAAATGGATGTATTTCGTTTTTCTTTTTCTTTGGAAGCTTAACGAATTTAGAATAGTCTTTGTAACAAATGTCTCGCTCCAACGCAAGCGCATAAAGACGCGAAAATGTGATTTTTATATACGAGAGCGAAGTGCCGCTTTGTGCGCTGTATGCATCAATGCATTTCTGCATGTCTTCCGTTCTCAGTTCGCGCATTTTTATGCTTTTTACATCTTCGGGGATCTTCTTCCATGCGGCGTTGTAGCAGTCCTTTGATTGCTTAGCCAGGTTCTTATATTCGGAACGAGAGAGCCACAAGGTGTGCAAGTCATCGACGGTCATATTGATTTCAACTACCGGGTGTTCGAGGTAGTGAGCCAGAGCAGCTTTTGCCTCTTTGCTCGATACATAGTGCCCGAGGATTTCCTGCTTTTTAATCATCTTGCCCTGCTCGTCCAGGCTATAACTTGCCGGCAACGCGACGACCCAGGGACGCCGCTTGATATCCTTGCGTTTATATACGCTGCCTTCACCGTTTTCACGCTTTGCCATTAAAAAATCCGCTCCTTTACTTGTGTTTCCTCAGAGCGGGTGATATAATAATTATATCAATCCACTCTATACGCATGGTGTGTGTTGATGCCTGAGCCCTCGGTGCTGGAACACCGGGGGTTCTTTTTTATTTAATCGTCGTCATCTTCAAAGTCAACATCACTGCGATAGTCATCGGTATATGTTTCATTGGAAGACAAAGACTGTCGAAATTCTGTTGCCATCATGGTTTTGTTAAATTCTGCGGTGGGATCTATTTCATTGACTATGGCTTCGAGCTCGTCCGCGGATGAATAGAAAAACTCTTTTCTACGGTTGACCTTGTTAACTCTCTGTGCGTCAAGGCGAGAATGTAAGGCGTTTTCGAGAGCCACGGCGTTATCAGAGAAAATAAAGCTGTGAACATCAAATTTAAACGGTACGCTTGCACTGCCAAGTTCGTCAACACGATCCTGCGGATAAAGTCGGCGGGTCATACCAATTTTGAATACATTATCACCAAACGAACCGAGGTTACTGATAATATAGATGTTTCCGGCGGTACCGTTCTGAAGCTTAATGATACTGTCTTTTTTTACAGCAACATCCGAAAGCTGAGACTCAAGTTCAAGAATTCTTGCCCGAAGCAAGCTGACTTCTTCGCTGTTAGCTGCCGAAAGTTTCTCTTTGAGAGCTTGGATTTCGTTGTTATATTTTGTTTCCTCAGCTTCGATTTTCCTTTTCTCCTCGGCAAGGGCTTTGCGGTCTTCTGCTTCTTGGCGCATCTGCTCTCTGATTGCAAGTTGTTCTTGGCGAGCCTGTTCTTTTTTGACATAGTAGTTGTACTCTATCTTTACGGCATTGATAAATAGGTATTCTATTTCACCGACGAACTTCTTGAGTGTGCCAGCAATATTCTGATTGCCTTCTTCGGCAATGGCGAGATATTTAGCGGTTACTTTTTTTACATCTTCGATACCCTGATCGAGCTTTTCGTACTTTAAGCTTAAAAGGATATTTTGAAGCTCGGCGCGAAGGGCTATGACCATAAGTCTGTATATAGTTTGATTGGTCTTTGTGGTGTATCTCGCCGCATATGCCTGCATGACCTGTTCAATCTGCTTATCATTTGCTCGGAAAGCCTTGCGGAGATCCTTGACATCAAAGCAGTGCAGCTTGAGGGTGACGGTCGGAAGCAAGTCATCGAGTTCGAGCAGATCAGACGCGAGAGGCTCAACATCCGAGCCGTTGCCGAATTCCCTGACGGTATAATTGATGCTTCTGTAAAGTTCACTGATTCGGTTGAGCTTATTCTGCGCCGTTTTTAAACGCTTCTCGGCTTTCTCACTGAGCTCTGTTTGCTCGAGTATAGAGTCTCGGAGTTTCTCAATGGTCTGGTTATAACTCTCGATTAGCTTTTGCAATGTATCCGCAGCGGCTTTTGTCTCATCGTAGGTGGTAAATCCGAGCTCTTCCTGGTGTCTTTTGAGTGCGACAAGTTCAGTGGTATTATTTACTACACTGTTATTTAAACACTGGATTTCATAGTCTTTGTCATTAATAGTTTTGTTAAGTTCCTTTGTTCGCTTAGACAACAGCACGGTAAGGATGATACCGCCTATACCGGACACAACAGCGACTATACCGCCGGAAGGCAGTGTAACGAATCCCGTTAGAATCGACATCGCAGAAACTATGTACAAACCTATCTGTAAATTCTTCTCTTTCAAACCTTAAACCACCTTTTACCATTAGTTTTTAATTATCTCCCTTACAAGAAGATACGGTATTCCCAAGATGCGATAGTGCTCGAGATCCGTGCTTCACCTCACCGCGCTCATGAATGTTACCGCCTTGCCGAGGATGCGTATTTGATTCATTTCTTCGTTTGCATATGTAATGTCATCATACATTGGATTTTCAGGGCGAAGAACAACCTTAGACGGATACTTGTAAACTCTTTTCAGAGTCGCTTCCTCGTCTATCAGAACGGCGGCGATTTCTCCGTTTTCAACATCCGGCTGTTCACGGATATACACAATATCCCCGTCGAATATACGGGCGTTTATCATGCTGTCGCCCTTGCATGTTAAGGCAAATGTACCGCCAACAGATTCCGGCATTTCTATATACTTATCAATATTTTCAGTTGCAAGGATGGGTTCCCCGCAGGCAATTGTGCCGAGCAGGGGAATCTTTTTTGTTTTTGGCAGAGGGATGATGTTGTCGGCAAAAGAATCGTCTACATCGTCGTAAACGCCATGTAAGTAATCTAAAATTACATTGTTCTCTTTAGGAGTCAACGGAAGGTTCTTATCAATCTTATAAAATAGAAAACTAATGTAGTTTTCAAAGCTGTCGCTGGTAAACATGTTGTATCCCCAAAAGGCGTCAGTGTTTTTTACCTCCAAAGCGTCGGCTATACCCTGCAATCTTGGATCATCATGAAAGTCAGAATCAGGTGTTTTATATATAAAATCGCAGAGAGAATCTTTGTCGACATCGAGACGAGATGCTAATTCGTCGAGTGACACGTGCTGATATGTCATTATAGTTTGTATTCTATAAGCAATACTGTCTTTTGATAAATATTTTTCCTGCCCCGTGAGCTGATTCATATCAATGTTAAAATAATCAGCTATAGCTTCCAATGTTTCGAGATCGGGTTCTCTTTCTCCGTTTTCATACATGCTTATCGCACTGCGTGAAATGCCGAGTGCTGTAGCTAATTCAGATTGAGTTAATTGTTTTTCTTTTCTTAGCTTTTTAAAAACATCCTTAAACAATAGAATCACTTCCTTGACCACAGTGTATCACGGTTCGTGACAAAAGTAAAGAACTTTTTTAAAAAATATGTTGACAAGTGTCACGGTATGTGTTAATCTTAATTTGTCACGAATTGTGTCACAAAAATGAAAGGAGGCGATTTGATGAACTGTTGTCGAGAAGATATAGCTCAAAGGCTCATATTACTCAGAGGAAAAAGAACCCGCGAAGAAGTGGCAAAAGCGGTTGGAATAAGCCTGTCAGCAATGGCGATGTACGAAAACGGGTATAGGATTCCTCGCGACGAGACAAAAATAAAGCTTGCCAATTATTACGGAGTAAGTGTCGAGCAAATTTTTTTTAACCGCCAGTGACACAAATCGTGTCATAAATTATTAAAGGGAAGGAATGACTATATTATGAAGCTCAACGAAAAAAACAAAGACAAACTCATTTTTACTCCGAAAAAATTTTCGGAATCGAGAAACTGCCGTGTGAGACTCACAGACGAAGCCGCATACATCGTCAATCAGCTTTGGTTGCAAACAGGGCTTTCGGCAACGGAAATAGTCTCATCGATGATTGAGTTCGCTGCCGAGAGGGTGGAAATTGAGAAGACCGCATTTGACGATTAAAAAAGGAGGAAAACACCATGCGTAAAAAAATGACACTTATGTCAGTCAACGAGGCGTCAATGTACTTGAGAGAGGTTATCTACATACCGCCGCATCAGATCCGTCTGCTCGCGAGGGAGGGGAAATGCACCTTCTGTATCGCGATCAAAAATCCGAGCGGGTCGTACTCGTACTACATTCGGCTTGACCGGCTTGAACAGTTCAAGCGCGGAGACATTGGTCTTATGGTGAGCTAAGGGCAAAAACAGAAAGGAGACATCAAAATGACAAAAGGATTTTTAACGATTGCCGCAGTACTGGCTCTTGTCCTGCTATTTGCGGCGGCAGCGGTTCCGGAGGAAATCACGATACCGGAGACAGAACCGATTATCGCGCCTGAGCTGACGGTACCGGCACAGATACCCACAGCACGCTACCAGTTGACCGCAGAGGAGCGCGGGCTCGTATGCCAGGTTGTTATGGCAGAATCGGGAACAGAGCCGTTTGACGGCAAAATGGCAGTCTCACAGTGCATTTTAAATGCGTGCGAAAAGACCGGCAAGCGCCCCGCGGAGATAGTTGATGAGTATGGTTACACCGACCGCAGGGTAGAACCGAACGCAGAGACGAGGGAAGCCGTCGCCGCGGTCTTTGATGCCGGCGAGACAGTGACAGACGCGAAGATACTTTTCTTCTATGCACCGGCGCTTGTGAGCAGCGCGTGGCACGAGTCGCAGACCTATGTCTGCACGATAGGCGGGCATAGGTTCTTTGGGGAGGCTTAATTCATGGATATCAAAATAGGCGATTTTGTAAAAGGTATAACCGATGACTACGGTATCACAAACACGAAAATGACCCGAGGCGTAGTTACTGATATCCGCGGTGGAAGCATAATGGTGCGAGTATTAGACCACGATAACGGCAACACCGGCATATATACAGTAGACCCGAAAAAGTTTGAGGTTATAGGTCACCAAAAACAGTTTGACCGTGCGGCCGTGCTGCAACTTTTGAAGGACGGCTGTAAAAAAGCAATCTTAGATTATGACTTCAGCGGCGCAAACCTCAGCGACGCAGACCTCGATTATTCTTGCTATCCGCTGTGGTGCGGTAGCCTGCATCTCAAAGCCGATAAGAGACTTGCTTGTCAGCTTGCATATCATCTGTGTTCAATGCAGTGCGATGACGCAGATTATATCAAAATGCGCAACTCTATTCTCGGTTTCGCGAACCAGTTCCATCGCGTGGACGAGTGCGGTGAGCTGCGAGAGAGGGAGATATAACTATGGCTTTTAAATTTGCAATTCAAACAGTTTTTGAAAGCGCCATCGTCGTGCTTATCATCTATGGATTTGTCAAAGAGGACAAGCTGATTGCCTTCGAGGACAGGCTCAAAGCAAAAATACTTGACAGAAAGGAGGCAAAAAACGATGGGAAAACCGACAGCAAAAGGGGCTTTTGACATGATGAGTTTCGCGGCGCGGCTCAAGGATTTGATGTGTGAGCAAAAAATTACGCAGAAAGACCTTGCCAAAGCACTCGGTATCGCGCCGAACATGGTGTCTGCGTACATATGCGGTAAGAGCTGCCCGTCGCTCCCCATGGCTGTAAAAACGGCACGGTATTTCGGCGTATCGCTTGATTTTATCACCTGCTTGACCGATAAACGGCAACAGCCCGCTGCTGCTACGCCGACACCGGAACCGAAGCGCATGAGAAACGGACCGTGGCGCAAAATGGCGATATGCAACAGCTGTGACTGGCGCAGACGCTTGGCGGCGCCGTGTGGCGACTGGGACGGAACGGCCTGTATGTACACTCACGAGACCGGGATTTTCCGCAGTTCGCCGCCGACGGAAGACGGCTGCGCATATTATAAAAGCCGCCAACGCTGAGTGGGCAGCGAAGACGGCAAAGGTAAAAACCTCAATATCATAATAACATGAAGGGAGAACAAAGTCAAATGAAGATAAACAGCCTTGAACTTGAGAATGTAAAGCGCATTAAGGCGGTCAGAATCGAGCCTACCGAAAACGGTCTAACCGTGATAGGCGGACGTAACGGTCAGGGAAAGACCTCAGTGCTCGACAGCATAGCGTGGGCACTCGGAGGCGACAGGTTCCGTCCGTCATCGCCACAGCGTGAGGGGTCTGTGCTGCCGCCCAATCTCAAAATCACAATGGACAGCGGCATAATAGTGGAGCGCACCGGAAAGAACAGCACCTTGAAAGTTACAGACCCTACAGGCCGAAAAGGCGGCCAGCAGCTTATTAACGAGTTCGTTTCTCAGCTCGCGCTGGACTTGCCGAGATTTATGACGGCATCAAATAAAGAAAAAGCCGATACACTGTTGCGCATTATCGGCGTCGGAGATCAGCTCGCGCAGCTCGAACATGACGCGACAGAGCTTTACAACAGACGCCACGCTATCGGTCAGATAGCCGACCAGAAGGTAAAGTATGCCAGAGAGATGACGGAGTATCCCGATGTTCCCGAGCAGTTAATATCTGCATCCGAGCTTATTAAACAGCAGCAGGGGATTATGGCGCATAATGCGGAGAATAAACGCAAGCGTGACCGAGCCGCGGAGATACAGCGTTGCTATGACGCCGTTAACAGCAAGATAAGCGGAATCCAGGCTGAGCTTCAGCGCCTTATGACAGAGCAGCAGAGCCTTATGGATGACCTCAGAATCGCGAACATGGAGACGGAGCACCTCGAGGATCTGAGCACCGCCGAGCTTGAAGAGGACATTGAAAATGTTGAGAAAATCAACATTAAAATTCGCGCCAACCTCGAAAAAGAGAAAGCGGAGGAAGATGCGAAAGCGTATCAGGCTCAGTACAGTCAGCTGACTCACGAACTCGAAGCGGTTAGACAGAAGAAAACCGACTTGCTCAAATCCGCACAGCTCCCGTTGCCGGGGCTGTCCGTCCAGGATGGCGAACTGACCTACAACGGGTTCAAGTGGGATAATATGTCCGGCGCGGATCAGCTCGTGGTCTCCACGGCCATCGTGCGAAAACTCAACCCCAGTTGCGGTTTTGTGTTACTTGATAAGCTCGAGCAGATGGATCTTGATACTCTTGCCGAGTTCGGCAAATGGCTTGAGGATGAAGGTCTGCAGGCGATAGCAACAAGGGTCAGCACCGGAGACGAATGCAGCGTCCTTATAGAGGACGGATATGTGGTGAACGAACCGACGGAGACTAAAAAAGCATGGAAGGCGGGACAGTTTTAATGAACATAACATCAGGAATAATCGAAGATGCACAGCGTGTCATAGTATACGGCCCTGAGGGTATCGGTAAATCGACATTTGCATCTAAGTTTCCGGGCGCAATTTTTATCGACACGGAGGGCAGTACCAAGAGGCTGAATGTTAAGCGTTTTGACAAACCGAGCAGTTGGACGATGCTTCTCGAAGAGGTCAAATATGTTCGCGATCACCCCGAACTGTGTATGACGCTTGTCATCGACACAGCGGACTGGGCAGAGCAGCTTGCAAGTAATCATATATGTTCCGTAAATCACAAACAGAGCATTGAGGACTTCGGATACGGTAAGGGCTATACAAAGCTCTACGAAGAGTTCGGCAGGCTTCTTGACCTGCTCAATGAGGTTATATCAAAAGGTATTAACGTCGTGCTGACCGCTCACGCCAAAATGCGTAAGTTTGAGCAGCCGGACGAGCTCGGCGCATACGACCGCTGGGAGATGAAACTTTCAAAAAATGTCGCGCCGATCGTAAAAGAATGGGCAGACACGGTTCTCTTCGTCAACTATAAGACGTTCGTGATAAAGGACGAGAAGACCGACAGCAGAAAGGCACAGGGCGGCAGAAGGGTAATGTATACCAATCATCATCCCTGCTGGGATGCGAAGAACAGATACGGGCTGCCGGACGAGGTCGATTTCGATTTCAGCGTCATCGCACCGTTTATTCCGTCTTCCGGTGCATATGTCGCAGCGGCGCCGAAAGATAAGCCGCAGACGAATGCGCTGCCCGACCCGCCGAAAAAAAGCATAGAGGAGCTCAAGGCAAAAATTGACGAGTTTACCGCCGATGCCGATGAGCCTACCCCGAACACTGAGAACACTGAACCGAGTTCTGGCTTACCGGCAGCGCTGCGTGAACTCATGACGGCGAACAACGTTACCGAAGATGAGCTTAGAAATGCAGTAGCGTGGAAAGGTTACTTCACTGCCGACACGCCGATTCTTAATTATGGCGAAGCTTTCATTAACGGCTGCCTTATCGGTGCATGGGAGCAGGTATACGATATCATCGTCAATCATATAAGAAAATTTTAAATAAAAGGAGTATTAACAACCATGAGCGAAAACTACAACACCAACAGAAACGACGCCCTTGATTGGGACAGCGTTATTGAAGCCGAAAACGAATTTGTACTTCTGCCGGAAGGGGAATATGAATTCACCGTCAAAAGCTTTGAGCGCGGCTATTTCAACGGCTCGGAGAAGATGTCCGCCTGCCCGAAGGCAGAGCTTACGCTTCAGATAGACGCGCCGCAGGGCACAGCAATCGTCAAACATAATCTTTTCCTCTCGCGTAAAACAGAAGGGCTTGTATGCGCGTTTTTTATCAGTATCGGTCAGAAGAAACACGGCGAACCTTTGAGAATGAACTGGTCACAGGTAGTCGGCTCCAAAGGTCGCTGCAAGATAGGGCAGAGGCTTTACAACGACAATTATTACAATGAGGTCAAGAAATTCCTTGAGCCGGACGAATCCACTCAGCGTCCCGCTTTCACTCCGGGAAATTTTTAATCCTTGGACGCGAGACCTTATCAGCTGGAGGCGGAACGGGCAATATTCAACGAGTGGGCGAGCGGCAATAACCGCACATTGCTTGTCCTGCCGACCGGCACCGGCAAAACAGTCGTTTTCGCTAATGTTGCAAAGCAGTGTGTTCAGAACGGTGAGCGGGTTCTTGTGCTCGCTCACCGCGGCGAGCTGCTTGAACAGGCAGCGGACAAAATACTGAAATTTACCGGCTTGATGTGCGCCACAGAGAAAGCCGAAGAAAGCTGCCTCGGCAGCTGGTACCGTATAACCGTCGGCTCGGTGCAATCTTTACAGAGAGAAAAACGGCTCGAACAGTTCGACAGCAGATATTTTGATGCCATAATCATCGACGAGGCGCATCACTGCCTTTCCGATGGTTATCAGCGCGTGCTTGAGCACTTTGGAAACGCGCATGTCTTAGGCGTCACCGCTACGCCGGACAGAGGCGATATGCGCAATCTCGGCACATACTTTGATTCCCTTGCTTATGAATACACTCTTCCGCAGGCTATCAAAGACGGTTATCTTTCGCCTATAAAAGCCCTCACGATTCCTTTAGCTCTCGACTTAACGGGCGTATCTATGCAGAACGGGGATTTCAAGGCGGCTGATATCGACAACGCCCTGGATCCGTATCTGTATCAGATTGCCGACGAGATGATAAAGAACTGCAAGGAGCGCAAAACAGTCGTGTTTCTGCCGCTTATAAAGACCTCGCAAAAATTTCGGGATATTCTGAATGAGCGCGGTTTCCAGGCTGCAGAGGTCAACGGCGGAAGTCAGGACAGAGCGGAGATAATCGAAGCGTTTGAGCGCGGCGAATATAATGTGCTCTGTAACTCCATGCTCTTGACGGAAGGCTGGGACTGTCCGGCAGTCGACTGTGTCATTGTATTAAGACCAACAAAGGTCAGAAGCCTATACAGTCAGATGGTGGGGCGCGGAACGCGACTCGCACCGGGTAAAAAGGATTTGTTGCTGCTCGATTTCTTGTGGCACACTGAACGCCATGAGCTTTGTCATCCTGCTCATCTGATATGTGAAAGCGAAGAAGTCGCCAAGAAGATGACGGAGAATATCGAAGCGGCAGGGTGTCCGGTTGATATTGAGGCTGCCGAGCAGCAGGCCGAGAGCGATGTCGTCGCTCAGCGTGAAGAGGCTCTTGCGGCGCAGCTCAAGGAAATGAGGAAGCGCAAGCGCAGACTTGTTGACCCGCTGCAGTATGAAATGTCGATTTCCGCGCAGGATCTTTCAAGCTATGTTCCGGCATTCGGTTGGGAATGCGCTCCGCCGACGGAAAAACAGATTAAAGCGCTCGAAAAGCTCGGTATATTCCCCGACGCAATCGAGAACGCCGGCAAGGCAAAGCTTCTGCTTGATCGCCTCAGCAAGCGCCGCGAAGAAGGCCTCACAACGCCGAAACAGATACGCTTTTTGGAATCCCGCGGTTTTCTGCATGTAGGCGAATGGAGCTTTGACGCTGCGACAAAGATGATAAATCGCATAGCTGCAAACGATTGGCGTGTCCCGCGCGGCATTGTGCCGCAAGACTACAAACCGGAGGCAATGACGATATGACAGAAGAAAAGCTCGACTTAAAAGAGCTCATAAAATACATAGACCCGGCTGCTTGCACATATTCCGAATGGGTGGAAGTCGGCATGGCGCTTAAGCATGAGGGATACAGCTGCGATGACTGGGATGAATGGTCACGCCCGGACAAGCGCTATCATGCCGGCGACTGCGAAAAAAAGTGGAATACCTTCAACGGTGCCGCTGCACCGGTTACGGCGGGGACTATCGTTCAGATGGCAAAAGACAACGGCTGGCATTTTCAGGCGGATGACGGCGCACTCGATTGGGACAGCGTAATAGGAGAAAAGAAAGACGAGCTTATCCTCGTTGACAAGAGCTGGATCGAGGGCAAGGAGCTGAACATACCTGATGAGTGGAATCCGGTGGAGCAAATCACCAAATATCTCGAAACGCTCTTCGAAGCAGGGGAGACGGTCGGTTATGTCACCGAAAGCTGGGAAAAAGACAGTAAATACCTGCCGACGAAAGGCGTGTATACCAGGACTGCGGGAGAGCTTATAGAGGCTCTGAGCAAATGCGAGGGCGACATAGGTCGCGTAATAGGCGATTGCAAGCCGGAGGCGGGGGCGTGGATACGCTTCAATCCTCTGGACGGCAAAGGCGTCAAAAATGAAAATGTGACGGAGTTCCGATATGCTCTGGTCGAATCCGATACGACCGACATCACCCATCAAAACCAGATAATACGCGAGCTCGAGCTGCCGATTGCCTGTCTCGTTTACAGCGGAGGAAAGAGTCTGCACGCCATTGTACGCATCGATGCCGCAAACTTTGACGAATACCGCAAGCGTGTTGATTACCTCTATGATGTGTGCAAGAAAAACGGCATAGACATCGACCGCCAGAACAAAAACCCGTCCCGATTGAGCCGTATGCCGGGCGTAGAGCGCAACGGAAAGAAGCAGTATCTGCTCGATACCAACATCGGCAAGAGCTCGTGGAATGAATGGAAAGAGTGGATTGAAAGCATAAACGATGACCTGCCGGATCCGGAAAGCGTCGCCGATGTATGGAACGACCTGCCGGAGCTTGCGCCGCCGCTTATAGACGGAGTGCTGCGGCAGGGACACAAAATGCTTGTCGCAGGACCGTCAAAAGCCGGCAAGTCTTTCGCGCTAATAGAGCTGTGCTGCGCCATAGCCGAGGGGCGCGAATGGCTGGGCTTCAAATGTACCCAGGGCAAGATCATGTATGTCAACCTTGAGCTTGACCGTGCAAGCTGCCTGCACCGTTTTAAAGATGTCTATACAACGCTCGGCTGGGCTGCGGAAAATCTACACAACATCGATGTGTGGAATCTGCGCGGCAAGTCCATTCCAATGGATAAGCTCGCGCCGAAGCTCATCAGACGCGCCGCGAAGAAAAACTATATCGCCATTGTCATTGACCCGATTTATAAAATCATCACCGGCGACGAAAACAGCGCAGATCAGATGGCGCATTTCTGCAACCAGTTTGACAAGGTTTGTACCGAGCTCGGGTGTGCGGTTATCTACTGCCACCACCATTCAAAAGGCGCTCAGGGCGGCAAGAGGAGCATGGACAGAGCATCCGGCAGCGGAGTGTTCGCCCGCGACCCCGACGCGCTGCTCGACCTCATAGAGCTCGATATAACCGACGGTATCCGCAAACAGCAAGAGGACAAGGCACAGCAGGAAATCTGCCTTAAATGGATGCGCCGCTTCAAGCTGCCGGAGCCGTCGCAGGACGAAGAGAATACCGCGCACGAGCTGCTCAAAAGGTGCGGCGAGAGTCTTTCTCCGGCGTCTCGTGACCTTATGCTCTCCGAAGTAAGAGCTTCGTGGAATATGATCGAGCAGCGAACGGCGTGGCGGATTGAAGGTACTTTGCGTGAGTTCCCGAAGTTCGCTCCGGTCAACCTTTGGTTCGATTACCCCGTGCACCGAATAGATGATACCGGAGTGCTGGAGGACATAAAGCCGGAGGATGATAGACCGGCGTGGAACAAGACCTGGCAGAAAAATTTCAAAGGCAAAAAAAGCAATAATGATCGGAGTAAAGAACGTAAAAACGGCATCTATACAGCTTTTCAAGTTTGCAGCGCAAATGGAAAGGTAATGATTTCCGACCTTGCGGAGTACACAGGAAAAAGCGAAAAGACCGTAAGGAGACACCTCGAAGAACATGGTGGATTTTGGATTTCTGATAATGAAGTAGGATTAAAATGACAAGGACAAAGTCGGTGTTTTGTCCTGCGTGTCTTTTAGACAAAGTCGGGACACGCACCGTGTTTGTCCGTGTGGACAAAATCGGGACAAAATCCGAGTTTGTCTCGGACAGACAAAAGCACTTATATATTTCATATATAAGTGGGGAATGTCCCTTCCCTCAAAGTCAAGGGAAAGAAGTGTGGCGGCTTAGGCTGCCGCCGCACACAACTTCTTCCCTACCTTGACAAGGACGATTTTCAAAAACAAAAAAGAAAGGAAACGAAAATGACAACTGAATTTTTTATGCCGATGCATCCGCCCACGGTAACGCATCACGACAAAAAGATAACCGTCAAAAACGGTAAGGCGATAATGTACGATTCAACCGAGCTGAAAGCGGCAAGGAGTAAGCTGACAGCACACCTGGCAGCACATATTCCGCAGGAACCGTATTCAGGCGCAGTCAGGCTGATGGTCAAATGGTGCTTCAGCAATACAGGGACGAAGCACGGAGACGGGGAATGGAAAACCTCGAAACCCGATACGGACAATCTTGAAAAAGCCTTGAAGGACTGCATGACCCGCCTGCACTTTTGGAAGGACGATGCGCAGGTCGCATCGGAGATCAGCGAAAAGTTTTGGGCTGCCGTGCCGGGAATTTATGTGAGAATCGAGGAGCTGCCATGCTGAAACAGATAACCCAGGAAGAGACCAACAGGCGCTACATACGGGAGCGGACGAGTGACCGAGAAACACACTGCCTGAGATGTTATTACTGCTGCAAGATATTCGAGGCAGATGATAATGACCGGCACGACTGTTCGAGATGCGGCCGGGAACTCATTGAAACGGGATTTTTGAAAGGAGACAAATCATGATAACAAACATCGAAGTAACGAAGCTTTTGCAGCACCCTGACAACCCGAGAAAGAGTATCGGCGATGTCACCGAGCTGACGGAATCCATCAAAGCACGCGGCATTTTGCAGAACCTGACGGTCGTTCCGGCCGAAAACGGCTTGTATACCGTTGTCGTCGGGCACAGACGACTCGCGGCCGCAAAGCAGGCGGGACTGACTGAGGTTCCCTGCGCCGTGGTTGATATGGACTATAAGACGCAGCTGTCCACGATGCTGCTTGAAAATATGCAGCGATCTGACCTGACGGTCTACGAGCAGGCACAGGGTATGCAAATGATGTTTGACCTTGGCGTTCCGGTTGCCGAGATTGTCGAAAAGACCGGCTTTGCCGAAACAACTGTGCGCAAGCGCCTGAAGATAGCTACTTTGCCTACAGAGCAGATGCAGCAGGCGGTGGAGCGCGGCGGAAAGCTTGAGGACTATGTGCAGATAGCGGATATAAAAGATGAAAAAGAGCGCAGCGAGCTGCTGAAAGTTGTCGGAACACGCGACTTTGAATTTAATCTTACTCGCGCGAAGAGGCAACAGGTCGAAGCCGAAAAAACGCCGCTTGTCAAAGCCGAGCTAAAGGCAATCGGCGCAAAAGCCGTAAAAAACTCAATCTACAGCTCTGACTACGAGCGGGTCAAACAGTGTGAGATACAAGACTGGAAAGAGGGAACTTTTAAAAAGTCCAAAAACAAAGAAGAGCTTTTTTGGGAAATAGCATACGGCGATGCATACCTTATGCGGAAGAAAGCCAAAGCATCAAAAAAGAAAGAAGAAAAATCGGAATGTGAGCTGCGTATAGACAGCGCCAACCGCGAGCTAATGCGCCTGACAAAAACGGCATATGAGTGCCGCGTAAACTTTGTCAAGAACTTTACCGCAGTCGAAAAACACAAAGAAACAATCATCAAGTGGCTTGTACAGTTCGCGGGTCGCACGATAACGGATTATTGTGCGTATAACAGAAAATATATCAATTCCGAGATTGGAGCGGAAGAAAAAGCGCATTATGTGGATGCGCCGAAATGGCGGCAGTTTATCGCCGAGGACAAGCGTGCGCCTATAGTTGCCGCCTATGCGCTTGCCGGGGACGATGAGAACAAAGGCTACTATAACACCGGGTGGTATGCATCAAACAACGCCAAATCTGCGCCGGAACACAGAGAAAACCAAAGCCTTGACAGAATTTATGAGTTCCTTTGTGAGCTGGGATATGAAATGTCCGAGATCGAGCTCCAGCTTCAGAGCGGCGAACACGAATTGCTGAAAGGAGAATGAAAATGAATGACGATAAAAGCCTCATGGAGGCACTGCGTAGGTTGGCAGTGCAGACCGGATCTATTGCTTGCCCTTGCTGCGGAGGCAGTGCAAAGCTGCATGGACAGAGAACATTTTATGTGGAGTGTCAAAAATGCTTTCTTGCAACGGACAAATATGCGTGCCCGAAATTCGCAGCGGAAGCATGGAATCGCAGGACGGAGGGGCAATTGAATGAGTGACTATATTGACCGCGCCGCACTTGGAATAGGTTCATGCAACCGAGATGTTTTTGAAAACAAAAGCTATGCGGATGGTTGGAACGCCGCTGTTAAAATTTTAAAAGAAGCTCCTGCTGCTGATGTGCGGAAGGTTAGACACGGCGAGTGGATTCCTATTTCCGATGGAGAAGCCGCCGAGTGCAGCGAGTGCGGAGAATATTTCGAAGTGAGTGAAACCGGCGGTATGTCGTCTTTTAACCTGTTCTCGAAGTATTATAAATATTGCCCGAACTGCGGAGCAAAAATGGGTGTGGCCGGTGATGGCAGTGCCTGATATTTGCCCGAACGAGCACTGTGTGTTCATCGTACAGACAGGCGGGGAGAGGCCGCTGTGCCCGTTCCGGCGTTGCCTGCAATCAGAGCTCGACAAACACGAGAAACGCCGAGAGGAGACGGTTAAATGACGCTTAAAGAGTTGTCGCAGCTGTACTACCTTGACAAGGAGATAGAGCTTGACCGTGAGAGGCTTGCGGAACTGCGGGCAAATTTGCTCTGTCCGAGGTCGCCGAACTACGACGGTATGCCGCATAGCCCGAACCCTGAGCCTGCGCTTGAACGCTGCATAGCGGAGATAACGGATCTCGAAGCTATAATCCAGGCTAAAATCGAGCAGCGCATATATGAGCGCGCCAGGCTCGAGCGCTACATATCGGACATTCCCGACAGCCTGACCCGGCAGATATTCACGCTGCGCTTTATCGAGGGACTGACATGGGAAGATGTGGCGGCAAAGACTGGCGGTAATAACACCGCTAAGAATTGTAGCAATATTTGTTATCGCTATATTCGGCAAAGTTGAGGACAATGAGGAATTCATTTCTGTTAGCATTAGGATGAAGAATGTTACCGATATTCTATTCTTCATTTTTATGTCCCCTTTCACACACGCCTGCCCCGCGGCGTCATAAATAGCGGGGCTTTAGGTGAGAAGAGCTAAAAAAAATAAAAAAAGACTTGACATAAGTGGTGTTATGTGTTAATATAATCAGGCTACACAAAGAAGAATTTTTATGTGGTGCAAAATGTCCTCACCACAACTGTATGGTGAGGACATTATTGAGGAAAAGGGCGCGCAACAGAACACGACGGAAGTATTGCTTTTGTTGTTGCGTATCTAACACCGTGGTCATTAGGGGTGACCGCGGTGCTTTTCTACACGCTCACGACGCTCATAGACAGAGACAGTAGCGCAGAGACGCCGTCTACGAATTCCTTTAATGAGGAAATCGTACTAAAGAGATTGAAGTATTTTATCGATACTTCCCAGATCTCTTTCGGCAGAGAGCTCGATGATTTTGTGTTGGTGATTGTTGATATGATGATCAATGCTAACGGGAAATACAACACAGTTGTCATGGAGAGCGATATGATTTTTTTGAGATTAGGCGATTGTGGCTCATTCTGCGGATGTTTTTTGTGAAGCAGATTTTCAACAACAGCGGCAGCGATCTCCAAAATAGAAATTACAGCGGCTTTTATTGGTGACGAGCCGAAGACGATCCACGTGATAAAGACGACTATTGGCAGAGACAAGATAGACACACCTTTCGATATCCTATTTTCCTCTGCTGCGCTACCAAACTTTTCCTGGAAAAAATTATAAGCCTTTTTCGAAAAAATTTCAATATAATCGGACACATTCTCTTGTGTTTGAATAGCCTGATTTTATCGCTGTACTGTTGTTTTATTTGTGCAAAATTCAGAAACTTAATTTTTTAATATTTTGTGCTTGCGGATCGATTGCGTATGTGATATTATTATCGAACATGAGTTTGATAAAACTTTTTTTTGCAGCCTTTTGAGGCTGCTTTTTTTATGCTTTTTATAACCCGATTGTAAAAAATATGTGACACAAGAACGGAGGTGAACCCATGACCGACAAGCAAAGGCGGTTTGCAGATGAATACATCATCGACTGCAACGCGACAAGAGCATACAAGGCTGCTTATCCACGGATAAAATCGGATAATGCTGCAAGAGTCAATGCCTCAAGGTTGCTAACAAATGCTAATGTCAAAGCCTACATCGAAGCAAAGCTCGATGAGCTAAGCTCGAAAAAGATAGCCGACGCACAGGAGGTCATGGAGTACCTCACGGCGGTGATGCGCGGAGACAGCACGGCAAGCGTCGTGGTGGTGGAAGGTCAAGGCGACGGCTGCTCGGCGGCAAAGGTGCTGGATAAGCCGCCGGACGAAAAGGAGCGCTTAAAGGCTGCGGAGCTGCTTGGAAAGCGATTCAGCCTGTTTAAGGATGGAATTGAGGCGAAGATAGAACCGTCAGACAAGCTTGACAGCATTCTGAGGCAGTTGAGCGGCAATGAGTGAGGTTCTGCTGAGCAAGAAGTTCCGCGACTTTCTCAGATGTTCTGCGCCGGTTGAGTTCCTCGAGGGCACGACCTATGCCGGCAAGACTACGGTCGGCATTATGAAGTTCATGTTCCGCGTTGCGGCGAGCCCGAAAAAGATTCACATCGTCAGCGGTTTGGACACCGGAACAATCGAGAAAAACATCATCAACAAGGAGCTCGGCATTATAGATGTGTTCGGCTCCCGGGTAGAATACAACAGCGGCGGCAAGGGTCAGTACAGCTTGCCGCATATCGTCTTTCGCACAGGAGCAGAGGACAAAATAATCTATGTGCTCGGCTACGACAACAAAGCTCGCTGGAAAAAGGCTCTGGGCGGCCAGTATGGCTGCCTTTATATCGACGAGATAAACATCGCGGATATGGAGTATGTGCGCGAGGCGGCTATGCGCTGCGATTATCTGCTTGCTACGCTCAACCCCGACGACCCGAACCTGCCGGTGTATTCGGAATATATTAACCGTTCCCGACCGTTGCCCGAATATGCAGATGACGCGCCGCCGGAACTGCTCTCCATGCTTTCGTCTCCGGCAATGCCCGGCTGGGTGTGGTGGTACTTTTCGTTTGACCACAACGCCGCCCTGACACCTGAGAAGCGGCAGCAGATTATAAGCAACGTTCCCGCCGGTACAAAGATTTACAAGAATAAAATACTCGGATTGAGAGGACGAGCCACCGGGCTTGTCTTTTCTAATTTTGACCGCAAGCGGCATGTTATATCAAAAGCGGCGATACGCAAGCGCTTAGAGGATGAGAATGATCCGTTTGAATTCATCGCGTTTTCGTCCGGGCTGGATACGGCGTATTCCTCGCAGTCTCCGGACACGATAGCAATGATGTTTCTCGGCATCACCGCCGACCGCAAGGTAATATGCCTTGATGAGCGGGTCTACAACAACCGAGATATCAGCGAGCCGATAGCGCCGAGCGACACGGTGCGCAACTACATTGACTTTTTGGAGCGCAACCGCGAGGAGTGGGGGCTCGCACGGAATGTCTTTATCGATTCCGCAGACCAGGCGACCATGACGGAACTTTTGAAGTACCGTCGGAATAACGCCTGCCTCTATTCTTTCAACAACGCCTATAAGGCGACAAAGATAATTGACCGTATAAACCTGCAGCTCGGCTGGCTGCACACGGGGCATTACCTTGTGTGCGACCACTGCAAGAACCACCTCGCAGAGCTCGAATTGTACAGCTGGCAGCAGGACAAAGACAATCAGCCGGAAGACCGAAACGACCACACAATAAATGCGTCACAATACGGGTGGCTGCCGTATGTCAAGAAGATAGGCGCAGTAACAGGAGAGTGATTAATTTGAGCCTGAGCGACAGAGTCAGAACCGCCGTAAGGAACTTTTTGAATATCAGCACAGATAACGGAGTGTCTATAGAGATTCACCAGCTTATGGACCATGATGCCGAGGTGTTTAAAGACCGCATCTGGTATCGTGGCCGGGCGAACGAAATCGAAGAGCTTTACGCGCATATTCAGGACAACATAGGCAACGGGCATTTCTGGGGTAGCAAGCCGACGCGCGGCATGAAGATCCGCAAAATCCACACCGGGCTGCCGTCGCTGATAGTCGACACGCTGACCGATGTTTGCGTGGGAGACCTGTACGCTGTCACCGTTGACGACCCCGACATGGGGGAGGTGTGGGAGGATATCGCGAGGAACAACCTGATTACCGACATAATAAGCGACGCCGTCCGGGATACTTTGTATCTGGGTGACGGCGCTTTTAAATTGTCGTATGACCCCACGGTAAGCAAACTGCCGATTATAGAGTTCTATCCTGCCGACCGTGTGGACTTCGAGTATAACCGAGGCAGGATCGGCGCGGTCGTATTCAAAACCAAAAAGACCATTAAGCAGAAACCGTATCTGCTCAAAGAGCGGTACGGCTATGACAGCATAACATATTCGCTGGTGGATGTGTCGAACGATAGAGAGGCGGATATATCCGACTTCCCGGAGCTCGACGGGTGCAGAGATATCAAAAATAACGCCCATTTCCTGCCTGCGGTGCCTTTGATGTTCCGGCGGTCAACTATCTATCCCGGGCGCGGCAAGTCGATTTTTGACGGCAAGCTCGACGATTTTGACGCTTTTGACGAGGTGTTTTCTCAGTGGATGCTCGCCGTGCGCAAGGGTCAGATAAAGGAGTACATACCCGTTGACCTGCTGCCGCGCAATGTCCGTACCGGTGAGGTGCTCGAAAGTAATGACTTTGACAATGAGTATATTCAGCTGCAGGGAAGCATGGCGGAGGGTGTGCAGCAGGAGATTAAAACCACGCAGGGCACCATCCAGTATGAGGCGCTGCTGTCAACATACTGCACCGTGCTCGATCTCTGTCTGCAGGGCATAATTTCCCCGTCCACGCTCGGCATTGACGTTAAAAAGCTCGACAACGCCGAGGCGCAGCGCGAAAAGGAAAAAACCACGCTTTATACCCGCAACAGAGTCACCGATGTGCTCAATAAGGCAATACGCGACCTTGTTCAGGCGTCTCTTGATTTTTACTGCACGCTCAACGGCCGCGAGAGCAAAGAGGTTGAAGTCACCGTTAACTTCGGCGGTTACGCGAACCCGTCCTTCGAGGCGCAGGTCGAGACTATCGGCAAGGCGGCAACCAGCGGTATAATGTCGACCAAGACCCAGGTCGACGAGCTATACGGCGACGACAAGGACGACGATTGGAAGGCGGAAGAGGTCAAGCGCATAAAAGAGGAGCGCGGTATCCTCGAAATGAACGAACCTGCGCTGAACGATTTTGAGTGAGGTAACAACAGATGAGCGGCGTTGATTTTGACAGAGAGATAGCGCAGATCTATCGCGATATGGAGCTTTATCTCATCGAGTCGATGCAGCGTAACCTCGCCCGTCATCTTGCCGAGGAGGCAGACGCCGGGCTCAGATACCCTCAGTGGCAGGCGGAAAAGCTCAAGGAGCTGAAACGCTGCCAACGCGAGAACCGGCAGATTATCAGCAGCCGAACTCGCGGTCTGTCGGACAGAGTATCGGAGCATATGAAAGCGGAGCTGCGGCAGGGCTCGAAGCATGAGCTGAAGCGCTATAAAAAAGCCCTCGGCAAGGGCTATAAATCCGCAAAGGCCATGCGCAAAAGCTTCTTCAAGGTCAACGACCGAAAGATAAACGGGATGATTAACGCCCTGCAAAACGATCTCGGTGCGGCAAATACTGCCGTGCTGCGTATGATGAACGACACCTATCGGCAGACCATCTTTCGAGCAGGAATGTATGCCTCAAACGGCGTGATGACCGAAACACAGGCATACGATATGGCCGTGAAAGACTTTCTGGAACGCGGAATCAACTGCATCGAGTACCGCGACGGACGCAGGGTCAACATCGCGGACTATGCTTCAATGGCCGTTCGAACGGCGAACCAGCGGGCATATATGGTGGGCGAGGGCGAATTCCGCAAAAGCATAGGGGAGACGCTCGTAATTATTTCGCACCATGCAACAGCCTGCAAACTCTGCAGACCGTTTGAGCGCAAGGTGCTCATCGATGATGTGTATTCCGGGGGCAAGCCGGACGACGGCGACTATATGCTGCTGTCCGAGGCGATGAAGCTCGGACTGTTCCACCCTCGGTGTCGGCACGGTCTCGGCACTTATTATCCCGAACTTGAGGATATCAACCGTTACAACAACGAGGAAAACGATGTTTCCGACTACGGTCGATACAACCGGGCGCACATAGAAAACATGGTGCAGCGGTATAAGCGCCTGACAATCGGCAGCGTCGACCCCGAGAATGTGGCGAGATATCAGGCGAAGCTCAGAGAATGGGAGCGGAAAAAAGAAGCTCTTGACAATCTTGCAAAGCCGTTGGATATTACAGAGAATGGCAAGTACGAGGTGCTACCATATGACAACGAGACGGATTACAAAGCGGCTATACGCGAAGAGTATCTCAATCAGAATATATCCTCTGAAGATAATGCGACGATATGGGCAAAGGATGGCGGGTATATTCAGAATTCAGTAGGCTACTCCGAAATAAATAGCTGGCTAAGAGGTCTTAGCGAAGAACCGCCGGAAGGCAAGTATCAGAAAACCATGAGAATTTTGGAAAGACTTACGCGTTCTTTCAAATTAAGAAAAAACTATGTAGGTTTTCGCAAGGTCAATTGTGAATATCTTCAAAATGTCATGGGAATAGATATTGATGGTCTCACCAAAAGTCAAAAGTTAAAAACGAAACTGGGTGCTTTGCGACGGACGATTGTCCCTAAAGACAAGCAAGCGGCACAAGCAATTGTAGATTCTATTAACGGATTGTGTGGTACGGAGAAAGCAAAGATTCTTGACAAAGCATTTACAAGTATAAGTATGTGTGAAAGGGTAAATTACTTTACGCACTATCCAATACAATTTGAAATTCAGATGCCTGTCGGGACAAGAGGGTTAATTACCAACAACTGGGCTGAAAGTGAGTTTATTACAAAGACTAATACAACACTTGAAATTTTGCGCGCCGAAGTGTATAATGATGGTGAAAAGGATTGTATCAGAATTTTTGCCAAGTTATTACAGGAAGTGTAGCGGAATGGAAACTGTAAAACATCTTTTGCATAGTATATTTACCGAAGATACTATAAAATTTCTGGCGTTGGACTATATTGCCGTAGATCCTACTTGTATTAAGCAACGGAAGATTAAGCCGGACGATATGTCTTTGTGTGAATTTAATCGATTGACATCTGATGATAAAGCTTTTAAAAATACCAATGACACTGCAGAAAACAAAGAGAGGTTTAAGAAAGCAGTAAAAAAGTATAATTTGTCTGACGAAATATCTTCTGGCAGAGGATTAACTGATACAGAAAAATACGCAGCTATGGAATTGTATTATCTTCAAAGATGGATGTAACAAGGAACAGAAAGCTTTAGTTAATAACAGCTTTGACACCTCGATTTTCACAACTTAATAATTACAGCGTCTTGCATTTGACTGCAGGGCGCTGTTTTTATATCCAAAAAACGTTTGCCTGTATCGTAAACAGGGGAACAGTTGACCTTAACTGAGAAAAGGAGAGTAAAAAATGGCAGAAGAAAAAAAGGATGTCGAAACCTTGGAGGGACAGGGCGCCGAGGAGCAGAAAGAGCAGTCTCAGCCCGAAAAGAAGTATACCGACGAGGAAGTAAACAACATCAGTGTCAAGAACAGCAAGAAGGCAGTCGCCAAGCTTATGAAGGAGCTAGGTATAACCGAGAAGACCGACAGGGCGAAGGTCAAAGAGCTTATCGAGAAGGCGCAGCTTGATAAGCAGGAAGAGCCGGAGACGGACGGCGCGGAGCAGAACTCCCGAGCAGCCGCCGAACTCGCCGAGGCTCGTGAAATGGCCGAAAACGCCGTTCTTGAAGCGGTGATGCTCGCGGCACATGTCAAAGCGGACAAGGTGTCTAAAGCGGTCAAACTCATCGACCGTCAGGACTGTCTCGACGATGACGGCAAATTCAGCCGCGAAAAAGCTTCCGCCGCAGTCACCGAACTGCTGAAAACATGGACAGAACTGACCGACAAGGCCGAGGACGGAGGACCCGGTTTCACCATAGGCGGGGACGGTCAGGAGGACAAGAGCAAGAAAGCACCCGCCAAGAAGACAGCTCAAAAGAGCTGGAACAGATTTAACTACTAAAGGAGTGTTGAAAAATGCCTAACACGGCAAACTACGCAGAAAGATGGGAGCCTGAGCTTCTCGAGATCCTCACGCAGGATTCGCTCATTTCTCCCTTTATTACGACCGCAGTGAAGTGGCTCTCGGCAAAGACCTTCCACTTTACCCAGATGTCGACCAGCGGCTACAAGAGCCACAACAGAAACGGCGGCTGGAACCGCGGAGCCTTCGTGCAGACGGATGTTCCGTTCACCCTCACGCACGACAGGGACATAGAGTTCCTTGTCGATAAGCTCGATGTCGATGAGACCAATGCGACAGCGTCGATGGAGAATATCTCCAAGACCTTTGTCCGCACGCAGGAGGTGCCCGAGGCTAACGCCCTCTTCTTCTCCCGCGTCGCGGCGCAGGCAAAGAAGCTCGACGGTTATCATACCGAAACAAAGCTCAGCGATTACACTGCGGCCAATGTCTTCACCAAAATCAAGAAGGCGCTCGGCTCCGGCAAGCTCCGCAGATACAAGGCGATGGGTGCGCTTGTCATCTACGTCAGGTCTGAGATAATGGATCTGCTTGAGCAGAGCACCGAGCTTGCAAAGAAGATAGAGATGACCCAGATAGCGGAGGGCGGCATCGGCATCGAGACCCGCGTCACAAAGATTGACGGCGTGCCGGTCTTCGAGGTCATCGACGATGAAGTGTTTTACGACACCTTCGATTTCGACGGCGAGGATGGCGGCTTCGCGCCGGCAGAGACGACCTATAAGGCGTCAACCGATACCAGCGTTGTGGCCGGCAAGACCTACTACACCAAGAGCGACAACACATACACCCCCGTTAAGACCCCTACCGGAAACCCCTCAACTTCGAGCTATTATGAGGTGGACACCGCAGGCTCGAACAAGATCAACGTTCTGATCGCCTCACCGCTTACAACGAAATTCGTGCCGAAGGTCAACAGTATTTACTTCTTCGCACCGGGAGCGCACACCGAGGGCGACGGCTGGCTGTATCAGAACCGCGCTTTCTCCGATGTCTTCGTATTCCCCAACGGCAAGGATAACAAGGTTGACAGCGTGTTTGTCGACACCGATATCGCCTGACGGAGTTGATGCGGTATGTATGCTGACGTCAATTTCTACTTAGAATCTTTTCCCCACGGTCAGCAGGAGGCTTCGTGTGAAATCGAAGCCTCCTTAGCTTTGGCCGAAATAAAGATCGATGAGGCGACATTTAATCGAATTAAAGGTCGCGGTTTTGAAAACCTTACCGCGTTTCAGCAGGAAAGAATCAAGCTCGCTGCGTGTTATCAGGCTGATTATATCCGCGAAAACGGGTATGACGGAGCCGGCATACAGAGCTACAGCGTGCTTGACATAAGCGTTACGGTCAAGGATTCCGGCAAGGTCTATGAGAGCCTCGGAATGAGCCCCGTGGCATACGCCCTGCTGCAGCAGACCGGACTGACAGGGAGGATTGTATAATGGCAAACAGCATTAAAAAACTGCCGTTCCCGGACTTCCTTTGCGTCACACCGTGCGAGATAAAGCTCGATGAGCCGCATATCAGCGAGGATGGCGAGCCGATGACCGCGGCTGCAATAAAGACTTCTTGTATCTATTCCGAGCGCAGGAAGCGGCTGTACGACAAAGACGGCAAGTATACCGAGCTCGTCGGCAAAGTAATCGTAAAGGGCGATATCGCACCGAAGATGCGCGAAATATCGAGCGGCACCGTTACTGTCCGCGGCCGCGAAATGACGATATATTCGGGTATCCGAGCGAAGAATCCCGACGGTACGGTGAACCACACGGAGTTTGAGCTGAAATGAAGGTCACGGTCAAGCTCAACACCGCAAACATAAAAAACATCGAAAAAGCGGTTGCCCGAAATCTGACAAAAACGGCGGACGCGCTTAAAACGGATCTGCAACAGTCGGAGACGATGCCGTTCAAGACCGGACAGCTGCAGAACCGCTCTACCTTTGTCGACAACAAAGAGGCGGAGACCGGCAAGGTCTATATCGTGTCTGATACTCCGTATGCCCGCAGGCTCTATTTTCACCCCGAATACAATTTCAGCAGGGCTGAAAACAGAGAGGCGGGAGGAGCGTGGTTTGAGCCGTATATTTCAGGCCGGAAGAAGGATTACGCAAAGCGGGTCTTTGCGAGATTTATGCAAAGGAGCTGTGGCGGATGACGCTGAAAGCATTGAAAGACTTTTTCAAAACCGCATACAGTTGGACGGACAACATCTCTATCGGTAAGATAGACGTCGATGTTGAGAGGGCAGTTTGCTTTTATCGTTCCCGCTTAGGTGCGGCAAAGACGCAGACGGTGGGCGGCAAGGTCAACCGGAGCTACGGTGTGCTGCCCGTTACGGTCCTGCTGCGCTGGACGCGCAATGCGGACTCCGCCGAAGGCAAGGCGCAAAGCATATACGACTTTTTCGATGAAAAGGATTTTGAAATCGACGGACGAAGAGCGTTTATAATATCTCGCTATGACGGTCCCATCGACTTGGGAACCGACGGCAACGGCGTGTATGAATACTCTTTCGAGTTCGATGTTTATTATGACAAGTAAAAAGGAGTGAGAACATGCCTAATTTTTCAGGAGTTTTTCCCGTGTATGATCTCGACATAGAGATCTGCACAACCGGCACGACCTTCGCGCCGATAGCCGACATGGAAAATGCGAAGCTGTCAATCGAGACCGGCGTAGAGACCTGGCACTCGATAACCGAGGACGGCTGGCAGAGAGCCCTGGCGACCGCGAAGTCGTACACCCTGTCCATGAACGGTAAGCGCAGTATAGGAGATCCCGGCAATGACTATATCGCAGGACTGGCGCTCAAAAACGGACGCGACTGCGATTCAAAAATCAAGGTGACATTTCCCGACGGTGCGGTGTTTACCGGCGATGTAGTCGTCTCGGTGAGCGACTATGCCGGTGACGATGCAACCGCCGTCAACCCCCTGGCGTTTGACCTTATCAGCAACGGTAAGCCGACCTATACACCGGCTACGGGCTCATAATTTCAGGACTGCTGCGTGATTCGCGGCAGTCCGTATTTTTTATTTAAAGGAGTAAAGCAGCATGAGAATAATCGACACGGGCGATGCCATTCTTTCGGGTGACAATCATCCGCAGCTTAAAATCGGCGATAAGCTCTATCTCGTCGATGACAGAAAGTCCACATGGGACAAAATTCAGCAGGCGCAGGAAAAGGGCGGAGACGATTCCGACATGGAAATCCTCACCCTTGCGCTCGGCAAGGAAGCTGTTGCCGAGCTGGTAAACAGCGACATATCCGTTTCCGGCTATATGAATCTGTCTTACTATGTTATGGCAGCCATAACCGGCGAGGACTATGAAGACCTCAAGAAAGCAGCAAAAGAAAGAAAAAACTAATCGAGGAAGCCTACTACGACGAGCAGTTTGACGAGCCGCTTATTGTAGCGTCATTTGCCAAACAGTACGGTATTAGGCTTCTGACGGAAGATATATCGGTCAGGGAGTACAGGAAACTGCTGGCAGGCATTATGCACGATACGCCGCTCGGATATGTTATCTCGGTCAGATCCGAAAAGGACCCGAAGAAGATACGCGAGATGACGAATGCCGAGAAGGATATCCGCCGAAAGTGGCAGCGGTTCCGCGCCGCGAAAGCGGAGAGCGTACAGTACACAATGACCTTGGAACAGTTCCAACAGCTCTTTAAAAATCTTGCAGGGGGGTGAGAATATGCCTTTGGGCACAAATGTCGGTTCTGTTTTCTTTGACATAAAGGCGAATCAAAGCGCGTTCAAAAAAGAAATAAAGGGCGCCGCGGGACAGGCTCAGAGCGTGTTTTCGTCCGCGATGGGCAAGGTCGGCAAGGCAATAGGCATTGCGTTTTCTGCGGCTGCCGTCGTTTCTTTCGGCAAAAAGTGTGTTGAGGTGGCGAGCGAGACGCAGTCCGCGTGGATGGGTCTGAGTTCCATCCTGAACGGGCAGAAGAAGTCTTTCAGCGAAGCGAACAGATTTATCCAGGAATATATTTCTGACGGCCTTGTGCCTCTTAACAACGCTGTGACGGCATACAAGAACCTTGCGGCGCGCGGGTACAATACCGAGCAGATAGAAAAGACGATGACCGCGCTGAAAGATGCCGCGGCGTTCGGCCGCCAGGCTTCCTATTCCTACGGTGACGCAATATCAACGGCGACAGAAGGTCTGAAAAATGAAAACTCCATACTTGTGGACAACGCTGGTGTGACCAAGAACGTGGCGAAGATGTGGGATGACTATGCCAAATCCATCGGATCAACCTCAAACGCTCTCACACAGCAGCAGAAGATAGAAGCCGAGGTCAACGGTATTCTGCAGGAAACAAAATGGCAGACAGGCGACGCCGCCAAATACGCCACTACCTTTGCGGGGCGGGTGGCAAAACTGTCCGCAACGTTTACCTCGCTAAAAACAGAAATCGGCAATGTGATAATCCCGATTCTGAACCTGTTTATCCCGGCAATTCAAACCGCGCTCGACGCGCTACTGAAGTTTTTAGGTCTGCTGAAAACGGCGATGGCTTCAATCGGGCTTGAGATGCCGGATGTGACATCACTCGGCGGTGTGACCGCGGGAGCGGCCGAAGCGGCCGAGGCTATCGACGACACGGGCACTGCGGCTGAAAAAGCCGCAAAAAAGGTCAGAAAAGCCTTTGCGGCCTACGACGAAATCAATGTGCTGAGCAAGTCAAGCTCATCGGATACAGGCGCCGGAGGTTCTTCCGGAGTGACGGCTGCCGACCCTACAACCTCGGCGATAACAAGCGGCGTTTTCGCTGTTGATACCCGTCTTGACGAGCTGAAGCAAAAGCTCTCGACTTTTTGGGAGGGCTTTGCTGCGGGATTTGAAAAGGAGCGGCAAGAGCTCAAGCTACAGATCGAGCGCACAAAAAAGATATTCAAAAAGGTTTGGGAGGATCTTCGCAAGCTCGAATCGCCTATTAAAAATTGGGCGTCGACAGATCTGAAAAAGTTTTTTGAAACGTTTTGTCACGCGGCAGCTGATATCTTTTTGGGACTGTACGACAGCGCAAATACGGTCTTTTCCGGTTTGTGGGATGTTGCGGTGTATCCCTGTCTTAAAAAATTCATAACAAAGGGTCTGCCGGTGATAACGCAGTATTACACCGAATGCGTAGAAACATTGGAAACATTATACGGCTCGGTGAAAGAGATTTTTGACAAAACTTGGCGCGAAGGTGCGGTTCCCGCGTTGCGCGTTTTCATGTGGGTTTACCGCGACACATGGGATGTTGTATACGACAAATGGCAAACATACGGTGCGCCGATTTTCGAGAACATCAGAGCTGCTGTCGAGAACGTTAAGAACTCGCTTTTAAACACCTGGAATAACTCCCTGAAACCGTGCTGGAACACCATTATGGCTACGGTAACCCGGCTGTGGACGGAGCATATAAAGCCGTTGGCGGATAACCTTGCCGGATTTGTTTTGGAATTGGTACAGGACGCGCTTGAAATTTACAACAAGGTCATCATGCCCTTAGTAAAGTGGGTGCAGGATCGCCTTTATCCCGTCATCGTTACCTGTTTTCGGAATATGATGAATGTTGTCGAGCCCATAATAGCCGGCTTTATAGACCGCGCGAACGGGATAATTACAGTGCTGAAAGGCATTGTACAGTTCATAACGGGCGTCTTTACAGGGAACTGGTCAAAGGCGTGGAGCGGTATTAAAAACATCTTCAAGGGCGCGTTTGACACTATGGCAGCGAGCGTAAAAGCTCCGCTCAATGTCATAATAGCTCTGTTTGAAAACCTCGTGAACCGTATCGGCAGCGGTATAAACAAGCTGATACATGGTTTCAATTCAATCCGGTGGGATGTGCCTGACTGGGTGCCCGGAATAGGCGGGAGATCTTTAGGCTTTAACATAAAACAGATTCCCGCTGTGAAGCTTCCGCGTCTGGCACAGGGCGCCTGGGTGGCAGCCAACAATCCGCAGCTCGCCATAGTCGGCGATAACACCCGCGAGGGTGAAATAGTGTCGCCCGAATCTAAGATTCGCGAGCAGGTCGAGCTTGCACTTGCCAAAGTCGGCGGGCCTGCCCAAAAGGTCAAACTGCAAATCGAACTGCTTATCCATTACCCCGACGGCCGAACGATTATCAAGACTATCAACGAAGCCCAGGTTGCCGAGGGCAGGATCCTTTTGGAGGTGTAATGCGTGGAAAAATATGAAGTGCTTATAAACGGCAGCATAACGCTCGAAGCCGACGGAATAGGCTGGGAATATCCGCAGACCGACTCAGAGGGGTCGGGCGCGACCGATGAAAATTTGATGATCCGCGAAGTTCTGCCGGAGCGCGACAAGCTCATTCTGACATTTGAAAAGGATAAGACCGAGGCGGAGATCAGGAAAATTTTGCAGGTCAGAGCGATGACCGAATGTACTGTAAAATTTTACGATCTTCGTGCCGGTGCGTTCTTGACCAAGATGATGTACCCGGTTTCTGATGCAGTGACGGCACACGCGCTGATTAACGGTGAATATGTCATCGAGGCGTTCGAACTGCGCTTTGTTCAGACCGTTCCGAACAGCTAAGGAGGACGAAAAAATGTATGCAGCGAGTACAAGCTATAAAAACTACATAGCGTCATCCAGGGTTCGTGCGGCGAAGTCAAAGATTGTGGTCGGCGGTGTAACCTATACCGGACAGCAACACTTGAGGACATATCCGAAGATATCGCATTCCAACAGTAAAATGATAGGCGGGTTCCCGTCAAAGAGCTGTGAATTCGAGATATACAATCTCAACGGCTCTGTTAACCTTAATGGAAAAGAAGTGTCGGTATATCGCGGCCTTGAGATAGACGGTGCGGTGACATGGATTCCGATGGGTCTTTTTACTGCAAAGGATGAGGACATTACAAACAACAAAACTGCGCGGTCAATATCTTTTAAAGGTACTGACCGTGCAGTGCTTTTTGACTGCGCATACGGCGGCAAGCTGACTTACCCGACGACATTGGGAGCGTTCGTGAAGGAGATCTGCCAGCGCCACGGCGTTGCACTGGAAACAGCGACATTTCCTATGTCGACTTTTAAGCTGACGGAAGTGCCTAACATGGATGCCTCCATGACTGACCGCGAGCTCATTTCTCGCGCGGCCGAGCTCGGAGGGTGCATAGCGCAGATAAGCCGCACGGGCGGTCTGCGGATAAGTAAACCAAGCAACACCGGAATTAAGATAGGCAAATCGCGGTATAAGACTGTTTCAAAAGAACCGAAATTCGGCGCAATAAACTCTTTGGTTTTCGGACATGACGGATACGATGACGATATCACGTATCCGACTGCCGCACCGGAGAATCTCTATCAGTGGCGCATAGATGACAATCCTTTCATCGACAAGACGCGCGAAAGCAGCATAAAAACCGTTGCCGCGCAAATCTTCGGGATGTCGATTGTTCCGTTTCAAATCACCGACTGCATTGATGATTATATTTTTGATTTGAACGACACCATAAGCGTCCAGGATAAAGACGGGACATATTTCGCGGCGACGGTGCTGCAAATAGAAACTACTGCGCGTATCAGGTCAAAGCTTTCCGCAGAGGCTCAGACAGTCAGAAAAACCGATTACAAAATGGCCGGCAGCGTTATACAGTCACTTAAAAAGGTACAGCTGCAGGTTGACCACCAGAACCTTAGCATACAAACGCTTGTGCAGAATATGAGCGGCCTGTCGGGTGAGGTAAGCACCTTGAAACAGACTTCAAACAGCATACAGTCTCGCGTCACTAAAATCGAGGGCGACTACGTTACATCGTCAACCATTGAGCAGTTGAGCAATGAGATCAACATACGTTTTGATAATCTCGGCTCCCCGTCCGAGCTGAGCAACGCGACAACGACGATAAATGCGCAGGGTGTAAAAATCGAGAACGGTTCCTTTACGGCGGAGAGAGAGGACTTTAAGACGGATCTCTCGGCCGGCTATCTCGAATTATACCAAGCTCTCAATCAGTCACAAGGAACGAGCTATAAATACCTGTCGATACTCGACACACTGCTCTATTCAACCGCGGCTTCTGCCAGCTGGTATGTCACCTTTGCCTCTCCCGAACCTTCCGGCTCGGGAAGCACGTCGAAAGGATTCAGGTTTGGAACGTCCGAAAATCATGCCTCGCTTGCTAAGCCTGTTGTGCTTAATCTTGCCCATAGCTGGTCAACGGATTATATGCTCATTGAAGCCAATAAAACACGCATCAGACAAATGGTTGAGACGAATGAATGCCTGGAAAACCAATTTGCAGGTTTGATACACCACAAAAAGATTGGCGGGGCTGAATACACAGTCGGTTTGGGCATTGGTACCGTGACAGTGAGCGAAAACAATGCAAGCATCGATCGTGGCACAGCGGCCTTAGAACTGCGCAATCGTGCCAGAGCATCGAGCGGGTTGGACACATTGGAGGCGCGCGTTGATTTTTATAAAAACGCCGCAGGCGAGATTACAATGCGCTTGATGGGTGGTACATGGAAGGACACAAGTGGCAAGACATACAAAGGGTATACCGGCGATATTATCGTTGGCAATGACGGAATTTATGCCAAATGGGGTACCAATGCAGCAAAAAAGATTACATGAGGAGCCTAATGTTATGACAGATTCAAAAGCAGTAAAAAAAATCAAAACCCGCATATCCGAAATCGAAGCCGAACAGAAGACATACGAAAATTGTCGGATGGTATGCCTCGGCATAAAGGAGGAACTCAACAAACTGCTGTCCTCACTCGAAGAAGACAGCGAAGACGAAAAACAGGAAGCAGGTGAGACTGTCGTTGGAGAAGATGAGACAGTGCAGGCTTAACTTTGCCGAGCACAGATATGATTGTGAGGCCGGTATCGTCGGCGAACATAATGCCACGGAGCTTATTATCACTCCACCGGCTATCATGCCGGATGAGGCTGTGTATCGCCTCTGCTTTGAGCCCGGCGGCGTGTCGGAGATAATATCCAAAAGATCAGACGGAACCCTTGCCTACCCGTTGCCCGCGGCTGTTACCGCGACAGCCTTTTGCTGCGTGACGCTCATCGGCTATATCGGCAATGAACAGGTCTACAAGTCGCGCATGGTACAGCTGCACTTTTGCAGAGCGGCGGACGGTGACGCCGACATAGATCCGCAGCAGCCGGGGATTGTAGCGGAGGTCAACCAGAATACCGCCGCGCGGCACAGCCATGATAACAAGCCGGTCATTGACCTGTTGACCGCCGATGATACCGGCACGCTGCTGTACGATGGCAAGGCTATAAGTGGCGGAGGTTCAACGGGAACCGAACTTTTTATTGTTAATGTACAAGTTCAATCAGGAGCAGAATATACGATTACCTCCCATGATAAAACCTATACACAAATAGATGAGGCTTACAAGGCGGGCAAACAAATTTTGGCGGTTTGTACAATTACAGGTGATAATACGGTATATTTAATTCCTCTTGTGTTAGCTACAGAAACCGATTATGAGTTTTCAATGTTTGTTGGGGCAGTTTTTTCCGTATATGTGGACAATACAGACACGTGGGATATTTACATAGGAGAGCTTGAGGCAAGCACCATTAAAGCCAAAATATCTGCCGACGCTTCTGCGGAGTCATCGAGTTTACAAACAATTCTTAACTATATGGTCTATCCTGCGGTTGAGAAAGCCCACGAGCATAGTAATAAGTCCGTACTTGATGGTCTTTCCGACTCTAATGGTGTTCTTTATTATAATAACAAACCCATAATCGCTCAAAAAATCTCTGAGGGTCCATATATAACCCTCGCCGATAATACCGAGTACCGCCTTACCGATGTGTCAACATTAACGTTGAGCTATCCGACAGGCGATTTTGAATGTTGGATGCGCCTGACCTTCGCTGCGAGCGGCAATATCACCGTCACACTTCCCGCCGACACCAAATATATCGGCACAGCTCCCGATTTCAAAAACGGCGAGACATGGGAGCTCAGCTTCAAGGACAAGGTTCTGGCGGCTCAGAAGGTCGGTGAGGGCACATGAACAGGCGCAGATTTATATGGCAAGAGGCGCAAGCGCAGAGCGGACTGCCGAGCAGCTATACCGCAGTCGATTTTTTGCAGTCCTCGGGCGCGCAGTGGATAGATACCGACTATAAGTACGGCGCAAGTAGCGATGTTGAGATTAAATTCAGCGCTCCCGACACGGACAACGGAACAGATTTAGGTGCGCAGGATTCGAATGACAATAAATATAAATTTGCAATCGTACTTGCTGGCGGTAATTTACTGTGGTTTGCACGGGGTGGAGATAGTAGAAACTTTCATGTAAGTGATATGCAAAAACCATTAATTTTGCGCAATGTCGGAAATTTGTTCAAAGTGACAGACAGCGCAGGAAAAGAACAAACACTAACGGTTACAGATAATGGATTCGTCGGCTCTCAGTTATCAATATACCTCTTTGCTCGACACACTCCGACGGGTGCAATCCAAATGAGCAAATCACAGATTTATTATTGCCGATTCTATGAAAATGACGAGCTTGTTTGCGATATGCGCCCGTGCCTCGATGCTGACGGCGTGCCTTGTATGTACGATTTAATAAGACGGCGGACTTTATACAATCAGGGCACAGGCTCTTTCACATGGGGGTGATTAAATGATATACGGAAAACTCATAGACGGCGAGCTCAGAGGAGCACCGCGACCGATAAAAACGGCGGACGGCGACGTGTTTACAAACGACCCGGATTTACTTTTGCAGTACGGCTATAAGCCGATAATTTTAACGGACTGCCCGTCTGACGGGAAGAGCTATGTCGGCTCATGGACGGAGACGGAAACAGAAATAACGCAGGTGTGGACGGAGCAGCCGCAGACGGAAAACGACGAAGCAACAGCGGAGCAGCTGGAGGCGGCGCTTCAACAAATCGGGGGTGTTGCAGATGAAAATCAGTGAGGTCAACGAGATTGTAGAGAAGTCGACAACTAAGATAATCGAAGCGGCCGAGGTCAGGGCGGACTTGCTCGCGGTAGCGGCGCACATCCCAAAGGGACAGCGCAAAAAATACGGCGCCGAGCTCGAGCGCATCCTGGCAAAATATGACGGTTGACGGGGAGGTATAATTTGAAAATCTGTATTTCGATAGGACACGGGGAGGTGGTTGTATGGGTGGTGTGAACATCTTCTTAACGGTATTGAGCGTCGTCAGCACCGTGTGTGCGATCATCTTCGGATATTTAGCCCACAAGCGCAGCGAAAAGCACGATATCAAAGGCGAGGGCGAGAAGGACGGCACTATATTGACCGAGCTCGGTTACATAAAAAGCGGAGTCGACGATATCAAGCATAAGCAGGAAAAGCAGGACGATCAAATCAGCAAGGTTCTTGAGCGTCTATCCTATGTCGAGTCGTCCGCCAAACAGGCGCATCACAGGATAGACACGCTTGAACAGCAGATGTATAAAAAATAAGGAGGTTATTTCATGTTCGCAGAATTTTGGTCGGAGTACGGCATGACACTGATTTACACGGTTTTGACAGCCATTCTCGGTTTTGTCGGTATAGCGGTGAAGAAAATCATCGCCAAATTTACCACGGACAAAACCAAAGAAGCGGTGGTAAGAACCTGTGTAAACGCCGCAGAGCAGCTGTATAAAGATTTACACGGGGCTGAAAAGCTCGCAAAAGTTAAGGAAAACATTATTGAAATGCTCAATGAAAAGGGCATAACGATTTCCGAAATCGAAATGGACATGCTCATCGAGGCGGCGGTTGCGGAGATCAACAAGCAGCTTAAAAAGGAGAGCGGTAAAAATGACAAAGACTAACACCGGGCTTGTGTCGTATGCGAGAGCAAATCTCGGAAATCCGTACTGGTACGGCACCTTCGGGCAGACCGGAACGCAGACGCTGCTCAATTCAAAGCGCCATCAGTACCCATCCTTTTACACCAACGCCAGATATGCGGAATGTAAAAAAGATATCGGCAAAAGGGTGCATGACTGTGTCGGACTCATTAAAGGCTATCTGTGGAGCGACGGCAACACGGCGGCGCCTAAATATAATGCCGCGCAGGATGTGTCTGCTAACGGTATGCTTTCAAGGTGCGTTGAGCACGGCAACATAGGCAAACTCCCCGAAATACCCGGCATTCTCGTGTTCATGGACGGCCATGTCGGGATCTATGAAGGCAACGGATATGTAATAGAATGCACCGTGAGCTGCGGCGGAGGCGTTGTGAGAACGGCTCTGCACAGTCGACCGTGGGTGCATTGGGGAAAGTGCCCATGGATAACCTACGCGAGTGCGAGTGCTCCGCAGAAGAAACCGACGGCAGCATCGAAAATTGCTGTCGGTGATAAAGTGAAAATAACCGGAAGTATCTATGCAACCGGGCAGCGTATTCCTGCTTGGGTAAAGCTGCGCAAACATACCGTGAGCAAGATACAGGACAATAAGGCACTGCTGAGAGAAATCAGCAGCTGGGTATATCTCAAGGATATAACCGTCGTATCGGCTTCTAAAAAAGGAATCGCCGTCGGCAGCACGGTTACTATCAAAAAGGGCGCAGTTTACGGAGGCTTGAGCGGCACGAGAGGAAAGCTTGTTCCCGCTGCTCAGCTTGCACCGACAAAACACAAGGTATCAAAAATACAGACAAACAAAGGCGTAAAAGAAGCACTGCTCAGCGACATATCGTCGTGGGTAGCGGTTTCAAACCTTACGGAGGTATAACATATGATAACAGCAATCATCTATAATCTACTTAATTTGCTCGGGCTTTACGGCGCTTGGGCAGTCGTGCAGATTCTCAAGCTCTTCGGAGCGATTTAAAACACAACCGGGCAGGGGATTTTCCTCTGCCCGGTTTTCTCGTTTATATATAAGTCGCAGCTCCCGGTCAGACCGAGAGCTGCGTGAAATAGGATAAAGAGCCGGAGGCTCTTTAGTTGTATTATAACATTATATGTTTTAAAAATCAAGCAATGTTTGCGCAGGCAAAAATCGACCGTTACTACAGGGTTACTACGGATTTCATTTTGAGTGCATTGAAATAGAAATGAAAAAAGCCTTGAAACCGTTGATACACAACAACTTCAAGACTTATCTTTGGTGATCCATCGGAGATTCGAACTCCGGACACCTTGATTAAAAGTCAAGTGCTCTACCGACTGAGCTAATGGATCGTATTTGCTTTGTGCAGGCTGTATCTGCAAATCAGCTTGATTATCATATAATATTTGAACGAGAAAGTCAAGACTTTTTTGCATTTTCTTCCCTTTGTTTTCACTCTTTATGATAAATTGTGCTCATTTAGCCCGAATATTCATTTCTTTGCGGCGGATACTATTCAGAGAAAACTGCCGGAGGCGCATTCTATGAAAATACTTTTTTATGATACAAAGCCGTATGACCGCGAGGCGTTCGAGAAGCTTGCGGGCAAATATCCCGACATTGAAATAGACTATCTCAAGACGGATATCTCTTACCGCACCGCGCCGCTCTCGAAAGGCTATGACGCCGTGTGCCTGTTCGTCGCGTCCGATGTCGGCAGGCGGGTGGTGGATATCCTCGCCGAGAACGGGGTCAGGCTCATTCTCATGCGCTGCGCCGGATATAACAATGTCGATCTTCCGGCGGCGCAGGAGCACGGCATCTCCGTTATGCGTGTGCCGGGATATTCACCGGAAGCAATAGCCGAGCATGCCCTCGCGCTCGCGTTCGCCGTCAACCGCCGCATACACAAGGCTTATATAAAAGTGCGCGAAAATAATTTCAGCCTCATGGGTCTTACGGGAGTCAACTTCTGCGGCAAGACGGCGGGAGTCGTCGGCACGGGAAAGATAGGCGCATCGTTCGCGCGAGCCTGCCGCGGGCTAGGGATGAATGTTATCGCCTATGATAAGTATCGGAACCCCTCGCTCGACTTCGTTCGATATGTCGAACTCGATGAACTTCTCAGCGAAAGCGATCTGATATCCCTCCATTGCCCGCTGACCGAGGAGACCTATCATATGATAAATATCAACGCGATAGAGCGGATGAAGGACGGCGTTATCCTTGTTAACACCTCGCGCGGCGCGCTGATAAGCACGCCCGATCTTATAAAAGGTATAAGGCAGCATAAATTTATGGGCGTCGGGCTCGATGTGTATGAGGAGGAGACGCACAATGTCTTTGAAAACCGCGAGGACGATATTCTCGAAACCTCCGTCACGGCTCGCCTTCTGTCTTTTCCTAATGTTATAATCACCTCGCACCAGGGCTTTTTGACCCGCGAGGCGCTTGAGTCGATAAGTGAGACCACGTTTGAAAACGCTACCTCGTTTAGTAGGGGAGAGCCGATACAGGCGAATATGGTTAAATATAATTAATGTATGCTAATCATGCGCGGCGGTAAATTCCGCCGCTTTTTTCTGCCCGCTGTTGATTAAATCGCATTTGTATGATAAAATTCTCATATAACCGATTCAAAGGAGTGAGCGAGACTTCGGCCTCGGGAATATGAAAAACAAAGTTCTGCCTAAAATAACAAACATATCTGCGATTGTCGACATAGTCTGCGCAGCTGCGTTCTTTATTGTTCAGATAATCAATGCCGCGAAGTCCGATTCGGTCAGCTCGCCCGTCATGCTCGGCTTTCTCATTGCGAGCGCCGTTGCGATAATTGTCTTTTTCGCGTTTCGTATCGTCGGTGTTGCCGTGGGCGTGCAGTCCTCTAAGCCGCTGACGCTCATTTCGTATGCGGTCGATGTCGCATGGGTCGTGTCAATGGTATTTGTGCTCAAAAACCTCAATGTCTTCTAAGGAGTGGCGGAATGATGTATGCTGTTATCGCCGCTGTTGTTTCGGCGGCTCTGCTTGTGTATTTTACGGTGCGTATTGCCCGCGAGCCCAAAAACTCCGACTGCGTCGTGTGTATTCCGAGATGGCTCTTCTTTTTGGGGCTGGCCGTCTATGTTTTCGGCGCGGGGGTCGGCGTTGCCATGCTCGCCGTCGGGAGATTCTTCTTTGCGATTCCCTGCTTGCTCTGTATGCTGTTCGGCTGCGCCGCCATGCTCTGCTGCCTCAATCAGAAGGTCGTGTCCGTCGGGGACGGGGAGTATGTCTATTCGACTATGTTCGGCAGGGAGAAGCGGTTCAACGCCTCCGACTATGTCCGAATGACCCGCAATTCCGATTCGCTCACCCTGAAGTTTAAAAACGGTAAAATGCATATTGATAACCTCGCCGTTATCGGCGACGACTTCAAAAACAGTCTGATTGAAGGCAAAAAAGACTGAATATTGCCTTTTGTTTGCGCTCCGTGCCCAGTTGCACGGGGCGTTTGAATTTTTCAGAGCTTTTCCGCAAAAAATTTTTGAAAAAACTGTTGACAATAATATATGAATGAGCTATCATATGAATAGTAAGACATATGAACGAACAAACATATGAATTGCTGCTCAAATGAACGGAGGGCAAAAACATGGAACATAACCACGAAAAGATGCTCGATATGGTCAGACACGAGCTGCCGACGGACGAGCTGCTCTGCGACCTGTCCGACCTGTTCAGGCTCTTCGGCGACACGACCCGCGTTAAAATCCTGTTTTCGCTCTTTGAGTCGGAGATGTGCGTCTGTGCCATTGCGGAGCTGCTCGGTATGACGCAGTCGGCAATATCGCATCAGCTGAAAATCCTCAAGGACGCGAACCTTGTCGCGAACCGCCGCGAGGGCAAAACGATTTATTATTTTCTTTCCGACGACCATGTCAGAACGATTATATCCAAAGGTTTTGAACATCTTATTGAAGAAAGGACCGAGAACAATGAAGAAGATATTTAAGCTTGAGGACCTTGACTGCGCGAACTGCGCGGCGAAGATGGAGGCGGCTCTCGCCAAGGTGGACGGCGTTGAACACGTGAGCGTCAACTTCTTCACTCAGAAGCTGACCCTCGAGGCCGCGGACGGCGACTTTGACGAGGTGCTCAAAAAGGTAGTCAAGACCGCAAAGAAAGTTGAACCCGATTGCAAAATAATTCTTAAGTAAGAGGGGTGTTCCCAATGACGGGAAAGCAGAAGAAAACGCTGGCAAGAATAATAGTATCGGTCGTGCTGACCGGTGTCGCCTGGGCAGTGGATGAAATTTTAGGCTTCGAGGGTTGGAAAGCGCTGCTGCTCTACATTGCGCCCTATCTCGTGATAGGCTACGATGTGCTGTGGGACGCTATACGCAATATCGCTCACGGACAGGTGTTCGACGAGCACTTTCTTATGGCGCTCGCAACTGTCGGCGCGTTCGGCATAGGCGATTACCGCGAGGCCTCGGCTGTTATGATATTCTATCAGATAGGCGAGCTGTTTCAGAGCATCGCCGTGGGCAGGAGCCGCAAGTCGATATCCGCGCTCATGGATATCCGCCCCGACTATGCCGTAGTTGTGCGCGACGGCAAGGAGGAGACCGTGTCGCCGGAAGAAGTTGAGCTCGGCGAAACGATAGTTATAAAGCCCGGCGAGAAAATACCGCTTGACGGTGAAATAATCGACGGTTCGACCTCCGTGAACACCGCCGCACTGACGGGTGAAAGCCTGCCCGCCGACAAAACCGTGGGCGACAGGGTAACGAGCGGAACCATCAATCTTTCGGGCGTTATCCGTGTTAAGACACAGAGCCGTTTCGAGGAGAGCACGGTTGCCAAAATCCTCGAGCTCGTCGAAAACTCATCGGAGAAAAAGGCGAGAGCCGAGAACTTTATTACCCGCTTCTCGCGCTGGTACACTCCCTGCGTCGTCATAGGCGCAGTCGTGCTGGCTGTTTTGCCGCCGCTTGTCACCATGCTCATGGGAACTCAGAGCACCTGGAGCCTTTGGAGCATATGGATAGAGCGTGCGCTTACCTTCCTTGTCGTATCGTGCCCGTGCGCGCTGGTCGTGTCCGTTCCGCTGTCATTCTTCGGCGGTATAGGAGGAGCCTCGCGTGAAGGCATACTTATAAAGGGCGCTAATTATATGGAGACGCTCTCTAAGATAGATACGGTCGTATTCGACAAGACCGGAACGCTGACCAAGGGAACCTTCGCCGTCAACGCGATTCATCCGAACAATATTACCGAGGCGCATCTTCTCGATGTTGCCGCCGCCGCGGAGAGCTATTCGACTCATCCCGTCGGCGAGTCGATAGTAGCGGCGCATAAGGGTCATATAGACAAGAGCCGCATAGGCAAGATAACCGAGCACGCGGGCATGGGACTCGAGGCAGTTATTGACGGCAAGACCTACTTTGTCGGCAACGGCAAGCTCATGGATATGGCGGGCGCCGAGTGGCACGATTGCCATATGGCGGGCACCGTTATCCATATCAGCGAGGACTCGCAGTATCTCGGTCATATAGTTATCAACGATGAGCTCAAGCCCGATTCGGCATCCGCGATAGCGAAGCTCAAGGAGCTCGGTATAAAGAATACCGTTATGCTGACGGGCGACAATGAGCGCGTGGCTCAGGCAGTCGGCGAGCAGCTCGGACTCAGCGCGGTCCATGCAAAACTGCTCCCGTCGCAGAAGGTCGAGCGGGTTGAAGAGCTGCTCGGAGAGGGCAATAAAGTTGCGTTCGTCGGCGACGGCATAAACGATGCGCCCGTGCTCACGAGAGCCGACGTCGGTATCGCCATGGGCGCTATGGGCAGCGACGCCGCTATAGAATCCGCTGATATCGTCCTCATGGACGACAAAATTTCGAAGCTCCCAACGGCTATAAAAATAGCGAGAAAGACCATGCGCATAGTCAACGAGAACATCTGGATAGCTTTGGCGGTCAAGGTTATTATCCTTGTGCTCAGCGCGTTCGGTATAGCGGATATGTGGATAGCGGTTTTCGGCGATGTCGGAGTGCTTATCCTCGCCGTGCTCAACGCCATGCGAGCGATGCTTAAAATAAAAAAATAACAGACCGACAAAAACGGCGGAAGGGGATAGTCCTTTCCGCCGCTTTTTATGTCTTGTTGAGCTCCCTGCGCTTTGCTCGCCTGACTCTGTTTATGTGCCGCTCGAAGTCGCCGCTGTTGAGAAGCTCGGTCAGCACCAGCTGTTCGAATGTCGGCACGGTGCAGGAGTAGAAGCCGAGCCTCTCTTCAAATGTTTTGACGAGTCTCTTCGGCAGAACCATATATCCCACGCGCATTGAGGGCGATATCGTCTTTGAAAACGTGTTCAGATATATAACGTTGTCCTGTTCGGACAGAGCAAAAAGCGTGTCCGCGGGCTTTTGCGAGACGGAAAATTCCGAGTCGTAGTCCGATTCGACAATAAACCTGCCGCCTTTTTCGGCCCAGCAGATATATTCGTACCGTTTCGAGGCGGATGCCGTAACGCCCGTCGGAAAGCTTCGATACGGAGTCGTATGCAGGATATCCGCACCGCTGCCGCTGAGCGCCGCGCCGTCTATGCCGTCGTCGGAGAGGGGGAGAAGCTCATATTTTACTCCCGCCGCCCTGTATACCTGCTCGATTTTTTCATATGACGGCGACTCTATGGCATAAGTTTTCTCTCTGCCGAGCAGATCGACTATCAGCCCGCAAAGATACTCCGCGCCCGAGCCGACCACTATCTGCTCCGCATCAACGTTTATTCCTCGGTTTCTCGCTAAATATTGCCGCAGTGCATCGCGCAGCTCCACGAGCCCCTTATGCGGCGAGCGTTCGAGTATCTCGTCCGCCCTGTCCGCGATAACCTTTCGCATAGTCCTGCTGAGCAGTGATACGGGAAAAACGGGCTTGCTGTGCCCGAGGTGCTTTTCCTGCGCCGGCTCGGAGGATTTTCCGCCCGACGCGGCAAAGCCGTCCGACCGCTTGAATATCACAAAATATCCGCTGCGCTCGCGCGCCTGAGCATAGCCCTCCTCGCACAGCAGGTCATATGCGTGCTCCGTCGTTACCGTGCTCACCCCGAGCTCCTCTGCGAGCAGACGCTTTGACGGAAGCCTGCTCCCGTAAGCGAATGCCCCGCCGACTATATCCGCCCGAAGCAGCCTGTAAATCTGCAAATAGACCGGGCGGTCGTTCATATCAACCGTGTATTTCATCTGGTTATATTATTTTCTCCGTTTCTGACTATTTTATATTATCAGTGCTATTGTATAATATCCCTGACAGAAAATCAAGGAGGATATCAAAATGAAAGCAAAAAGCAGCACAAAAAGAACCACCCTGTGGGTGTGCCTGACGGCAATGTTCATGGCGCTCAACGTCGCCATGAGCTCGTTTGGCGTTCCCGTACCGGGCGGACATCTGTATCTCAACGATATAATCATCTGCACCGCGGCGATAATACTCGATCCCGTCGCGGCGTTTATAGTCGGCGGAGTCGGCGCGTTCCTCGGCGACCTGTTCTTCTATCCGCTCCCGATGTTCGTCTCATTGGTTACCCACGGACTCCAGGCTGTTATCATCTCCGTTTTCTCGCACTATGTTCTGAAGAAGCACCCCGTGCTCGCGAGCGGAATAGGCGTCTCAATAGGCGCCGTTATCATGGTCGTCGGCTATTCTCTCGGCAGAGCGTTTATTTACAGCACCCCGGAATACGCCCTTATGAAGCTGCCCTTCCAGTTCCTTCAGGCTGCGGTCGGCGCAGTAGCCGGTATGCTCCTGTGCTGGAAGTGCGGAGTTTACAAGCTCTATAACAGGGCGCTTGTAAAAGCCGCCGGAGGCAGCAGAAAAGAGCGGAAAGAACCTGCCGATAAAAGCTCAAAGGAATAAAAAAACTCTTGATTTTTATCGCTCGCTGTGATATAATATCCGAGCATTACGCACGCGAAGCTTTAGGATGCCGCCCGGTGCGGTGAATTTTCACCGTTGCGGCCGCCCTGTTTCGCGGAGGAAAAACCAAAGGAGGAAAAAACAAATGTCAGTAGTATCAATGAAGCAGCTGCTTGAAGCAGGTGTGCACTTCGGTCATCAGACCAGAAGATGGAACCCCAAAATGGCTCCCTATATTTTCACGGAGCGCAACGGTATTTACATCATCGACCTTCAGAAGACGGTCAAGAAGCTTGAGGACGCCTACATGGCAGTTCGCGACATCGCCGCAGACGGCAAGGAGATCCTTTTCGTCGGCACGAAGAAGCAGGCTCAGGATTCTATCCGCGAGGAGGCAGAGCGCTGCGGTATGCCTTATGTCAACGCTCGCTGGCTCGGCGGTATGCTCACCAACTTCAACACCATTCAGCGCCGTATAAAGAGACTTGAGCAGCTCAAGGCCATGGAGGCTGACGGAACCTTCGATATGCTTCCCAAGAAGGAAGTTATCAAGCTCCAGCTCGAGATAGAGAAGCTTGAGAAGTTCATGGGCGGTATCTCCAAGATGAAGAAGCAGCCCGCCGCTATGTTTATAGTCGATCCCCGCAAGGAGAAGATCGCTGTTCTCGAGGCTCACAAGCTCGGTATTCCGATCATCGCTATCGTCGACACAAACTGCGATCCCGATGAAGTAGACTATGTTATCCCCGGCAACGACGACGCTATCCGCGCTGTCCGTCTTATCTCCGCCGCAATGGCAGACGCTGTCATCGAGGGCAGACAGGGCGAGCAGGGCGACGCAGAGGCTGCCGAGGCCGCAGAGACAGAGGAGGACAAATAATGAACTTCACTGCTAAAGACGTACAGGCTCTCCGCGAAAAGACCGGAGCAGGTATGATGGACTGCAAGAAGGCTCTCACAGAGACCGACGGCGATATGGACAAGGCCGTTGATGTTCTTCGTGAGAAGGGTCTTGCTTCCGCCGCCAAGAAGGCAGGCCGCGTTGCCGCCGAGGGCGTTGTTGTTGCATATTATGATGAGGCAAATAAGGTTGCTTCTATGGTAGAAGTCAACTGCGAGACAGACTTCGTTGCAAAGAACGAGAAGTTTGTTGAGCTTGCAAATAAGATTACTGTCACTGTTGCGGAAAGGAATCCGGCAGATGTTGACGCTCTCCTTGCTATGACCCTTTCGGGCAGCGATGAGACTGTCTCCGACGCTGTTCAGGAGCTCTTCCTCGTAATCCGTGAGAACATGAAGGTTCGCCGCTTTGTAAGAGTTGAGGGCACTGTTGCTTCCTATATCCACGGCGGCGGCTCGGTAGGCGTTCTTGTCAGCTTTGATACAGACGCTGCCGATAAGGCAGAGTTTAAGGAGATGGGCAGAAACGTTGCAATGCAGATTGCAGCTATGAGCCCCGAGTATCTCAGCAAGGATTGCATCTCCGACGATGAGCTTGCAAAGATGAAGTCGATCACTATCGACAGCTCGCTCAACAAGCCCGAGTCTCTTCCGAAGCCGATTCTTAAGAATCTCTTCGATAAGGCTGTCAACGATAAGCTCTTCAGCGATGAGGATCTTGCAGCTTATGAGGAGCAGAAGAACAACAAGTTCCTCTTCAACTTCCTTTCCGATAAGGCAGTTGAGACTCTTGTCGAGCTTGCAATGGCAAGCAAGGCTGATATCGTTGCAAACAAGATCTTTGCAGGTGCAGTCGACGGCCGTATGAAGAAGCAGCTCAAGGAAGTTTGCCTTCTTGAGCAGGCATTCGTTCGTTCGGATCTCTATGACGGCGATGTCGCAGGCTACATTGCAGATGTTGCTAAGAAGCTCGGCGCTTCGATAAAGGCTACCGGCTTCATCCGCTACGCAAAGGGCGAGGGTATCGAGAAGAAAGAAGAGAACTACGCCGAAGAAATCGCAAAGATGACCGGCAACAAATAATTAAATGAAAAGTGAGGCAGTCGAAAGACTGCCTCGTTTTTATGCCGTGATATAATCCGACCCCGCAGTAAACACAACTGCGGGGTCAAATTTATTCTGCTTTTGCCGGTTTCTTGTCTTTTTTGTAGATGCTGTAGCTCAGCCAGCGCTTGCCCCTGTAGCGCAGGCAGAACGCAACTGCGCGGAACACCCAGTCGACTATCATCGCCAACCAAACGCCGATAGCACCCATTCCGAGCCTGAGACCGATTATGTAGCTTAAAAACAGTCGGAACGTGAACATCGAAAACAGCGCGATGCACATAGTGAACTTGACATCGTTCGCAGCCTTCAGGACATTCGGCATGGTGAACGAAGCGGGCCAGATGAAAATGGCACAGCCGTTGTGAATGATGATGAGCTTGAGCGCGAGCGAATATGCGTCGGGCGAGATATTGTACATCCTGAGCGTCAGCGGGAGAGTCGCGAGGATTATCGCGTTCCATATCGCCGACATAAGGTAGGTGAGCTTCATCAGCTTTTTCGTGTGCAGTCTTATCTGCTCTTCGCTGCCGAGACCGACGCACTGGCCTATGACCGTTATCACCGCAAGCCCCATCGCCTGACCGGGTATGCAGCCGATTCCGTCGAGATTATTTGCGACTGCGTTAGCCGCTATCTGAACCGTTCCGAACGAGGTTATAATGCTGACGACAAGTATGCGCCCGAGGTGAAACAGGCTACTCTCGATGCTGCTGGGTATTCCTATAGAGAGTATCTTTTTTATAAGCCCGAAATTCGGCCTGAATTTATCTTTAATCGAGATATAAATCGGATGATCTCTCTTGTGCAGGAGGATGAGCAGGAGGAGCATCGCCGCAAAACGCGAAATAGTCGAGGATGCCGCCGCGCCAGCAACGCCCCATTTGACTCCGTATATGAGAATGGCGTTGCCGATTATGTTCATAATTGTGGTGATGAGCGAGGCTAACATCGATATTTTCGAGTTGCCCATGGCGCGGAAAAGCGCTGCGCAGCAGTTATATATAGCGAGAAACGGGAACGACAGCGCGGATATCCAGAAATATGTCAATGCGGACTGCATAACGCCCTCTTCAAGCGTGCTGAAAAAGAGCCTGAGCAGCTGAGCCTTGAAAACAAGGGTCAGTGCCATGAGTACAATCGAGATTATAAACGCGATAAATATCAGCTGAGATGCGCTGTTGCGCGCGTCCTTCGCTCTTTTTGCGCCGATGAACTGCGCCGCAACGACTGCGCCGCCCGTAGCGAGCGCGGCAAAGACATTTATCATCAGCGTCATTATCATGTCAACGAGCGAAACGCCCGAAATAGCCTCGTCGCCGAGACCGGATATCATAACCGTGTCGCAGAAGCCGACGGATATGGCGAGAAACTGCTCGATGACAAGCGGGAATATCAGTTTTTTGAGTGCTTTGTTGCTGAAAAGCGGTTTTTCAGCGCAGGGAGTTGCAACAGCTTCCATTTGAGACCTCCGTTTGTTATACGGATATATATTAACATATTTACTTCTGCAATTCAATCCGTCGAAGCCGTAAAAATATGCACTGCGGGGTGTCGCAGTGCATATTTTTATTTTTTCTTCACTATTCTGAATTCGCTTATCATAACTCCCGCGTGCTCCTCGAATATCTCGATTTCAACGCATCCGTTGACGAACACGCTTTTCGGCAGCCGGTATACCGCGCAAATAAAGCCGTCGGGCAGCATTTCGCGGTTATACTCCTCGTCCTCCGCGCCGAACTGACCGCCTTTGTATACAGTCGTTCCGTTCGCCTTTACCGTCAGGTCGTCGATGCTCTCGTCCTTTTTCTGTCGGTAGGTGACTTTTAGCTCGTAGTCGGTATCATAGCGGAAGCCGCCCAATTTACATCTGAACGACCGGTTGTCGAAAACTTTAAAAAGGCAGGTTGGGAGACTTCCGTTGTTGACGTCTGGGCGGTCGCCCTGGAAGTTCATGTATATGCCCTCGGGTCCCGCTTCCTGCCTGCAGCCGAGAACACCGAGACCGTGCTCCGCGACAGAGTAATAATACTCGTCGCTCTCGACTTCGTTGCGCTTTACGCTGCGAAGCATATATTCTTTCGCCTCGTTTTCGGGCATTTTTTCGGCTTTTTTCAGTCTCCCCAGCAGCCACGCGCGGTCGGTATTCGGCAGGTCGATGGTCTCGAGCACCGCACCTCGTTCCCAGCTGTCGGCGCAGTAGCGCTCAACATCCGTCTGCAGGCCAATCTGCTCAAAAAGCTCGCCGGCTATGCGCTCTATGTCCGCACGCAGCGCTTTCTTGCGCCCGTCCTCGGTGTTTTGCAGTATTTCCCTTGCGCTCTCAAGCCTGCCAGAGAGAATTTCGCGCCTTGCCTGCTTTATTGCTTTCAGCTCGATTATGCGCCTGTGCCGAAGATATGCGTCGCATTTTGCGCGGAACAGGCATTGATTAAACCGCCAAAGCTTCAAAGCACTCGGATATCTTTCGGCCAACGACTCCCAGCCCTTGAGATTGTCGTCTATTCCGGGATTCTCCGCCGGGTCTGTCTGCCAGTTTAGCTCAAGCCCGAGTATTCTGTCTGCAACCTCGTCGGAGGGCAGGGAGGGGAAATACAGGCGCGAATAATCCTCAAGCGAGTCGCGCACGTCTGTATCGGGGAAAAAGTCCATGTCGCTCCAGACGCACTTGTTCACATCGTCCGTTATGCCCTCGGAATATGACACGCTGCCTATGACATATCTGCGTGTGCGGCGGTGAATTTCCCTGTATTCGCAGGGGCGGGGATTCGTGCATTCGCGGCTGAGCCCCGATGCCAGCGCATAGTGCCAGTCGTCGCGGTCGAAGTGAACGGGATATTCGCAGCGCACGTTGTGCGTGATATCGGGATAGAATCTTATAGGATATTTTGCGGGCAGCCTGCGCCTGAGTTCATCCATTTCAAAGGCGTGGTTCGGGCCCGTTATAATGCCGTCTATCCCGTCTGGCAGCTTTTCGAGCTCATCCATGAGCCTCTCGCCCCAGTCGGGTATCGAGTGCGGCTGCTGCGCGGACGGCCACATCTCGGCGTTCGGGTGATACTCCTTGAGCAGACGCGAAAACTCGCGGCAGCGGCGTATAAATTCGTCCGCCTTATAGTCTCCGGGATCGCCTCCGGGCGGGAACATGACGTCTATCCTCGGCGTGCGCTCAAAGACGCGTCTGCGCCGTTTCTCGGCGTCCTCAAGGCTCTCGCGGTCGTTGGGATACCAGAGCGACACATCAAGGTCATATTCGTCCGCTATCCTTGACGCCTCAACGAGAAAGTCCTGCGGATCGTATTTCATCAGCCTGTTTTTCTTCGCGTCAAGCCCGTTAGAGGGAATGTGCTCAACAGTGTTGCAGCCGAAGAACATCAGGTCGAGATAATATCTTCGGTAGTCCTCGATATCCCATGCGTCGTAGCTGTTGGGCGTTGTGCGGTAGCCGAGCTGATGACCTCTTATGCGCTTGTCGGGCTCATATCTGCCGTCGATATCCTGTATGAGCGTGATTTTTTCGCCCGAGACTTCGATTTTGCGCAGAAACATACCTGCGGCAAAAATCAGCCCGCGTATGCCCTGTGCCTTAAAGACAAGGCGTTTCCCGTTCTGCTCTATTTCGTATCCGTCTCTGAGCCCGTCGGGGTCGGCGACAAAAGAGATATCAGCCCTGTCGGAGCCTGTTATTTCGGGGAGTTTACCCGTTCTCGATTCTATTTCGCCGCGCAGGATTTCGGCCGCCTTGAGCGCGTCGCCGTCCCGCGCGAAAATATTAAGAGCGCTGTATTCATATCTCATTTTGCTCACCCGAAAAGCTTCCTCATCATTTTAAGCCCCGCCGCCGCTTCCTTTTCGAAGTCCGTGCAGCCGGCCTCAATGCTTATTCTTCCGTCATATCCCGCATTCTTTACGGCGCTGACAAACGGCGTATAGTCGTAGCCGTCACCCTCGGCGGGGTATACTCGCTTCGACCTGCCGCTCTCCGTGTCCCTCGTCGTAGGGTTCGAGAAGTGTATATGTATCAGTCTTTCTCCCGCATATCCGAGCGCACCGAAGTCCTCGTTTTCCATGGCCATGTGATATATATCGGCGAGGACAAATACGCTCTTTAGCCCGAGCTTGCGGCAGATGTCTGTGCTCTCGCGCACGGTCGTAAACACATTCGTTTCGAGCCTGTTCAGCGGCTCTATCGCAACTCTTATCCCGCGCTCCCGCGCTTCGCCGTCTATGACGCGCAAAGCCGAATAAAGCTGTTCGAGCCCTTTTTCTCTGTCAAATCCGTCAGGCACGCTGCGCGAGCGGCCGCTGCCGAGCACGCAGGTTTTAACTCCGATAAACGCGGCGTTGTCAAAGGCGCGGCGCGTGTAGTCTCTTATAATTTCAATGTCCGCGTCCTCTCCGGCGAGGTGTATTTCTCCGGAAAAAAAGCAGTTCGCCGCCTCAAGCTTTGCACCGCAGCCGTCAAGCAGAGCCCTTGTCTCCGTGAGCTCCCGCAGGCCGAGAGTTTTTATGTGCCCTAAGTTGCTCTCAAGGTAGTCGTATCCGAGCTTTGCGGCGGATTCGAGCCTGTCAAACCCGACGCAGGTTCCGAGCAGCATATCGCATCCTCCTTCATCTGTTTTTTTATTCCGAATAAATGGTAACACGCCCGCAGCCGCCCTGTCAATCTCCGTTTAAAATTTTTTTAGACGGTATTAAGAGCGCGTTATATGGGAATAATTTTTTATAGTGCGAGCAAAGCGGGAGGCGGCGGAATGCAGTATAACAGAGTAGAGATTTGCGGAGTAAACACATCAAAATTAAAAGTGCTCAAAGAGAAAGAAAAGACGGAGCTTCTGCGCCGTATGCACTCGGGGGACAGGTCTGCGCGGGACGAGCTTATAAACGGAAACCTGCGCCTTGTTCTGAGCGTCGTTCAGCGCTTTACAAACAGGGGAGAGAACCCCGACGACCTCTTTCAGGTCGGGTGCATAGGGCTTATAAAGGCTATTGACAACTTCGATATAAATCAAAACGTCCGCTTTTCGACCTACGCCGTGCCCATGATAATAGGCGAGATACGCCGTTATCTCCGTGACAATAACTCCCTGCGCGTCAGCCGCTCGATAAGAGACGTAGCCTATCATGCGATGCAGGAGAAAGAAAAGCTTGTGGTGAAGCTCGGGCGCGATCCCACAATCGAAGAGATAGCTAAAGCGATGAATATGAAAAAAGAGGATATAGTTCTGGCTCTGGAGGCGATAGTAGAGCCGGTGTCGCTCTATGAGCCTGTGTTCTCGGACGGCGGCGATACCATATATGTTATGGATCAGCTCGGCGACAACGGCGACGACGGGAGCTGGCTCGACGAGATAATCTTTCGCGAGTCGGTCGAAAATCTGCCGGAGCGGGAGAAAAAGATACTCTATCTCCGCTTTTTAAAGGGAAAGACCCAGACGGAGGTGGCGGGGGAGATAGGTATCTCTCAGGCGCAGGTCTCGCGGCTCGAAAAGGGTGCTATCGAAGCGATAAAAAGGAATAACAGAGCGTGAGCATATGCCGTATGAATTTTTCATTACGGCTTTTTGTCTTAAAAAGGATGACAAAACCTGTAATTAATGATATAATTCGTATTGGTAAAATTTTTAAAGGAGGTCATGAGTTGAAAAAATATAAATACAGCACAAAAAACATTGCTATTGCAATATCGTTCTCGGCGCTGTGGTGCGTGTTGGCGTTTTATCTTATATTTTTATGTTCCAGAAATGGTTCTGTACTCGGAGCGGCAATGCTTTTTGGTATATCAATGGTGTGCCCTGCCGTATATGTAATTATATTTTCTGTAAAGAGCAGGCACGATTTTGTTGAACTGCACGACGAGTACTTTACATATTCTGTTGACGGAGCAAAAGGACAGGTCGATTACAGCGATATTGCGGCAATAGTACTTCGCGGAAGTAAAAAAATTCGTTCTCTCAGTTCAATGAATGTTTACACAACAAAGAAAGAACTGCTTATTCCATTGAGCAACTCGTATGACGACTATAAGGAATTGTGGAAGGCGATTATTTTAAAATATAAAGAGAAAAATCCCGACACATATAATGTAGATATTAAATTAGTTGAGATTTTGCATTTGACAGATGTGTAATGGTTTCATTTGAATTTCTAAGATGTGTTTGGTGTAGAACGATTCTATTAACTATTTCAAAGAAGATACTTTTTCTTTTATAATAATCAATGATAAATAAAAACAGATTCTAATTAAAAAAGGATGACAAAACTTCTGTTTGGTGGTATACTTCATATTACTTAATACTACCCCAAGGAGGTCATGAATTGAAAAAAAGGATAGAATTCGATTCGGGAAAGAAAGTGTTTCCGATAATCATTGCGGTTATCGGTGCGGCCCTTATGCTCGCGATGTGGATAACGCGGCTGAATATGACTGCGGTTGTCTGCGTGGCATATTGCTGCATCGTCTCCGCGCTGATAGTTATCGGTATGTTCTTTAAGCGCAGGCTTTATCTCGGCTTCGTCGTCGGCTACTGTGCCGCGCTTTTCGGCATTATCACTTATTACATAGCGTTCGGCGCGGATGCGGGCTTCGGCGCATTCACATCCGGTCTCGCCGGCTTCTCGAGTGCCGAGCATCCGCTGCTCACGGGCGAGGGCAACTTCTTTACCCGCCTGCTCGGTAATCTACTGCTTGCCCTGCCGAGCATAGCCGTTATTGTCGGCGTGATTCTCTGCGTTGTGAAAATCGATAAAAAGGTCACACTTCAGAAGGTTATGTCCCGCATTCTCAGCGTGCTGCTTGTGTTCACTACCATAGCCTTCGTGCTCACCATGAACCTGCGCTCGAAGCCCAACGCCCAGCGTATGTGGGAGGGTCAGGACAATTACCTCAAGGGTATCGACAAAAACAAGACGAAGAAAAACGCACCCAACGTCCTGTTCGTCCTCATGGATGACCTCGGCTACGGCGACGTCTCCGCCAACGGCGCGATATACGATACCCCGAATATCGACCGCATAGGCAATGAAGGCGCACAGTTCACCAACTTCTATTCGAGCTATTCCGTCTGCTCACCCGCGCGTTTTGCCGCGCTCACGGGACGCTATCCCTATCGCGGATATGCGGATAATGTTATATATCCGACCGTTGACACCTTCTCGCCCTTCGCCTCGACCCGTATATTTAACTCCATCGAGATGGGCGGCAATGCCGACGGTATGCTCGGCGACGAGATAACCATAGCCGAGGCTCTCAAGGGAGCGGGCTATGCCACCGGCTGCTTCGGCAAGTGGCATCTCGGCGACTACGGCGAGTATCTGCCCACAAATCAGGGCTTCGACTATTTCTACGGCAGCCACTATGTCAACGACATGAATCCGTTCTATCACGTCAGGGAGGAGAACGGAGAGTATGAGATAGCCCGCGGCACAGACGAGCTCAAGGACCAGGGTAACGCCACAAAGTGGATATATGAGGAAATGAACGATTGGATAACCGATCAGGTCAAGCAGGGCGACGAGCCTTTCTTCGCGTTCTATGCAACTCCGTGGCCGCACGCGCCCGTATTCGTCGGCGACGAGTTCAAGGGCAAGTCCGGCATGGGCACTTATGTCGACTGCGTTACAGAGTTCGACTATTATCTCGGCAAGCTGTTTGATACCCTCGAGGAGCTCGGCGTTATGGACGACACGATAATCGTGTTCACCAGCGACAACGGCCCCGCGCTTCAGGGCTCCACGGGCGACCTCCGCGGAGGCAAATATCTCGCTTATGAGGGCGGTCAGAAGGTTCCGTTTATGATCCGCTGGGGCAACAACGGCGGTCTGTTCAAGGCAGGCTCGACCTATGACGAGTCCGCTACGCTCGTTGACCTGTTCCCGACGCTCATAGAGATGTGCGGCGTCACCGGAAACGGCGGAACGCAGAAGAACTATCTTCCCGCGGATCGCGTAATAGACGGCGTTTCGATGGTTCCCGTGTTCACGCAGAACAAGGTCATACATACCGCCGACACCCCGATACTCCACATGAAGCGCGAAAAGCTCAAGGCTATCCAGTACGCTATACCGACTGCCGATATCCTCGCGCGCGATGAGTATAAGGACTATGATTTTGATATTCTCAACAACAACGAGTATGTCGTGTTCAAGTATTTCAAGAATATACAGAACGACAACTCTGCGTTCTTTGATAAGTTCCGCAAGAATTGGCTGCATATCCTGACCGACGATGCGGGCGAGAACTACAACCGCACCCCGGCATATCCGACAATTGCCGACGAGATGCTTGAGAAGCTCGACGAAATAATGAACGATTTCAAGGAGAACCGCCGCGGAATCATAGAGAAAAAATAACCGATAAATTGCCGCCGAACGGGGAACAGTCCGCTCGGCGGCAGCAATATCCGGAGGTGTTGTTTTGCCCGAACTTTCGATAATGATAAAGCCCGCGTCGAGTCTCTGTAACCTGCGCTGCGAATACTGCTTCTATCACGATGTCTCGCAGATAAGAGAGGAACACAACCTCGGCATTATGTCCGCAGAGACCTCGGACAGGCTCATAAAAAGCGCGCTCGACTTTGCAAGAGGGGACAGCGTGGCATTCGCGTTCCAAGGCGGTGAGCCGCTGCTTGCCGGATTCGACTATTTCAAGGACTTCTCAGAGCGGGTCAAAAAATATAACCTGCGCGGCAGCCGCATATATTTCAGCATTCAGACAAACGGTATGCTGATAGACGAGCAGTGGGCGCGATTCTTTCACGACGAGCATTTTTTGGTCGGTTTAAGTCTCGACGGCGACATGGAGGCGAACCGCTTCAGGGTCGACGCGAACGGCACGAACAGATTTTATAAAATACTAAATGCCGCTCAAATGCTGACGATGCACGAGGTCGATTTCAATATTCTGACCGTGCTCACAGGTTACGCCGCCGAAAATATAGACAGGATATATTCTTTCTTCAAGCGCAAGGGCTTCAAATATCTCCAATTTATCCCGTGCCTGCGCCCGTTCGGAGACAAGAGTGAGAGCGAGCTGTACATGACAAACGAGCAGTATGCGCATTTCCTGATACACCTGTTCAACGCCTATGTCAAGGACTACGTGCGCGGCGAATATACGAGCATACGCCAGTTTGACAACTGGGTGCAGATGTATGTCGGCAGAGCCCCGGAGCAGTGCGGAGTCTGCGGACACTGCACGCATCAGTTTGTAGTCGAGGGCAACGGCAACGTCTATCCCTGCGATTTCTACTGCCTGGATGAATGGCTGCTCGGCAACATAAATTCGGACGGGCTCGAAGCCATGGCAAACTCAAAAAAGGCCGCGGATTTTATCAGGGAGAGCCTTTCGGTTGACAAAAAGTGCAAGGCGTGCCGCTATTATCCGCTCTGCCGCGGCGGCGGATGCAAGCGCAGCCGAGCCGACTGCGACTACTGCGAGGCGTATAAGAAATTTTTTGCCTCTTGCCTGCCGTTGTTCCGCGTGTTTGTCGACGAAGCAAACCGATGAACACATAATACCGTATCTGCGGCGTGAGATAAGATAGCCAATCCTATTTTTAGCAGTATGCATTAACAAAAACCGGCAGCCGCTTCGCTTTTGAAACGGCTGCCGTAATTATTCTGTTATATCGGATATCAGATGTAATCCTTGACTATGTCATAGAGACCGGTGTCAACGTAGTTGCCCTCGCTCCTGACGGCCGCGCCCCATTTGCGGGCTATTGTGTCGAAATCGTCGTTCTTTATGTCTGCGCGCTCGAAGCCCGGCTTGCTGCCGATGATATACCAGTCGGAGGTGTCTGCTCCGTGGCCGCAGCCCTTATATGACCAGATAGTCCAGCTGAAGTTTGAGCTGTTGAACAGCGTGAGCACGTGATCCCATGTGGCGCTGCCCATGGGCTTGAACTCGCCGACATAGAGCGGAACATTGTAGGGATAGAGCTTTGCAAAGAAGACGAGAAGGCTGTACATGAAGTTGCTTGTGTCATAGAAATGAAGCTGATAGACAACGTTTGTCCAGCCGATGAACCACGGCGCGGGGAGATTGTAAAGTCTCCAGATGCCCTCCATGGTCATTATGTGATCCTTGTCAACCTCGCGTATGGCCTTGTAGAGGCGGTTGTAGACGGAGATTGTGACGAGGTTGTTCTTCTGAAGATATGAGCTTACGTCGCAGTTGGGCTCGTTGAGCAGGTCATACATAGCGACTGCGGGATTGCCGCTGAAGCGCTCGGCTATTGCGACCCAAAGCTCAATTGTGAGCTTTCTCCATTCCTCGGCCTGCTTAGTCAGCTTGAAAAGGCCGCTGTCGCCGATTTTGCCGCAGTGATCCTTGTTGTTCTGATATCCGGGTGCGCCGTGGAGATCGAGAATAACATAGAGGCCGCGCTTAGAGCATTCGGAAACGACCCAGTCGAGACGGCTGAAATCCCATTCGCCGTTTTTATCAAGGATTTTTGTGCCCTTGTCATCATAGTAGAAGTTGCGGAACCAAAACGGAACGCGCACGCAGTTGAAGCCGAGCTCAACTATTCTGTCGAGGTCGTATTCGGTTATCCAGTTGTCCTCGTAGATGTTGATGAGCTCATACGCTTTCTCAACGCCGAAACGCTCCGTGAGGGTGTTGAGGGTCGAAATATTGTCGTCGGAGTTCTCGATGGGGGTCATCCAGGACTCTTGGATGAGCCATGTGCCGAGATTAACTCCGCGGAGAATGACTTCTTCGCCGCGCTTATTGTAGATTTTCTTTCCCTTTGTGTGTAGCATATCTTCGTCGGTTATCGCGCCGCGCCTCTCGGCTGCCTCTCCGCCTTTTTCGGCATATGCCGGCAGACAGATTGCGCTAAGTGCGAGCACAAGGCAAAGAACCATGCTTAAAACTCTTGAAAAAGTATGCTTTTTCATTTTCTTATCCTCCTGAAAAATGAAATATCCGTGAATTTATAATAGCATTTTTTAGCGTATTTTACAATAAATACTTTCAAGTTTATATATTGTTTATAAATCTTAAAAAGAATACAGCTCTGCCTGATGCGGCATTGTCCACAAAAAAATCCGCAAACATTGACCAAAACGCCGAATTTCCTTAAAAGCCTTGCTATATTTGCTATATTAAGGTATATTATATATACTAAATAGAGGTTATTAATTAAGTTTTGATGAGTTAAGGAGAGCATTATGGAGCGTATCGTTACCGAAAAAAGAAGCTTTGTCGATGAATACGGCAGAGAGCGTATCTTCTACGGCGTCAATATCGTAGATAAGCGCAAAAACAGCGAGGACAACAAGTACGAATTCAATATCGACGACAAGCTGCTCGGCGATATGTCCGCCCGCGGTCTCAATCTCATTCGCCTCGGTACAACGTGGAGCATGATCGAGCCCGAGCCCGGCAAATACAACGACGAGTACCTCGATGATATGTACCGCATATTCGACCTCTGTGCCGCTCACGGGGTCTATGTGCTCTTTGATATGCATCAGGATCTCTATTCCCCGCGCTGCTACGGCGACGGAGCACCCGATTGGGCTACGATAACTGATCCCTATAAGCCCAAGGAGCCCAAGCTTGTCTGGGCGGCAGGCTATTTCTGGGGCAAGGCAACTCAGCGCGCATTCGATAATTTCTGGGATAACCGCGAATATAACGGCAAGGGACTCATAGATTACTTTGCGGCCATGTGGCAGCACGTTGCGGCTCGCTTTGCGGATCATCCCGCGCTCTTCGGCTTTGATATGCTCAACGAGCCCTTCCTCGGCTCCGACGGCGGCAAGCTCTTTAAGAAGCTCGTTTCGACCGCAGTCGGCACAGTTATCTGTGATAAGCGCATAAAGTGCTTCAAGCTCGTCGGCGATTTCCTCAATAAGAAGAGACGCGACGAGGTCAAATATCTCGAGCAGATAACCGGCGATGTACTCAAGGATGTAACCCGCAAGGCAGGATATGACTATGTCAGAAAGTTTGATATCGAGAAGTATTCTCCGTTTATCAATAAAGTATCTTCCGCTATCCGCGAGGTCACCGATAAGGGCGTTCTCGTTATGGAGAACTGCTATTGGTCGAATACCTGCATTCCGTGCTCGACTCCCGCAATCGAGGTTAACGGCGAGCGTGAGAAGAACTTCTGCTTCACTCCTCACGGCTATGATTTCATGGTCGATACCCCGCAGTACAAGTATGCGAGCAACGACAGAGTCAGAGCCATATTTGAGGAGCACGTCAGAACTCAGGACAGACTCGATGCACCCGTGCTTGTAGGCGAGTGGGGCGGCTTCGGCGGCGAAGGCGAGGACTGGCTCCCGCACATAGAGTTCCTCGTCAACTTCTTCGAGCAGCACAAGTGGGGCTTCACCTATTGGCACTATGTGAACGATATGTTTAACAGCCCGCTTATGAAGGTTCTCAGCCGTCCTTATCCCATGGCTGTCGGCGGCAGGCTCAACTCATACGGCTTTGATCGGTCGACTCAGGAGTTCAACCTCAGCTTTGAGGGCGACGGCGAGTGCGCCGCTCCGTCCGAGGTTTACATACACAAGCCCGCAAAGACCGTTGAGGGCTGTGAATACGAGCTTGAACCGGTCGGCGAAAGCGGCGCGGCAAAGCTTGTTATCAAGCCCGTGTCCGGCACGGTCAACGTCAGGATAACATTTTAACAGTCGAATTAAATAACAGAAAGCTGTCGGTTTTTCCGGCAGCTTTTTTGCAGTTATACATTTGATTTTTCATTGTGCGAAATCCACAAGAAACCTAATTGCTTTTTGTGAGAATAAACAAAAATAAATAAATTTTCTGTTTGGAATTATATGTGACTGAATTCTTGGTATTATAATATTGCAACAGACTTTTGCTCCGCAATTTTTTTAAAATACCGGGAGGTAAATTTTATGAAAAACAAGCGAAAGAATATTATCATTGTTGTGTGTGTCCTTGTCGCGGCAGCGATAGCCGTGTGTGCGGGCGTGGGGTATCATTATTCGCGCCCAGAGAGAACGGCCGAAAAAGTCCTGACGGCTGTGTTTACCGCAGATGAGGCGGAGATTCGGAAACGCAGAGAGGCTATAGACAGCAGAACCTTTGACGCATATATCCGCGAGCTGTGCGACGGTGCAGTCACCGATAGCTGCATCGAGGGTATGATAGCCACAAACCCGCTGTACTATAACGCAACTCCCGCAAAGGTAGAGAGCATAAAGCTTTCGCCCATAGACAAAGCCACAAGTGATACCGCATCGTTCCAATACACGGTTGTTTTCGAAGAAGGCGCCGCCCTAAAGGAGCAGAGCGGTCATGTGGTGGTGAAGAAAGAGAACGGAAAATGGTGCGTGAGCGGCTTCTCCGTCAAGAGCAACGAAAAAGCCGAATAACGGAAAGAAACATAAAAGCCGCATTGAAATCAGTGTTCATAAATCAATAAACAAACAGTCACAGCAGCGCGTTCTGTTGTGACTGTTTGCATTTTGCAGGCGTAAAGCCGCCGTCAGGCAATTTTAATGTTGCCGATGACATAACCGTGTGGGGACGGATGTTATCCGACTGCGGTTTTTGCGGTAGCTTGCGGCTGTTTCCTTTGTTGGGTCGGCGACTCGACGACCCTTTGACACCGAAAACCTGTTTATTTCTCCCTATGTATTATGTCAAGCCCGGTTTTAAGAACCGCAACCGTTGTTTTCAGCTCATCCTTCGTGTGCTTCTCGAGCAGCTTCATTGTCATGGCTCTGATTGATTCTTTGTCAAACTCTTTGTGCTTATCCGAAAGCTCCTTGCCCGCCTCGGTGACATAAAGATGGATAGACTTGTTATTTCCGTCTTCCTTTTTCTTTTTGATCAGCCCTTGCGACCAAAGCTTCTTTATGCTTTGCGTTGCGGCGCTGCGGGTCTGATTCCACATTTTTGCGACCTCTACTGCGGTAATACCCGGATTGTCCGCAATCATCGTCAACGTATGAATTGCGGACATATTCATCATTTTTCCGTTGCCGTAGTCCCTCGGAGTCGCATAATCGTTATGGCTTTCAACGACAAATGTATAAACAGTATCCATCGAAGCGATTATTTCGCCGAGTTCTTCGTTTGTAATATTCATTCTTTTGCTCCGCATTCTTTTATGAATTCATTGAAAATATTTTGCTGAACCGCATTTTTTTTGCTCATATGCTCGGGATGCCACTGGACTCCGAGACAGAAGCCGTAATTTTGAAGCTCTATTCCTTCGACAAACCCGTCGTCGCTTGTTGCGCTTATCGAGAGGCCTTTTCCTACGTTTTCAATCGCCTGGTGGTGCATACTGTTGATTTTTATTTCTTCGCTTTTTACTGCTTCATAGAGCTTTGATTTCTTTTCTACCTTCGCCGTATGCGAATGCTTCGAGCGATTGAAAAAATCCATGTGCCTGCTTTTTTGAATTTTTTTGATGTCCTGAAAAAGCGTTCCGCCGAAACAGACGTTCAATAGCTGCATTCCTCTGCAGATTCCGAGAACGGGTTTTCCCGTTTTCAAAAATTCTCTGAGAATCTCCGGCTCAACGGTATCCCTCGTCTCGTTGGGCTTTCCGCATTTTTCTTCTCTTTTGCGGTTATACATTTTCGGATCGATATCCGCACCGCCGGGAAGAAGTAAGCCGTCAAACTCCGCCGCTTTTTTTGCCGCAGCCGCTTTGTCCGAGAGCTCGACCGTGACAACTTTTCCGCCGGCTCTTTCAATGCTTTTTACATATTTGCTTTTCATATACTTCCTGAAAAGATCGTTTCCCATGTCGGGCATCGCAATAATAATTTCTTTTTTCATTTTATCGTCACCATATATAAAATATTGTATATAAGCTTAGCAAAAAATGTTGACTTTGTCAATTCGCGATAGTATAATTCTTATTGTTTAGTGGCTTAACAATAAGAAAATTTATATAAAGGACGCGATGGCATGAGTAAATACGATTTTGAAACGATTATTGACAGAAAAAATTTCGGTTCAACAAAATGGAACGCTTTCCCGGATACTTCAACGGAATATGTTCCGCTCTCGATGGCGGACATGGAGTTTCCGACCGCGCCCGAAATTGTCGAAACGATTAAAGACGTTGCGGAAAACCGAGTCCTCGGCTATACAGAGCCGACGGACGAATACTATGACGCTGTGATTTCCTGGATGAAGAGGAAGCATAATTTTGAGATTGAAAAGGATTGGATCATCACCACTCCCGGCGTTGTCGATGCGCTTGCAATTTTAATTGACGCGGTTACCAAACCCGGCGAGGGCGTTATCATTCTCACCCCGGCTTACTATCCGTTTGATATATCGGTCGTTGCGAAAAGCAGAAAAATAGTTTACAGCAGCCTTCTTTATAACAACGGAAAATATGAAATCGATTTTGCCGACCTGAAGAAAAAGGCCGCAAGAAAAAACGTTACCGCCCTTTTGTTCTGCAATCCCCACAATCCCGTAGGAAGGGTCTGGACAAAGGACGAGCTTAAAAAGGTCTGCGATATTTGCTGCGACAACGGAGTTTTCATAATCGACGATGAAATCCACAACGACCTCATTATGCCGGGCTTTGAACACACCGTAATGGCAACCGTGAGCGAAAGAGTGAAGGATAACATAGCCGTTTGCACCGCTCCGAGCAAAACCTTCAACCTTGCCGGAGTTCAGTGCTCGAATATCATTATTCCGAATGCTTTAGCGAGAACAAAAGCCATAGTCTGCGGACTTCTTAATATGCATATGAGCCTCAATATTTTTGCCTATTCCGCGTGCATTGCCGCATACACAAAGTGCGACGAATGGCTCGACGAGCTTTTGTCTGTGATCAAGAGCAATGCCGATTTTGTCAAGGATTTTATGGCGGAAAACTTTAAAGAAATCAAAGTGATAGAGCTTCAGGGAACCTACCTTCTCTGGCTTGATATGCGAAAAACCGGGCTTAACCATAAGGAGATGAAAAAGCTCCTTATCGAAAATCATATCTACCTTGATAACGGCGAGATATTCGGCGAGGACGGAAGAGGCTTCCAGCGCATAAACCTTGCCTGCCCGAGAGCGACGCTTGAAAAAATGCTTCTGAGATTCAAGTCGGGAATGGAAAAAATCTACGCCGAATGGGAAGAAAGCGGAAGGCCGTATCATCAGACACTTTCTGTGGGAACTAAGCTCGAAAACTTCACCTATGATTCGGTATACGGCAAAAACCGAACTCTCCCGAACAAAAAAACGCTCATCGTATTTTCGAGATTTTTTGACTGCGAGATTACAAGCGCCATGCTTAAGCTCACCGCCGGGATTTATCCCGCGCTCTCCTTGGCGGGCTGTGATTTAAAATTCATCATTCAGTCGGATGTCTCCGAAATCGAGTCGGCTCAAAAGAAGTACAAGTTCGAAATTATTGCCGATAAAGACGCAAGGCTGTATGATATGTATAACGTTTTTGAAGCTGACGGAGTTATGAACGTTATCGCGGACGACAAGCTTGTTAACGCTTTTATCGGAAAAGATATCAAAAAGCTGCTGAGAATGAAGATTTTCGACAGAGTATCCTCTCTGGTTCTCGGCAGCATGAGCGGCGAGGGAGACGACGGGAAGCGGCAGCTCCAGCTTCCGGCTTTCGTCTGCGTCGACGATAATTTAACCGTTACATATTCGCATTACTGTAAAACGGTCAGCGACCTTCCGAATGCGGTGGAGCTTTTGAAAGGGGTGAGAAACAGTGGCAGAAGTTAAAGAGAAGAAAAAATTGGGCGTTGCCGAAATGGCGGCATACGGAATCGGTAACTGCATCGGCTCCGGAATCTTTGTTTCAATGGGCGTCGGAATCGGATATACGGGAAAATCAATTCCGCTTGCGCTTATTATTGCGAATATAGTTGTCTTTTTCGCTTATTTTTACAAATCGCTTATGGCGGGAATGTTCACCATGCCGGGCGGAAGATACAGCCAGACGGCCCTTATACAGCCGCCTATATTGGTCGGTTTTTCGGCGATTTCGCTCATTTTTTCCGGACTCGCCTTTGCGATGTACGGCCTCTCGGTCGTCGACTATGCGGCAACGGTTTTTCCGCAGATTGAACCGTACCGCAATCTTATCGCCGTTGCGATAATCACCCTGTTCTTTGCAACGACTCTCCTCGGCGGAAAATTCATGGGCAAGTTCAACATGATAATGGTTGTCGTGCTGGTTATATCGCTTATCGTCTATATTGCCGTCGGTCTTCCGGAAGTAAACCTTGAAGCCGTCAGGCCGACTTCGGACGGATATTTCAAGGGCGGCTTCATGGGACTTTTCATGGCTATTGCGGTAATGAGCTTTGCCTGCCAGGGCTCGACAATGCCGATTGATATGACCTCGGACGCGAAGAACCCCAAAAAGACGCTTCCGAAGGCGATTATCGTTTCTTCGCTCGTTGTCTTGATTGTGTACACTCTTATCGGCATCGTTTCGGTCGGCGTTGTGCCTGTTGAAAATGTTGCGGACAAGAACCTCGGCGTTGTTGCAAAGGAAATCTTCCCGTATCCGGTTTTCGTTGTGTTTATCATAGGCGGCGCGTGCTTTGCGATTGCGACCTCGCTTTATTCGACGATCGCCGGAATCAGATATCCGCTCATGGCTGCGGTCAACGACGGATGGCTCCCTGCCTTCCTCGGCAAAAAGACGAAGAAGGATTACCCCTATGTAATCATGCTTTTGCTCTATATAATCGCAATTGTTTCGATTTTTGTCGATTTCGGTTTGCAGGAGCTCATTTCGATCATGATGATTCCGACAATGATTCTCAACACGATAAACAACATTCTTGTTCTGCGTCCCATAAAGAATTATCCTCATGCTTGGAAGACGAGTTTTTTCAGAATGCCGAAATGGGCGCTCTATATTGCCGTTGCCGTTTCAACGCTCTGTTCTCTTTTCATCACGGCCTGTCTTTTCACAACGCTCAGCGTGCGCGACAGGATTTTGATTGTTATCGTCGTGATATTCATCTTTGCTTACAGCTTCTACAGGCTTAAAGCCGGAAAAGTTGACCTTCACGAAATCGAAGCCGCAAAGGCCGAAGCGGAAAAAGCCGCAGAAATTGACGAAGGCAAATAAAGTTATGTGGGCTGCGACAAAGCATTCAACTTCGTCGCAGCCTCGTTTTTTTGATTTTCGCGTGTAAACAGAAATATTTTTTACAAAGTTATCGGGTTATCAGTGTGCCATATGCCATATATGTTTAAATGCTGATGCGAATACACCGGCAGGTTTTATCACCGTCCACGTCTTGCGGCAAGCTGCAAAAAATCCTACCCGACAAAAACACGGGTAGGATTTATCGCCTTATATACTCCCTGCAAATCTGCGGGGTTTTTATTGTTTTTTGTTCTCTTCGTCTCCGAATTTTTCGCGGTACGCCTTGATGCACTTGTCGGTTATCTCTATCGCCGTATCGCGTCCGCAGAGCTCTTTGACTATCGTCTCCTTGCCCTCGAGCATCTTGTATACACTGAAGAAGTGCATTATCTCGTCGAGAATATGTCTCGGCAGGCTGTTGACATCTCTGTAGGCGTTGTAGTTCGGGTCGCGGTCGGGGATAGCGATTATCTTTTCGTCTATCGACTGGCTGTCGATCATCTTGATAACGCCTATCGGGTAGCACTTGACGAGCGTCATCGGCAGAATCTCCTCGCTGCACAGAACAAGTACGTCAAGCGGGTCGTTGTCATCGGCGTAGGTGCGCGGAATAAAGCCGTAGTTGGCGGGGTAGTGGGTCGAGGTGTAGAGAACGCGGTCGAGCTTGAGCATACCGGTCTCCTTGTCCATCTCGTATTTGTTCTTGCCGCCCTTGGATATCTCGATGCAGGCGACAAAATCGTCGCTCTTTATTCTCTCCGGAGCTATGTCGTGCCATATGTTCATCATGGTTCTTTTCCTCCTGTCCTTTCTTTTTATTATATATCCTGCGGGGCGTTAAATCAATATTATAAGGATAATTTCTCCGGCTTTTGAATCTGTCTTGAAAAAAGCGGAGGGATATAATATAATATCGGAGGAACGGAGTGAGGCTTTTGAAAAAGAACGGAAAATATGATTTGCAGAAACTGAAAAAGGACGCCTTCGGCTCGCTGACTGCGGTCGGGTGGATTTTTCCTCTCGCGCTCGCTTTCGGCAGCAATTCGCCGTTCGGCGCGGCGGCGGGACTTGTCGGCGCGATAATAGCCTGCATTATAGGCTCGGGCAGCCGGGACAGAATTCCCACGCCCCATGTCGAGGTTTTTGCGATACTTATATATGCCGCCAATACGATAGGCGTACCCGGCGCCATGCTCTCGAGTATTATCGCGGGTATGCTCCTGCTGTTTGTCGCAACGATACAGTTCAACAAGTCGTTTTTCAAAATACCTCCCGCGGCGCTCGGAGCGGTGACCTTTATTGTTGCTGCCGTGCTGTGTATAACCCAGGTGAATTACTATTTCGGCATAGGTGTCCCGTCGGGCTCCGCATTTGAGACACTTGCCGCTTATCGCTCGTTCGGCTTCCACTCCAACTGGCGCGGCGTGCTCTACGGCACGATAACCCTCGTCATAATGATAACCTACCCGATAAAATTCAAGAAGCTCAGCCGCAAGGTTCCCGCGCCTGCCGTGGCGCTCGTGCTGACTACTGTGTTGAACCTCATTCTCAATCCCGTCGCGGAGCGCACGGCCATAGACGAAGTCGGCGCATTTGTCTCTTCGCCGAGCTTCATGCTCGTCGGCGATATCAGCATTTTTGACGTCACGCCCGAAAAGCTGCTCCCGTCGTTCATATATGCTTGGGCGCTTGTGGTCGTCCTTGTCTCCGACACGCTGCTTAGAGAAAACAGGGTTTCGGCCGTTCGCAGCTCGCTTGCGTTTAAGGGCGTCAGGTCGATAATCTGCCCGATGTGCGACGGAATGACCGTAGGCGACGAGAGCTCCGAGGGAGAGACCCGTATGACGGGAATTTTTGCCGCCGTTATAATGATTCTGTTTTCCGTAGTCGCTCATCCCGTTATAATGCGCGTGCCCACTGCGACTCTCGCCGTTATAATTATCTGCACCGCATGGAAGAAAGTTCGCTTCAAGGCTATCAAAACCGCATTCAAGGGCAACAAGAGGGTTCTGGCGATTATTGCGTTTGTGGCAATGGTTGTGCTCGGCATATTCTTCGACATGGTTGTTGTTATTGACGTAGTGTCGCTCGGCGCGCTTGTTTATTGCTTCGACCGCCGCAGAAGAGTCAGAAAAAAGGCAGAGCGCCTCTCTGAATTGCATGAGAAAAATATATAACCTAAATTCAAACGGACTGTCCATTCTCTTTTGAATGCGGCAGTCCGTTTTTTATTTGCTCAGCGGCAGCGTTACCGTTATGCGCGTGCCCTTATTCTCTTCGCTTTCGAGCGAGAGCGTACCGCCGTGACAGAGCACCGCGTGCTTGACTATCGACAGCCCGAGTCCCGTTCCGCCGGTAGCCTTCGAGTGGCTCTTGTCAACTCGGTAGAACCGCTCGAAAATTCTCGCCTGATGCTTCGGCGCTATGCCGATGCCCGTGTCCGAAACCGTGAGCACCGCCGAGCTGTTTTCATTCTCCACGCTTATGTCAACGCGCCCGCCCTCGCGGTTGTATTTTATCGCGTTGTCGCAGAGATTATATACGATTTCATACAGAAGTCTCGGCACTCCGAAAACATAAGCTTCTCGCCCACCGACGTTCAGGGTGACGTTTTTCTTCTTTGCCGCGGCTCCGAGATCCTCGGAGATTTCCTGCGACAGCGAGAGAAGCCCGACATTTTCGCGCGGCATCTCATCGCCCTCGTCGAGCTGAGAGAGCCTAATTATGTCGTTTATCAGGCTGACAAGCCGCTGCGCCTCCGAGCGTATGTGCCCGACGAAGCGCGGCATATCCTCGTCCCTGACCATTCCGTTTTCTATGAGCTCCGCGCTTCCGATTATTCCCTGGAGCGGAGTTTTCAGCTCATGCGATACATTCGCGGTAAATTCGCGGCGAATCTTTTCGGAGTTTTGCTGCTCGGTCATGTCAAAAAAAAGGATAACCGAACCCCGCGCAGCGCCGTCCGACTCTATGCGGCTGACGTCAAACTGATATGTCCTGTCTCCGTATTTTTCGCGCGTCTCGCTGTGTCCGCTCCCGTCGGCGAGTTTTATTGCGGAGAATATTTCGAGGCTTCGGTCTATTGACAGGAAGTCGCTGCCGATGCAGTCACGAGTTGTTTCAAACAGCCTGCACGCGGCGGGATTTATGCTCAGTATCTTTCCGTCGTTGTCGAGGAGCACAAGCCCCTCCTTCATGTTGTCCGTTATCTGCTCGAATTCGTCCGTTTTTTTGCGAAGCGCGCCGAGCTGGTCGTTTATCTGTTCGTGCTGACGGTTTATTCTGCCGAGCAGGGGAGCCAACTCGTCATATGTGTTGTTCTCAAGCGGATGCTCAAGGTCGAGCGAGTTTAGCGGCTCGACAATTCTCTTTGAGAGCCGGGACGCGATAACCGCCGAAATTATAAGCGCCGCGACTATCACTATAAGTATCGGCTGCATAGCCTCAAATACGAGCATTCCGACTGTCGCGCGGCTCGACGATATTCTCAGAATATTGCCGTTGCCGAGCTTTTTTGCGATATATGTTGTCTTTTTAAGCAGGGTGGAGGAGTAGCGGGTGCTGCTTCCGTCTCCGTTTTCGAGAGCCTGCTTTACTTCATCCCTGTCCGCGTGGTTTGTAAGCGTGTCCGCGTCCTGTACGGTGTCGTAAAGCACCTTGCCGTTTTTGTCTATCAGCGACAGGCGGTATCCGCTCGGCGCTATGGCTTTCAGATATCCGCTTCCGCTGATGTCCACAGCCGCGGCGGCGAGGTCAAGCTCGTCTCTCATCTGATTTTCAAATGTCTTGCTGTAGTATTCGTAAAGGCAGCCCGTGATAATGACGAGCGACGCCAAAAGCACGCAGAATGCTGCCAAGAAAATCGATTTGAAAATCCGTTTTGTCATTTGTCGGCCTCCATGCGGTAGCCGACTCCGCGAACGGTTTTTATCATTTCGCCGAATCTGCCGAGCTTCTGTCTAAGCGTGCGTATGTGCATATCGACGGTGCGCGTCTCGCCGCAGTAGTCCGTGCCCCAAACCTCCTCCATGAGCCTGTCGCGCGTAAACGCCGTGCCCGGATTTGAAAGAAACAGCTTGAGAAGCTCAAATTCTTTGTAGGTCAGAACTATATTTTGACCGTCTCCCGTGACCGTGTGCTCATCGAGATTCACCTCGAGCCCGTCCGTTTTAAGGATGCGCTCCTTCGCTTTAGGCTTGCAGCGGCGGAGCACCGCCTTGACGCAGGAGACAAGCTCCATGACACCGAACGGCTTAGTCAGGTAGTAGTCGGCGCCGAGGTCGAGGCCGGTTATCTTGTCATATTCCGTGTCCTTGGCGGTCGCCATAACCACCGGAATGTCGCAGAGCTCCGGCGACTCCTTCATCCTGCGTAAAAGCTCTATGCCGCTTATGCCGGACAGCATGACGTCAATAACCGCAAGCTCCGGCTTATCCTCGCTGCCGAGCGCCTCCCAGAAAGAGCTGCCGTCCTCGAAGCCCTTGGCCTCGAGTCCCGTCGATTGCAGTGCATAAACTTCAATGTCGCGGATACTCGCGTCGTCCTCAACGCACCAGATCATAGTCAATCCTCCTTGTGCTCTCCCGTCACCGAAAAGATGACCCATTCGGCAAGGTTAGTCGCGTGGTCGCCTATGCGTTCAAAATATTTGGCTATCATAAGCAGGTCGAGTATGTATTCGCCGTCCGACGGGTCGTTTGCAATTCTTGATATGAGCTTTTTCTTGACCTCGTCAAAATATGCGTCCACAGTGTCATCCTGATTTATGACATCCATTGCTAATATTGTATCACATTTTACATATGCATCAATACTTTGCGTTACCATTTTTATAACGGAATGCGCCATATTTTCAAGAAGTCCGTCGCTCTCGTCGCCTCTGCCGCCGAGAAAAGTGATTATTTCCGCTATATCCTCGGCCTGATCGCCTATGCGCTCCATGTCCGTTATCATCTTGAGCGCGGCGGATATCTGCCGCAAATCGCGTGCCACGGGCTGCTGCTGGAGCAGGAGCTTCAGACACAGTGCCTCAATAGTCCGCTCCTTCTCGTCTATCTCGCTGTCAAAAGGGGAGACCTTCGAGGCTGCTTCCGAGTCGCCGTTTTCCAGAGCGTCCACGGCGAGGGATATCACTTTTTCGCAAAGCGCGCCCATCTCTATCATTTCTTTGTTGAGCAGCGCAAGCTGTTCGTCGAATCTGCTTCTCATTATCCGAACCTCCCTGTTATGTAGTCCTCGGTGCGGCGATCCTTGGGCTGGGAGAATATCTCCTCCGTCGCGCCGTATTCTATCAGTTCGCCGAGCAGGAAAAACGCCGTGTTGTCCGATATTCTGACCGCCTGCTGCATATTGTGGGTCACTATAATTATAGTGTATTTCTCTTTGAGATTTATGGCAAGCTCCTCGATTTTCGAGGTGGATATCGGGTCGAGCGCACTCGTGGGCTCGTCCATGAGCAATGCCTCCGGCTCAACCGCAAGCGCCCGCGCAATGCAAAGCCGCTGCTGCTGACCTCCGGAAAGCCCGAGCGCATTCTTTTTCAGGCGATCCTTTACCTCGTCCCATATAGCCGCTCCGCGCAGAGAGCGTTCAACAGTCTCGTCGAGCTTCGCCTTCGAGCGGATGCCGTGCGTGCGCGGCCCGTAGGCGACGTTGTCGTATATGCTCATGGGAAACGGGTTTGGCTTTTGAAACACCATGCCTATCTGCCGCCTCAATTCGCTGACATCGACTGACGGGGAGAAGATATCGTCTCCGTTGTAGCGGACATCTCCGGTTATTTTTACTCCGGGTATAAGGTCGTTCATTCTGTCGAGCGTTTTGAGAAACGTGGATTTGCCGCAGCCGGATGGGCCTATGAGCGCGGTTATGCTGTTGCGTTCTATCTCTATGTTTATATCCTTCAGAGCCTGATGCTCACCGTACCGGAGATTGAGCCCGCCGACCGAAATTATGCCGTTATTTTCCATTTCTTTCTCCTTTCTCATATCTGCCTGCGCTTTTTAAAGCAGCGCGAGACGAGTGAGGCGGATAGGTTTATCAGCACCGTTATTGCTATGAGTATTGCGGCTATTGCAAAGGCTACGCCGAATTCGCCCTGTTCCTTTGCGTAGACATAAAGTGAAACCGTGAGCGTTGCGCCCGAATTTCTGAGTCCGTCGAAAAAGCCGTTTAGTGTGTGCGCGAAGCCCGCCGTGAACAGCAAAGCCGCCGATTCGCCGATAATGCGCCCGACGGAGAGGAGGCACCCGGTAACTATGCCGTCGATGCAGTCGGGGAGGACGACGGTTCGGACGGTTCTCCATTTTCCCGCGCCCAAGCCGAACGCGCCCTCGCGGTAGCTCTGCGGAACGGTTTTCAGGCTCTCCTGTGTAGTACGCATGACAGTGGGCAGGTTCATAATAACGAGCGTCAGCGCGCCCGCGATAAGCGAGGTTTTCATCTTTAAAAACCGGCAGAAGAAAAGCATACCGACAAGTCCGTAAATAATCGACGGAATGCCCGAAAGCGTCTCTGCGGCGTACTCTATGAGCGCCACGACCTTTTTGTTTGCCGCGTATTCATTGAGATATATCGCCGCGCCGACGCCCAAGGGCAGGATAATAACGAGCGAGGCGAGAATGATATAGAGTGTGTTAAGTATGTCGGGCAGTATGCCTACTCTGTCGGAAAGGTAGCTCGGGGACGAGGATATAAGCTCCCATGAGATATTGGGAATGCCCTTTATCAGCACATATCCCGTCATGAAAATTACGAGCAGACAAACCGCAACAGAGGCGATGCGAACGAGAGCCTGCATTACGGCGCAGTATATTTTTCGCTTTGTGCGACTTTTGCTTTTCATCTCTATTCATCCCTGCCTTTCTTCAAAAAGAAGTTGAGAACGGCGTTTATCAGCATGATAAACAGGAAGAGAACGAGCGCTATAGAAAAGAGCGCCTGACGCTGCAACCCGCTCGAATATGACATCTCGCTTGCCACCGCCGTTGTCAGAAAGCGTACGCTTTCGAAAAGGCTCGGCATATTCGGAGCATTTCCCGAGACCATCATAACAGCCATCGCTTCGCCTATGGCCCTGCCGACGCCGAGCACAACTGCGGCCGCTATTCCGCTTTTTGCCGCCGGCACGGACACCCTGAAATATGTTTCCGTCGGAGTCGCGCCCAAAGCGAGCGATGCATCCTCATACTCTTTGGGCACCGCCTGCAAAGCGGTGACGGACACCTTTATTATCGACGGCAGAATCATTACCGCAAGCACGATTATCGCGGCGAGCAGACTCGCGCCGTCCGGCAGAGAGAATATTTTCTGTATCGCGGGGACTAAAACGAGCATACCCACAAGACCGTAAACGACGGACGGAATACCCGCAAGCAGACTGACGGCGGATTGCATGACGGCGCCGATTTTTTTCGGCGCATATTTTGAGATGTACACTGCCGTAAGAAAGCCTATCGGCACGCCCAAAACGATTGCGCCGGCCGTGCCGTAAACGCTCGTCAGAATGAACGGCAGTATGCCGAACGACGGCTCGGATGATGTGGAGGCCCACGTTTTTCCGAACAGGAAGGGGATAAGCCCGATTTTCTTTATCGTCGGTATGCCGGATATAATAAGATATACCGTTATCAGCAGAACGCACCCGACGGTTATCAGCCCGAGTATCAGGAATATGCCGTGGACGATTGATTCAAATAACTTCTTTTTGTTCCCTGCTTTGTTTTTCATATTTTCGCCTCTCGGATAGGGATAAAAGAGGCGGCCGTAAGACTGTCTCTTTTTTCATCTGTATGATTTTACGCTGCGGGTACTGCGCCTGCCTTGGAGATTATCTCCGCGGCCTCCTTGGAGGTTGCGTAGTCGAAAAACTTCTGAGCCGTCTGAGAGAGCTCTGTGCCGTCCTTGGTAACGAAGACGAACGGACGCTGAATTTTGTAGCTGCCGTCCTTGACGGTGGCCTCGCTCGGAGCAACTCCGTTTACCTTGAGCGACTTTACGGTGTCCTTTACGGCGGCGAGAGAAGCGTAGCCTATGGCGTTGGGATTCTGCGCTACCGTTGCGATAACGTCGCCGGTCGAGGTCAGCTGTTGGCGGTATTTGCACTTGTCCTTTGTGCCGGTTGCCGACTCGAAGCCGTCTCTTGTTCCGCTTCCCGCCTCGCGGCCTATAAGAACGATTTCGCTGTCTTTTCCGCCGAGCTCCTTCCAGTTGGTTATCTCGCCGGTGTATATCTTGGCTATCTGTTCAACGGTGAGATCGGATACGGCGTTTGAGGGATTTACGATAATAGCTATTCCGTCAAGAGCGATGGTGGTCTCTTTGAGTCCCTTTGCCTTCTCCTCGTCCTTGAGCGCACGGCTCGAAAGTCCTATGTCGCAGCGTCCCTCAAGCACGGCGGTTATGCCGGAGCCCGAGCCTGTCGGGTTGTATGTGAACTTTGTGCCGTCGTTGTTCTTCGTAAAGGACTCGCCGAGTGCGCCGACAACCTCCTCCATCGAGGTGGAGCCGTCGGTCGATACGGTCTCGGCCGTCTCCTGTCCGCCCTTTGAGCAGGCGGCAAATATGAGAAGCACAGCGAGAGCGGCGGACAAAACGCAGATGATCTTTTTCATAAGTTTTCTCTCCTTAACATCGTGTTTTTGTCGGGCGCAAACCCTACGCTTACATCATACGAAAGCGTTGTAAAATCAAAAAGCCGTTTTTTGTAAAATCGGTGTCAAAATCGCAGCGATAACCGCAGTAGCCGTATACTTGTATATAGTGCACAAACAAACTTCGCTTATTTTGTAAGATGTGTAGACTTTTCTCTTAATTCCTTACAAAAGGATTACAAATTGTTTATAATATGGTATAATACTCCGTATGAAAGACCGCTTTGGTCTAATTATTAAGGAGCACCGAAAAATCGGAGGTTTAATTTACTATGGAAATCGTCAGAAAAGAATATTCATTCAAGTCCGCGACGGGTCTCAGCGATGTTTACGCCCGCAGCTGGGCGCCCGCAGACAAAGACAGCGTCAAGGCCATATTCCAGATAACCCACGGTATGGCGGAGCACGGCGAGCGTTATGCCCGCTTTGCAAAGAGGCTCTGCGAGCACGGCTATGCGGTCTTTGCACAGGATCATATCGGCCACGGCAAATCGGTTGAGTCCGATGACGACCTCGGCTATTTCGGAGAGAAGGACGGCTGGAGAGATTTTGTTATCGACTGCCGCACCCTTACCGATATCGCCCGCGAGGAGTATCCCGGCAAGCCCGTCGTATTCTTCGGCCACAGCATGGGCTCGTTCATTGCGAGAAACTATACCGCAAAATATAACGACGTTCAGGCGGCTATCTATTGCGGCACAAGCGGAAAGAATCCCGCTGCGCCTATCGCCATAAAGCTTGCCGGATTTGTAGCCAAGAGCCGCGGCAGCCGTCACAGAAGCGAGTTTATAAACAACCTCGCTTTCGGCAACTACAACAAGAAGTTCGACAATGTCAAGACCGACTTCGATTGGCTTACCCGAGACGAGGCCGAGGTTCAGAAGTATATCGACGATAAATACTGCGGATTCCTCTTCACTGCGGCAGGCTACAAAGATCTGTTCTCAATTCTCAACTCCGTCTCCGGCAAGGATTGGTATGAGCAGCTCTCAACCGAATTTCCGGTTCTCGTCGTCTCCGGCTCGATGGATCCCGTCGGCGAGTATTCAAAGGGTGTGACCCAGGTTGCCGACGACCTCAAGGCGACGGGTCACGATGTCACCCTCAAGCTCTTTGACGGCGGCAGACATGAGATACTCAACGAGACCAACCGCGACGAGGTCGAGGAGTATATAGCCTCGTGGGCTGACGCGGCTCTTGAGAGCGGCGCAAAGAAAGCCGAATAATCAAAAAAATACCAGCAGAGCAGGGGAATATCCTCTGCTCTGTATCTTTTTTTGATTTACCTATTGACATAGTATGTAAATAGGTATATAATTGTTGCGAAATCGGGTGGAATGTCGAATGACACCGTTTCCGATGAACATACTTGATTATTGAGAGGAGTTTTGATATAAATGACCACTATCTATGTTGATAACGCGGCCACGACAAAGACGAGCCGCACGGCGATAGACGCCATGCTGCCGTATTTTGATAAGATTTACGGTAACCCTTCAAGCCTTCATTCCGTCGGACAGGCTGCGGCGGACGCGCTGAGAAAAGCGCGCGAGGAGGCGGCAGAGGTGCTCGGATGCGAGCCGAGCGAGATAACCTTTACCTCCGGCGGCAGTGAGGCAGATAATCAGGCTCTTGTCTCCGCGGCGGCAATCGGCGCAAGAAAGGGCAAAAAGCATATAATTTCAACCGCATTTGAGCATCACGCGGTTCTGCATACGCTCAAAAAGCTCGAAAAAGAGGGCTTCGAGGTCACACTCTTGGACGTGCATGAAAACGGCATGGTTTCGGCTCGGCAGGTCGCCGATGCTATCCGTGAGGACACTTGCCTCGTTACCGTCATGTACGCCAACAATGAGATAGGCAGCATTCAGCCCATAGCCGAGATAGGCGCGGTGTGCAGGGAGAAAGGTGTTATCTTCCATACCGACGCGGTTCAGGCGGTCGGTCATATACACATCAATGTCAAGGAAGAGAACATCGACATGCTCTCCCTTTCGGCTCATAAATTTCACGGCCCAAAGGGCGTCGGACTGCTCTATGCCCGCAGGGGGATAAGGCTTACGAATATCATCGAGGGCGGCGCGCAGGAGCGCGGCAAGCGAGCGGGCACGGAGAATATCCCCGGAATAGTCGGCATGGTTGCGGCTCTCAAAGAGGCTAACGCCAATATCGACGCTAATGCCGCAAAGGTCTCCGCCCTGCGCGACAGGCTCATAGCGGGTCTTGAAAAGATACCGCACAGCGCACTGAACGGCGACCGCACAAGGAGGCTGCCCGGAAACGTCAGCTTCTGTTTCGAGGGCATCGAGGGCGAATCGCTTCTTCTGCTGCTCGATGCAAAGGGCATATGCGCATCCTCCGGCTCCGCCTGCACCTCCGGCTCGCTTGACCCGAGCCACGTGCTTCTCGCTATCGGCCGCCCGCATGAGGTCGCCCACGGCTCTCTGCGCCTGACGCTCAGCGAGGAGAACACGCAGGAAGAGGTCGATTATATAATCGAAGAGACAACGAAGGTCGTCAAATATCTCAGAGAGCTTTCGCCCGTGTGGAAAGAGCTCCTGAGCGGCGAGAGAAAATTCACTTTCTGAGAGGAGTAATAAAAATGGCATTATACAGCGATAAGGTTATGGATCATTTCAAAAATCCGCGCAATGTCGGCGAGATTCCCGATGCGGACGGTGTCGGCGAGGTCGGTAACGCGAAGTGCGGCGATATCATGAAGATTTATCTCAAGATAAAGGACGGAAAAATCAACGACGTCAAGTTCGAGACTTTTGGCTGTGCGAGCGCCATTGCGTCATCCTCCATGGCTACCGAGCTTATAAAGGGTAAAACCGTTGACGAGGCGCTTTCGGTCAGCAACAAGCAGGTCGTCGATGCGCTTGACGGACTCCCGGCGCATAAGCTGCACTGCTCCGTGCTCGCCGAGGAAGCCATAAAAGCCGCAGTTAAGGACTATTATGACAAGAACGGCATCGAGTATGACCGCAGCAAGTTCCCCGAGTGCGGGGACTGCGACGGCTGCAGCTGCCGCATGGTGTAAAATTATGATGGTATCAAGCCGCGGCAGATACGCCCTGCGCGTCATGGCGGATCTTGCGGAAAACGAAAAGGACGGCGCGTTCATCCCGTTAAAAGAGATAGCCGAGCGCGAGGAGCTCTCTCTCAAGTATCTCGAGAGCATTATGACAACGCTCTCAAAAGCGGGGCTCGTCGAGGGCGCGCACGGAAAGGGCGGGGGATACCGCCTGAAAAGAAAGCCGGAGGAATATAGAGTCAGCGAGATTCTGAAGCTTACCGAGGGCTCGCTTGCGCCCGTCTCGTGCGTTGAGGGCGGCTGCGCCCCGTGCGAGAATGCAGGCTCGTGCCGTACCCGCACGATGTGGACAAAGCTCGATAAGCTCATCAACGACTTCTTCGACGGCATAACGATAGCCGACCTGATGATAAAATAACAAGACGACCGTCGGGTGAAATTCCGACGGTCGTTCGGTTATTTGAAAGTCAGCTTTGGCTCTTTATCTTCCTGCTTATTAATATTGCCGCGGCAATGCAGAGTGCGGACTCGCAAAGGATAAGCAGGAGGTTAACTCCGTTTATCATTATCGCGTCTGCCGTAACAAAAGCCGCCGACGCGAGAATGAACAGAGCCATAAACAGACGGGTGCGCCGCTTCGGAAAAATGATGTTTCCGATTGCGAGCGAACACGCAAAAGCCGCGCACCAGAACAGCGCGATTTTTATATTGAAGTATTTTACGGCAAGGACGGAAAAAATATAGTATGCCAAAAGCATCGGCAGCATGAACGACGACAGGAGAACGGACAGCTGTTTGCGGCTGCTTGAAATATAAATTATCGCCGTTCCGATAACGAGCCATATTGCAAACCCGGAGGTCAGCAGCCCGAAAAATGAAAATATGCTGTTTGCATAGGCGATGTCGCCGTATTTTGCCAATATTCCGAAGACCGCGCCTGCGATTATCATGAAGAGGGGATTGCGGAAAAAGTTTTTTGCCTCGTCCATTCGATACCTCTGATAAAACAGCAAGCCGCACATTTTCGGATGCGGCTTGCACTTTCTTTAAAGATTCAGGAAATCTTTTCTGTATTTGACTCCGAAGAACTCGGCGAGCTCCTGCATCTCGCTGTCCTTTATCGTGTTAATCCTCGGCATATGCGCTGTGAGCATATATATCTGTGCGGCCTTTTCGACCGTCTCGATAAGACCGAAGGTCTCGTCCATTGTCTTGCCCGCGCCGTAGATTCCGTGCATTCCCCAGATGACGAGGCGAAACTCCTTCATCTTCTCGGCGGTCGCTTCTCCTATGCTGTTCGTGCCGCAGAGCATCCACGGCAGAACGCCGACGCCGTCCGGGAAAACCACTATGCATTCGGTGCACATCTCCCAAAGAGTGTGGGTTATCTTTTTCTCGTCGAGCTCGTGGATGTAGTTCATGGCGAGCGTATTTGTCGGGTGGCAGTGCATGACGACTCTGTTCTCCGGCTCAACGCTGAGACGCGCCATATGGCTCATCAGGTGAGCGGGCAGCTCACTTGTGAATCTGCCGCCGTCGGAGTAGCCCCAGAGAAGCTCCGCGGTAGTGCCGTCCTCGGCGATTCTTATTATGCCTAGATTGTTTTCGGGGTCGAACTGAACATTCTTGAAATATTTGCCCGTTCCCGTAACAATGAATATCTTGCCGATAAGCGGCTTCGCGTCAAAGCCGGTCGGAATGGTTCTGATGACCTTGCCGAGGTCGAGATATTCGCCGACTTCCTTTTCGTCGAGCATATAGCTTATGTTTCCGCCGTTTCTCTCGTCCCAACCGAGGCGGTACATATTGGCGGTGGTCTGCATCATTTCCTGCACAAAGGGTGCAGTCAGAATGTCTTTCATTTTCTTGCCTCCAGTGTATTCTTTTCGTAGTCGAGTATGGGCGATATATAGTCGCAAGGAACATTTTCGCGCCTGAGATATTCGTCCCAGATGTCGCCGAACGGCGCTGTTTTCATGTCCTCCTGCAAAACCATGAGTTCCGTGAAGCGGCTCTCGTCCTGCAGCGCTTTCATTCTCTCGTTCGGCTCAAGCAGAGCGAGAAGCAGAGCCTTGTGTACGCTCCTTATTCCCGTGACCCATGCGGATATCCTGTTTATAGAAGCGTCGAAATAGTCGGTCGCTATGAACACTCTGCCGAGTGCGCCGTTTCGGACTATCTCTTTCGCTATCTCTTTAGTCTCGTCGTCGAGGATAACAACGTGGTCGCTGTCCCATCTGACGCCGCGCGTGACGTGCAGGGCGATGCGGTCGTTAAAAAGGAGCATGGAGGATATCTTATCCGATACGACTTCAGTCGGGTGATAGTGGCCGTTGTCCATAAGGGGAGTTATGCCCTTTGAGGCGACATAGTTCATGCAGAACTCGGCGGAGCCGACGGTATAGGACTCAAGCCCGATTCCGAAAACCTTCGATTCAAGGCAGACGAAAACCTTTGACTTATCATAAGGCACGGAGAGTATCTCGTCAAGAGAAGCCTTAAATCTCTTGCGCGGCGAGAGCCTGTCCGCGGGGATATTCTTATATCCGTCGGGAATCCAGATGTTCATAAGGCAGGGGACGCCCGTCTCGTTTGCGAAATATTCCGATATTTCTATGCAGCGCTTGCCGTGCTCTATCCAGAAACGGCGAACATTTTCGTCGGGCGAAGAGAGCGTGAGATTGTCTTTAACCATGGGATGCGAGAAGAAGGTGGGATTAAAGTCTATCCCCATGCCGCGTTCCTTTGCGAACTTTACCCACTTTTCAAAGTGGCGCGGCTCTATCTTGTCGCGGTCGGCGAACTCGCCGTCTTCGAATATGGCGTAGCTCGCGTGAAGATTGAGCTTCTTTCTGCCGGGCATGAGGCTTGCGGCGAAGTCGAAGTCCTGCATCAGCTCCTCGGGCGTGCGCGCCTTGCCGGGGTAGTTGCCGGTGGTCTGTATTCCGCCGGAGAGCGCCTGTTTCGAGTCGAAGCCCGTAACGTCGTCGCCCTGCCAGCAGTGGACGGAAACCGCCGTGCTGCGGAGCGCTTCTATAGCTTTTTCGGTGTCAACGCCGAGGGAAGCATATATCTCTCTTGCGCTTTCGTATCTGGTCATATTTCTCCTCCTTTTATCCTTAAACACAATCAAAGTTTATCACAAAAAACGGCGGGAACAATGCTTATTCAGAATAAAAATTTTTCTTTACTTATTTCATACAGATAGCTATAATATTGTTGGACTAAAGCTGTGCATATGCACGCAAAAATATCGAAAAAAGGTGATAATAATGAATGCTGTTGAGATAACAGCGATAGTTGCGGCGTCCGTTCTCCTGTTTGCCGGAATAGTTTTCGGCATAGTAAGCTATGTTGCCTTCTATGAGGTCATAGCTCGAAAAGCAAAAATACCCGGGAAGATGGATGCCGACGCAAAAAAGAAGATGATGGAGACAAATCCCGAAAAGTTCCTTCCTGATCCCCGCGAGGAGTGGCTAAATGAGCAGACCTTTGAAAATTACTCCATAACCAATGCGGATGGAAATAAGCTCAAAGGCTATCTTCTGAAGGCGGACAAGCCGTCCGACGTCTATGTCTTTGCAAGCCACGGCTATCGCTGCTGGGGTAAGCGCGAGTTCAGGCTCATGACAAAGTTCTATCACGACCTCGGCTTTAACGTCTTTATCGTCGACCATCAGGCTCACGGCGAGAGCGAGGGCAAATATATCGGCTTCGGCTCGCATGAGTCTCGAGACGGTATGCAGTGGCTCAGGTTTATTAACGATACCTTCGGCAGCAATATTCAGATAATCCTGCACGGCGTGTCTATGGGCTGCGCTACCGTCACCTTGATGAGCGGCAACCCCGATCTGCCGAAGAATGTAAAGTTCACCGTCGCCGACTGCGGTTATACAAGCCCGTGGGCGGAGTTCGATTATCAGCTCAAAAACGCCCATGTTCCTTCTTCGCCTCTGCTTGACGGCGCTAACTTCTTCAATAAGCGCATTGCAAAATACGACTTCAAAAAGGTTGACTCGGTCGAGAGCGTCAAGCATGCGCAGGTGCCCATGCTCTTTATCCACGGCACAAAGGACGATTTTGTTCCGACCTATATGGTCAACGAGCTCTATGACGCGTGCAGCAGCGACAAAGATATACTCCTTGTCGAGGGCGCGGGTCACGCCGAGAGCTACCCGACCGACTCCGCCGCATACGAGGCTAAGGTCAGGAGCTTTATCGATAAGTATATCACAGTCCCGTCAAAGGCGTAATTTGCGTCTCTCTGAATTAAAAACAAAAAGTGCTCCCGTTTTTTAAAATAATCGGGAGCATTTCTTATTTTTTCTTAGGGCTCGGCAGCTCGTCGTACATCGCTTCAAACAGATCTTTCAGAAATTCTTTGTCCTCGATGTTATCGACCGAGAGCATCGGCTTCGCGCCGTCATAAGGCAGCTCCTCCGAAGCGTCGGGCATCATCCTGCGCGCCGCCTTGACGGGCTTTACGAGAAGCCTGTTGTCGTATATTCCGCCGATTACTTTTCCGCGAAAATACAGTATGTATTCGCCCATCATAGCGCGGCTTGTCACGTCGCCTGTCTCGCTCAGCTGCTCGAGTACATAGTCGAGATGTTCTTTGCTCGATGCCATTTTATTTTTTCCTGCTTTCTTCGTAGGCCTGCTTTTCGGCGTTGAACTGCTCGGGTCTCTTGAGATAGTCGCGGTTAAAGCGTCTGCCGACCGTTATGCTGCCGTCGCGGAGAATTTCCGTCACCGTCACACCCTGCATCCATTTTTCCTCCGGCCAGCCGAAGTTTGTGCCCATGGTGTAGGTCTCATATCCGCCGCATTGGCTGTATATAAAGCATATTCCCTTGTAGTTTGCGCAGAAGTCGTTGATATGGTCGTGACCGCAGTAGACAGCCTGCGTGCTTCCGAGCTCGCATATGGCGTCAAACATTCCGCTGTTGAACGGCGAGCAGCCGACGGATTCATACATCCCTCCGTAGAAAATCTTCGCCTCGCCCGTCGGGACATAATGTCCGTTCTCGTCTAACTTCATAACGTGCTCGAACTCCGGCAGGGGAATGTGGAAATACATCATAGACTTGACTTTTCCGTATTTTTCCTCTGTGCTTCGCACGCAGTTTTTGTACCACTCTATCTGCTCGGGCTTTAAGAAATCATAGCCCTTCATATCCTCGGGTACGCCGTAATCTTTATAATATCTCTCACGTATATCGCGCCCCGAGTCAAATAAATAGAGACTCTGGAGCAGTGAATTTTCACCGTTTTTGATGTCTATTCTGTAGTTGCCGTAGCCGTAGAGACTGTCGTTTCCGTGGAGCGCAAGGCAGTGCGGATAGCATCTCACGGAGTCGAGCATAAGCCACTTGTAGAAGCCCTTTTCCTCGCGTACCTCGTGATTGCCGAACACAATAGCCCAGTAGACCCCGGTCTTTTCCATAAAACGCGCAAACTGAACCGAGTCAAGCTGCTGATATTTTGAAAGTATAACGTCGCCCGTGAATATCACAAGGTCGGGCTTTGCCTGAGAGATGTGATTCGCAAGCATCTGCATCGTTTTGCGGCGCAGAGAGGGCGTGTCGCCGAGGTGGAGGTCGGTCGCGGTGAGAATGCGAAACGGCTTGTCCGAATATGTGCCGTCCTTGTTGAACTTGCCGATAGTGACGCTCTCTCCGTCTCTGTCGATTATCTTAACGCCCGTCTCGGCGGGAACGATATTCACATTTTTTTCAAACAGCCAGTCGCGCCTGTCCTTCGGGAGCAGGGGATATGCGAGACTGTAAAGCTCGAGTCCGAGCGCGTTGAGATTGCGTCTGCAAAAAGCGGCAAAAGGGTGCATTTGATAAAGACCTCGCTTGATATTTTTATTGATTATATCATCTGTGCGTTCTAAAATCAATCTCTTATATATTACTTTGCCCGATTTATAAAAAGTAATATATTTTTCTTCTGCGGTTATAACTATATATAGAGTATAAAAAATTGACAAAACTTTGTTGATTTAAAGCCGCAGTGATGATATAATAAACAATCGAAACGGACGCGTGAGTCATATATAGGAGATATATAGGAGGTTTTACCATGAAGAGGACCCTTGCGGTGCTTCTCGCGGTGCTTATGATATTCGGCTGCGCCGCTCTTACCGCATGCAACAAAACCGGTCTTGTGAACGACAGAGACGATGCCTAAATAATTTCGGCAGACGAAATAGCCGACACCATGACCTCGAAAGACGGAAAATATGAGATAGCGATGGTCACAAATGTCGGCAGGCTCAAGGATAAGTCTTTCAACCAGGGCACATGGGACGGAGTAAAGACCTTTGCCTATCAAAACGGCAAATCATATAAATATTATCAGCCGAGAAACGGCAATAAGGCCTCGGATGACGACAGATACAATGCTTTCATTGAGGCTATAAACGGCGGCGCAAAGATAATCGTCGCCACCGGCTACGAGCAGGAAAAGGCTCTCAAGCGCGCTGCTGCGGAGAATCCCGATACGAAGTTTGTCTTTGTTGACGGATATGTGCTTACGGACGGCAACGGAAAAACTCTCTCGAATGTCGCTGCAGTCTCCTTCATGGAGGAGCAGTGCGGCTATCTTGCGGGCTATGCCGCCGTTACCGAGGGTAATACAAAGCTCGGCTTTGTCGGCGGCGGAGCGGGCAACAATCCGTCCGTCAACAGATTCGGCTACGGCTTTGTGCAGGGCGCAAACGACGCTGCCGAGATAACGGGCGCTTCCGTCGAGATGAAGTACAGCTATCTCTACGGAGACAGCTTCTCCGCGTCGCCCGAGCTTCAGAAAATGGTCAACGGATGGTACAAGTCCGGCACGCAGTGCGTGTTTTCCTGCGGCGGAGAAATGTGCGATTCCGTCTTTGAGGCCGCCTCGGACAATAACGGCAAGTCTATAGGCGTCGATGTCGATCAGTCCTCCGTCTCCGATACGGTCATAACCTCGGCTATGAAAGGACTGAGCGCCGCCGCGCAGAAGGTGCTTACCTCTTTCTATGCGGGCAAATGGGTGCTCGTCGGCGGACTTATGTCCAATCTCGGCGTTGACGATAATGCCGTCGGTCTGCCTTTTGCAACCTCAAAGTTTGAAAAGCTCACCGGGAGCGAGTATGCCAAGCTTGTCAATTCCATGAAGAGCGGCGGAACACTCACGGTAAAAAACGATTTTTCCGCTTTCCTTGCGGGCGAGGAGACTTTTGAAAACGTCGCCGTAAGCTTCGTAAAATAAGCAGTTTTAAGGGAGCCTTGGCGCGTTGAACGTTGAGGCTCCCTTGAGTTTATAACTTCAGCATTTGTCAAACGACGGGTTGAACGAATAGTAGTTCTTCGAGTTGAGTCTGTCTGTGACGGTGCGCAGCCCCTCGCCGAAGCGCTGGAAGTGGACTACCTCGCGCTCGCGCAGGAATTTTATCGGGTCGCGGACATCCGGGTCGTCAACAAGGCGCAGAATATTGTCGTAGGTTACCCGCGCCTTCTGCTCGGCAGCCATGTCCTCCATAAGGTCGGCTATTGTGTCGCCCTTTGACTGCATGGATCCCGCGCTGTACGGCATACCGTTTGCCCCGGCGGGATATACTCCCGCGGTATGGGTGACGAAATATGCTTCAAATCCGCCCTTCTTTATCTCCTCCGGCGTGAGATTTCTTGTGAGCTGGTGGACTATCGCGCCTATCATTTCGAGGTGTCCGAGCTCCTCCGTGCCGATATCTGTGAGCAGTCCCTTGAGCTGAGCGTAGGGCATGGTGAAGCGCTGACTGAGATAGCGCAGCGACGCGCCCAATTCTCCGTCGGGCCCGCCGTATTGGTCGAGTATTATTTTAGCGTATTTCGGGTTCGGATTTGCTATTTTAACGGGATATTGAAGCTTCTTTTCATATACAAACATCAGCAGCCACACTCCTCTTCATCCCACGGCCACGGGTTCTTGAGCCACTCGGCGCCCGTTGCGTCGAGCGCCGTGAGCGAGCCGAATTGAGATTCATATTCGCTTTTTAATGCCCTGTAACGCGCGTCGCACTTTTTAAACAGTGCAAGCGCCTGGAGATCGGACGGGTGAGTGTCGAGATAGAGATGCAGCTCCCACTGCGTGAATTGGGCGGCGCTCAACCGCCTGAGCATGGTCTCGCGCTTAGTCATCTCAAGCACCTCGCAGGGTTGAACGGCTTGTTGAGAACGGGAAACAGCGTGCCGACTTCAAAGGCTTTCATCTCGTCGTATACGCTTATATCCGTCTGCATGGGAACATATGCCATGGCGACACTGTATTCCTCCGGAAACGGAGTCGCCGTCTCGCGCATGGGGCAGGAGCAGCCCCCGACGCTTCGGGTGTTATAATTCATATCAAAACATTACTCCTTTAGCTTGCTTTTTATGAGGAATCCCTCTGTACATCATATGATTTGTACGGATTTTTGACAAAGCCCCGCGCTTTGCTTTTGCCGCAGAAAATACAACGGAGGAACGGAAAATGGACATCAGAGAAATTCTTAAAAAGGTCGACCACACCCTGCTCGGAGTAACTGCCGGCTGGAGCGATATCGAGCAGATACTCATCGACGCCGAGAAGCTCGGCACGGCGAGTGCGTGTATCCCGCCCGCGTTTGTCAAAAGAGCGAAGGACTATGTTGGAGACAAGGTGAAAATATGCACCGTTATAGGCTTCCCCAACGGCTATAACACTACCGCCGTCAAGGTCTTTGAGACAAAGGACGCAGTGGAAAACGGCGCGGATGAGATAGATATGGTTATAAATGTCGGCGAGCTCAAGTCCGGCAATACCGTCTATGTCGAAAATGAGATAAAGGCGGTTCGCGCCGCGTGCGAGGGAAAAATCCTGAAGGTCATTATCGAAACCTGCCTGCTTACCGAGAACGAGAAGATAGCAATGTGCGATATAGTCACGCGCTCCGGTGCCGACTATATAAAGACTTCGACCGGCTTCTCGACGGGCGGCGCAACCTTCGATGATATAAAGCTCTTTTCGGAGCATATAGGAAGCAACGTAAAAATGAAGGCCGCAGGCGGCATCAGCAGCCTTGACGACGCCGAGAGATTCATATCCCTCGGCTGCGACAGGCTCGGCACGAGCAGAATTGTCAAGCTCGCCAAGGGTCTTGATGCGTCCGGATATTGAAAGGAGAGTCAATATGTCAACAGCACACAATACCGCGAACAAAGGCGACTTCGCCAAAACAGTCATCATGCCCGGCGATCCTTTAAGAGCAAAGTATATCGCCGAAACTTTTCTCGACGACGCCCGCCTCGTAAACAATGTCAGAGGCATTCAGGGCTATACCGGAACATATCACGGCAAGCCCGTCTCGGTTATGGCTTCCGGTATGGGTATGCCGTCGATGGGCATTTACTCCTATGAGCTTTTCAATTTCTACGATGTGGACAATATTATCCGCGTAGGCTCGGCGGGCGGCATAGCTCCCTCTCTGAAGCTGCGCGACGTGGTCATAGGAGCGGGCGCGTGCACAAACTCGAATTTTGCCCACCAGTACGGTCTGCCCGGCGTATTTTCGCCGATAGCGTCGTTCTCCCTGCTCGAAAAGGCGGTGGCTGCCGCGAGAAAAACGGGCAAGGAGCCCGTAGTCGGCAATATAGTCTCGTCCGATACCTTCTATGAGGATATCCCGAGCTTTGAACTGTGGCAGAAAATGGGCGTTTTAGCCGTTGAGATGGAGGCGGCAGCGCTCTATATGAACGCCGCGCGCTCCGGCAAAAACGCGCTGTGCATCTGCACCGTATCCGACCTGCCCATGAACAAGGAGAGCGGAGAATGCTCGCCCGCAGAGCGCGAGCAGAGCTTCAACGAAATGATAGAAATAGCTCTCAATACTCTTTAAACGGGGTGATACCCTTGAAAACAAAGCGAGTTTTTCTTATAGTCCTCGATTCCTTCGGTGTCGGCGAGCTTCCCGATGCCGCGAAATACAATGACTGCGGAAGCGATACCTTCGGCGCGGTCAGCCGCTCGGCATGCTTCGATGTGCCGAATATGAAGTCCCTCGGACTTTTCAATATCGACGGGATATCGCCCAAGGGTGCGGTCGCGTCTCCGCGCGGCGCATTCGGCAGAGCTGCCGAGCGTTCGGCGGGAAAGGACACGACGACGGGCCACTGGGAGCTTGCGGGAATAGTCTCGGAAAAGCCCATGCCTACCTTCCCGAACGGATTTCCGCAGTATGCGATAGACGAGTTCTCGCACCTGACGGGGCGCGGAGTGCTCTGCAATAAGCCGTATTCCGGCACGCAGGTCATTCTCGACTACGGCAGGCAGCATATGGAGACGGGCGATCTCATAGTCTATACTTCGGCGGACAGCGTATTTCAAGTCGCCGCCCACGAGGATATAGTCCCGCTCGAAGAGCTTTACGGTATCTGCCGCAAGGCGCGCGGTATGCTCAAAGACGAGCTCGCCGTGGGCAGGGTCATAGCCCGCCCGTTTAAGGGCGAATATCCGAACTTTTACAGAACCTCTGGCAGGCATGATTTCTCTCTTGAACCGACCGGGGAGACGATGCTCGACAGGCTGAAAAATTCGGGCTTCGATGTAATATCGGTCGGCAAGATAAACGATATTTTCGCCTCCCGCGGCATCACGGACCACAGGGGGATAAACAAAGACAACACCGACGGCATGGAGAAAACCCTCGAGCTTCAAAACGAGGATTTCAACGGGCTCTGCTTTGTCAATCTCGTCGATTTCGATATGCTATACGGGCACAGGAACGATGTGGACGGCTACGCGAAAGCGCTGACGGAGTTTGACTGCCGTCTCGGAAAATTCCTTGAAAATATGCGTCCCGACGATGTGCTCATAATAACCGCCGACCACGGCTGCGATCCCTCGACCGCAAGCACCGACCATTCGCGCGAGTATATCCCTATAATAGTTTACGGCGATAAGGTTAAAGCGGGGGTTAATATCGGAATCCGCCCGACCTTTGCCGACATTTCCGCTTTTGTGCTCGATTGCTTCGGCTTGCCCGCGCTTAAAAGCGGAGAGAGCTTTCTGCGGGAGGTGTCGGACGTATGACCGACAATGAGCGTAATGCGCTGTTTTCTCAAGCTTCAGACGTGCGCGCAAATTCGTATTCGCCCTATTCCGGATACAGCGTCGGCGCGGCGCTTCTCTGCTCCGACGGGTCGGTATATACGGGCTGCAATATCGAAAATGCCGCGTATACTCCGACAGTCTGCGCCGAGCGCACGGCCTTTTTCAAAGCCGTTTCAAGCGGAGAACGCGACTTTTGCGCAATAGCCGTTGCCGGAGGAAAAGACGGCGTTGAATTTTGCACTCCCTGCGGCGTATGCCGTCAGGTCATGGCGGAATTCTGCAATACGGAAACTTTTGAAATAATCTGCAACACGGAAAACGGACTGCGTTCGTTTAAGCTCAAAGAACTTTTGCCCGGCTCATTCGGACCGGCAAATTTAAAACAGGAGAATCAGCCTTGAAAAATTTTCGGCGTATAACAGCGGCGCTTTGCGTATTGGCGATGCTTTTTAGTCTCTGCGCCTGCGCAAAACACGAAAAATACGAAGCGGTGTTCATTACCGATGTCGGCGATATATATGACAGGTCGTATAATTCCGTGGTTTGGGACGGCGTAAAAAGCTACGCCGCCGATTACGGAGTCAGCTGCAAATATTACAGACCGTCTCAGCGCGGCACGACTTACTTCTTCAGAGCGATAAGAAAAGCGATAAAGCACGGCGCAAAGGCGGTGGTCTGCCACGGAGACGAGTTCCGCGACGCCGTAGTAAGAGCGGCCGAGCGTTGGGAGGATGTAAAGTTTATAATTGTCGACAGCACGGAGAAGGACTTGCCCGACAATGTGCTCGCCGTCAGCTATTCCACTCTCGACGCGGGATATCTTGCGGGATATGCTTCTGTTTTTAACGGCTTTCAGCGTCTCGGATTTCAGGGCAGCTATCCGTCGGATAATTATGTCAATTACTGCTTCGGCTTTATACAGGGCGCGGAGCGCGCCGCAGAGGATATGAACCTCGGAGCCGTGTCGGTCGATATAAAGGTGAGATTCCTCAAGACCGACGAAACCGAGCTCGACGCCGAAGCGCGCGCAAAGCTCTGGTATTCTACCGGCACGCAGGCGATTTTTGCCTGCGGCACGAAAGTATTTGCCGCGGTTGCAAGTGCGGCTGAACGCAACATAGGCAGCTGGGTCATAGGCGCCGATACCGATAAATCCTATGTGTCGGACGCTGTTTTGACAACTGCGGAAAAGTCGGTCTCCATGAGCGTTTACAGGGCTCTCGAGTCGGTGAAAAACGGCAGCTTCAGCGGCGGATGCTCCGTGAAATTCGGCATAGCCGACGACGGTGTGCGGCTTGATCTTTCGCGTTCGGCATTTAATCTGTTTACACAGTCGGATTACGATGCTATAGTAGCGCGTATCAAAGCCGATCCGACAATGATATCGTCGCTGGTCACGGCCGAAGACATCAAAAGTACAGTCCTCGGCGATGAAAGTGAGCTGTCCTCGCTTTTCTCGCTCAACTGTGTAATTCTTTCCGCTAACTGAGGTGAGCTTTTTATGTATATGCCCGAACTTATTCGCAAAAAGCGCGACGGCGGCGAGCTGACCGCCGAAGAAATATCTTATATAATAAACGGCTGTGTCTCCGAGGAGGTGCCGGACTATCAGCTCTCGGCGTTCGCCATGGCGGTGTTTTTCCGCGGAATGACCAAGGCCGAGACGGTGGCTCTCACGCTCGCTATGCGCGATTCGGGCGATAAGGCCGATTTGAGCGGGATAAGCGGCGTCAAGGTCGATAAGCATTCGACGGGCGGCGTCGGCGACAAAACCACGCTCATAGTGGCTCCCATAGTCGCGGCGTGCGGTGTTAAGGTGGCAAAGATGTCCGGCAGGGGGCTCGGACACACAGGCGGAACGGTCGACAAGCTCGAAGCTATTCCGGGTTTCCAAACCTCGATATCCCCGCAGAAAATGCGTGAAACCGTTGAATCGTGCGGCTTGAGCGTCACAGGTCAGAGCGGCAATATGTGCCCTGCGGACAAAAAACTGTACGCTCTGCGCGACGTCACCGCCACAGTTGACAGCATACCGCTCATAGCCTCGAGCATAATGAGCAAGAAGCTTGCCGACGGCTCGGACTGCATTCTCCTCGACGTAAAAACGGGGAGCGGTTCGTTTATGAAAACCCTTGACGATTCCCGTCTGCTTGCGCGAACAATGGTCGATATCGGCAGGGGAGCGGGAGTTAAGACCGCCGCTTTAATAACAAATATGGACGCCCCGCTCGGAAAAGCGGTCGGCAATTCGCTCGAGGTTATCGAGTCTGTCGATATACTTAAAGGCAATACTTCCGGCGACCTTTGGACTGTCTGCCGCGAGCTCTCGTGCAGAATGCTTATGCTTGCAGGCATAGGAGACAGAGAAAAATGCGCCGAGCTCGTTGATGAGGCCGTCAGCAGCGGAGAAGCTCTCAGACGCTTTGAAATGATGGTTAAGTCACAGGGCGGCGACGTCTCATATATAGAGGACACCTCAAATTTCAAAAAAGCCTCTTTCTCCCGCGAGGTGTATGCGCCCGCGGACGGATATATAACTCATATGGATTCCGAGAATATAGGCCTGACCGCCGTTTTGCTCGGAGCTGGCAGAGAGAAAAAAGAGGATAATATAGACCCTGCGGCGGGTATTGTGATATCCGCCAAAACAGGCGATTTTGTAAAGCGCGGAGAACTGCTCGCAACGCTTTTCTCTAATGACAAAAGCCGCCTTGACGGCGCGGAGACCCGCTATCTCTCGGCCGTCTCTATAGGCGCACAGAAGCCTGCGGCGCAGCCGATGATACTCGATTATATCGACTGATGTTCGATTTGAGCAGACCCTGATTCTTTTTTCGGAGTGACTATGAATAGCTTCAAAAGAAAAATAAAAAGAATATTGCGCCGTATGCTCGGCAAATACGAGCCGCCGAAGCATAAACGCTTCGACCGACTGCCCGACGATGTGAAGGCGGCAGTCGAAAGCAGCGGGCTTGCGACAGACGGATTTATAAAAGTTGTTGAAAGCGATATGGATTTCGACGGCTGCTATCTTACTGCGTGGACGGCTCTTGACAGCAAGGGTATATATTTCATCCTCGGGGACGAAAAAGTAGCAAAAAAGCGCGGAAGCAAGAAAATCAAAGCGGAATACGAGCTCAGAGAGATTCGCTCCTATCCGCTCTCCGATTTTGATTCGCTAAAATGCGAGCAGTATGTTTCAACGGCTCGCCTCATAGCCGAAAAGGACGGCGACGACATAGGGCTGATAAAATTCAGCCTCAATTTCCTCGGCGCTTACGATGAGCTCTGCAAGGCGTTTAACAGCTTAAAAAGCGGAAAGCCGATATTAAAGAATGACGGAGACAGTAAGGACCGCGGAGTCTGCCCTAAGTGCAAAAGACCTTATCCGCCCGGGCGCAATTCCTGCCCCAAGTGTGACAAAAACGAATCGACGGTCAAGCGCCTGTTCTCGTTTTTCGGCGGCTATAAGCTTCAAATGACGCTAATTGTTGCGGCGATACTTATAAGCACGGCAATTAATATGGCAATGCCGCAGATAAGCACAAAGGCGCTCTTCGACGATGTTTTGAGCAATGTCGGTTCAACTCCCGCGCAGCAGCTGTTTGTTACGCTCGGCTACTTAATAGGTGCGGTTGTCGGCATGAAGCTGCTGGGACTTTTGATGACGGTGTCGTTCCAGTTCCTTATGGGCAGCATAATGCCGCGCGTCATATATGATATAAAGGTCAAGATATTCGCCGCCATGCAGCGCCTGTCCGTCAGCTTTTATTCGTCCAAACAGACGGGCTCGCTCATGGAGCGCGTGACAAGGGATTCCAATAATATCTATTGGTTTTTTGTCGACGGATTGCCCTATGTCATAACGAATATTATAACCGTTGTCGGCGTCCTGATAATCATGTTCGTTATGTCGTGGAAGCTGGCGCTTCTCTGCTGCGCTGCGGCTCCGATATTTCTTATACTGCTCATCTTCGGCAGCAAATTTTTCAGAATACTGCATCACAGGAGCTGGGCGCGCAACGCGAGACTCACCTCAATGGTCAGCGACAATATCAACGGCCAGCGCATAATAAAGGCTTTCTCGAAAGAGGATGAGGAGCTCGACCGCTTTGATAAGGTCAGCGGCGACCTCTATGATGCGGATTTGAAGTTCAACAATTCGGAAGCTACGTTTTTTCCGCTGTTGACCGTAGCGCTCTCGGTTCTCGCCGTGTTCATGCTGACCTGCGGCGGACTCATGGTTGCGAAAGGTGAAATGACCGTCGGCATGCTCCTTAATTTTACGATATATCTCACCATGCTCGTCGGCCCTATCGACTTTCTGTCGTGGGTCTCCAACTGGTGGGCGCGGTGCGTGGATTCGGCTCAGCGCGTGTTCGAAATAGTGGACGCTCAGCCCGAGATAGTCGAAAAAGAACATCCGATAGATATAGGCGAGGTGCGCGGAGATATTGAGATTTCAAGTCTCGAATTTGAATATGAGCCCGCGCGTCCCGTAATCAAGAATCTTGACCTCAAGGTGAACGCAGGTCAGATGCTCGGAATAGTCGGTAAGACCGGAGCGGGCAAAACGACAATAGCCAATTTGATAGCGCGTCTCTATGACCCTAAAGCAGGGTGCGTCAAAATCGACGGAGTCGATGTGCGCGACCTGCCGCTTGACATTATCCGAAGGAATGTCGGGCTCGTGTCGCAGGACATCTATCTGTTTATAGGCACAATAGCCGACAATATCCGCTACGCGAAGCCGGATGCCGCAATGGAAGAGATAATCGCCGCAGCAAAGGCCGCAAGCGCGCACGACTTTATTATGAAACTGCCCGATGCCTATGAGACGCGCGTCGGAGCGGGCGGTCATGACCTCTCGGGCGGCGAACGGCAGAGAATATCAATAGCCAGAACGATAATCCAAAATCCGCGCATACTCATCCTCGATGAGGCTACCGCGGCCATGGATACCGAGACCGAGCGCAATATCCAGTATTCTCTTACCAAGCTCATGCAGGGCAGAACTACGGTTGCCATTGCGCATCGCCTCTCGACCCTGCGCGACGCCGACATGCTCGCAGTTATAAGCGAGGGTGAGGTTGTTGAATGCGGCAGCTATGCCGAGCTTCTCAAAAAGCGCGGCGAGTTCTATAAGCTATATAAAATACAGGCCGAGGCCCTCAAGGCTGTTGGCATAATCGATTGAGGAGGGTTAAAATGGGAGAGCTCAATACTATGTCAATTAACTTCCTTGACCCCGAAAAGTGTAAATTCTATCTGAATCCGAACGGCTTTGCAGCCCTGAAAACCGAGGACAAAGACTACCGCCGCGTGCGGCTTCTCCGAACCTTGCCCCTGCACAGACCGTTCGAGTATATCAGCGTCAGCGATATGGATAAAAACGAGATAGGCATAATAAAAAACGCCGCCGATTTCCCGAGCGAAAGCAGGGAGATAATCGAAAAAGACCTTGCGGCGCGCTACTATTGCCCCGAAATATCGCAGATATATTCGATAGAAGAGAAGATGGGCTCGTTTTACTTTGACGTGTCGATAGACGGCTTCAAAAAGACCTTCGGCGTAAAAGATATCAGCCGCAATGTCAAAATGCTCGATTCGGGTTCCGTTATGTTCAACGACTCCGACGGCAACCGATTCATTATTCCCGATATCAACGCCATCAAGCCGAGAATGCGCAGGAAGATAGAGCCGTTCTTGTATTGAGTTTGCCGAAATTTTAAAGAAAGGAGCGGCTGCGCGCCGTGCGGTTAAAAACCATGACCGAGGTAAAATATGACCTTGATTTAAATTCAAAGCCGTGCCGCGGTGTTCTGCGGTATAAAGACGGCGCAGTTTACGCGCTCGAAAACGGCAAAGAGGTGTTTTCTCTCTCACTTAAAAATATAGGCGAGCTTGTGCAGTATACCGATGTCGGCTGCGGAAGCCTTGAAATTTCCCCGTTTGCGGAGAAAAGCGGCTCGGATTACGACGGCGCCGAGAATATCACTGTCTGCCGCTTCTCGATGAGCGCCGCCGAGGATATAGGCGAATTCTGCAAGGCTGTGAATCACAGGATAAAAACAGGCGAGGAGCCCGAGCGGATAGCGGACAGCGCCGACAAATGCACCGTCTGCGGCAGGCGCTATCCCAAGGGCACGGACGTCTGTATGTTCTGCGTCGATAAGAGCTACATATGGCGAAGGACTTTTAAAATGCTCCGGCAGTTTATTCCAAAGCTCCTTTTGTCAAGCGTGCTCGTCACTTTTGCAAATCTTATGTCGGCAGTGCAGCCCGTGCTTCAGGGGAAGCTCGTTGACGGCTTCTCGTCCGCATTTTCCTCCGACGGACTCTCCGTAAATCAAAATATTATATTTATCGGCGTTGCCATGGCGCTTACTTATCTGCTTGAAAACATCTTTCAGATATTTTCGGGGCGCACAGCAAACAGCGTCGGGCTCGGATTTTCAAAATATCTGCGCTCCGTTGTCTATGACAGAGTTCAGCGTATGTCCGTCTCGTCCATGTCCCGAAAAACAGCGGGCGACTTGATAAAACGCGTCACGCGCGACACAAACACCGTTCAGAATTTCTTTGTCGATAAAGGACGCTATGCGCTCGAGCAGCTTATACTTTTCGTTGTAGTCGGAATATTTATGCTGCGCATGAGTCCGCTTTTGACCTTGCTTGCAATCATACCCGCGCCGTTTTGCATTATCACGCTCAACAGCTTCAAGCGGTACATCCATTTGCGCTATGATAAACAGTGGCGGTATGACAGCCGCGCAAATTCGATTCTCCACGATATAATCAGGGGTATCCGAGTTGTCAAAACCTTCGGCAGCGAAAAGCGCGAGGTTGCAAAGTTCTCGTCCGTGAGCAAGGATCTTGCGGATATCTCCGTCAAAAACGAGAGGACGTGGGCTGTTATCTTCCCTGTCATAGGCTTCCTTATGAACTCGGGCAACTTCCTCGTGCTCTATTTCGGCGGCAGAATGGTTATAAACGGCACGATGACCGCAGGCGAGCTTTGGAGCTTTGTGCTCTTGCTCTCCTATATCTATAAGCCGCTCGACTGGCTTGCAAATATGCCGCGCTGGATAGCGGAGGTAACAACGAGCCTTATAAAAATATATGAGGTTCTCGATGAAAAGCCGCAGGTCGGCAATTCGAAAAATGCCGGGAAATATCCTATAACGGGCGAGGTTGAGTTTTACTCCGTCGATTTCGGGTATAAGAGCTACGAGCCGGTGCTCAGGGATATAGACTTGAAGATAAATCCCGGTGAGATGATAGGTCTCGTCGGTCATTCGGGAGCGGGCAAGTCCACGATGATAAACCTCGTCATGCGCCTCTACGACGTTGACGGCGGAACGCTCAAAATAGACGGCAGGGATATTCGCGACTATGACCAGTATTACCTGCGCGAGAATATAGGCGTTGTGTTCCAGGAGACTTATCTTTTCTCCGGCACTATCTATGACAACATCTCCTATGCAAAGTCGGACGCGTCGCCCGAGGAGGTGTTCGCGGCCGCTAAGGCGGCAAATGCCCACGGCTTCATAATGGAGCTCAAGGACGGATATAATACAGTCGTCGGCGAAAACGGCTACAATCTTTCGGGCGGAGAGCGCCAGCGCGTGGCGATAGCCCGAGCGATACTGCGAGACCCGAAGATACTCATTCTCGACGAGGCGACGAGTGCGCTCGACCCCGAAACCGAGAGCTATATTCAGCAGGCGCTCGGCAGGCTCACCGAAAACAGGACTACAATAGCCATTGCCCACAGACTCTCGACTCTGCGCCATGCGGATAGGCTCGTCGTCCTTGAAAACGGCAGAATAGCCGAGGTGGGCACGCACGCGGAGCTTCTCAAAAAGCGCGGGGTTTATTATAATCTCGTCATGGCTCAGCGCCAGACCTCAAAGCTCACTTCCGAGGCGCAGGCGGCGCTCGACAGACAGTAAATAAAGCGAAAAACACGGGAGAACAAAGCGAATTTTGTCTCCCGTGTTCTTTTTTTGTTAAATTGCTGTGAATTTGCCTTTTTGTCTTTACAGCTTGCGTAAAATAAAGTAAAATAGTAGCGGAAAAATATGTTTTTTTGAATGGAGGCACAAATATGGAGCTTGCGTATAAACGTATACTTCTGAAAATAAGCGGCGAGGTGCTCGCCGGCGGAAAGGGCATGGGTATTGATTACGATACCGTTCTCAATATCTGTTCCGCAGTCAAGGAATGCGTCGATATGGGCGTTGAGGTCGGTCTTGTTGTCGGCGGCGGAAATTTCTGGCGCGGACGCTCGAGCGGAGATATGGACAGAACCAGAGCCGACCATATAGGTATGCTCGCCACTGTCATGAACTCCCTCGCCCTTGCCGATGCGCTTGAGCATCTCAAGGTGCCCGTCAGAGTGCAGACCGCTATTGCCATGCAGCAGATAGCCGAGCCCTATATCCGCAACAGGGCAGTGCGCCATTTGGAAAAGGGCAGAGTCGTTATCTTCGGCTGCGGCACGGGCAACCCGTTCTTTACCACCGACACGGCAGCAGCCCTGCGCGCTCTTGAGATAGATGCCGATATCATGTTCAAGGCGACAAATGTCGACGGCGTTTATGACAAGGATCCCAACAAGTTCGAGGACGCGAAGAAGTATGATACTCTTTCATTTGACGAAATCCTCAGCCATGACCTCAGAGTTATGGACGGCACCGCAGCCTCTCTCTGCAGAGACAATTCCATACCGATTCTCGTCTTTAATCTTGACGACCCGCAGAATATCGTCAAGGCGATAAAGGGCGAGAATGTAGGAACAGTTGTAAAATAATCGGTGAAAGGCCGATAAAAATATGATCTTCTCTTCAAGAAAGGATTGAAATTATGGAAACAGTATTTCAAACAGCACGCGATAAAATGACCAAGAGCATCGCCTCGCTCAAGGGCGAGTATGGTACGATAAGAGCAAACAGAGCTACCGCGGCGGTTCTCGATAGGATAACTGTTGATTATTACGGCACTGCCACCCCGATAAATCAGCTTGCGGCTATCTCCGTAGTTGAGGCGAGAATCCTCTGCATTCAGCCTTGGGACGTTTCTACTCTGCATCCCATCGAGAAGGCTATCCAGACCTCCGACCTCGGAATTAACCCGCAGAACGACGGAAAGGTGATAAGACTTACTTTCCCGCCCCTGACCGAGGATAAGCGCCGCGAAATAGTCAAGGATGTCAAGAAGCTGGCGGAGGACTGCAAGGTTGCCGTTCGCTCTATCCGCAGAGACTGCATGGAAAAGCTCAAGAAGATGCAGAAGAACAGCGAAATAACCGAGGACGATCTCAAGTTCGGCGAGAAAGAGATACAGGATATCACCGACAAGTTCGTCAAGGAAGCGGACAGTGTTGCCGCAGAAAAAGAAAAGGAAATAATGGAAATCTGATTTGCTTCGGATTTTATTCGGCAAAAAGGCTGGGCGCTTTGGGCGGTCACGCCTTTTTGCCTAAAATACAAAAGGAATTTTGCCATGACAAAGACACCGGATAACGAGCATCTTCCGCAGCACGTTGCCATAATTATGGACGGCAACGGCCGCTGGGCCAAGCAGCGCGGGCTTCCGCGCAGCGAGGGTCACAAGCAGGGCGCGAAGGTGTTCAAAAGAATATGCGAATATGCCGCAGATATAGGGATACGCTACGTGACGTTCTACGCCTTTTCCACGGAAAACTGGCGCAGACCGCCAGAGGAAGTCAGCGGCATAATGAACCTTTTCAGAGATTACCTGCGCGAGGCCGAGGAGCGCGAGCAGGAGAATGCTCGGAAGGGTTTAAGAATAAGATATATAGGAGAGCGCGAGGGGTTGGCGGACGATATTCTCGAGCTTGTCGATGAGCTTGAACGCGGCTCTGCCGACAAAACCAGAACGACCGTAAACATCGCGATAAACTACGGCGGCAGAAATGAGATACTGTCTGCCTGCAAGCGTCTTGCCGAGCAGTGTGCGAGAGGGGAGCGCACGCCCGACAGTCTTACCGAGCAGGATATATCGGACAATCTCTATACGGCGGGTCAGCCCGACCCGGATCTTATAATCCGCCCCAGCGGAGAATTCAGACTTTCAAATTTCCTCATCTGGCAGGCTGCGTATTCGGAATTTATCTATTCCGATATCCTCTGGCCCGACTATACCGAGCAGGACTTTGACGCCGCTCTTGAGGAGTACGCACACCGCAGCAGACGCTTCGGAGGAGTCTGAAAATACTTTGATTGTGAGATGAAAGAAAGATGAAACAGCGCGTTATTACCGGACTTTTAGCCGCTCTTTTCGGAATTACGGTCCTTTCCCTTATGTTCACCCCTGTTTTGGGCATAGTTTTGGCAGCTGTGTCGTTTATAGCGTCCTACGAGATACAGCACGTTGCGAAGATTAAAAATAAGCTTCTGATGATAATCAACATGATTGTCGCCGCTTTTATGCCCGTTGCTCTTGAATACAAGCTTTTTGAGAAGCTGCCTTTCCCGACATATATCGTTGCGATAGTCTATGTTATACTTATGATGTTCATCATGCTCGGCAACTATGCAAAGACTAAATTTGAAGACGTTGTCATGTCTATGTTCTGCGGCGTTATCGTGCCGTATGTCATGACTACCATAATTCTTATCAGAGATCTCTGCCTGAGCCGTCCCGATCTGTTCCAGCAGTCGCAGGTATTCTTTATTATCTTTACGGCGCTGCTGTCCGCATGGCTCAACGACACGTTTGCGTATTTTGTCGGCAGCAAGTTCGGAAAGCACAAGCTCGCTCCGAACATCAGCCCCAAAAAGAGTGTTGAGGGCGCAGTCGGCGGCGTAGTTATAACTATGCTGTTTAATCTTGCATTCTTCTTTATTTTTGATTATTTCTTCTTCAAGAACGACACACTAAAGTGGTGGATGATTCCCGGAACCTCGATGTTCCTCTCCGCCATAAGCATAGGCGGCGACCTGTCGGCCTCCGTTATAAAGAGAAACTTCGGCGCGAAGGATTTCGGAACCATCTTCCCCGGTCACGGCGGAATTATGGACAGATTCGACAGCTACAGCTTCGTTATGCCGACTCTCTATGCCTTGATTTCACTGGTAATCAGTCTCGGAGCGTGATTATATGAAAAGCATGGTCATTCTCGGCTCAACCGGCTCCATAGGCACTCAGGCGCTCGATGTCGCAAGACTTCGTAATTTTACGGTAAGAGCTCTGACTTCAAATTCGAATATCGACCTGCTCGAAGAGCAGATAAGAGAGTTCAAGCCCGAAATAGCGGCTGTTGCCGATGAGAGCAGGGCGGCGGAGCTCAGAACAAAAGTTGCCGATACCTCCACGAGGGTGCTCGGCGGCGAAGAGGGCATATGCGCTGCGGCGCAGCTCAACGCCGATAAGGTACTCAACAGCATCGTCGGCATAGCGGGCCTCAAGCCGACTCTTGCCGCAATCGAAGCGGGTAACGACATAGCTCTCGCCAACAAAGAGACGCTTGTCGCCGGCGGCGAGCTTGTGACTTCTCGCGCCAAGGAGAAAGGAGTCTCCATTCTCCCTGTGGACAGCGAGCATTCCGCAATATTCCAGTCCCTTCAGGGAAGCCCCGGAAAAAAGAGCGTCAAGCGCCTTATTCTGACCGCTTCGGGCGGCCCGTTCTTCGGCAGAACGCGTGCCGACCTCGAGGGCGTCACAGTTGAACAGGCGCTCAAGCACCCCAATTGGAGTATGGGCGCAAAAATTACCATTGACTCTGCTACAATGATGAACAAGGGACTTGAGCTTATCGAAGCGGCGTGGCTTTTCGATATGCCTGCCGACAAGATAGATATTCTCGTCCACCGCCAGAGCGTGGTTCATTCGCTCGTCGAATATGTCGACAACTCCGTCATAGCTCAGCTCGGCGTGCCCGATATGCGCGTGCCGATACAGTATGCTCTGACTTATCCGGAGCGCTATGAGAGCCCCGCAAAACAGCTCCGACTCGAGGAGTGGAAAACGCTCACCTTTGAGCAGCCCGACTATGATACTTTTTCCTGCATCAATCTTTGCAGGCAGGTGATAACAAAGGGCGGTGTCTATCCCGCCGCGGCGAACGGTGCCAATGAGGCAGCCAATAAGCTGTTCAGAGAGGGAAAGATAAAGTTCCTCGATATCGCCGACGCAGTGTCGGGTGTGCTCGATTCAACCGAATTTTCACCGTGCGACAGCCTTGAAAACATTCTCCTCGCCGATTCCCGCGCAAGAGAAAAAGTGCATGAGATGTTCGGCTGCTGATATTTTCACGGGTCGAAAGGATATTTTATATGTTTTTAAACACCGCGCTGTCGTTTTCGACAGTTTGGAGCAAGGTCTGGCCGTTTCTTGTGGCCATACTTTTCTTCGGCATCGTAATAATGTTCCATGAGCTCGGCCATTTCCTTTTTGCAAAGCTTTTCAAGGTCAAGGTCAACGAGTTCTCTATCGGCATGGGTCCCGCCATCTTCAAAAAGAAGAAGGGCGATACAAACTATGCTGTGAGAATCCTGCCGATAGGCGGATACGTCAGCATGGAGGGCGAGGACGAGGACAGCGAGGATCAGCACGCCTTCAACAACAAGCCCCTGTGGCAGCGAATGATAGTCGTTGTCGCCGGAGCGACGGTCAATCTTATCATGGGCGTTATAATCGTTGCGATTATGCTCTGTCAGTCCGATCTTATCGGCACCACTCAGATACGCTCCTTCTATGACAACGCGACGAGCGCCGCGAGCGGACTTGAGGCGGGGGATAAGATAGTCAAAATAAACGGCAAGCGAGTCTATTCCCAATATGATATAACATTTCTCATGATGCGCGACGATGACGGCGTTATGGATTTTGTCGTCAAAAGAGACGGAAAAAAAGTCGAGCTCAAGGATGTTAAGTTTCAAACCAGCCCCATAGAGGGTCAGGAGAATCTGATAAGCATTCACTACGATTTTGTTATCGTCGGAGTTAAACCGACATTTTTGAGCGTCACAAAGAACGCTTTTCTTGAGAGTATATCAATAGGCCGCATGGTCTGGATAAGCCTGTTTGACCTGATAACCGGGCGATACGGACTAAGCGAGGTCTCGGGGCCGATAGGCGTTATAAACTATGTCGCGGATGCGGCGTCCGCCTCGTCGTCCTCGATGGATTGGACTCCGCTTTTGACAATTATGGCGCTGATAGCCATAAATATCGGTCTGTTTAATCTTCTGCCAATCCCGGCGCTTGACGGCGGCAGACTGTTCTTTATGTTTATCGAGCTTATCATCCGCAGACCTATCCCGCAGAAATTTGAAAAGTGGGTTCACGCGGTCGGCATGATACTGTTGCTCGTGTTTATGGCAGTTATCTCGTTTAAGGATATCGTCAGTTTGATAAGAGGTTAGAATTATGGCATTTGAACGCAGAAAAAGCAAAGAGGTCAGAATAGGCGATTTGACTGTCGGCGGCAATTCTCCGATAGCCGTTCAGTCCATGCTCAACATTCCCGCGCACGATATCGAGGGCAGCGTGAAGCAGGCTAAAGCCCTCGAAAAGGCCGGATGTCAGATAATCCGCGCCGCAATACCCGACATGGATGCGGTGAAGCTTATCCCAGCTCTCAAAGAGGCGGTAAAGGTTCCTATAGTCGCGGATATACATTTCGATTACAGACTCGCGCTTGAAAGCATAGCTGCGGGCATAGATAAAATACGCATAAATCCCGGCAACATCGGCTCCAAAGACAGGGTCAAGGCGGTTGCCGACGCCTGCGCCAACAACGGTATTCCGATAAGAGTCGGCGTCAACAGCGGCTCTATCGAGAAGGATATTCTCGCAAAATACGGCGCTCCCACCGCTCAGGCGCTCGTGGACAGCGCGATGAGCCATGTGCGTATGCTTGAGGAGTGCGATTTTGACAATATTGTTATATCGCTCAAGTCCTCCGATGTTCCGATGACGGTTGAGGCATACGAGCTTATCTCAAAGATTTGCGATTATCCGCTCCATGTCGGCATAACCGAGGCGGGCACATGGAAGATGAGCCTTGTCAAGTCGAGCGTAGGTATAGGGTCTCTGCTTTTGCACGGAATCGGCGACACTATCCGCGTCTCGATGACCGACGACCCGGTCAAGGAGGTCGCGGCGGGCTATGATATCCTGCGCGCAACGGGCGCCAAAAAGGACTGCGTCCAGATAGTTTCCTGCCCGACCTGCGGCAGAACCAAAATAGACCTCATCTCCCTTGCAAACGCGGTCGAGGAGCGACTCGCTTCCTGCAATAAGCCGCTGAAGGTTGCGGTCATGGGCTGCGCCGTCAACGGACCCGGCGAGGCGAGAGAGGCGGATATCGGCATAGCCGGCGGAGACGGATGCGCTCTGATATTCAAAAAGGGGAAAATAATCAAGAAAGTGCCTGAGTCAGAGGTGCTTGACAGTCTCATGGAAGAGATTGATAAACTTTAATGGAGACAAAGATGTCCGACAAAAAGTTAGTTGATTTTATAGAAGAATATATTGACGATTCCAAATTGCTCTCTGAGCTTGCAGATGTTCGGCTTGATGATATCAGGCTGAATGTCGAGCGCAGGGAGCTTGAATTACTTTGTTCGGCGGCAGCGGCCCCGGGAGAACTTTTGCTGAGAGCCGTTGAGACCTCGCTCATAAAAGCGTTCACTCTCAACGCCGCAATGATAAACTGCTCTGTGACGGAAGAAAAGCCCGAGGAAACTCCGAAAGAGCCGATGAGCGAAACGGGGCTTGCAAAGCTGCTCCTTTCTCTGCGCAGAGAGTTTCCCGCCGCAAACGGATTCCTTAACGATGCGCAGTGCTTCATGCTCGGCGACACGGTCTCCGTGCAGCTCAAGAGCGGCGCGGATGTTATAAATAACCTCGGCGCATCAAAGCGCTTTGCGCAGATGATATTTGAACGCTTCGGCGAGGATGTGGGAGTCGAGTTCACCGACAGCGGCGCTCCCGTTGACGACGGCGAGGTGCAGCAGTATCAGGAGGAGCTGGACAGCGGCATACGCAGTGCGTTCGCCGATAAGGTTTCCCAGGAAAAGGACCTTACCAGCTTGACAAGAACCTACGACGAATATCCGTTTTCGACTAAATATTCCGTTCCGATTTACGGCTCCGTAATAAAGACGAAGCCCATTTCTCTTTCGGACGTAGCCTCCGATTCCGGCTCGGTCGTCGTCTGGGGTACTGTGTTTTCTTTTGAATCGCGCGATACCCGCGACGGAAAACGAAAGATAATAAATTTCTGTATCACCGACAAGACAAGCTCTTATTCCGTCAAGATTTTCGAGCTTGCCGAAAATTGCGAAAGCCTGCTGAAAAATATCAAAGACGGCGTCGCCGTTATGGTCAGAGGCGTTGTCAATTACGACTCTTATATGAAGTGCGACTGCATCAATGCGCGCGCCGTAACTACTATAGACCTTATAGAAAAGAAGGACGAAGCGCCCGAGAAGCGCGTCGAGCTTCATCTGCATACAACTATGTCCGCCATGGACGGCGTCTCGAGCGCAACGAAGCTCGTTGAGCGCGCAATCGCATGGGGGCATAAGGCAATAGCCATAACCGACCACGGCGTTGTTCAGGCGTTTCCCGAGGCCTGCGCCGCGGCTAAGGGCAAGATAAAGATTCTCTACGGCATGGAGGGTTATTATTTCGATGACCGTGTTGTAGACCCCGCCGAGAAGAAAAAAAAGTATAACCATATAATTTTTATTGCAAAGAATTATGTGGGACTTAAAAATCTATATAAAATAATCACTAAGTCAAATCTCGAATATTTCAGCCGCAAGCCCGGTGTTCCGCGCTCGGTAATCGAGGAGTTCCGCGAGGGTATAATTGTCGGCAGTGCCTGCGAGCAGGGAGAGGTTTACCGCGCCGTGCTCGACGGAAAATCCGACGATGAAATTCTGAAAATCGCCTCGTTCTACGACTATCTCGAGATACAGCCCAACGGCAACAACGCGTTCCTTATAAGAGAGGGCAGAGTCAGGGATACAGGCGAGCTTGAGGACATAAATAAGAAGATAATCGCCGCCGCCGACAGGCTCGGAAAGCTCACCGTTGCCACCTGCGACGTTCATTTTATGGACGAGAGCGACAGCGTTTTCAGAGAGATTATCATGACCGGCCAGGGTTTTGCCGATGCCGCGCAGCAGGCTCCGCTCTATTTCAGAACGACGCAGGAGATGCTCAACGAGTTTGCCTATCTCGGCGAGGAGACAGCCCGCGAGGTTGTTATTGAAAACACCAATAAAATAGCCGATATGTGCGAGGTTATCCAGCCCATACCTGACGGCACATATCCTCCGCGAATACCCGGCTCGGATGAGGAGCTGCGCGAGATATGCTATAAGCACATAAAAGATATCTACGGCGATCCTCTGCCGGAATATGTCGAAAAGCGCCTCGAAAAGGAGCTGAGCTCCATTATCAAACACGGTTACGCCGTGCTCTATATCATCGCCCAGCGACTTGTTAAATTCTCCATGGATCACGGATATTATGTCGGCTCGCGAGGCTCCGTAGGCTCGTCCTTCGTCGCTTTCGCCGCAGAGATATCCGAGGTCAACCCGCTTATGCCGCACTATCTGTGCAAGCACTGCAAGAAGAGCACCTTCTTCATGGACGGCTCGATAGGCTCGGGCTTTGACCTGCCGCCTAAAAACTGCGAGATATGCGGCGAACCGCTTATACGCGACGGACACGATATTCCGTTCGAGACCTTCCTCGGATTCCACGGCGATAAGCAGCCCGATATCGACCTCAACTTCTCGGGCGATTTCCAGTCGCAGGCGCATAAATATACGGAGACTCTTTTCGGCGCAAAGAACGTTTTCAAGGCCGGCACTATCGGTACTCTTGCCGACAAGACGGCTTACGGCTTCGTCAAGAAATGGCTTGACGAGAAGGGGATGAGCGTTCAGCGCGCGGAGGAGGACAGACTTGTTCAGGGCTGCGTAGGAATAAAGCGCACCACGGGACAGCACCCCGGCGGAATGGTCGTTGTGCCCGACTACAAGGAGGCTGAGGACTTTACGCCCATACAGCATCCTGCGGACGACCCCGACAAGGGCACGAGAACAACGCACTTCGACTTCCATGCGCTCCACGATACGATACTCAAGCTTGATATCCTCGGCCACGATGTGCCGACATTCTATAAGCATCTTGAGGATTTGACGGGAACCTCCGTCATGGATGCCGATGTCTGCGATCCGAAGCTCTATGAGATGCTCCTTTCTCCCGAGCCTATGGGCGTGACGGAGGAGGATATCGAATGCAATACGGGCACACTTTCTCTGCCCGAATTGGGAACGCCGTTCGTGCGGCAGATGCTTCTCGACTCAAAGCCCAAGAATTTCTCCGATATGCTCCAAATATCGGGTCTGTCCCACGGCACAGATGTCTGGCTCGGCAACGCGAAGGATCTTATCGACAGCGGCACCTGCACCATTTCCAACGTTATCGGAACGCGAGACAGCATCATGACATATCTGATACATAAGGGCGTCGAGCCGAGCATGGCCTTCAAGATAATGGAGATAACCCGAAAGGGTAAGGCTAAAAAGCTGCTCACCGACGAACATAAGGCTGCGATGCGTGAAAATAATGTCCCCGAGTGGTATATCGACAGCTGTCTTAAAATAAAATATATGTTCCCGAAGGCTCACGCCGCGGCATATGTTATCGCAGCTATGCGTCTCGCGTGGTATAAGCTCTACTATCCCGTCGAGTATTATGCGACATATATGACCGTTCGCGGCGAGGATCTTGATACGGTGTCCATTATGGCAGGCCAGGAAGCCGTCAAGAACAAGATGAAATACCTGAAGTCAAAGATGAATATTAAGGAAGCCACCGCCAAGGAGGAGAATATGTTTACCTCTCTTCAGGTCGTCAATGAGATGATGGCGCGAGGGGTGAAGTTCCTTCCCGTCGATGTCTATAAATCGGACGCAAAGGTGTATCACATTGAGGACGGCAGAATAAGACTCCCGTTCTCCGCTCTCGGCGGGTGCGGCGGCGTTGCCGCGGAGCAGCTTGCCGCAGCGCGTGACGACGGCGAGGGCAAGTATCTTTCCGTTGAAGATCTGCGCCGACGCGCGAGCGTTTCCAAGACCGTCATCGAAGCTCTTGAGGCGGCGGGTGCGCTTGAGGACATACCGAAAACCACGCAGATAAGCCTCTTTGATATGTAAATCTGCGCGTTTGCGATGATTTTTTGTGTTCGGCTATTGTCTGAACAGGGTTTTTCTGATATTATAATGTTAGCATTTGACGTCAGGATTTACAGCGTCAAAGTGAATATCAATTTGTTTCGCCGCGAGGCGTGAAAGGAGAAAAACAATGGGACCCAAAATACTTTACGGTATTCTGATAGCTCTCGGCATTTTCATTGTCATTACGCTTATCAGAGCCGTGTTCTTCGTCCCCAAAAAGAGGGAGACAAAGCCCCTCGAGGATGAGCATGTTGATGTCGAGCGTGTGGCAAAGCATCTGAGCGGAGCTATTCAGATTCCGACCGTTTCTTATCCCGAGAACGAGAAAATCGATTGGTCGCAGTTTGAAAAATTCCACAAATATCTTGAGGATTCGTATCCTCTGATACATAAGACCCTGGAGCGCGAGAATGTCGCCGAGGCGAGCCTGCTCTATCGCTGGAAGGGCAAGAACCCCGACCTTGAGCCTATCGCTCTGCTCTCCCACCAGGATGTTGTTCCCATTGAGCCCGGCACGGAGGGAGACTGGACTCATGAGCCGTTCAGCGGATATAACGACGGCGAGTTTATCTGGGGCAGAGGCGCTTTGGATATGAAGAATCACCTCATCTGCGTTATGGAAGCCGTCGAGGCGCTTCTTGAAGAGGGCTATGAGCCCGAGAGAGACGTCTATCTCTGCTTCGGTCATAACGAGGAAGTCGTTGCATCGGAAAGCGCCGGCGCAAAGGCCATTATGAACACACTCAAGTCCCGCGGAATCCATCTTGACAGCGTCATAGATGAGGGCGGAGCCATACTGCCCGTCAACGTCAAGCATGTTCTCAAGGGTAATCTTGCGGGCGTAGGCATCGCGGAAAAGGGCTATGCCGATTTCTCCATGAGCGTCAGAGCTAAGGGCGGACATTCTTCTCAGCCTCCGAAGCACAGCGCCATAGGCAAAATAGCGGATGTCGTCAAAGACGTTGAAAACCATCAGTTCAAGTCAAAACTCGAGCCGTTTGTTCTCAAACTCTTCTCCAATCTCGGCAGAAGAACCACATATCCCGTCAGAGTCGTCGCCTGCAACCTCTGGCTGCTTAAGCCCCTTGCGAAGTTTATCATGGAGCAGATTCCGCCGACGGCTTCGCTCATAAGAACCACTACCGGCGTCACCATGGCCGAGGGCAGCCCTGTCGCCAACGTTCTTCCGCAGGAAGCGTCTGTTACGGCAAACTTCAGAATGATGCCCGGCACGACCACAGAAGATGTCGAGAAGCATCTGCGCAAGGTCATAAAGAATAAGAATGTTGAGATAAAGTGCCTCAAGAGCAAAGAGGCGTCCAAATTCTCGCCCACAGATTCGAGATCCTTTAGGGTTATCGAGGAAATCTGCGTCAGAGCCGATCCCGAGGTTATCGTCGCGCCCTATCTTGTTATGGGCGGTACCGATGCCTGCTTCTATGAGCCTATATGCGATAATATTTATCGCTTTGCTCCGTTCCATGTGCGCACGAAGCTCCTTCTCTGCACCCATGCTACCGATGAGCGCTGCCCCGTTGCGGTTCTCGACGAAGGCGTATCTTTCTTCAAGAGATACATAAGAATGCTTACAAAAGACTGATGATATGAATATTCTGCTGTCTCCCGATTCTTTCAAAGGCACGCTGACTTCTTCGGAGGTCTGTGATATTATAGAGTCGGCGCTCAGAAACAGAATACCGGACTGCAATGTTATAAAGCTCCCCGCTGCCGATGGCGGCGAGGGGCTTTGTTCGAGTTTTGCGAATTTTATTGACGGTGAGTGGATATCGGCGGAGTCGAAAGACCCGTTCAACTCGCCCATGCGCGCGGAGTATTATATGCTCGAAAACGGCGTAGCAGTCGTTGAAACTGCCTCATGCGCGGGACTTCCGCTCGCGGGCGACAGAGCCGACCCGACAGTTACAACCACGGCGGGCGTAGGTATGCTCATGCGCGACGCCGAGCAGCGCGGCGCAAAGCGGATAATCCTCGGCCTCGGCGGCAGCGCAACCAACGACTGCGGCGCGGGAATGGCGTCGGAGCTCGGATTCGTATTCCTTGATAAAAACGGAAATGCTTTCGTGCCCGTCGGAGGAACACTCGCGGATATCGAGCACATAACTTCTCCTAAAGAGCCTTTCGGTGTACCCGTGACTGCCGCGTGTGATGTAACTAATCCGCTCTTCGGCGCAGACGGCGCGGCATATGTCTTTGCGCCGCAAAAGGGCGCGAATGCGGAGCAGGTGAGAGCGCTCGACCTCGGACTTCGCCATATGTCAAAGATACTCAAGAGAGAGCTCGGCTTCGATTCCGATAATCTTCCGGGCGCGGGCGCGGCAGGCGGTTTAGGCGCGGGCGCGGCAGCTTTTTTGAATGCACGACTCAAAAGCGGCATAGATATAGTGTTGGATGAGTCGGGCTTCGATGAGCTCGCAAAGAGCGCCGACGTTATCGTGACGGGCGAGGGGAGATTTGACTCTCAAAGCATACGCGGAAAGGTAATGAGCGGAGTCTGCAAAAGAGCCGCGAAATCAGGCGTCGCCGTATATGCCGTCTGCGGGTGCGCTTCAAGCGATGCCGACCCCGCCGAGCTCGGAATAAAGAAGCTTTTTGTCTCGTCTGACGGGACCCGCACTATGGACGAACTGCTGATTTCATGCCGCAGAGAGCTCTATGCCGCCGCAACCGCTCTTGCACAGGAGCTGCTGAAGTGCGATTAGCTGTTATTTCTTGCTTTTTCTGTGAGTTTGTGATAAAATTAACTGCTGAATTAAAACTGCCGCCAACGTCTTTCGGCAGTATTTTTGATGACCGAATCGTTTGATATAGAGTGCGAGATAAATTAAACGATCGGAGTAAATGAGGAGTATGAACTTGACGAAAAACGCGAAATTTGAAAGCGTAAGAAAAAAAGCGGAACAATTTCTCTCCACGGATTGGTTTATGTGGATTTGTTTCCTTATAGCCTGCTTTATAACCGTTCTGCGCGTTGAGGTTGCCGGCCTTCTGATATTTGCTGCGATTATCTGCGTAATCCTCGTCTTTTGCGAAGATGTAATAATTGCGCTCGAGCCGTTTCTTCTGCTTTGCCTCTGCCTTATAAAGTGCAATAATTCCTATGACGAGTTCATAAAAATGGTTTGGCTTATTGTCCCGGGTGCTGCGGCCATAATCTTCCATTTCAATTATTATCAGCGAAAGCTGCCTCACGGCGAGCTGTTCTGGCCTTTGGTTGCGGTCACTGTCGCCGTTACGCTCGGAGGTCTCGGCAAGATAACCGCCAAGGAGTATTTCAGCCTCATGCCGATATTCTTTACCCTCGGTCTCGGCTACGGTATGCTGCTGTTTTATAATCTTATGAACTCCCATATCAGGCGGCGCGAGAACTATTCTCTGCCCGACAAGATATCCAAGATAATGATAATCATGGGGCTGTTTTGCTGTTTCATGATTCTCGAATATTACGGCGAGCATCTCGGAAAGGTGCTTTCAACTCACGGACTTTTGGCTTTCCAGTGGCGAAATAACGCCTCCACCTTCTTAATTTTCGCTCTGCCGTTTGCGTTCCTGCGCTCGATAAAGAGCAACCACGGCTGGTTCTGGGTCGGTATGCTGTTCTACGGCTGCATGATGATAACCGGTTCGCGCGGCGGCGCAATAGTCGGAACCGCGGAGGTTTTGATGTGCATGATAGCGCTTCTGTGCTTTGACAAACGCCACAGAGTACATAATTTAATCATAATCGCCGTCGGAATAGTTCTGTTTTTCGTGTTCTTCTGGGATCTTATCTATTTCTTCCGCGATATGATTTTGAGGCTTCTCCAGATAGACGACAACGAGATAAGAGTTAAGCTCATGCACCGCGCCGTCGAGGATTTCCGTTCCAATCCGCTTTTCGGCAGGGGACTCGGCTATTTCGGAAACAGAGACGTCCACCATTCCGCAAAGGGAGCGCTTTGCTGGTATCATTCGTCGCCGTTCCAGGTTATCGGCAGCTTCGGCATAGTCGGTATCGCGGCATACGGCTATATGTTCATTGCGCGAATCGTCTATTTTGCGCGCCGCAACACGCTGACAAATAAGTTTATCTTTATCGCGTATGTCGGAATGCAGCTGATGTCGCTTGTGAACCCCGGACTTTTCAGCCCTGTTCCGTATCTGCTCATGATGACGCTTCTGTTCGTTGTTATGGATAAGATAAAGGATGACCCCGAGGAGATAAGGCTCACCGGCAAGGCGGAGAAAAATCTTCACGGCTCAAAGAAAAAGCCGGCTCGTGTAAAAACGAAAAAAACCGCATAAAAAAGTCGGCACATTTCTGTGCCGACAGATTCTGAAAAGCTGCATCGCACGGTGCGGCTTTTTGATTTATTCAAACTCCTTTTTTATTGCCGCAACCGTCGCATCGACGTCGGCCTTGACAACCAGCAGAGATATGTCCGTCTCAGACGTGTTTATCATCCTTATGTCGCTTCCCGCGTCCGCCGCCGCCTTGAATACCCGCGCCGCAACGCCCGGGCGACCTTTCATATCGGCGCCGCTTATCGATATCTTGCAGTTGCCGGAGCTGACGCTTATTTTTATTTTGCGGTTCACGGCTCTCAGCTGCGTCGCAGTCTCAAGCACGCCGCCGAAATCGTCGTCGCTGACGGTGAACGAAAGCCCCGAATGAGAGCCGTTCGGCAGAAACTGCGATATCATATCAACGTCAATTCCCGTCTCGGCTATCTTGTCGAATATGCCCGCGACAAAGCTTATGTCGGCGGGGAAGTCGCTGAGTGAAAATAAAGTTATGTCCTCGCTGACGCTTATCGATTCGATTATCTTCATTTTTTCGCATCCTTTCCTTTCAGCATATCGCTCATGCCGTAAAGCCCCGGCATTTTGTTTTGTATGAATTTTGCGGCGTTGACCGCTCCCGCCGCAAACAGCTCTCTGCTTTGAGCGCAGTGGCAGAGCGTTATCGTCTCGTTGCAGCCCGCGAATATTATTTCGTGCTCGCCGACTGCCGTCCCGCCGCGCACGGAGTGTATCCCTATCTCGTCGTGCGGGCGCTTTTCGCGCCTCAAATGGCGGTCGTATTCGTATCTCGGCTTGTGTTTGAGCTCCGACGATATAACGTCTGCGAGCATGAGAGCCGTCCCGCTCGGCGCGTCCGCTTTCTGCGCGTGGTGAGTCTCTACTATCTCTATGTCGTATGTGTTTCCCAAAACTCTCGCCGCCGTTTTGGCAAGCTCGCAGAGAAGATTTATACCGAGCGACATATTAGCGCTGAAAAATATCGGGATATTTTTTGCCGCTTCATATATAAGCGCAATATGTGCTTCGCCGAGTCCCGTTGTCGCAATGACGGCGGGAGTTTTTGATTCAACCGCATATTCGAGCAGACCCGGAACGGCGAAGGGGGAAGAAAAATCGATTATGACATCCGCCTTGCCGTTGAAGCTGAACGGAGAGACAAATGCGGGATATCCGTTTTTGCACGTCTCTCTGTCGATTCCCGCAACTATTCTGACATCGTCTCGGCCTTCTGCGAAAGCGGTGACGGTTTTGCCCATGCTTCCGCAGCAGCCGCTGAGCATAATATTAAGCATTCGTTCGCCCTGCGGTGTTTTCGCCGCGCCTTTCATGCTATATCATTTTAAGCTCCGAGAGACTTCTTTTGAGCCTCTCTCTTGCCGAGGGGCATATCTCCGTCAGCGGAAGCCTGCACGCACCGACATCCATGCCCAGCATATTCATCGCTTCTTTTACTGGGATGGGATTCACATCGGCGAACAGGCTGTTGCAAAGGTTCAAAAACTTCAGCTGAAGCTCCGCACTTTTTTCTGCGTTTCCCTTCAGATACATGTCGACCGTATCGTGCACCGCCCTCGGCGCTATGTTGGAGAGCACAGAGATAACGCCCTTTGCGCCCAGCGACATAAACGCCGTTATCTGGTCATCGTTTCCGCTGTAGACAGTGAGCTCATCACCGCAGAGCTTTACAGTCTGCGCGAGCGCGGAAATGTCGCCGTTCGCTTCCTTTGCCGCCACTATATTCTTATGCTTTGAAAGTTCAAAATAGGTCTCCGGTTTTATATTAAGCCCCGTGCGGCTCGGCACATTGTAGAGGATTATCGGAGTGCTTACTCTGTCCGCGATGAAATTAAAGTGCTTTATCAGCCCCGCCTGCGACGTCTTGTTGTAGTACGGAGTCACCATTAACAGCGCGTCTGCGCCGGCTTTTTCCGCGTCGTTTGACAGCTTCAAAGCATTTTTTGTGTCATTGCTGCCCGTGCCCGCAATTATCGGCACTCTTCCCGCCGCATATTCAACACAACACCGCACGATTTGCTCGTGCTCTTCGTAGCTCAATGTCGGACTTTCTCCGGTGGTTGCACATACAACTATGGCATCCGTGGAGTTTTCTATCTGATAATCTATAAGCTCTTCCAGTTTTCCGTAGTTTACACTTCCGTCTTTATGAAACGGTGTGACAAGCGCCACTGCCGCCCCTGTGAAAACAGCTTTCTTCATAAAGCCGGCCTCCTTATAAAAACGGAAGCCGCCCGGACAGACAGCCGGACGGCGTTTATATTATCTGTCCATATATCCCTTTTCGCAAAGCAGCTCCGCCATGAGCACGGCTCCGCCGGCGGCGCCTCTGAGAGTATTGTGTGAAAGGCAGACAAATTTGTAATCGTACTGAGTATCCTCGCGCAGACGGCCGACCGATATCGCCATGCCGCCCTCAAGCTCTCTGTTGAGGCGAGTCTGAGGCATATTGTCCTCTTCAAAATAGTTGAGGAACTGCTTGGGTGCGCTGGGCAGTCCGACCTGCTGAGGATATCCCTTGAAATCCTTCCAGATTTTAAGTATCTGTTCTTTTTCGGGCTTGTTTTCGAATCTTACGAAAACCGCCGCCATGTGACCGTCCGATACGGGGACGCGCAGACACTGTGCGGTGAAGTTCGGGCTGTTTGCGGGAACTATTTCGCCGCCCTCTATCTTGCCCCAGATTTTGAGCGGCTCTCTCTCGGATTTCTCCTCCTCGCCGCCGATGTAGGGGATGACGTTGTCTATCATCTCGGGCCATGTCTCAAAGGTCTTGCCCGCGCCGGAGATAGCCTGATAGGTGCAGACAAGAACATCTTTGACTCCGAACTCCGAAAGCGGGAACAGCGCAGGAACATAGCTCTGGAGCGAGCAGTTCGATTTGACGGAGATGAATCCGCGCTTTGTGCCGAGCCTCTCTCTCTGCGCCTTGATTATATCGGCGTGATCGGGGTTGAGCTCGGGGATTATCATCGGAACATCGGGCGTGAAGCGGTTTGCGCTGTTGTTTGAAACAACGGGGCACTCCGCCTTCGCGTATTTGAGCTCGAGCGCCTTTATCTCATCCTTGTTCATGTTGACCGCACAGAAAACGAAATCGACAGCCGCCGCGATTTTTTCAACATCCGCCTCGGCGTCCAAAACCGTCATATTTCTGAACTTTTCGGGGATGGGGCTTTTCATGCACCATTTGGTTCCGAGAGCCTCCTCGTATGTCTTGCCCGCCGAGCGTGAGCTCGCGGCGAGCGCGCAGACCTCGAACCACGGATGATTCTCAAGCAGGGTGGCGAACCTCTGACCGACCATACCTGTTGCGCCTATAATACCTACTTTAAAATGCTTCATGATAAAGTTCCTCCGAAAAACGTTTTTGATTGAAAAAGTGGTTGTATTGACAGAGATTTTGCAATATAATAGTGCTTAGCCTTGAAAAAAACTCCGTCGGGATATAACATTAAAATGATACCACTAACGGATATTACAAGTCAAATATTTTTTTAGTCTCAGGACGCGAAAGCTGAGGAAAATAATGAAAAAAAGCGATTTTTTTTACGATCTGCCGCAGGAGCTCATAGCACAGCACCCCGCCGAGCCGCGCGACAGCTCGAGACTTATGGTGCTCGATAAAAAGACAGGCGTGGTAAAACACGATATATTCCGCAATATCGTGCAGTATATAGAGCCGGGCGACTGCCTCATTCTCAACGATACCAAGGTGCTTCCCGCACGTCTCTACGGCACGAGGGTAGACACGGGCTCCGTTGTAGAGTTTCTGCTTCTCAACAATAAGGGCGATGATGTCTGGGAGGTTATTACGGGTCCGGGCAAAAAAGCGCGAAAGGGTCACAGGTTCACTTTCCATGATATGCTCTTCGCCGAGATTGTTGACGTTCTGCCGGACGGCAACCGCCTTGCAAAGTTTACATATGACGGCGTGTTTTTCGAGCTGCTCGATAAGATAGGCGAGATGCCTCTGCCGCACTACATCACCGAAAAGCTCAAAGACAACGACAGATACCAGACGGTCTATGCCCGTGAGCGCGGCAGTGCCGCCGCCCCGACCGCCGGACTGCATTTTACGCCAGAGCTTCTTGACTCCCTGCGCGAAAAGGGTGTGGGCGTCGGATTCGTCACCCTTCATGTAGGTCTCGGAACATTCAGACCCGTTAAGGCGGAAAATGTCGAGGATCACCATATGCACTCCGAGCACTATATGCTGCCCGAGGCTACGGCGAAGCTCATAAACGATACAAAGAAAAACGGCGGACGCGTTTTCGCCGTCGGAACTACCTGCTGCCGCACGCTCGAAAGCGTTGCAACGAAGTGCGGCGAGATACGCGCCGACGACGACTGGACGGATATATTCATCTATCCCGGATACCGTTATAAGTGCATCGACGCGCTTATAACGAATTTCCATCTTCCCGAGAGCACGCTTATAATGCTCGTCTCCGCCTTCTGCGGATATGAAAACACGATGAATGCGTACAAAATTGCGGTTCAGGAAAAATACAGATTTTTCAGTTTTGGCGATGCCATGCTCATTGAATAAACACCGACCGAAAGGAAAAAAGATGAAGTTTACTGTTATAAAAAAAGAGGGAACAGCCCGCCGCGGCGTGTTTGAAACCGTCCACGGAACCGTGCAGACTCCGGCTTTTATGAATGTCGCAACCTGCGGCGCGATAAAAGGCGCGGTCTCGTCGTATGACCTCAAGGATATCCACTGCCAGGTTCAGCTTTGCAACACATATCATCTGCATCTGCGCCCGGGCGACGAGCTTGTAAAGGAGTTCGGCGGACTGCACAAGTTTACAGGATGGGACGGGCCCATACTCACGGACAGCGGCGGATTCCAGGTCTTTTCGCTCGCAAAGCTCCGCAAGATAAAAGAGGAGGGTGTCTATTTTTCCTCGCATATCGACGGACGCAAGATTTTTATGGGTCCCGAGGAGAGCATGAGAATACAGTCGAACCTCGGCTCGACTATCGCCATGGCCTTTGACGAGTGCGTTGAAAATCCCGCGAAATATGAGTATTCCGAGCAGTCCTGCGCACGCACGGCGCGTTGGCTTGAGCGCTGCAAGGCGGAGATGGATCGCCTCAATTCTCTGCCCGATACGATCAATAAAGATCAGCTGCTCTTCGGCATAAATCAGGGCTGCACCTTTGATGACCTGCGTATAGAGCATATGAAGCGTATAGCCGAGCTCAATCTTGACGGCTACGCGATAGGCGGTCTTGCCGTCGGAGAGCCGAAGGAGGATATGTACCGCATAATTTCGGCAGTTGAGCCGTATATGCCCGCCGATAAGCCGCGCTATCTCATGGGAGTCGGCACTCCCGGAAACATCCTCGAGGGCGTTTCTCGCGGAGTCGACCTTTTCGACTGCGTCATGCCCAGCCGCAACGCACGTCACGGACATCTTTTCACCATGGGCGGCATAATCAATCTCAATAACGCAAAGTATGAGCGCGACCTGCGCCCGATAGACCCCGAGTGCTCCTGCCCGACTTGCCGCAGACATTCGAGAGCTTATATCAGACATCTGTTCAAGTCCGGCGAAATGCTCGCCATGCGCCTTTGCGTCATGCACAATCTCTGGTTCTATAATACCCTCATGGAGAAGATACGCCAAAGCCTTGAGGACGGCACTTTCATGGAGTTCAAGGAAAAATACACGGATCTTCTCGACACGAGAATATAAATAAAATACGGTGACCGCCTTTTGACGGCTGCAAAGAGGTGATATGCCTTGGAAAAAAAGTCCGGAAAAAAAGGAGGAGCGTTTATGTGGGTAACTTTCGCGTTGCTTTCTGCGGTGTTTGCCGCGCTGACATCGATTCTCGCTAAAATAGGCATAGAGGGGGTCAACTCCAATCTTGCCACGGCGATAAGAACCGCAGTCGTGCTCGTGCTCGCGTGGGGCATAGTTTTCGCCACAGGCGCACATCACGGAATCAGCAGCATAGGCACACGCAGCTGGATTTTCCTTATCCTCTCGGGCGTTGCAACGGGGCTTTCGTGGCTGTTCTATTATCATGCCCTCCAGCTCGGCGAGGCGTCAAAGGTCGTGCCGATAGACAAATTCAGCGTCGTTATAAGCATCGTGCTCGCATTTGTTATACTGCACGAAAAGGTGACCTGGACTACCATTCTCGGCGGCGCGCTGATAACCGCCGGCACCTTTGTGCTTATTCTTTAAAACAAGCTCTCTTCAAGTGAATAAAGCCCTCCCGTTTTGCATATCTATTAGCGAGAATGAAAAACGGGAGGGTTCGTTTTGAAAGGAATAGTAGAGGAGAGGGCTGTCGAGCTTGCGGAGTATATAGTTGAAAACAAAACAACTGTCAGGGCAGCGGCAAAACAGTTCGGGGTTTCAAAGTCAACCGTACATATGGATGTCGCGCGTCGACTGCGCACTCTCAATCCCGGACTTTACAGCGAGGTGCGCGAGATACTCGATATAAACAAAGCTCAACGCCATATCCGCGGCGGACTTGCTACCCGCGAGAAGTACAGAAACATGAAAGAGTAAAATAATTGAAGAAAGTTTGTAAAATTTATTGCATTTTGGCGCCTGTTGTGTTATGTTTTTATACATAATCACAGCAGGCGGCTGCTTTGCCGCAAAGGAGAACTAAAATGTCAGAAAAGAAGAAAAAAGGAAAAAGAACGGGAAAGAAAACAGCATTAAAGGTTTTGGGCGCCGTTTTGGCCGTTATTGTCGTGTTTGTCGCGGTGTACGCCTCTCTCATGGCGTGGACGCCCGAGACGATGCTTTACAGCGGGAAAACAAACGCCTATATCACTGCGGACACCGCGCTCATTTCGGCGCATCGCTCGGGCGGCGGAATAATGCCCGAAAACACCATGCTTGCGTTCAAATCGTGCATGGAGAGCGAGGATTTCAACACCGATATCTTTGAGTTTGATCTGCATATAACCAAGGACAACAAATTGATACTTCTGCATGACGATACTCTCGACAGAACCACAAATGCCGTTGAACACTTCGGCTACGAGGATGTCAAGCCCATCGACCACACATATGCTGAGCTGCGTGAGCTCAACTTCGGCGAAAACTTCCAGGCTGCTGACGGCAGTTATCCGTACAGAGGACTGCGCGGCGATAAGATTCCCGATGACCTGCGCGCGGTGCTGCTCGAGGATGTGCTCGACAAGCTCGAATCCCACGGAAAATACAGTTATATAATCGAGATAAAGGACGGCGGCGAGGACGGTATGCGCGGCGTCGATATCCTCTATGACGTGATTAAAGAGCGCGGACTTCTCGACCGCGTTATCTTCGGCACCTTCAAGGGCGAGGTTACCGAATATGTCGATGAAAAGCACCCCGATATGCTCCGCTCCGCGGGTGTATCCGAAGTGCTCAAGTTCTACGGCGCGGCGCTTCTCAATCTCAACCTCGATGAGGATTCGATTAAATACAGCGCGCTCCAGATTCCCGCCAATCAGTACGGTGTCGTCCGTCTCGGAACGAAGAAAATAGTAGATTACGCTCACCGCTATAATATCGCCGTGCAGTACTGGACGATAAATGACCCCGAAGAGATAGCGCGTCTCAACGATATCGGCGCCGATGCAATTATCAGCGACACGCCGGATATTGCATATAAGATAATAAAAGAATAAGACCGCAAGTCAGCTTTTCAGGTCTGTGCCGTCGTTGCGGAGAGTCAGGCGCTCTTCGCTTTCCCGGCACAGACTTTTGTTTTCCATGCAGAAGAACGCGCCTGCGGAATCCGCCGAATAGGAGTAGCTTACCGAGTCGCCTTGCGTATATTGAGTCACGGCGGTCGCGTATTTGTCGGCTTTGGGTATATTGAGCCTTGCGGCGATGTCGGCATATGTATCGCTGCCGTTTGAATAGGCGGGCACGGCGCATTTGCAGAGCGCCAGAAACCGCCCGAATAACCCTTTTTGCATATCTCCGACACTTCCGTGTGCGGTTATGCTTATTCGCTTTATTTTAACTCCGTCGCTATCCGTGAAGAGCGAGATTAATATGCTTTTCTCCGGCATGAGGCGAAAGACGGTGCACCCGTCCGCCTCCGTTACGCAAGCATCTTCGATATCGAGCAGTGAATTTTTATATTCGCTGTTGAACCGCCTGCAGAACATCGCCGCGTCGGAGTATCTTTGAACCGAGCACGCACCGAACAGAAGCGTGAAAACGGCTAAAAAAAGCGCCGCTGCTTTTTTCATTTTCATCCCTCCGATATCGCTGCTTTTTTAGGAATCGCCGAAAGTCTTTCGGATGCCATATATTTATATGTAAAATTTGCTTTTCGGAGACCTAAACATCGCTGGGTTCTTGAAAAAACGTTAAAAAAAGTTTATACTTACTAAAGTTAAAAAAATATTCACAAATTATACAGTAACAGGTTTATATTTTGTCTGTATAATCCTACTATTATGTATGTGATTTAGCGCTTCCCTAATATATTTGAGACGGAGGATACGCATGGAAACTAAAAAGTGGTCAACAAAAAGAAAAGTGCTCGTTTCAATCCTTGTGATTCTGTGCGCCGCTATTATTGCCGGCGTGCTCTATATGTTCTTTAAGCCCGACCCGCTTCCGCAGGTTTCGGCAGCGAAGGTCACAAGGGGCTCTATAACTCAGACTCTTGATATGTCCGGCAAGGTGTCATCTTCGCAGAAGGGAAACTTTATCCCGATAGACGGCACAAAGGTTTTGACGGTCAATGTCAAGGTCGGCGAATATGTAAAGAAGGGCGACGTGCTTGCAACCTTTGATACCTCGTCGCTCAACTCCGTCCTTGCAGATAAGCAGCAGGCATATCTGACTGCAGTTGAAAATTATAAAAACGCCAAGAATACCGCCGTAACCTCTTCCGCTCAGCTCAAGGAGATTAACGCCCGTCTTGCCGAGATAGACAAGGAGCTCAAAAAGCAGGAGAAGGAGCAGAACAAGAACAACGGCTCTGATAAAAACAATCAGAATAAGACCGACAGCGAAGCGTCAAATAAGCTTTGGGAGCTTATATCAAAAGCTCTCGGCATGGAGGATATAAACGCGGCGCTCAAAAAGCTCGACGAACTGCTCAACAGCGGCAATTCCAATCTCTTCGGCTCCGGAGTCTCCGCTCTCCAAATGGAGAAAATGCAGCTCGAGCTTAAAAAAGTTACTCTCGAAGCCCAGTCCGGCGTGATAACCCAGAGCACCTACAAGACCATTATGGAGGCCACGAAGAAAGAACTGGATTCTCTTACCGCCTCTCTCGCTTCGCTTAAAAAAGGCTGGATAGCCGAATATGACGGTATCGTCAGCGAAGTGAATATAACTCCCGGCGAGACCTGCCGTTCGGCCGCTACAGCCAACATCGACATATCTTCGATAATCGACCTTGCAAGCGGCAATACAAATGTGTCGGATATAGTGAACGCTCTGCTCGGTCAGACCCAAAGCGGCATAACGGTTGAATATTATCCGTTTGTGGTTGATTTTGTCCTCGGAAAAGCCGATATCTTCAAGGTCAGCCTCGATATGCCGTGCCGTGTCACAGCAGCGGACGACACGGTCGTTGACGGCGTGGTAACTTATATCAGCCCCGTTGCGACTCAGTCGAGCGGTGTCAATATATCCTCGCTCATCGGTTCGGGCTCTGCAAACGGCGTTGACGCCAAGGTTACTATCGAAAAGCCGACCTCGAGCGTTATAATCGGACTTGATGTCGATGTCTCCATAGATGTCGATTCAAAAGACAACGTACTCATCGTCCCCAGCGAAGCGGTCAAGAACGACAGCAACGGAACATATGTGTATATCTACAATTCCAAGACTAAGAGAATCAAGTCCTCAAAGGTCGAGCTCGGTCTTTCCGATGATACGCGCTATGAGATAGTTTCCGGCTGCGAAGAGGGGGACACGGTCATAACTACCGTGCCGACCGGAACAACTCTTGCCGACGGAGACAAGGTTAAAATCGTAGCGTCAAAGTAACGCCGGAGGTCAGAGATGAATATAAAAGAAAACATCAAAATAGCGATATTTTCGATTAAGACAAACCTCATGCGTTCGCTTTTGACTATGCTCGGCATAATTATCGGCGTCGCGGCGGTTATTGCAATAATAACACTCGGCAACGGCGGACGTGATTATATCGTCGGCATGATAAAAAATATGGGCTCGAGCGTTATCAATATCTCGATAAACAGCAAGGAGACCAATGCCTCCGATTATATAACCGACGAGGATATAAAGGCTATCAAGAATCTCGACAGCGTCGCTTATGTCTCGCAGGTCACAATGTCTGTCGGAAACGTCACCACGAAGCATAACGAGAGCCTCGGCCTTGCAATAGCCGGCAATGCCGACCTCGGCAATATGATGACCTCCGGAATGCTGAGCGGACGCTTCTTTAACGAGGAGGAATACGATACCGGTGCGCGTGTTGCCGTGCTCGATTCCATCAGCGCAAAGCTGTTGTTCGGCTATTCCACCCCGGTAGGCGAGAAGCTGAGCTTTACCGTCGGCGACCAGACGGTTCAGATAAAGGTTATCGGAATAATAGACGCCTCAATGCTCTCGAGCGCCAATATGTCCGATACGATGTCATCTTATATGAGCAACGCTCAGACGGGCTGCAGTATAATAATTCCCGCAACCCTTGCCGACGCGCTCAACGGCAACTCTGTCGGCAGATATGAGATGTGCTATATTATGGCGAAGTCGGACTCCGAGCTTGACGCTGCGGGCAGCGCCGCAATGAACCTGCTCTATACCCGCCACGGCAACTTCGGAAAGAATGCGTATTCGCTGGTTAATATGGCGACTTATATCGACCTGCTCGATACCGTTATCAATGTGTTCACTACCTTCATCGCCGCGGTCAGTGCGATATCGCTGCTCGTCGGCGGAATAGGCGTTATGAATATAATGCTTGTCACCGTTACGGAACGAACGCGCGAAATCGGTATAAGAAAGGCGCTCGGCGCAAAGACTTCAACAATCCTGTTCCAGTTTTTGACCGAGTCGGTAATCTTGTGTCTGCTCGGCGGATTGATAGGACTGATTTTGGGCTCTGTCGGAGCGTTTGCGGTTGCGAGCTATATGAATATACCGATTGAAATGAAGTTCTCGACAATAGTTATCGCAGTCGGCTTCTCGACCGCAATCGGCGTATTCTTCGGCATATATCCTGCGCGCAAAGCCGCAAAGATGCAGCCGATAGATGCACTCAGAAGTATGTAATTTGTAAAAATTATAAATTAAAGAATAAAATTGCCTTCGTTTGTATAATAATAATTTTTGTAGTCCGCACAAGTGCATATTGTCTGCGCAAAATTTTGTGTGCAGAAATATTCATAAACAAATTCTAAACAATTCGTTGACTTTTGTTTGTGAATGTGCAATAATACGCTTGTGCCAGCACAAAAAGAAACGGAGGCAAATTTTATGAGATCGAAAAAAAAGAGCATTGCCGTTCTTTCGGCAATGCTCGCTCTTGTGCTTGCTGTTCAGGCTTTTGCTTTCACCGCCGCCAAGCTCGGTGATTCTAAAGCCGAGGACAGCGTCAAGGCGGGCGTGACCCGCCGGGTTATGGACGCAAAGCCCGAGAACAAGACGACTGTTGTCAGAGTCAGGCAGAGTGTGAACACGCCGGCGGCTGCGCCGAATGTTACCTCAATGAAGCAGGTAACGGAGTCTATTGCACCGCAGGATGTTGAAAAGACTGCCGACAATGTAAGGCAGCTTTCGGAAGAGGACACAAAAAAGCTTACGGAGATAGCCGAAAGGAAGATTGCCGACGAAAAGCTCGCTGTCGGCGAGGGCGAAATTCTTTATATCCCCGTAGAAGACCTGCCCGAAGATACGGTTTCGGATGTCAAAAATCTCGGTGCAGGTATCGCTTATGACCCGAATACCGGGCTTCTTTACGGAGTTGACGGACACGGACTCCTGTATATCGGCTTTGATTTTGACTCCAAGCAGGGCATTTTCTATAATCCCAAGTATCCCTGGCAGAGAAATTTCGGCTTCTGCGAGATATATGATGTCTGCGCTCCGATAACCATGATGTTCTATGATACGCAGCGCTACAAGTTTGATTACGAGGGCAAGAATTGGATGATTCAGGTCTGGAAAGGTCAGTACGGTATTACAAGCGGAGCGGAGATAGGTGTTTACACAAAATCTCCCGATAACCCCGTTGAGTTTTACTCCTGCGCCTCCGATGAGGACTGCCTTAAAATGTCGTTTGACCTCTACAAAAAAGGCGAACTGTTCTTCCACCGTGAGGATGAGAGCCATTGGTGGCTGACGGGCTTTGCTCCGTTGACAGCGACCTCTGCCGCAGATTTCGATATGAAAGCGTCCATCACCTGTAAGAGTACGGAGATGGCAAAGGCTTTGGCCGGCGCGCTCGAGGATAACGGCTATGTCCTCGGCGAAAAATATTGGATTGACGGCGCAGTTGTCAGCTTCTTTTGGGAAAAATAATCAAATGAACAGAGTTGCCGCCGCAAGCTTCGGTTTGCGGCGGCTTTTGCTATATAAAACCATACTTGATTTATCAGGGCGAGCTTGTGACGTATATTGCAATTTGCCCAAAATATATAATGCGTTGAAATCACCGGTTATCAACGGTTATATTATATATCTAACAAAACATTTAGCATTATAAAATGTGTTTTAGAAATGTTGACGGGCGCAGGGTGCTATGATACCATACACGGGCAACACTGCGTTGAAAAAACCAAAATAAAGGAGACTTTTATGGAAAAACTACACGATCTGAAATTCTTCGCAAAACCGCCCAAGGGAAAGATGAAAGGCCTGCTCATCGTTTTCGCATGGATCATTCTTTGGAACTTTATCTATCAGGCTGTTCACGGCGCTTGGCACGATATGCCGATTGCAAACTGGGCTTTCTTCATCAGCGTAACAATTTTCTTCATGCAGGAGGAGCTTACCTATAAAGCCCGTTTCTGGCACACGCTTATAGGCGGAGCCGTCGGACTTCTTCTTGCAGCCGGCCTCGTTACCGTTGATGTTCTGCTCGTGAAAAGCGGAGTTCCCCATCTTGCAGCTGTAATGATTCCGCTCACGGTTTGCATTGCCGCGTTGATTCTGCTTAATCCCTATCTTCCCGTTTTCTTCAACAACGTCGGATTCTGCTATTTCATTATCTCGCTTATAAACGCTAAAGCGGCGGTTGAAAAGCTTCCCGTATATCTTCTTTCGCTTCTTCTCGGAAGCATCTTCCTCAACCTCGGCTGCAGCGGACTGCTCGCTCTCTATAAGAAAGCGATGATGAAAAAGGCTGCGGCAAAGAGCCGTGGCGAAAAATAAGTCTAATTCTCAAAATTAACACATAGCATAAGCTTAAAAAAGCCGCAAAAGCGGCGCCCCGGAAAAGGATTTATCCCTTGCCGAGACGCTCTTTTGCGGCTGTTATTTTATTTATCAGTAAAGGTCGTCGTCATCGTCGTCATAAAACGCCCTTCTGATTTCGTCATACATCTCTTCAAGCCTCTTTATCTGCTTTTGAGCATAGGGCAGGAGGTTCGGGGAGTTTATGAAGTGGCGGTTAAGCGTACGCTTCTTCTTTTTGCCGCTTTCGGTTTTCTCCGATTTTTCATCGCCGGTTTTGTCCCCGGATATCGGCAGAGAGTGGAACGCCTCTTTGAGCTGCGCCGTGGCGTCTCTCTTGAAGTTTTCAAGCTTTGCTCTTGTCTCGTCGAGCGACGGGACCTTGTCGGAAACGCCGTTCTTTACGGTTTCGGCAAAATTGCTCAAAGTATCGGAAAAGCCCTTGATTTTATCCATGACCTTTCTAACGTCGAGCGCTCTGTATACGGCGAACACGAGGTCAACAAGAAACACCGCAAGCACGCAGGCAAAGATAGCTATCGCGGCCGAATCGAGCAGTTGTGAGAAACAATATACAACTATCGGGTGCACGAGATAAAGGAAGAGCAGTGAGGCTATGCCCCAGTAGAACGTGTGCCCGAGGCAGATGCGCCCCTGAATGTTGAATTTTTTGTTGGAGTAGTCCCACCATCTCGCGTGGAAAAGCTTTTCCATAAGCACGCTCGTGATAAATTCGACTATATCGCAAACCACCATGCCCGCAATAAAGACGAGCAGGGGAGTTATCAATACGCTGTGACCGAACAGCGGAACTCTGAGATCGAGATTCTTGACCGGCGTCAAGGTTATTGCCATTGCGAGTGCGCCCGTGCCGTATATCGGGCACATCGGACCTTTAAGGAAGCCTCGGTTGACCCATTTGCGCGCGCCTACCGAGCAGTAGATCGATTCGCCGAGCCAGCCGACTGCACTGTAAAAGAAGAAATACAGCACATATATTACTATCGTCATAAAAATTTTCATAAAGTTTCCCTCTGTTTCATTGTTCGGTTCAACTCTTCGCGATGAAATCAGCTCTTCGCGTTCTGCTTGGCTATCTTCATCTCCCTTGAAGCGCAGTATTTATCTGCGAGCGAGAGGACTATTCCCTCGCGGCTCGACGGCGGTATGGGTGTCAGCGGCCACATGTGACGGAGTATCATCATTTCGCTTTTCTTATCAAGACCGCCGCACAGTAATTTTGCGTTTTCGGCGGCGAATCTCGGATGCCTGTAGCCGTGCGGACGGTGGCTCCAATCGTTCTCGTGCCAGTCGTAGTAGAAAAGGTCGTGCATAGTCGCGGCTCGAGCCGCCCTGCGGTAATCGAGCCCGAAATGTCTGCAAACGCGGAACGTAAGATATGCTACGCTCGTTATGTGCTGAAGCCTATCCATCTTGTCGTGCTGAGGATATTTTTTCAGGCTCTGAACCTCGCGCGAAAAATATATATCTTTTACGCAGTCGAAAAAATCCGCGTCGCTCTCCGGGTCAAGCGAATATGTCCGCGCATATACTTCTTTCAGCCTTTTGAACAAAGACTCCATGTTATCCCTGCTTTTCGAGTTTCTTTATCATCAGCTTTGCGGCCTTGTATACGTCGCCGCAGCCGAGTGTTATAACCAAATCGCCCTTTTCGACGTTTTTAACAACGTAGTCGGCGACCTCTTCGAATGTGCTGAACCATACGCAGCCGGGAATCTTTTCGGCGAGCTGCGAGGAGTAGATATTATAAGTGTTTCTCTCGCGCGAGCCCATTATCTCGGTCAGAACGGTTTTGTCGGGTATGCTGAGCACTCGGCAGAAATCGTCAAAGAGCATAGCCGTGCGTGAATATGTGAACGGCTGGAACACCGCCCAAACTCTGTTGAAGCCCATGCCCATGGCTGTTGTGAGCGTCGCCTCGAGCTCTCTGGGATGGTGGGCGTAGTCGTCCGCTATCGTTATGCCGTCTATTCTATTGAGAATTTCAAAGCGCCTGCCCGCGCCGTGGAAGCTTTCGGCACACGCGATTATCTTATCCATAGGTATTCCCGCGTTGTCCGCAGCGGCAATAGCAGCGAGAGCGTTATATACATTGTGCTCGCCGGGGATGCCGAGACTTATTCTGCCGACATTCTCGCCGTATTTTATTATGTCAAAGCTTGCAAACTCATGCTCGAGCACGATGTTTTCGGCTCTGAAATCGTTGCCCTCTTCAAGACCGAAGGTGATGAGCTTCTTGTCTTTAACTCCGGCAATCGCGCGCAGCGTGTTGGCGTCGTCGCCGTTATATATGACCTCCTTGCGGGTCATAGAGGCAAACTTCGTGAAAGATGCAATGAGGTTATCGAGAGTTTTGAAATAGTCGAGATGATCCTCGTCAATGTTTAGCAGAACGCACACGTCGGGGGAGAGCGAGAGGAAGGTGTCGACAAATTCGCAAGCCTCGCAGAGCATATGCTCGCTCTTGCCGACAAGACCGTTTGTGCCCGTGAGCGGAAGCTTGCCTCCTATGACCGCCGACGGATCCTCGCCCGCCTGAATAAATATCTGGGTGAGCATGGATGTTGTCGTAGTCTTTCCGTGAGTGCCGCAGACGCAGATGCAGTCGTCAAACATTCTCGTTATCGCGCCGAGCAGCTCCTTGCGTTCGAACGTCGGTATTCCCGACGCCTTTGCCGCGCAGAGCTCCGGATTGTCGGGGAGCAGAGCGGCGGTGTAAACTATCATCTGTGCGCCCTCGATGTTCTCGGCTCTCTGGCCGAGAGTGACGGGGATGCCGAGAGCGCGGACGCGGTTGAGCGTATCGCTCTCGTTGTTGTCCGAACCGGTTATTTCGTAGCCCTTTGAATGAAGTATCTCAACAAGCGGACACATTCCCGAGCCGCCTATGCCTATAAAATGAACTCTTTTCACCTTTTTGAGAACTTCGTCAATTTCCTTCATAACTAGCAAGCCTCCGAATCTTTTGCATATTCAAAAACGAGCCGAAATCAGAATACGCTTCATAATATACATATAAATTATAAATGCTCAGCTTGTATTATAATACACCCGTAAGAAAAATATAATATATTTTTATAAATATTTTGTTACAAAGCTATGACCGAGCCGAGCGGCGGTTCATATACTGGAGATGAGGCAAAGGGGGAAAGCGTATGATGAATATCAAAAAACTTCTGACCGTAGGCGGAGACGAGCGTATGCTCTACACCTCTCAGAGCCTTGCCGAAAAAGGGTTCGATGTGGAAATATTTGCATCTTCGCCGCCCGCAGGCTTTGAAAATATGTGTCCGACGGGGGAGAAGAGCATAGATTCTGCGGCGGCTCGCGCCGATGCGGTCATTCTGCCTCTGCCCGTCAGCCGAGACGGAGTTCATCTCAATTCGAGTCCCTTGACCTTGAACGGGCTTTCCGACACTCTCGAGCGCGGTCAGACCGTTTTTGCGGGGATGATGGACGGCGCTTTGAAGTCGAGTTTTTTCAAAAAAGGTATCCGCGTTTTCGATTACTTTGAGCGCGAGGAATTGGCGGTCAACAACGCCGTGCCGACGGCGCAGGGCGTTATAAAAATAGCCATGGAAAATATGAAGATAACCGTACACGGTGCACAGTGCGCCGTCACGGGATACGGCAGAACGGCAAGGGTGCTTGCCGATATGCTTGCGGCTCTCGGCGCTCATGTGACCGTCGCGGCGAGAAAATGCAGCGACCTCGCGTGGGCGAGAACTCGCGGGCTCGGCGCCGTGCCTGTCTCTGAGCTTATGAGGACGGCTCCGAAGCTTGATTTGCTTGTCAACACCGTACCGAGCCTCGTTCTTGACTGTAAAATACTTTCCGCTCTTCGCCGAGACTGTCTTGTTATAGATATCGCCTCTGCCCCTTACGGCACCGATTTCGCCTGTGCGAGAGAGCTCAGCCTCAATGTTGAGGTGCCCGGCTCTCTGCCCGGAAAGACCGCACCGAAAACGGCGGGGGAAATAATAGCCGATGCCATATTCAATATTATAAAGGAGGGGAGTTGATGGATCAGTTGCGCGTGGGCTTTGCCCTTTGCGGGTCATTTTGCACCCTGTCAAAAGCATTAATCCAAATGCGGGAGCTGAAAGCACTCGGAGCGGACATTTTCCCGATAATGTCCGAAAATGCATATTCGACAGATACGCGCTTCGGCAAGGCGGCCGATATTGTCGCCGAAATCGAAGATATCTGCGGCAGACCCGTTATCCATACGATAAGAGACGCAGAGCCGATAGGCCCCAAGAGAATGATAGATATCCTCATTATCGAGCCCTGCACCGGAAACACCTTGGCGAAGCTCGCCAACGGAATAACCGATACTCCTGTAACGCTCGCGGCAAAAGCGCATATCAGAAACGGAGGCGCGGTGCTGATAGCCGTTTCAACCAATGATGCCCTCGGCGCGGCCGCCGCCAATATCGGAAGACTGCTGAACACAAAGCACATATTCTTTGTTCCGATGCGCCAGGACGATCATATAAAAAAGCCCAATTCCATAGTTGCGGATTTCTCAAAAACTTACGATGCAGCCGTTACCGCACTTTCGGGCGTGCAGCCGGAGCCTCTGTTGCTCGCTCCGTCCGCGGTTTGATATACGGGGAGCGTACCTCTTTCGGTGCGCTCCCTTTTGCGTTTGCTTCGGTATAAATCAGCACGCGCGGTCAAGAATATCCCCGTTATCTGCGTTTCGCACTAAAAAAGCTCTTTGACGGCTTTCGGTTTGGGCTTTCGGGCTCTTGAAAAAAGTGTATGATTTTGTTATAATTATCTGAATCCTAAATTTGGGAAGTTTGCTTATGGCAGACTGGAAACAGGGAGATTGTTATTTATGTTGGATTTCCGCCCTCCGGTGACCGAGGACAGAAAATGGGTGGCGCCCATTATCAGCCACGCAAAACGCTTCGGCTGCGACTACAGCTTCGGCGATATATTTATCTGGCAGCATGTTTATAATATAAGAATAGCGCTTCATGACGGCTTTCTTTTTTCAAAAAACGGCTCCGATGACGATGACGGCGACGGCGTGAAAAGACTGACTTACGGTATCCCCGTCGGCTCGGGAGACCTCAAAAAGGCCATAGAACTCATTGAAGAGGACTCTTTGAAAAGCGGGTTCAACCTTGAGATGTTCGGACTCAACAACGAGTGCGTGAAAAAAGTCGAGGCGATGTTCCCCGGAAAGTTTGAGTTTGAACCGCTCAGAGACAGCTACGACTATATATATCTTACCGAAAATCTTATTAATCTGCCCGGAAAGAAGTTCCACGGCAAGAGAAATCATATCGCCGCATTTGTCCGCGACAACGAGTGGAGCTATGAGCCCATAACCGCGGACAACCTTGACGAATGCATAGCAATGAACGCCGAGTGGGAGCGCAGAAACAGAGAAAAAGACCCCGAGGCGATGGATGACGAGCTCGACGCGATAAATATCAGCTTTAAAAACTATTTTGAGCTCGGCTTTGTCGGGGGATTGCTCAGAGCGAACGGCGAGGTAGTCGCGTTCACTTTCGGGGAAGAGATGAACCCCGAGATGTTCTGCACCCATATTGAAAAAGCCTATGCGGATGTGCGCGGAGCTTATCCGATGATAAACCGCGAGTTTGCCGCGAATGCGCTCTCGCAGTATAAATATGTCAACCGCGAGGATGATACGGGCTCGGAGGGGTTGCGCAAAGCAAAGCTCTCCTATTATCCGGACATTCTCCTTGAAAAATATATGGCAAGGGTCAAGAAATGACAGTATCAGCTTCTACAAAAGAGGATATAGGCGAACTTATTGCCCTGTGGCGCACCTGCTTCGGCGACGACGAGGAGTATATCTCCGCGTTTATGCGCGCTCGTTTTGTGCCGGAGCGTACGCTTGTCGGGCGAGAGGACGGCAGAATTTGTTCGGTGCTCTATCTGCTTGACGGCAAGGTGAGAATAGCGGGCGAGGCATTTGAAGCGGCGTATCTCTATGCCGCCTGCACTCATCCGGATTTTCGCTCCCGCGGCTGCATGGGCGAGCTGCTTCGCGCCGCCGAGTCGCTTTGCCGCGATTTGGGAGTCGATTATATTTGCCTCGTTCCCGCAGAGGACAGCCTCTTTGATTACTATTCCCGTTTCGGCTACCGTTCGGCTTTTGAAGAAAAGCTGATGACCGTTGACCGCCGTCACCTTGAGCTTATCGCGGACAGCGGCGCTCAAATAGTGAAGCTTACCTCCGACGGTATGCAGACTGTCCGCAACGCCTGTCTCTGCGGCATTGACTGCTTCGTGTGGGATATAGATGCTCTGCAATACGCGATAGACGAAAACGCCAACGCGGGCTGTAAAAGCGTCGCTGCGTCCTCGTCGGGCAGATGCTCCGCCTACGCTCTCTTTGACGAAGAGGACGGCACGGTCGTGATAAGGGAGTGCGCCGCAAGGCGCGGATGCGTCCCCGTGCTCGCATATGCGCTGCTCCGCGCAAGCGATTGCGACAGCTTTTTGTTCAGACTTCCGCTTGATTTTCCGCTCTCCGCGGACTCGTTCACGACTCGCAATAACGCCATGCTCCTGCCGCTCAACGCGGATTCGGAGTCGGCACTTAAAGATATAAAAAACGCCTATATGGGACTTACTCTCGGTTAAACGGAGGGAAAAGATATGATATACATTTTTCTTGCAAACGGCTTTGAAGAGGTCGAGGCTCTCGCGACGGTAGATGTTCTGCGCAGAGCCGATCTCAATGTGAAAATTGTCGGTGTCGGTTCGGATGTCATAACCGGAGCGCACGGTATAAGCACCGTGTGCGACGCCACAGACGGCGATTTGACTCCCGGCGAGGATATCGAGGCCGTCATTCTGCCCGGCGGAATGCCCGGCACGCTGAATCTCGAAAGATCCGATAAGGTCAACGCTTTTATTGACTATGCCTTTGAAAACGGGAAGCTTCTTTGCGCCATTTGCGCCGCCCCGTCCATACTCGGTCACAAGGGGATGCTCAGGGGCAAAAAGGCGGTTTGCTTCCCCGGATTTGAAAGCGAGCTTGAAGGCGCTGAGCTCTCAGACTCGTTTGTAGTTTCGCACGGCAATATAATAACCGCCAAGGGTATGGGCAGCGCCGTGAAATTCGGGCTTGCAATAGCCTCTGTGTTTGTCGGCGAAGCGAAGGCGAAGAAAATCGAGGAGTCGCTTCAATGCTCTTGAAAGATATACGCGAAGAAAAGGCGGCTCTTCGGAGCAAATGCAAGCTTCTCCGCTCGCAGTTTACCGAGGAGGAGAAGAAAAGTCTCGATATGCGTATCTTCAACCGTCTGACGAACCTCTGGCGGTACAGAGACTGCGAAACACTTCTGACCTATGTTTCCTCAGGTATAGAGGTCGATACACGCGCCATTATCGAGGATGCGCTCAAGCGGTCAAAAAAGGTCGCGGTTCCGCGCTGCATTCCGGGACTTCACGAGATGGAGTTTTATTATATAACCTCGTTTGACGACCTGCAGCAGGGCGCCTACGGGATACCCGAGCCGATAAAGTCGAAATGCGAGAAGCTTGTTGACATGAGCAAGGGGCTCTGTATAATCCCCGCGCTCACCTTCGATGAGCAGGGTTATCGACTGGGCTTCGGCAAGGGTTATTATGACAGATTCCTGTCCCGCTTCAAAGGGGACACGGTTGGGATATGCTACGAATGCTGTATCACCGACAGGCTTCCGCGAGGAAGATTTGACAGGTGTGCCGATGTCGTAGTAACGGAAAAAAGGGTAATTTCAAACGGCTGAGAGGAGCTACATATGAAAAAAACGCTGAAATTTTATAACGACGATAAAGGCGGTACGCCCGAAACGCCGGACAGACGCGAAAAAGTTAAAAATTTTGTTGTCCATATCGATGAGGACGATAATACCGCCGTTCAGCCGCAGGACGATGTGCCTGCCTATAAGGGCGAGGTCTATTTCTCGAGCCGTCCCGCATGGAAGCGCTCCAATGAGTCAAAAGCGCCTAATGTCGCTGCGTCCGCAAAGACCAAAGCAAAGACTAAGACCGATAAAACCGCAGACGCGCTTGTTCTGACCGCGTTTATACTTGTTATAGTCGCCATATCCGCCGTACTTTCTTTTATAGCCATTTCGTGCATAAACGATGTCTTGGCGATAAGCCGCGGCAACGATATCGTGACCGTGAATATCCCGCAGGACGCTAAAACTAATCAGATAATCGATATTCTTGACGATAACGGGCTTATTAAAAACAAGACCTTCTGTAAGATGTTCTATAAGCTGTCCGCCGCCGCAAAGGGCACGGGTATGAAGAGCGGACTCAATAAGGCACAGAGGCTCGGATATAAGATAAAGGTTCTCTTTGTCGGACCTCCGGAGCCCGAATATATAAGCGGTATCTATTACCTGCAGCCGAGCATGGGCGTTGAGGGAATGCTCTATGAATGCCGCGCGGTTCAGGCAGGGCCGAATACGGTGACGCTTCTCTTCCCCGAGGGCTGGTCGATTCCGCAGATAGCCGCAAGACTCGAAGAGTACGGCGTGTGCACCGCATCTTATTTCATCAAGGCTATAAGTGATTCGCAGTTCGATTATTCGTTCCTCTCATCGATAAAGAACAGCGAAAACAGAACGTACCGACTTGAGGGCTATCTCTTCCCGGCCACCTATGATTTCTTCCAGGGAGAGAGTGCAAATATCGCAATACGCAGATTCCTCGACGCTTTCTCGAACGTCTGGACAGAGGACTACGACAAGCGCGCAAAGGAGCTCGGTTATTCGGTCGACGAGATACTGACCATAGCCTCGATAATCCAGCGCGAAGCCGCCGATGACAGCCAGATGAAGCTTATTTCGTCCGTCATCCATAACCGCCTGAAGAATCCGTCTCAGACTGCCGGCAGACTCGAGTGTGACTCCACAAAGGACTATATCAAGAAGTATGTCACGCCCATAACCGACGTCAATCTCGTCAACAAGTACGCCGATGCATATAACACCTATTCTGCTCAGGGACTCCCGCCAGGACCCATTTGCAACCCCGGTGCGGCGGCGATAAAGGCGGCGCTCTATCCGTCGAATACCAGATACTATTATTTCTGCCACGACAAGTTCGGGAATATCTATATGGCGAAGACAAAGAGCGAGCACGACGCCAATGTGCTCAAGGCTTTCAGCCAGAATTGAATCACGGGGAGCAGGCTGAAAACGCTTGCTCCCTTAGCTATGAAAAGGAGTTCGGCAATGGATATCATAAGACCGGAGGTTCTCGCGCCCGCAGGGGACGCGGAACGCCTGAAAGCCGCCGTGTATTACGGCGCGGACGCGGTTTATATGGGCGGAACGCGCTTTGGAATGCGTGCCGCGCCGAAGAATTTTTCTGATGACGAGCTGTCAAAAGCCGTGGCATTCGCCCATGAAAACGGCGTCAAGGTCTACCTTACCTGCAATATTATCCCGAATACCGCCCAACTGAAGGAGCTCCCGTCTTTTCTTGAAAATGCCCGCGCCGCGGGGGTCGATGCGCTCATAATAACCGACCTCGGAGTGCTCTCTTACGCGAAAAAATATGCGCCCGATATTCCGATACACATCTCGACGCAGACCGGAGTCGCAAACGCAGAGAGTGCGCGTATGCTCTTTGATCTCGGCGCGGAAAGAATTGTTTCGGCGCGCGAGCTTACTCTTGACGAGCTTGCGGATCTCCGAGCGGGTATGCCTGAGAAAATGGAGCTTGAGTGCTTTGTTCACGGCGCTATGTGCGTCTCGTATTCCGGACGCTGCCTGCTCTCAAATTATCTGACAGACAGACATTCGAACAAGGGCGAATGCTCCCAGCCCTGCCGCTGGGAATACAGCCTCATGGAGAGCACCCGCCCGAACGAATATTTCCCCGTCGAGGAGACGCAGAGCGGAACTTATATAATGAACTCAAAGGATATGTGTATGATTGAGCATATTCCGGAGCTTATTAAAGCGGGTGTTTCGAGCTTCAAAATCGAGGGCAGGGCAAAGACTGAATATTACACGGCAGTTGTCACGAACGCTTACAGGAGCGCGGTTGACGCATATCTCGCCGCGCCGTCGGGAGATTTCAAGCCCGCGCAGTGGATTCTCGACGAGGTATACAGAATAAGCCACCGCGACTACTGCACGGGATTTTTCTTCGGCTCGCCGCGCGACGATGCTCAGATATATTATAAGGGCGGTTATATCCGTAGCTGGGAAGTGGCGGCGATAGCCTTGAAGAGCGAGAACGGGACTCTGACCGTCAGCCAGAGAAACAGATTCTTTGAGGGCGACGAGCTCGAGATAATGAACAGGGGAAAAGCCCCGACCGTTGTCACCGTCAAAAACCTCAAAAATGCTCTGGGTGAGAGTGTTGACAATGCCCCGAATCCCATGGCGGAGTTCACCTTTGACTGCGATGCCGATGTTCCCGCCGGCGCATTTATCCGCCGCAGCACGGACGGAAAATAAAACCGAACAGTTAAACTGCGCGTCTGCATTTTATCGCAGAAAACGGTCAATGATAATTTTATCAACCGTCGGAGATGATACTATGCCAAGACGCGCAGTCGTTATATTTTTTGTGTTCTGCCTGCTGACGGGTGTAATCTGTCTCCGTCTGATAAGCGTGTCAACAGGACTCGATACCGCCGCAGGCGCGGTGAAAAACACCCGCAGCATTGAGCTGTCCGACTTAGGTGCGCCTATATACGACTGCAAGGGGCGGCTCATAACAAACGGTTATACCGAATATTTTGCCGCCGCAAGACCTACCGCCGCGGCGCTGTCCGAGCTTCGGACTATGCTCGGCGGCGATGAGCTTGAACTTGTGCGCGAAAAGCTCTCAAAAGGCCGCCCTGTTGCCGTCGCTGTGCCCTCGGGTGCAAATTCAAGCAAGGATGTGAAAATAATCGGCGTCGGCAGAAGGTATTCTCCGCGCCAGCCTGCGGCGCATATAGTCGGCTATACCGACTCGGACGGAAACGGTGTCTGCGGGATAGAGAAAGCGTTCGAGAGCATATTTAAAAATAATCGTCAGACCGTCAGTGCTGTCTTTCCCGTTGACGCCTACGGGCGCGTTATATCGGGCGCCGAAATAACCGCACGAACCGACGGAAAATACGGCAAATCGGGCGTATATTTGACGCTTGACCTTGAGATTCAGCAGATAGTCGAAGACTGCATGGACGAGTGCGGAGTGGATATCGGTGCGGTTGTCGTCCTTGACCCGAAAACAGGCGCCGTAAGAGCTTGTGCGAGCCGCCCGGTATTCGATTCCAATAACCCCGCGAAGAGCCTCTCGGACAGCAATTCTCCGTTTATCAACCGCGCTCTGTGCGCATTCGCCGTGGGCTCGGTGTTCAAGCCCGCCGTTGCCGCCGCAGCGCTCGAGCAGGGGATTTCCCCGTCAATAAAATACGACTGCACGGGCGTAACGGAGATAGGCGGCGTTGAGTTCGGATGTTATGAGCATAAGGCGCACGGTGTTATAGATATGTGCGGCGCACTCGAGCGCTCGTGCAACGCCTATTTTATCCACTTGGCTCAAAAGCTTGACCGGGAAAAAATGATATCCACGCTCTCGAATTTAGGCTTCGGAAAGCCTATAAGCCTGTGTGAGGGAATGAGCTCCGCATCGGGATATCTGCCGAATGCTTCCGAACTCGATTCCAAAGCGGCCGTCGCCAATCTCGCATTCGGTCAGGGCTCGCTCACCGCGTCGCCTCTCACGGTCTGTGCTTATATGTCGTGCATAGCAAACGGCGGAGCGTATTGTATGCCGTATCTTGTAGAAAAGGCAACAGACGGGTCACGGACCGTTTTTGAGCATGAGAACCGTGCGGGCGAGTATGTTATAAGCGGCGACACCGCATCGTTACTGTCGAAGTACCTCAGGAGCGCGGTCGAGAACGGCAACGGCAGGGGAGCAAAGCCCCGAAACACCACCGCCGCCGGCAAGACCGCGACCGCGCAGACCGGGAAATTCGAGCGCGGCGAGGAGCTTTATAACACGTGGTTTTCAGGCTGGTTTCCGACGGAAAAGCCCCGTTATGTCATAACTGTTTTCAAGGAGCGCGGAAGCGGCGGCGCGTCCGACTGCGCTCCCGTGTTTAAAGCCGCAGCCGACAAAATAACGGCGCTCGAGGGTGAATAATCGGGCATTTTGAAGCGGCTAAAAATATTTAAAAAACTTTGAAAAAAGGCTTGACATAACAGACCGCTTTTGCTATAATAATCAGCGTTCTGAGGGAACAAAGAAACGGTTCAGAACAGACCTGCGAGAGTGGCGGAATCGGCAGACGCGCACGTTTGAGGGGCGTGTGGTAATCCCGTACGGGTTCAAGTCCCGTCTCTCGCACCATGGCGGGTTCCTTAGGGTGCCCGCCAAACTTATCGGTGATTAAGGTGTTAAGCCTCACCCTCGGTAGCTTCCGCCGTGTAAAAATCGGAAGTATAAATGCGGATATGGCGGAATTGGCAGACGCGCTAGATTCAGGTTCTAGTCGGGGCAACTCGGTGCAGGTTCAACTCCTGTTATCCGCACCAATCGACAAATCTCATCAGAGGTTTGTCGATTTTATTTTGCAAGGTTAAATTTCACAACGGAAAGCGGGGAATGAAATGAGACGTTCAGGCGCAAATAAAATCGATATGCTAAACGGCCCTATCTGGAGCAAGCTTCCGCTGTTTGCGCTCCCGGTTGCGGCAACGGCGATATTGGAGCAGCTTTTCAATGCTTCCGACCTCGCCGTAGTCGGAAATTTTGCGGGCGACAAGAGCACGGCGGCGGTCGCCGCTGTAGGCGCCAACGGTCCTGTTATAGGCCTTATAGTGAATTTCCTTATCGGAATCTCTCTCGGCGCGAATGTTGTTATCGCAAACGCTATGGGCAGAAACAACAAGGATTCGGTTCAGCGTGCGGTGCAGACCTCCGTTATATTCGCTCTCGTCGGCGGAACGGTAGTCGCCGTGATAGCCGAGCTGTTTGTCGGAAAGATGCTAAGCTCTCTGAATGTCCCCGAGGACGTTTTGCCGCTTGCAATCATATATTTCAGAATATACCTCATCGGACTGCCGGTGATATTGCTCTATAACTTTGAAGCGGCGATTTTCAGGAGCGTGGGCGATACAAAGGTGCCGCTTATAGCGCTCGCCGTATCCGGAGTTCTGAATGTTGTGCTAAATCTCTTCTTTGTTATAGTGCTCAAAATGACCGTCAGCGGTGTTGCGACGGCGACGGTTATCTCCAATGCGGTCAGCTCGATTATACTTTTCGTGCGCCTTGTAAAGTCGGATAAGTACATAAAAATCGAGCCCAAAAAGATGCGCTTCAGCTGGAACAGCTTCAGAGTGATAATGAAAATAGGGCTCCCGGCGGGTATTCAGAGCGCGGTGTTCTCGATTTCGAATATTGTCATCCAGTCCGCAATAAACAGCCTCGGAACGGTCGTTATAGCGGCGTCGAGCGCGGCGTTTAATATTGAGGTTATTGCATATGACGTGCTGAACTCTTTCAGCCAGGCGTGCACGACTTTTGTCGGTCAAAACTACGGCGCGGGTCAGATAAAACGCTGCAAGCGCACCCTGTGGCTGACACTGATAGAAGATACGATAGCCTCCGGCGCGGCGATAGGCATTGTGCTGCTTCTCGGCAGATTCCTGCTCGCTATATTCAACAGTGACCCGCGGGTTATCGAGATAGGCTATACGCGCCTGACGATAGTTTTCGCGGCATATACTTTCAGTATGCTATATGAGATAATGTCCGGTTATCTGCGCGGCTTCGGCGTTTCGTTGGTTCCCGCAGTGCTTACAATGGTCGGAGTCTGCGGAATAAGAATAGCGTGGATAGAATTGGTGTTCCCGAAACATCACAATTTCGAGACTATAATGACAGCATATCCCATAAGCCTCTCCGCGACGGCGCTGCTGATATTCATAGCGCTTCTCATCTACCGTCCGTCCCGCAGATTCGCAAATAAACAGCCGGCGGAATAAAAATATTCCCGCGCCGCCTGCAAAGACACAGAACGACAACGGGAATATAGCGGTTTACAGAATAAAAATAACACACTGAAAAGCCGTCGGTTTTATCCGGCGGCTTTTGAAATTACAGGGATTTTAGCAGGTCAATAACGGTTTCAAGCTCCTCGGGCTTAACTTTGTCCGGGAAAACGCCGTTCTTTACGCAGTCGGCAAAATAGCGTATCTCGTTTGCATAGGCGTTGCTTTTTGGCAGTCCTATATCTCCGGTGTCTCCGCCGTCCTGCGAAATCGGGCAGAACTTGGTGTCATCCGCCTCATATACGGTCATCTCATCGTTTTCCCAGGTCACAACCGCGCCCTCAAACTGGAAGAGGAATCGCGCGGAAAACGGATAGCATCCCGCAAACCATGCGGCTTCTGTAGAGATGCGGAAATCACCGAAATCATATGTTGCGGCTATGTAGTCCTGCTCGGGTCGTTTTACTCTCCTTGCAGTGCATTTTTCGGGCTTTCCGAATGCATATACAATGAAGTCGAGGTCGTGTATATGCAGGTCGAACGGCACAAGACCGCTGCGCTTCTCGTCTCTCATCCAATCGTCCCAGCTCCACTTGGGTATCCCGCTGAGCCTGTGCATTGACGCGGAGAGCAGCTTGCCGTATTTGCCGCTGTCATATATGTTTTTTACGACCTCATATTCCGGCCAGAATCTCAGAACCTGCGCCACCATGAAGCAGACGTTGTTCTTCTTTGCCGTCGAATAAACTCTATGAATATCCTCGCGGTTCAGTGAAATCGGTTTTTCGCATATGACGTTGATGCCCTTTTCCATCGCCTTAACGGCAAAGTCCGCGTGCAGGAACGTAGGCAGGCAGATATCGAGAATATCTACATTCTCATTTTCGAGCATTTCGTCAAAATCGGTGTAGCGGCGTTTGTCGGGATATTTCTCCATCCTCTCGGGACGGATGTCGCATATGGCGACAAGCTCGGCGTCGTCCATGCTCTCCCACGCGGGAATGTGCGCTCCGCTTATTCCGCCTACGCCGACAAGTGCGACTTTCAGCATTTTTATTTCGCCTCCGGGTTAATATTTTTTCGGCATTGCAGCCGAATACGGTACGCCATTATAGTATCATATCTTTTTATGTTTTTACAGTAGTTTCGGACTTTTTTTCAATAATGTTGACACTGCGCGTCGCTGAATATATAATTGTTAGCGGACAAATTTATAATGAGGAGGATAAGATGTGAACTTCAGTGATTTTTTTGAAGCCCTCGGTGTTGCAGCATTCGGGACAAAGACGGGCGAGCCGATAAACTGCGGCGCAGGACTTGAGCTTGAGGACAGCGTCAGCGGCGGCGCGGACGACTCGTATATGGTCGTTTTGGACAGCGTTACGCCGAAAATGTTTCGCGATTTTCTTTCGGCGCTCGCAGACACGGGTCGAAAGGAGACGTTTCACCGCGAAATAAACGGCAATATCTTTTCGGAGTTTGCCGAAGAAAACAGAATCATATACACCTATTTTACCCGCGAAGCGGAGCAGGCGAGGGTGATAATCGATAACGCAAGCTGTCCGCTTTCCGAGATGAACGACAACGAGCCGGATGTGCGCGGAGATACGGCGCTCATGCAGTTTTCGCTAAAATACGGCTCGATGGTTCGCTATCACAGCTGCGACTGCGGAATGCTCTATGTGCTGAGACTGCGCGATAACTCGGTTATAATAATCGACGGCGGCGAGATAGAGCAGGCAACAGAGGAGGCCTGCGACGAGTTTATGCGCCGCCTTGAGGATCTGACAAATACCGAAAAGGGCGGGAAAATCCGCGTTGCCGCATGGATCTGCACCCATAACCACGATGACCATATGGATGTGTTTACGAAGCTGCTCAAGCGCGAGAAGGACGTTCTCTGCGTCGAGAGGGTTATGTTCAACTTCCCGTCAAGAACGCTTTTGGATTATAGCAGCGGCTGTACGGACAGGCTCCGCGAGAGACTCAAGAAATATGCGCCTAACGCAAAATATCTGAAGCTGCACACGGGGCAGACGGTACATTTCCCGGACTCGTATCTTGAGGTGCTTACAACGCACGAGGATATACTCCCGCTGTCTATCCGAGCAAGGGACGGCGGCGCATATCGCGGCATGAACGAGACCACCACCGTGTTTCAGATAATATTCGACGACGCGTCCGTGATTTTTCTCGGCGATGCGGAGGAATCCAACGGCGAGGCGCTTATAGCACTCTACGGAAAGAATCTGCTCTCTTGCAAGTATCTGCAGGGCGCGCACCATCTGATAAACGATGACAGAAGCATCTATGCCAACATCCGAGCCGAGAAGCTCTTGGCGCCACAGGGCAGATTTACCGTAATGACCAGGTTCTGCGATAATATACGGTATCTGACCTCGCTTTTCGGGGCGGAAAATATATATTTTGCGGGCGACTGCACATATGTATTCACAATTAAGGACGGCAACGAATCGATTTCGTATTTCGAATCGAAGGGCTATGTCTACGACGGCAGCGGATATTAAAGAAAAGGGTCTGTTCGGATGTGACAGACCCTTTTAATATTTTCTGTTCTTTTGATTGTTTTTTCGGCTGCTTTATGCTATTATGAGTTGATGAAATTTTTCCGCAAAGGAGAAGATGAAATGGCAGAGTTTGTCAGAAGAAGCGAGCTTTGGACTTATGATGTGTTCCCGAAGGTTATAAAGGCCGGCAAGGAAAGCACTGTTCATATTCGACCGTTCGGCGGCAGAAACTTTTTTCCGGCGGGCAGTGTGCGTGAGGCTGTGGTGACATGGCTCAACGGGGGAGATATAGAGGATGCTCCGGCTTCCGCATTCAGAAAAGAAATTGACGTTACCGCAAACTCGGAGAACGGCCTTGATATCAAAATGCTCTTTCCTAATGAGGGCGAGTACCGTATCCGCGTTGAGGGCGAGACTCCCGACGGGGACAAGAAGCGCTTTACGTTCTGCGTATATGCAGTCTCCGACGACCTTGTCGGAGCTTATCCGTTTATGGGCGACCTGCATATGCACACGAATTTTTCCGACGGAGCGCATGACCCCGAGAATGTTGCCGCAACCTATCGCTCCCGCGGCTATGATTTTCTTGCCATAACCGACCACCACCGCTATTATCCGTCGCTCAGAGCTATAGAGGCTTTTAAAAATATCCCGACAGAGTTCAATCTCGTGCCAGGCGAGGAGGTGCATCTCCCGTCGATAAACGGCTTTAAGGTCGATCCGCATACGATTAATTTCGGCGGCGAATACAGCATTAACGCGCTTGTCGAGGATGTAGCGGTAGAGGAAGTCGGCAAGGACAAAAAGGTTCGTGCAATAAGGGACGACTGCCCCGATGTCATGACCCGCAAGGAGTTTGCCGCCAAGATGACCGCGCTTGCCAAGGAGATAAAGGTGCCCGACAATGTCGACGCTATGACGGCGGCGGTGCTCAAGTGGATTTACGACGAGATAAGAAAGGCCGGGGGACTCGGAATATTCCCGCATCCGACGTGGATAACAGGCGAGGCATTTCATGTGTCCGACGCCCTCAACGACTGGCTCGTTGAAAATAAGATTTTCGACGCTTTTGAAGTCCTCGGCGGCGAGGTCTATTTCGAGCAGAACGGCTATCAGACCGTGAGATATTATGAGGACAGAGCCCGCGGATACAGATATCCCGTTGTCGGCAGCACCGACAGCCACTCCTGCACTCCCGAAAACAGAGGTGCATATGTCTGCTCAACAATAGTATTCTCGCCCGAGAACGAGAGAAAAGCGCTTATTGAGTCGATAAAGAGCTTCAGGAGCGTTGCCGTTGACACGATAAGCAAGGAATTCAGACTTGTCGGCGAGATGAGATATGTCCGCTACGGATGCTTCCTGCTCAAGAATTATTTTCCCATCCATGACGATGCCTGCTTTGAAGAGGGCAGACTCATGAAACAGGCGATATACGGAACCGAGGACGAAAAGCAAGCTGCGGTAAATACCCTGAGCGTAATGAACGGCAGAATGAAGAAGATGCTCGAAAAATACTTTGCGTTTTAATTTATGATATAACAAAACCGACCCTTCGCAAAAAACGGAGGGTCGGTTCTCTATATTTAGCTTACTTATTCAGCTCGTCAAACATATCCTTTATCATCTTTTTGATCTGCGGGATAACGTCATCAACGGCAACCTTCTCGTTGATGCTCTTTGTGCGGGTCATGACCTCGCAGCAGCCCTCTGCAAGGTTTCTCGGGCTGACAACGACTCTGACGGGGCAGCCGAGCAGGTCTGCGTCGGAGAACATAACGCCGGGGCGCACGTTTCTGTCGTCGTAAATAACCTCGATTCCGTCCTTCTGCATCTCGTCATAGAGCCTGTCGGCAAGAGCCTTTGCGTCTGCGTCGTCAGATCTCAGGCAGCACAGATGAACCTGCCACGGAGCTATCGTTATCGGCCAAATGGGACCGTAATTATCGTGGCGAACCTCGCACACGGAGGCCGCAAGTCTGCCTACGCCGATACCGTAGCAGCCCATTATCGGATACTGCTCGTTGCCGTCCTTGTCGAGATAGGTCATATGCATAGACTTAGTGTACTTTGTGCCGAGCTGGAAGATATTGCCGACCTCGATGCCGCGCGATATATTTATCGTGTGCTTGCCGCACTGCGGGCAAATTCCGCCGTCAACTATCTTTGCAAGGTCGTTATACTCGACCTCGCCCACATCGCGCGGGATGTTGAGACCGGTATAGTGGTGGTCGTCCTCGTTAGCGCCGCAAGCGAGATTGGTGGCACCCTTGAGCGAATTGTCGAAGAGAACCGTTACGTTCTCGGGCAGACCGACGGGGCCTATGAAGCCGGCGTGAATTCCGCTCTCATCGGTGATAACTGCGGGATGAACCGCCTCACCTAAGAGGTTGGTGAGCTTTGTCTCGTTTATGTCGAGGTCGCCGCGGACAAAGATAACAACATACTCGTCCGTCGCGTTCTTCTGATACACGACCGCCTTGCAGGATTTCTCAAGCGGGGTGTGCAGGAATTCGCAGACCTCTTCGATGGTGTGTATATCGGGCGTGTATTCTTTCCTGAGCTCGTTGAGATTATCGTCTGCCGCATTTTCCACAATGCTCTGCGCCGCCTCCATGTTTGCGCGGTAGTCGCACTCGGAGCAGACGGCTATGGAATCCTCGCCCACGGGAGTCAGGAGCATATATTCGTGAGAAATGCTGCCGCCCATCATGCCGGAATCGGATTTGACGGTTATCACCTCTGGAATGCCCGCACGCGCAAAAATGCGGTTATAAGCGTCATAGCATTCCCGGTAGTAGCTCTCAAGATCCTCCTGCGAGGTATGGAAGGAATAGGCGTCCTTCATGGTGAACTCACGAACGCGGATGAGACCGCCGCGCGGGCGACCCTCGTCGCGGAACTTGGTCTGAATCTGATATATCATAAAGGGATACTTTGTGTAGCTGTTGGCGTAGTCGCGTACAAGCTGAACCGCGGCCTCCTCGTGGGTCATGCCGAGCACCATGCGCGCGTTGTTGCGGTCGGTGAAGCGAAGAAGCTCGCTGCCGACGCTCTCGTATCTGCCCGACTCATCCCAGAGCGAAGCGGGGAGAGCTACCGGGAACAGAACCTCCTGGCCGCCGATATTGTCCATTTCCTCGCGGATAATATTCTCGATTTTCTTCGTTATGCGGCGCAGGGGAAGGAACTGAGAATAGATGCCGTTGGCCACGTTCTTCATATAGCCGCCGCGCAGCATCAGCGCGTGGCTGTCAATAACGCAGTCGGAGGGCTTCTCCTTGAATCTTTCGCCGACAAGCTTGTCAAGTTTCATCTTTTTTCATCCTTTCAAAAAAATAAGCCCCGGGCTAAAAAGCCTGGGACAAACCATAAAGTCTGCGGTACCACCCAAGTTCGGACAAAAGTCCGCTCTCAAAGCGACGAAAGCCGTCTTTCCGATAACGCCGGAATGCGTCAGCGCATTTGACGCTGCGGCTCCGAGGCGGGTTCGGAGACTCTGCCGCTGAGACTTGCACCGACCGTCTCATCTCTCTGCCGGCATAAAAACCTAATTTTCCTCTTCATAGCCTTTAACAGTCAATAATTCTACTATGCCGCAGTTTAAAAGTCAATGCCTGCCGCGGTATTTTTTCAAAATTTCACGGTAAAATACATTTTAAATATTGATTTAATATAGACGCTATATTATAATTAACTAAAAAATATAACTTATGAAAGGAATTTTATATTATGGCTGCACAAAACAAGACGAGGCCGTTCGGTATGCGGGATTATTTCGGCTATGCGATGGGCGATTTCGGCTGCAACATGAGCTTTGCGCTGATAACAAACTATCTCATGCTGTTCTATACCCAGTATGTCGGGCTGGAACTCAAAGATTGGGCTTGGATAATCATAGTCGGAAAAGTATGGGACGCTATAAACGACCCGCTGATAGGCGGCATGGTGGACAATGTCAGCATAGGCAAGGGCAGCAAGTTCATGCCGTGGATAACCATAGGCGGAAGCTCTCTGATAATCTTCACTACGCTTTCTTTTATGCCGATAGCCTCCATGAGCTATATCTTCAAGGTCTTTTATTGCCTTGCCATCTACTGTATTTGGTCGGTTGCCTACACAATGGCAAATGTGCCCTACGGCGCGCTCCATTCGTGCATAACAAACGACCCCTCAAAGCGCACTAATCTCTCGACCTTCAGATCTATAGGCGCGGGACTCGCGCAGGTGCTTACAATGCTTCTGCCGCTTATAGTCTATGACAAGGATCACAATCTCATCGGCTCAAGAATGGTCTATGTCGCACTTGTATGCTCGGCGATAGGCTTTGTCGGCTTTATGCTTGTGCGCCTGCTCGTGACCGAGCGTGTTGCCGCCGAAGCGCATGACAAGACCGATAAGATGAGCTATCTTAAGGCCATAAAGGGCTTCTTTACAAACAGACCTCTGCTTGCAATAACCGCCGTTTCGTTTGCTCAGGTTATCTGCTTTATGTCCATGAGCACTGTCAATGTCATAATATTCCAGTCTTATTTTCACAACACGAAGATACTCGCGGCTGCAAATATAGTACCCTATCTGCCGCTCGTTGTTCTTATGCCCTTTATAGGCAAAATAACGAAGAAAATCGGCAAGAAGAAGCTTGTGGTCATAGCCTCATCGATAAGCCTTGTGGCGGGTATAATCTCGTGCTTTATCCCCATGGATCCCACGGCGACAAGCTCGCTGATAATCTATATGGGCGTGCTCATGCTGCTCTATACAAGTAACGCAGTGTTCACTATAATCCTTTGGGCAATGGTCGTTGACTGTATCGACTATCAGTATGAAAAGACGGGCAGCCGTGACGAGGGCTCGCTCTATGCGCTGTTTTCGTTCTTCCGCAAGCTTGCCCAGGGTCTCGGCTCGGCACTCTCGGCGGGACTGCTCGCGGTGTGCGGATATGTTGAGTCCCTCGGCGCGAATCAGACGGCTCAGACCGCTTTGAACATCAAAAATATGTATCTCATAGTTATGACCGTCGGCGTAGCGTTGACCGTTGTTGTCACGCAATTTGTCTATAATATCAATAAAGACAGGGGAACGGTTGCCCCCATAGACATAGAACCCGACCCCGCGCCGGAAAATTTTGAATAAATAGAGCCTTCGCTATTGATTTTCAATTCCGCTTTTGATATCATTTATAATTATGAGTCATAAGCAAAGGAGACATACAAATGGATAGACTTGAAATTTCAAAGCTGTTCAGCTCATATGAGGAGCTCGGCGGCAAGGAGATAACGGTCTGCGGATGGATTAAGACCCTCCGTGACTCAAAGGCGATAGGCTTTATGGAGATTAACGACGGCAGCTCGTTCAAGAGCCTGCAGGTTGTTTTCGAGAGCGCAAAGGTAGAAAACTACAAGGATATAGTCAAGCTGAATGTCGGCGCGGCAGTCAGAGTTACGGGTACATTTATTCTGACTCCCCAGGCGAATCAGCCGTTCGAGCTCAATGCTTCTTCAGTCGAGGTCGAGGGTCAGTCAACTCCCGATTATCCTCTCCAGAAAAAGCGCCATACGCTCGAATATATGAGAACGATAGCGCATCTGCGCCCGAGAGCGAATATTTATTCCGCGTCCTTCCGCGTTCGCTCGACCGCCGCTTACGCTATTCATAAGTTCTTCAATGAGCGCGGCTTTATCTATGCTCACACACCGCTCATCTCCTGCAGCGACTGCGAGGGCGCGGGTGAGATGTTCAAGGTAACGACTCTTGATATTGCAAACTCGCCCAAGAACGAGGACGGAACCGTCGATTTCAAGCAGGATTTCTTCGAGAAGCCCGCTTATCTGACCGTTTCCGGCCAGCTTGAGGGCGAGGCGATGGCTCTTGCTTTCGGTAAGATATATACCTTCGGCCCCACCTTCAGAGCCGAGAAGTCCTACACTCAGCGTCACGCTGCGGAATTCTGGATGATTGAACCCGAGATAGCCTTTGCCGACCTTAATGACGACATGGAGCTTGCGGAGGCCATGATAAAGTATGTCATCTCCTATGTTATGGAGAACTGTAAGTCGGAGCTTGAGTTCCTCAACAAGTTTGTTGATAAGGGACTGCTCGAGAGGCTTAATTCCGTTGTCAGCTCGGATTTCGCGCGCGTCACCTATACCGATGCCGTCAAGGAGCTTGAGAAATACAACGACGAGTTTGACTACAAGGTCTATTGGGGCTGCGACCTTCAGACGGAGCATGAGCGCTGCCTGACTGAGCGCATCTTTAAGCGCCCTGTATTCGTCACCGACTATCCCAAGGAGATTAAGGCCTTCTATATGCGCCTTAACGATGACGGAAAGACCGTTGCCGCAGTTGACCTGCTCGTTATGGGCATAGGCGAGATAATCGGCGGCAGCCAGCGTGAGGAGAGACTCGATGTGCTTACGGAGCGCATTGAAGAACTCGGACTCGACCCCAAGGATTATTGGTGGTATCTTGACCTTCGCCGTTACGGCGGCGTTAAGCACAGCGGCTTCGGCCTCGGCTTTGAGAGACTGGTTATGTATCTCACCGGTATCTCCAATATCCGCGACGTGCTTCCGTTCCCGAGAACAACAGGTTCTGCGGATTTCTAAAAATGACAGAGCACCCGTATTTTATGTCCGGGTGCTTTTTCGATAAAAAATCTCCCTTGCCGAATCGGCAGGGGAGAACTCTTTTTTATTCGATTGTCTCTATTTTTATAAGATTTGTGTTGCCGGATTTTCCGTTTATCGCGCCGCATGTCATTACGATATTGTCGCCCGGCTCGAGATTGAGCGCGTCCTTTGCGACCTTCTGCGCATGATAGAAAAGAACGTCGGTCGAATTGAATTTCTCGCTGAGCACGGGCATAACGCCCCAGGAGAGCGCGAGCTTGTACCACACAGCCCTGTTTGTCGCCATACCGATTATGTCCGTCGGCGCTCTGAAACGCGATACCATGCGAACCGTCATGCCGGAGATAGATGCTACAACAATAGCTTTTGCGTCTATGTCAATAGCCATTCCGCAGGTTGCGTGGGAAATAGCGTCGACGCGGTTCTTTATCTTGAAATCGTTGTTGCGGAAACGCTTTGCATAGTGTATGTGCTTCTCGGTCTCCTCAACTATCTCGGCCATCGTGCGAACGGTCTCGACGGGGTATTTGCCCGCCGCCGATTCACCCGAGAGCATAACCGCGCTCGTGCCGTCATAGACCGCATTGGCGACATCCGAGATCTCAGCCCTGGTCGGGCGTGGATTGGTTATCATAGATTCGAGCATCTCCGTTGCAGTGATAACGCGCTTGCCGAGCAGACGGCATTTAGTGATTATATATTTTTGAAGTGCGGGGAGCTCGGTGAAGGGGACTTCAACGCCGAGATCGCCGCGGCCTATCATTATTCCGTCGCACTCTTCGCAGATTTCCTCTATGTTATCTATGCCGGTGCGGTTCTCTATTTTGGCGATTATGTCTATGCCGTCGCCGCCGTTCTCGCGGAGAAATGCCTTGAGATCAACGAGATCCTGTCTGCGTGAAACAAAAGACGCCGCGATATAGTCGACGTTATTCTGAATACCGAACAGCAGATCCTCCTTGTCCTGCTCGCTTAGGTATACCTGATTGAGCACCTTATTGGGAAAGCTCATACTCTTTCTGTTTGAAAGCTCGCCGCCGGTGATGACCCTGCACCTTACATCTGTGTCGGTTTTACCGATGACTTCAAAAATTACAAGCCCGTTGTTTACCAAAATGCGGTCGCCTATAGAGATATCGTTGACGAGTCCCGCATAGGTCACGCTGACGCGGCTTTGATTGCCCACAATATCCTCGGTGGTGAACGAAAACTCGTCGCCGTCCTGAAGAAATATCTTTCCATGTTCAAAGGTTTTGATTCTGTACTCGGGACCCTTTGTGTCGAGCATTATCGCAATCGGGAGATTGAGTTCTTCGCGCACTTTCTTTATCATATTGAGCTTTTCGAGATGCTCCGGATGAGTGCCGTGGGAGAAGTTGAGCCTCGCAACGTTGAGACCCGCCTTGCACATTTCGGTGAATATTTTCGGATCGCTGCTGGCAGGACCTATTGTGCATACTATCTTTGTCTTTCTCATTATATCCCTTCATTCCCTTTATATAATCATATTTATTATATTATATCTTGTCTCCGGGTGCAATACAGCAAAGTAAAAAAACAGGCAACTTTTGAAATATACATTATATTGATTTCACTCAAAAACCCGTATATTCCGAGTGCCGAGAAATTGCAGATAAAAAGTTCGGGATTTTTAAAAAAAGACTTGATTTTTTAAGCGCAGTCATATATAATAGACGAGCATTTGATTGCAGACACGGAGAGTTGTCCGAGCTGGTCGAAGGAGCACGATTGGAAATCGTGTAAACGTCAAAAGCGTTTCGAGGGTTCGAATCCCTTGCTCTCCGCCATATAAGAACCTTACGGTTGATAGAAAACTGTCTTCCGTGAGGTTCTTATTTTATGCCCTAAAAGCCATTGTATCAAGAGATTTCCCGACTTTTATGCTCTGCGTAAAGTCTCGAAAAAGTACCGCTTGAAAATTGCGGTGCAAGATATATTTCCGCTGTCGGCAAAAATGTAACAGCCGAATTATCAAAAGACCTTTCGCACAAAAGTGTACCTATCGTACAAAGGTTTAACATAGCGCAAAAGAGAAAGTCCGCAAGCTGAACGGAGCGTTTTCCGTTACACCCTGCGGACTTTTTTACTTTTCGATTTTCCATTCTACCTTTGAGCCGTCTTTGAATATGAACACTACTTTGTCATATTATCGCAGGGTAAGAAGTCGGATTCTTCTTTTGTTAAATCGTTACGCTTGACGCAACTGAGAATTACTTATATAATATTATCAGGAACTCCTCCTAATAACTTCAAGAAAAAAGGTTGCAAGCATGAACACGAAAATAAAGTATGCGAGCACACGCAAAGCTTTGGTTCAAAGAGCTTTGCGGTATCGGAGACTCGAGAAAAAACCTTCTTTCCGCCGCAGAGGACGAAAACTATGAGTGAGCGTATATATGTGAAATCCGCCGAAATTGTCGAGGCAGAGGGACTAGCGAAGCTTTACGAACGCCTCCGTTTGGAAGCCGTAGTTTAAAAACCTTTCTGCACGAAAAATTTTATGTTTATGAGGTGTACAATCATATCTATGGGGCGGCATGTTTCCGGAGGACTATGCCTATCCGATCAAAGAATGCAGTCCCGCATGGGCAGGATGTGTCATATATAGTTACAAAACGGAGATGAAACCCGAATGATTACCAGAAGAGAAACAAAACAGCGCCGATTAGTGCTTGAGGCAGTGCAGTCAAGACATGACCATCCGACCGCCGAGCAGATTTATGAGGATGTACATCAAAAAAATCCCAATATCAGCCACGGAACGGTTTATCGCAATTTGAACTGCCTGTCGGAGGACGGAGAAATTTGTCATGTGCGTGTTCCGGGTGCGGACAGATATGATTTTCGTACCGATTTGCACTATCATATGTTCTGCGTCGAATGCAAAAAGGTTGTTGATGCGCCTTACCCTTATAAAGCATATCTCGACGAGGAAACAGCCGAACGAACAGGTTGCAAAATAATCCGCCACAGAGCATTTTTTGAGGTAATATGTCCGGTATGCCTCAGCGTCAAAAGCGACTCCGCCTTTTAACAAATAAAAGAACTTGTTATGTTATGCAAAATTTTTACAGCGTATGCGAGGAGGCGTTAAAATGAACAAAACGCTTTGTATAGCAAAATTTTTAACAAAATCGTGTTTCAGCAAAGGCTTTATCAAGCTAAAGCACAGGGTTTATACGAAGGTCGGCTCTTTGACTGCCGAATACGCTTTGTCCGCAGAGCCTGTGAGCCGAAAAGACGGTCGGAACCTCGAATACCGCAGAATCGGTGCGGGAAGGGTTTGGAGCCGTGAAAACTACGGCTGCGCATGGTTTCGGTTCAGCGGTGAAATCCCCGAATGCGCAAAAGGCAAAAAAGTCGGACTGCTGCTCGACGTGGGCGCAGAGGGGTGCATATATGACGAAAACGGTTCTCCGAGAAGCGGTTTGACAGGGGCACACGATTTTGTTGAGCTTGAACAGCCGAATGCGGGAAAGCATTTTTACGAATTGAAGTCTGTCGCAGACGGAGGAGAAAAAATCGAGATTTGGGCAGATTGCGGAAATAACTGTTTTCCCGGTTCTCCGTTTACCGCAGCAAGATTCAAACGGGCGGATATTGTCATAGTTGATGAGGAGGCAAAAAGTGCGTATTATGACGCCGTGTCCTTATTGTACCAACAGTCGCTGCTGCGTTTTGACGACAATAAGCGTAAATCCGTTTCACGTTCACTCGGCAGACTTTTATCTTTTGCGTTAAGCGGTGATTACGAAAACGCAAAAAAAGTATATTCGGACGAATGCGAAACGGGAGATGAAAGCCCGTATGTCGTTTACGCCACCGGACACGCACACCTTGACCTTGCGTGGCTTTGGCCGATGAGGGAGAGCAAGCGTAAGGCACAGCGCACCTTTGCCAATCAGCTGAGAAACATTGAGCGCTATCCGGATTATATTTTCGGCGCAAGTCAGCCGCAGCAATTTGCGTGGATCGAGGACAGCTTCCCGGCTTTGTTTGAAGAGCTTCGTGCGGCATTCCGACACGGACAGCTTGAGCTTCAGGGAGGAATGTGGGTCGAATGCGATACCAATATTCCGAGCGGAGAAAGCCTTATCAGGCAATGTCTGTACGGACAGAAATACTGGAAAGAGAAATTCGGCTGCGAGGTGCGTATGTGCTGGCTGCCCGATGTATTCGGGTTCAGCGGAAATCTTCCTCAAATAATTCGAAAATGCGGTATGGATTATTTAGAAACCATAAAATTAAGCTGGAATGAACATAACAAGTTTCCTCATAAGGCGTTTGTTTGGGAGGGCATTGACGATTCCGAGGTTATAGTTCACATTCCTCCCGATGAAACATACAACAGTCTCGGAAATGCGTGGAGTCTGCAAAGGGCTGCCGTGAGCTTCCCCGAACATGATAAGATAAAGTCTTTCGCAATGCTTTACGGAATAGGCGACGGCGGAGGAGGGCCGGGAGAGGGTCATATCGAGGCTGTTCGGCGATGCGGAGGTATGAAAGGCATTCCCAAGGTCGTAATGAGCCGTGCCGTTGACTATCTTGACATACTTGCGGAGCAAAAAGACAGTCTTGCAAGATACAAGGGAGAATTATATCTCGAAAAACATCAGGGGACATACACTACTCAGTCAAAGAACAAATACTATAACCGAAGAATTGAGTTCGCGCTGCATAATGTTGAATTTCTTGCAACTGCGGCACGGGAAAAAGGGTATAAATATCCTAAAGAAAGGCTTGAAGCAATCTGGAAGGAGGTTCTTCTCTATCAGTTTCACGATATAATTCCCGGTTCCTCGATAGGACGCGTTTACAAGGAAAGCACTGCCCGTTACGAAGCCATGCTTGAAGAGCTTGATACTTTGCTCGGCGAAGCGGTCGGATTCCTCTCTGCGGGAAAATCTTCGGGTGTTACGGCAATCAACCTTACGTCCGCAAGGTATAAGGGTACGGTTTATTACAAAGACAAGTGGTATACCGCCGACATTGAACCGTATTCCTCCCGAAAGCTGACGGAATATTCCGTGCCGCAAAAATCGCCGCTGTCATATGACGATGAACATATCGAAAGCGATCTGTTCCGTCTTACCTTCAACAAAAACGGCAATATAAAAAGTCTTGTCGATAAGCGCAGTGACAGAGAGTTTGCGGGAGAGTACCTCAACAAGCTCAATGTATACAGGGATAAACGTCTGTTCTATAACGCTTGGGATATATCTGTCAATTATACGAAGAAAAAGCCTGCGGAATTTAAGCTTGCGAGTCACTCCGTAATTCTGTCGGACGCTTCGGTAACACGAGAAAACGTATACACATACGGAAAATCAAGGATTATACAAAAGGTCGTTCTCACCGTCGGCAGTCCTATCGTGGAATTTACAACCGAGGTTGACTGGAGGGAAACGCATAAAATGCTCCGTGCGGATTTCCGCCCGTCGGTGTATGCGGACGAAGTTACCTGCGATATACAAATGGGTAATATAAAACGCAGCACACGCACTCAAACGAAAACCGAATGGGCGCAATTTGAAATCTGCGCTCACAAATGGGTGGACGTTACGGAGGGTGACACAGGTATTTCCGTTCTCACAACTGGAAAGTACGGCTGGCGAGTTAAGAACGGGCTTTTGTCTCTTAATCTGCTTCGCTCCACAGTGTGGCCTGATCCCGCTGCGGACAAGGGCGTACACACGATAAAATATGCTCTCTATCCTCACGCCGGAGATTATAATCAGGCAAATACACAAAGCGTTGCCTATTTTTACAACAATCCCTTATTTATTACAGAATCCGATGTTGAAATTGCTCCGCAAATTACTTCCTCGGACGAGCATATTGTCATAGAAACAATAAAACCTGCCGAGGACGGAAACGGCATTGTATTGCGCCTGTACGAGGACAGCGGAATAAAGCGCACCGCATCCTTGTCAATCGCCGTAAAGGGCAAAGCATTTGAGGCGGATATGCTGGAAAACCCGATAAAAGAAACGGATATTTCTGCAATCGAATTCAAGCCGTTTGAGATTAAGACAATCGTCATAAAACAACCGAATTGAAAAGACCGTTTTTTCAATTCGTTTCAATCGACGGTCGTCCTAACAGAAAATAATAATTCACAGGGGGTAAATATGGATTACAACAAATTGACTTCTAAAGAAAAAATCAGTTACGGTCTGGCAGGGCTTGGACAGAATTTGACCATCACTTTTGTTAACACTTTTCTGATGACGGTCATTTACGGTTATATGGGATTTACCCTTAAAAGCCTGTCGATTCTGACGGTGATTCTTATCGCGGCTAAGGTCTGGGACGCCGTCAACGACCCGATAATGGGTCTGCTGATAGACAAAATTCAGTTCAAAAACAGAGGGAAACTGCGTCCGTTTATTTTGATAAGCATTCTTCCCGTATCAATTTTGACGGTAATGCTCTTCGGAATACCTCAGGACTGGAGTCAGGGCGCAAAGCTTGCAATGTTCGGTATAGCATACATTTTGTGGGACGCGGCTTATACGGTGTGTGACGTGCCGTACTGGGGGCTGTCCGGAGCGATGACTTCGGATACCAACGAACGGACAAAGCTGATTTCGATTGCCCGCAGCTTCGGCAACGTGGGCTTGGGCGTTATCACTTTGCTCGGTGCGAACATTGCCGGCTGGTTCAGCAAAGGGGATAAAACCACCAAACAGGGGTGGATGATTGCGTCCGTGGTTGTTGTATCAATAGGAATGAGTCTGTTTTCGCTTGCCTTCTTCGGAACAAATGAGCGTAATGTAAACACAAACGAAAACGCCTCTTTCAAGGATATTTATGCTGCGCTGAAAGCAAACAAACCTTTACTAATAATACTTTTGGGAAGCGTACTGGGCTTTGGCAGAACGCTCATACAGGTAAGCGGCGCAACGGTTGCCCTTATCAGCTTCGGCAGCGAGGATAAATTTGTTTATATTGGCGCTGCGGTGTTGATTTCAATGATTATCGCAACAGTGCTTTGTCCGTTGGTATTGAAAAAAATAAGCAAAAAGAAGCTGATGATATATTCTTCTTTTTTTTCAGCTGTCGTTTATACGGCAATGTATTTTATTCCGCTGACAGAATTTAATATAATAGTCGGCGTCATTTTCTTAACAGGCTTTTCATTGGGTATATTTATGGTGCTGCAAACCGCCATGATTGCCGATTCGGTAGATTATGTTCAGGTAAAAACAGGTGAACGCAACGAGGGCGTATGCTTTAGCTCACTGACATTTTCCGGAAAGCTTATGAACGCCCTTTCCACGCTTGCGTTCATGCTGGTAATGCTGGCAGTCAAGTATGAGGAGGGTGCCGTCGTTACACAGGCAATGAAACAGGGCGCATACTTTGCCATAACGATTGTACCTGCCATAAGCTGTCTGCTCGGAGTGATACCGTTCTTTTTCTATCCGCTGACGGAAGCGCAGGTCATAGAAAACGGAAATGCTTTAAAACAATTGTACTCGCAAAAGCAGGAAAAGAAATGATATATCTTTTGTTTTGTGCTATAATAACCACGGCGATTGAGCACCTTCGTTATGGTTTTTATTGCGCTTGGAATATTAAAATAGATAACTTCCGTTTTGCCGCAATTTTTCAGGTGAAAATACCGTTTTAAGATGGCACTGCCCCCTTAAATCGAGAATTGCACCTCCCTCTAAACCGTAGTTGCCCCCCTTGCACGATTTCTATCAAAATTACGAGGGCTTTTTCTATACCCGAAAACCGCTTGAAACAAGGCTTTTCGGCTGTTTCAGCACATAAGCAAACCCCGTCACAGAGCGTTTCTGCGGCGGGGCTTTGTGCGCTTTACGGCTGCTTCGGCACTTTGAGCCGAGGTAATTGTTAGCATAATCGTTAATTGACGGTTGAAGCGTTTATACCCTTGCAAGCGTCCAGCTTTGGCTCTCGGTCTGGAGCTGCACCATATGGGCAAAAATACCGTCCGTTTGCATAAGTTCCGCGGGCGAGCCCTGCTCGGCTACCGCGCCATCCTTGAGCACCACAATTTTGTCAGCGCCGGAGACGGTGCGCATACGGTGTGCGATGATGAGGACGGTCTTATTCTTGATTAGGAGGGACAGTGCCTCCTGAATGGCCGTTTCGTTCTCCACATCCAAACCGGCAGTTGCCTCGTCCAGCAGAATGATAGGCGCGTCTTTCAGGAAAGCGCGGGCAATGGAGATGCGTTGCCGCTCGCCGCCGGAAAGCTCGCAGCCGTTTTCGCCGATGTTGGCGTTCCATTTATCCGGCAGCTTTTCGACAAATTTGTCCACATTGGCGAGCCTTGCCGCCGCGATTACCTCTTCGTCCGTAGCGTCCTTGCGACCGATACGGATATTTTCCAGAATACTGTTGTCAAACAGCGTCACGTCCTGGAACACGATGGAGTAGAGACTCATCAGTTTTTCCGGGTCGATTTCGGACACGTCCATGCCGCCCACGGTGATTTTGCCCCGGTCAATGTCCCAGAACCGCGCTGCCAGGCGGGAAACGGTGGTCTTGCCGCCGCCGGATGGACCGACAAGCGCCGTAACCTGTCCCTGTTTCGCCGTAAAGGACACATCCCGAAGCACCGTTTCGCCGCTTTGATAGGAGAAGCCCACATGGTCGAATACGATGTCGCAATTCTGGTTGGTGAGCTGTTCGCTGCCGGTCTGCACAGGGCAATCTAAGAGTTCATTCATGCGCTCGATGTTGCTGTTTGTGCCGATGATTGCGGCGAGGTTTTGCAGCGTCCCCTCCAAAGGGTCATACAGACGGGATACTACCAGCAGGAACATAAAGAAGGTCAGAACATCCAGCTCGCCCTTGACCAGCAGAGATGCGCCCGCAAGAGCTGTGGTGGCGATGCCCAGCCGCAGCACAAGACTTGCGGAAACCACAAAGACAGCCGTTCCCAGCTCACTTTTGATGAGTCGGCCTTCCACCGCACGAATTTTCTTTTCCAGCCCTGCAAGATAGCTTTTTTCGGCATTGTTGGCACGCAGGTCGGGCAGGGCTTCCATGCACTCCTGAATGCCGTCCTCGCAGGCGATTTTTGCCGCCATTGCCTTGCGTGAAAGTCTTTTCTGCACATCGGAGGCAAACCCTACGATAGCAAACGCCACGGGCAGCGGCCAGATAGCGGCAAGCGCCATGCGCCGGTTAAAGAACATCATCGACACGGCAATTATCGCAGTGGAGAGGATCGCGCCGTAAAGAGGTGCAACAAAATGGGACTGGCTCTGCTCAAGCACGGCGCAGTCATTCATGATGGAGGAGGTCAGGTCGGCAAGGTCTTTTTTTTCGAAAAACGACAGTGGGATTTTGCGCAGCTTTTCCGCAAGTCCAACCCGGCGCACACCGGATTCCACATAGGTAGCGAGGTAGGTGTTGTCATATTCCAGCCGTGCGCAAGCCACAATGAGCAGCGCCGCCGCGACGCAGCCGATCACATAGAAGGGGATTCGCTCTGCCGTCAGCGTGCCGTTCATGAGATCACCCACCAACAGGTATAAAAGTCCCACCGGCAGCATGAAGGAAATGTTTTGCAGCGCGCAGCTTAAAATACCCTTGATGTTGTTCACCGCGCCCTTGCGGGAAAGCGCATAGCGTCTTTGTAAATACTTTATCATCGGTTAAGCCTCCTTTGCCACTTTCCACCGGACGGATTTCTGATAATCACGCCACATCGCACCGAACAGACTGTCCTTTTGTCCCGATAGCTCTGTAAAGCTGCCGCTCTCGGCGAGATGACCGTCTTTTAGTACAAAGATTCGGTCGGCGTTTACAACGGTGGAAAGCCGATGTGCGATCATAATAACGGTGCGGTGCTGTGCCAAATTGTTGAGAGCCGCCTGCACCTTTGCCTCGTTGTCGGGATCTGCAAATGCTGTTGCTTCGTCCAGAATCAGTATAGGAGCGTTTTTCAGCATGGCACGAGCAATAGCAATCCGCTGCGTCTCGCCGCCGGAGAGGTAGACGCCCTGCGAGCCGATAACCGTATTCACGCCGTCCGGAAATTTTTCAATGATGTCCATGCACTGAGCCGATTTGAGAGCCGCCAAAACCTCTTTATCCGTGGCGTTCGGCTTGCCCATCCGCACATTATCCAGAATACTGCCCTTGATAAGATGACTGTTCTGAAATACGAAAGAAACTGTGTCCATCAGCTCATTTTTGTCGATGTTCTTCACGTTTACGCCGCCGACAAAAATGCTGCCGCTCTGCGGGTCGAAGAAGCGGGCAATAAGTGCCGCCAGCGTGGATTTTCCGCCGCCGGAGGGGCCTACAAGCGCCACAGTTTGACCTGCGCCGATAGAGAGGGAGATATTCTCGATCGCATTTTTTGCGCCGTCGTAGCTGAAAGTGACATTTTCGAGCGTCACAGAGCTGTCCTTGGGATGCTGCGGGGCATCCGGCTGAGAAAGTGACGGGCTTTGCAGCACTCCGTCAATGCGCGTGATTGCATCCTGCACTATCATACCGTTTTCGCTCATGAACATAAGCTTTGTGAGCGTCAGGGAGATGACCGGCGTGATGATAATATAAAACAACAGGTTCAGCAGCACATCGCTGTCCGCGCCGCCGTGAGAGAGCAGGAATCCTCCTGCAATCAGGAAAACAAACACGCTGTTGACCGCCAGGGTGTAGAAGGTCATGGGTCGGCGCGTCTGCTTTGTGTAGGCGATAACCCAGCGCTCATAGTTATCGATGGTGCCCTTGAACTTTTTGAAGGAAAATACCGTCTGCCCGAAGGTTTTGACAACAGGGATTCCCCGTACATATTCTACCGCTTCGTTGGACATATCTGCCAATGCGTTCTGATACTGTGTCATCTTATCTTGCATTCCTTTGCCGGTCATGCGGGTCATAACAAGAAAAGCGAGCGCCACAGGCACAAGACTCAAAAGTCCCAGCCGCCAATCGAAAACCAGCAGCAGCGCCAAAAGTCCCGCGATGGTCGCCATAGCCTTGGCTTTGTCGGGCAGCTGATGGGCGAGATAAGTTTCCGTCGCCCCGGCAGTCTCGGAAATGGTGCGGCGCAGCTTACCGCTGCCGAACCGCTCAATGGCGCCCGGCGGTAGGGTAGCGATGTGCTTTGTCATCGTTATGCGCAGGTTTGTGGCGATTCGGAACGCCGCAAGGTGCGAACACATAAGCCCCGTTATATAGGTGAGCACGGCAGCAACGGCAAACACCACCGCCATCCAGCCGTAGAACGTCACATGAACGGCGTTTTTATACTGCGGTGCGACCTCGATAACCTCCCTCAGGATGCGCCATATGTACCAAAACGGCACAAGCGCCAGCAGTGCACCGGCGGCGGATAACACCCACGAAAGGTAGGTTAGGATTCGGTACTTCCCGGCATAGTCCAGCAGCCGGGATAAATTGGATTGTTTTTTCAAAGCAATACCTCCTGACTTGTTTATTAGTTAGCAGTTGCTAACTTTACTGTTTTTGAAAAGCCGCAAAAAGCGGCACTTCAAAGTCGGTCTTTATTTCTTCAGAAACGAGAACAGTCCTTTCTTCTCATACGGAGCTACACGGATTTCGCCCGCCGTATAACCTGTTGCGTCAATGGCGGCACGCAGGGCGTTTTCGTCCAATGGCTCTTTAGAGACGATTACCGTCTTCCCCTTGGAGTGTGAGGACGAAACCTTCTCCACGGAAAATGCTCCGCGAATCGTGTCGTTGATGTGCGCCTCACACATAGAGCACGCCATACCGGAAACCTTTATCGTTGTTTGAATCATTTTCGTACCTTCTTTCAAAATTAAATCCTATCCCAGTGCTACATCCAGCGTCATCATAACACTGAAGCCCACCGCAAAGAAAATCGTCCCTACGTTTGAGTGCTTTCCCTGCGACATTTCCGGTATCAGTTCCTCTACAACCACATAGAGCATTGCACCCGCGGCAAAGCTTAGAAGATACGGCAGCGCCGGGATCACGAGCTGTGCCGCAAGTAGCGTCAGCACTGCGCCGACAGGCTCGACTATTCCCGAAAGGACGCCGCCGAGAAACGCCTTGCCTTTACTCTCGCCCTCAGCACGGAGAGGCATTGATATAATTGCTCCCTCCGGGAAATTCTGAATGGCAATGCCGAGGGACAGGGCAAGCGCGCTTGCCGCCGTAATCTGCGTGTTTCCGGCAAGAAAGCCGGCATACATCACGCCGACCGCCATTCCCTCCGGAATGTTATGTAAGGTCACCGCCAGCACCATCATGGTGGTGCGGCCGAGCTTGCTTTTCGGTCCCTCCGCCTGGTCGCTGCCCACATGAAGGTGAGGAATCAGCCTGTCAAGCATGAGCAAAAACAGCACGCCGACCCAAAATCCGATAAAGGCGGGGAGGAAGGACAGCTTGCCCATGTTTTCCGATTGCTCTATCGCCGGAATCAGCAGGCTCCAAATAGATGCCGCCACCATAACCCCCGCGGCAAAGCCCGCGAGCGCACGCTGCACCGAAACACCGAGTGACTTTTTCATAAAGAAAACACACGCCGAGCCTAATGTTGTGCCGAGAAAGGGGATTAATATTCCGAATAATACTTCCATTTGCTTCACCGCCTTTGTGTTGTGTTTTTATTTGTTTCTCCTGAATCCAGCCTCGTCCCGATATTCGGGGTGCTCCTTCAGATACGGGTCTTTGTCGCCGCAGATGGTATAGTCGCATCGGCAGCCGTCCACGCAGGTGCTCGTCCGTACAAGCCTTGCATGGAGCAGCTCCATAGACGCAAAGTCCACATTGCACAGGGCGGGCATAATATCCGTAAGACCGTGCCTGACGGCAAACTCCGCTGCCGGGCACGCCGTAAATTCATAATAAATAGGCTTGTCGGTTTCATAAGGCGCAACCGACATCTCGTAATCGTGCCATTTGTCGCAGCCGCTTTTCGCACGAACAAATGCCTTGTACATCAGCTTCCTCCAGAACGGCTTGTTGCAGTCCACAAATTTCAGCTTGCGGAAAGTCGGAAGAATCAGATTTTCCTCCATCTCTTCGATTTCACGGAACGAAGTAACTGCTTTGCAGACCGTGTAATAGCTCATGATGGCGATGCAGTCGTAGGTGCCGCCTACGCCGTTGTGGAAGTTCCGTTTGCCGCCCAAGTCGGTGCGCCAATCGGAGAGAAAGACCACGTACTGCCGCTGCACCTTTTCCCATGCTGTCTCCCGCTCTGCTTCAGAGTAGTGCAGGACGATTTTTGCCCGAATCTCTTTCTTGCAGGGCTTGGAATACAGCACATGACTTTTGCGGTCGAATAGAAGCTCGTTGTCCTTCATCTGATTGCCTCCCTCCTTGTTCTTTCTTGCGTGCATGAGACCATCTCAGATTTAACCCGCTTTTCGGCAGACAAACCATGCCATGCTTTTCAGGTTTCCCATGTCCACATCCGTATACATTCCATCCAGCCGTGCTTTCAGACCGGAAACCGTCTCATAGGGCGGTGTGAAAAAGCCTGCCTTTTCATAAACATGCCGGACAAACCAATCCGTCCGCTTGTGCTCGCCCATCACATAAAAGCAGCCGCAGAACGTCCCGCCGGGTCTCAAAACCCGGAAAACCTCCCGATAGGCGGCTTCCTTGTCCGGAAAAGCATGAAAGCCGTTCAGCGACAGAACAATGTCGAATGTACCGTCCTCATAAGGGAGCGCACCCACATCACCCTGCTGAAAGGTTATGTTATTCAGATTCAGTCGGCTTGCCTTTTCCTGTGCCTGCTTCATCATATCGGGTGAGTAATCAAGGCAGGTAATGTCCGCCTCAGGCATAGTCTGATAAACCGGCATGGTCAGAATCCCTGTTCCCACCGGCACTTCCAGCAGCTTGCCGGAGAAATGCTCCGGAATACCGGACATTGCCTTTTCCAAATAGGCGTCGTTTTCCGCCTTGTTCATTGCCCACACCAAGCGGCACACCGCTTTCCCACTCAGGGTAGAGCAGGTGATCATGCCGTCATAAAAACTGTTTCCGCCCGTCATTCGGTACGCACCGCGAATGGCTTCTTTTCGTTCCATGGCCTTCCCTCCGTGTTTCAATCATCACACGACCGTTTCCGATCTCATTTTTTCAAAATGTCCACGATTTTCGAAAAGTCCTCCTTTGCCTCCTTGAAGATCGGCAGCATACAGTAGCAATGCACCATCTTCGGGCGAGCGGACACCGTATAGGGGACATTTGCCCGTTTGCAAGCTTCCTCAAAGTCCGGCAATGCACCGTAGAGCACCTCGTCGGCAGAATAGAAGAAGTGGATATCGCCTACGCCGGTAAAATCTCCCCGGGAGCCGGAGAGCATATAGTCCGGCACATTCTCGCAGCCATGCCGCATGAACTTTTCCACCGTCACCATAAAGGCATAGTCGATGGAAACATCTCTTTCGTTCAATGCCTTCATCCGCGATTTTTCGCCATCGTTCCACGGCACTTCGCCGGGAGATACGGCGACGATATGCCGTGGCTGCGGCAGCGGCTCGGGCTGCGCGTTGTTGTGCGCCGCGATCCCCAAAGCCAGCGCACCGCCGGAGGAAAAGCCGCAAGTACTGACATTTCCGCCGCCGTACAGTGTAATCATTTTTCGATAACATTCGTACACCA
>ENA-OZAA01000007-OZAA01000007.1-human-gut-metagenome-genome-assembly--contig:-NODE-7-length-185416-cov-7.052735_pt1 | contig 185416 bp, 158 predicted proteins | sample MGYA00244204_ERZ653492 | MGnify/ENA primary metagenome ERZ653492 (study PRJEB26926, sample SAMN06164980) | human gut metagenome | biome: ENVO:00009003; feature: ENVO:2100002; material: ENVO:00002003... | reverse complement strand
AGATGATGTATATGTAGCACCACAGTTTATTCGTCGTTTTGGACTGCGTACCGGTGACATTATTGAGGGGAATTTAAAAACGAGAAACCAGAGTGAAAAGTTCAGTGCACTGTTGTATATGACAAAAGTAAATGGATATTCACCGACCTATTTGTATAATCGTAAAAAGTTTGAGGATTTGACACCAATTTTTCCGAATAACAGGATTCATTTAGAAACACCGGGAGCAGGAGTATCGATGCGTATGCTCGATTTGATTGCACCGATTGGTAAGGGGCAGCGTGGTATGATTGTATCCCCGCCGAAAGCAGGTAAGACAACGCTTTTAAAGGAAGTTGCCAAGTCGGTAAAGGAAAATAACCCTGAGATGCATCTGATTATTCTGCTGATTGATGAGCGGCCGGAGGAAGTAACCGATATTAAAGAGGCAATTGAGGGAGAAAATGTAGAGGTCATTTATTCCACTTTCGATGAGACCGCAGAACACCATAAGCGGGTATCGGAAATGGTAATCGAGCGTGCAAAACGTCTGGTGGAACATAAAAAGGATGTGATGATTCTCCTCGACAGTATCACACGTCTGGCACGTGCCTACAACCTGACCTGTACGCCGAGCGGCCGGACACTTTCCGGTGGTCTTGATCCGGCGGCACTGCACATGCCGAAACGTTTTTTTGGTGCAGCCCGGAATATGAGAGAAGGCGGAAGCCTGACCATTCTTGCCACGGCACTGGTCGATACCGGAAGCAAGATGGATGACGTGGTATTTGAGGAATTTAAGGGAACCGGTAACATGGAACTTGTTCTTGACCGGAAACTTTCCGAAAAGAGAATTTTCCCGGCGGTGGATATTGTAAAGTCCGGCACGCGAAGAGACGATCTGCTGCTTGATCCGCAGGAGCGTGAGGGCGTGGAGAATATGCGCCGGGCATTAAACGGCATGCGGTCGGATGAGGCTGTGGAGAATATTTTAAATATGTTTGCACACACGCGTACAAATGCTGATTTTATCAATCTTGTAAGAAAAAACAGAATTCTTTAAATTTCTATTGCATTTGCATGGACGCTATGTTACAATAATTAAGCTGTTTATCGGGATGTAAACGGACGAAAGTGTCGCTCTTGTAATAAGTATCATATGCGGATCGGGCATACGGGTATAAAGAGTGTGACAGGAACCAGAGTCAGTCGGAAGACTGATTACAGAAAACGATAAGAATATAAAGAGGTGAAAATCATGAGAGAAGGAATCCATCCAGATTATTATCAGGCAACCGTTACCTGCAACTGTGGAAACACATTCGTTACAGGTTCTACAAAGCCGGAGATCCACGTAGAAATCTGTTCTAAGTGTCATCCATTCTATACTGGACAGCAGAAGGCTAACCAGGCTCGTGGACGTATCGAACAGTTCAACAAGAAGTATGGCATGAAATAGAATTGATAAGTCACGTAAAAAGGTTGAGGCTGTGTATTGCCTCAACCTTTTTCTCTTACAGGGGGAAATATGAAATATTCAGGAGTTGGCGGGCAGGCAGTCATGGAAGGTGTCATGATGAAGAACGAAGACCGTTATGCGGTTGCCGTTCGCAAGCCGGATCACACCATTGATGTAAAAGTCTCCACATTTAAAGAGACAATTAAAAATAAAAAACTGCGGCGTCTGCCATTTATCCGTGGTGTCATTAATTTTATAGAATCACTGATCCTTGGCATGCAGACACTCATGTATTCGGCTTCCTTTTTTGAAGACGATGAGGATGAAAAAAAGAAAAAAGAAGCCATGACGCAGGAGGAACGAAAGGCGCAGGAAGAGAAAGAAAAAAAGCAGGAGAAGGCAATGATGGGCGGAACCGTTGCATTTTCCGTTGTTTTTGCGCTGGGACTTTTCTTTTTCCTGCCATATTTTCTGTCTGGGATATTTCATAAAGTTATTTCATCTGATACGGTGATTGCGTTGCTGGAGGGACTGATCCGTCTGGCGATTTTTATCGGATATATTGCGCTGATTTCCCTGACACCTGATATTAAGAGAGTGTTTATGTACCACGGAGCGGAACATAAATGCATCAATTGCATCGAACACGGAATGGAACTGAATGTGGAAAATGTCCGGAAAAGTTCCCGGCAGCACAAGCGCTGCGGTACCAGTTTCCTGCTGATTGTAATGCTGATATCTATCGTGTTCTTTTTGTTTATCCGTGTGGATTCGCGTATTTTGCAGCTGGTGCTCAGACTTCTTCTTATTCCGGTGATCGCCGGAGTATCTTATGAGTTTATCCGTCTGGCCGGAAGATATGATAACCGGCTGGTGAATATACTGAGCAAACCGGGGCTCTGGATGCAGAAGATGACAACAAAAGAGCCGGATGATGAGATGATCGAAGTGGGAATCGCTTCGGTGGAAGCTGTGTTTGACTGGAGAAAGTGGCAGAAGGAAGAGAATGTATGACCTATAGGGAAGCAATTGTTTCGGGAGAAAAAAGCCTGGGTGAGGCTGGCATTGCAGATGCCAGAAATGATGCATGGCTGCTTTTGACCATGGCATGTAAAATTGACCACACTTACTATTATATGCATATTGACGAAGAGATGCCGGAGGAACTGCAGCATGAATTTGAAGTGCTGATTAAAAAGAGGGCAGAGCGAGTGCCTCTTCAGTATATCACCGGGGAACAGGAATTCATGGGGATGACATTTCATGTGAATTCCAATGTGCTGATTCCGCGACAGGATACGGAAACCCTGGTGGAGGAAGCACTGAAGGTTGTAAAACCGGGGATGAAGGTGCTGGATATGTGTACAGGTTCCGGATGTGTGCTGATCAGTATTTTGAAAAATGTACACGGTACCGGGGGATATGGATATGATATTTCCAAACAGGCGATCAATGTTGCAAAGGAAAATGCAAAATTAAATGATGTTCCTGCCATTTTCGAGAGAAGCAATCTGTTTGAGGATGTTGTGGATGAAACGTTTGATGTGATTGTGTCAAATCCACCATACATCCGCAGCGATGAAATTCCGTTTCTGATGCCGGAGGTGTCGGAATTTGAACCGCATGAGGCACTGGACGGAAAAGAAGATGGTCTGTTCTTCTACCGGAAAATCATCCAGGAAAGCCCGGATTATCTGACCGATGGAGGGTATCTGCTGTTTGAGATCGGATATGATCAGGGATGGGCGGTATCATCTATGATGAAAGAGGCCGGATTTGAGGACGTCTGCGTGAAAAAAGATCTTGCGCGAAATGACCGTGTGGTCTGCGGACACAAACACCTATGTGAAAAGAGAGGATAGATTATGTTTGATAAATTAGAGGATTTACTTCATCATTATGAGGAGTTAATGAATACATTGAGCGAGCCGGATGTGGCAAACGATCCGAACCGCTTTCGTAAACTGATGAAAGAGCAGAGTGATCTGCAGCCAATCGTGGATGCCTACAAGGAATACAAGGCATGTAAGCAGACAATAGAGGATTCCCTTGCAATTCTTGATGAGGAATCCGATGAGGAAATGCGCGAACTGGCAAAGGAAGAATTAAATGAGGCAAAGAGCCGTCTGGGAGAGCTGGAACAGAAATTAAAGATTCTGCTTCTGCCAAAAGACCCGAACGACGACAAGAACGTTATTGTGGAGATTCGTGCAGGTGCCGGTGGAGAGGAAGCTGCGCTTTTTGCGGCTGAAATTTACCGTATGTATGTACACTACGCAGAGCGTCGTGGCTGGAAAGTGGAGACACTTGAGGCAGATGAAACCGGAATCGGAGGCATGAAGTCGGTCAACTTTATGGTGACTGGAGCAGGCGCATATTCTGTACTGAAATATGAATCCGGTGTGCACCGTGTACAGCGTGTGCCGGAGACGGAATCCCAGGGGCGTATTCAGACATCAACCTGCAGTGTTGCAGTTATGCCGGAGGCTGAGGATGTGGAAGTGCATATTGACGACAAAGACATCCGTATCGACGTTATGAGAGCGTCCGGAAATGGTGGACAGTGTGTCAATACGACGGACTCTGCTGTGCGTCTGACGCATTATCCGACCGGTATCGTGATTTACAGTCAGACCGAAAAATCACAGATCCAGAACAAGGAGAAAGCGTTTGCACTGCTGCGTACCAAGCTGTATGATCTCGAACTGCAGAAGAAGCAGGATGCAGAGTCTGAGGAACGACGCAGCCAGATCGGAACCGGAGACCGTTCCGAGAAGATCCGTACTTATAATTTCCCACAGGGACGTGTGACGGATCACCGCATCAACCTGACATTATACAAGCTGGACAAGATTCTTGACGGAGATATCCAGGAGATTATCGATGCATGTATCGCGGCGGACCAGGCGAAGAAACTTGCAAAAATGCAGGATGAAAACTAATCTGTCCGGTTTATGATGTTCGTTTTGCTATAGGTAGTAGCTGATAATTGAAAAAATGGATGAAGAAGACGGACGTTGACATATGTCATTGTCCGTCTTTTTTATTTTGGGTATATAGTTTAGATGCACGGTATACCCTTTTTTATTTGGTTGTATGGATAGACCTGGGGATTTATTTGCAGATGCAGGATTTTATGGTGGAGCTCGTTCACAACTTGAATGGGAAATCAAATAAACAATAATTAAGTTAAAAAAGGGTATAATTATGGTATAATTAGGACATAAGCAAGGAGGTGTATGTTATGCCACAAATAATTCCAATTAAAGACTTGAAGAATACATCGGAGATATCTGATATGTGTCATAAGACAGAGGAGCCAATTTATGTTACGAAAAATGGCTATGGAGATATGGTAATTATGAGCATGGAGATTTATGAGTCAACCATGAGACAGATTACTATGTACAGAGATATAGAAATATCTGAAAAGCAGATAGAGGCAGGACAGATAAAAAACATCAATAAAGGAAGAAAACATGAGTAAGAAACACAAACATATTTCTGCCACGAAAACAACAGAACAGAAGGCAGTACAACAGTCACAGCAGCCACAGGAACTGACACCACAGAAGCTGAACCGGCTTTTGGAGAAAAATCCATTTGCACAGCTTCTGGGAATGGAACTGCTGGAAGTGCGGGAAGGCTATGCTTACGGAAGAATGCGCATGGATGAGCATTTTACGAATATTTACGGTGGAATGCATGGCGGATGTGCGTATGCGCTTGCTGATACGCTTGCTGGTTTGGCGGCATCCACCTATGGCAATTATGTTACAACGATTGACGGGAAAATGAATTATCTGGAGGCTGTGAAAGATACCGGCTACGTGTACGGTGAAGCGGAAGTACAAAGACAGGGAGGACGGATCGGCGTATATACCGTGAAACTTATGGATGAAAATCAAAAAGTTCTGGTTACTGCTGATTTTACCTATTACCGGACAGGACAGGCGATTGATCAGCAGGGATAGGGTGTTTTCAAGGTGTCTGATTTGGAAAAAATCAGATGCCTTTTTCCTTTTTACTTGTTTATCGCGTTAAAGTATAGCAGTGTTAAAATATAAAAATACCAAGGAGGAAAAGTTATGGGGAAAGGAAGACGGGAAAAGGTTTTGGACAGCATCGGAACATTGCAGCAGACGGTGAATGAATTTCAGATATAAATTGTTTGTAAAATAAAAACAACTTAATAAAAACAGAAAAAGCGGTCATATTTATGAAAAAATATTTCATGAATATGACCGCTTTATTGTTTGAAAAACGGTTAATATAAAAGAAAAAACAAGATATTATCTGACAATACTGCGCTGAATAAATAATAGACAAATTATCAGACAATAGAACGAAAAAAGTGATTTACAAGCGGCGGTTATAGGAGTAAAATGAGAATCAGTTAAGAAAAAGCAACTCATGAATGATTTACAACGAAAGGATAGTTCTATGAAAGAGCAATGGAATGAGAGCACAGCAACCGCCAAAGGATTATATGATCCGAGTTTCGAACATGATAACTGCGGAATTGGTGCTGTGGTAAACATCAAAGGTATCAAGACCCACCAGACCGTGGAAAATGCCTTGAAAATTGTTGAAAACTTAAAGCATAGAGCCGGAAAAGATGCCGACGGAAAGACCGGAGATGGTGTTGGTATTCTTCTTCAGATTTCCCATAAGTTCTTTAAGAAAGCGGTAGAGCCGCTTGGAATTGAGCTGGGAGAAGAGAGAGATTACGGCGTCGGAATGTTTTTCTTCCCACAGGATGAGTTAAAGACCAATCAGGCAAAGAAGATGTTTGAGGTAATTGTCGAGAAGGAAGGAATGGAATTCCTCGGATGGAGACAGGTACCGATTCATCCGGACAAGCTTTCCGACAAGGCCAGAGGATGTATGCCATGCATCATGCAGGCGTTCATCAAAAGACCGGAAGATGTGGAGAAGGGACTTGATTTTGACCGCAAGCTGTATGTGGCACGCCGTGTATTCGAGCAGTCCAACGATGACAGCTACGTTGCTTCCCTTTCGAGCAGAACGATTGTATATAAAGGAATGTTCCTTGTAGAGCAGCTGCGTCAGTTCTTCTCCGATCTGCAGGATAAGGATTATGAGTCTGCAATTGCAACCGTACATTCCCGTTTCTCTACCAACACAAATCCAAGCTGGGAGAGAGCACATCCAAACCGTTTTATTGTACATAACGGTGAGATCAACACCATCCGTGGTAATGCAGACAAGATGCTTGCCCGGGAAGAGACGATGGCATCCGGCAAGCTGCGCGGGGAATTCCAGAAGGTACTTCCGGTCGTCAACACCGAAGGATCTGATTCCGCAATGCTGGACAATACGCTGGAGTTTCTGGTGATGAGTGGCATGGATCTGCCACTGGCAGTCATGATCATGATTCCGGAGCCATGGGCAAACAATGCTGTGATGACACAGAAAAAGAAAGATTTCTATCAGTATTATGCAACTATGATGGAGCCTTGGGACGGACCTGCATCCATCCTGTTTTCCGATGGAGATATGATGGGAGCGGTTCTTGACCGTAACGGTCTGCGTCCATCCCGTTATTACATTACAGACGATGATTATCTGATTCTTTCTTCCGAGGTCGGAGTTCTCGATATTGATCCGACCCATATCGTGACCAAAGACCGTCTGCGTCCTGGTAAAATGCTTCTTGTAGATACTGTGCAGGGGCGAGTGATTGATGACGATGAGTTAAAAGAAAAATATGCGGGCAAGCGTCCGTATGGTGAGTGGCTTGACAGTAACATCGTCATGTTAAAGGATTTAAAAATCCCGAATGAGCGTGTGCCGGAATACACACAGGAAGAACGTCAGAGAATGCAGAGAGCATTCGGTTACACGTATGAGTCCTTAAAGGATTCCATCCTGCCGATGGCAAAGAACGGCATTGAGGGTACCGCTGCGATGGGTACAGATACACCGCTTGCGGCGCTGTCCGGAAACCGTGAGCCGCTGTTTAACTATTTTAAGCAGCTGTTTGCACAGGTAACCAACCCGCCAATCGATTCCATCCGTGAGGAGGTTGTTACTTCTACGACGGTGTATATCGGATCTGCCGGAAACCTCTTAGAGGAAAAGCCGGAGAACTGTAAAGTACTTCGGATCAACAATCCGATTCTGACCAACACAGACCTGATGAAAATCCGCAATATGAAAGTAGACGGATTTAAGGTAGAAACCATTCCGATCATTTATTATAAGAATACCAGTCTTGAGAAAGCCGTAGATCGTCTCTTTATTGAGGCGGATCGCGCATACAGAGACGGAGCCAATATCCTGATCCTTTCCGACAGAGGCGTGGATGATAACCATGTGGCAATTCCTTCCCTGCTTGCCGTATCTGCATTGCAGCAGTATCTGGTAAAGACAAAAAAACGTACTTCCCTTTCCCTGATTCTTGAATCCGGAGAGCCGCGTGAGGTACATCATTTTGCAACACTGCTTGGTTTTGGTGCGAGTGCAATTAACCCATACCTGGCACTGGATACCGTAAAACAGCTGATCGACGAGCACATGTTAGACAAAGATTATTATGCCGCAGTTGATGATTATAACCATGCAATTATCACCGGTATTGTAAAGATTGCAGCCAAGATGGGTATTTCTACGATCCAGTCGTATCAGGGTTCCAAGATTTTTGAGGCACTTGGTATTGATAAAGATGTCATTGACAAGTATTTCACCAATACGGTCAGCCGCATCGGCGGAATTTCCATCAAAGATTTCGAGAATGATGTCAATACGCTTCATTCCGCAGCCTATGATCCGCTGGGGCTTGAAACCGATGTAACCCTTGACAGCAAGGGGCGCCACAAGATGAGAAGCGGAGCCGATGCGCATCTGTACAATCCGGCTACCATCCATCTGCTGCAGCAGTCTACCAAACGTGGGGACTATGAGATGTTCAAGCAGTATACGAGTCTGGTAGATGAAGAAGAAAAGCATACGAACCTGCGTGGACTGATGGATTTTGAGTACCCGAAGAAGGGTGTAAAGCTTGAGGAAGTAGAAAGCGTAGATTCTATTGTGACACGTTTTAAGACCGGAGCGATGTCTTACGGTTCTATTTCGAAGGAAGCACATGAGACACTTGCCATTGCCATGAATCACTTACACGGTAAGTCAAACACCGGTGAAGGTGGTGAGGACAAGGATCGTCTGACCGTCGGACCGGACGGAAAGAACCGTTGTTCCGCAATCAAACAGGTTGCATCCGGACGTTTCGGTGTTACCAGCCGTTATCTGACCAGTGCGCAGGAGATCCAGATCAAAATGGCACAGGGAGCAAAGCCTGGTGAAGGTGGACATCTTCCGGGTAAGAAAGTATATCCATGGATTGCCAGGACAAGACTTTCCACACCAGGTGTATCTTTGATCTCCCCGCCACCACACCACGATATTTATTCCATCGAGGATCTTGAACAGCTGATCTTTGACTTAAAGAATGCAAACCGCGATGCAAGAATTTCCGTAAAACTGGTTTCCGAGGCAGGCGTTGGTACCGTAGCAGCCGGTGTTGCAAAAGCCGGTGCACAGGTTGTCCTGATCTCCGGATATGACGGTGGTACAGGTGCTGCGCCAAGCAGTTCCATCCACAACGCAGGTCTTCCGTGGGAACTTGGTCTGGCAGAGACGCATCAGACACTGATTATGAACGGACTGCGTAATAAAGTAAGAATTGAGACAGACGGAAAGCTGATGAGTGGTAAAGACGTGGCCATTGCTGCATGTCTTGGCGCGGAAGAGTTTGGTTTTGCAACCGCTCCTCTGGTAACCATGGGCTGTGTCATGATGCGTGTATGTAATCTGGATACCTGTCCGGCAGGTATTGCAACCCAGAATCCGGAGCTTCGTAAGCGTTTCGCAGGAAAACCGGAGTATGTTGAGAACTTCATGCGCTTTATCGCAGAAGAACTTCGGGAGTACATGGCAAAACTTGGTGTCCGCACAGTGGATGAACTCGTCGGACGAAGCGATTTCTTAAAGGTTCGCGGAGATCTGTCCGAGCGTGAAGCAAAGCTTGACCTGAGCAATATCTTAAATAATCCGTTTGCAGGAACAAAGCAGAAGGTTATTTTTGATCCGAAGCAGGTATATGATTTCGAACTGGATAAGACCAAAGATATCACGGAGTTCTTAAAACAGTTAAAGCCGGCACTTGATAAGAAGCAGAAGCGTATGATCGATACCGAAGTAACAAACGTAAACCGTTCGCTTGGAACAATCTTCGGATCAGAGATTACAAAGAAGTACGACGATACACTGGATGAGGATACTTTCATTATTAAATGCAGCGGAGCCGGCGGACAGAGTTTTGGTGCCTTTATTCCAAAGGGACTGACACTCGAACTGGTGGGAGATTCCAACGATTATTTCGGAAAGGGACTTTCCGGCGGAAAGCTGATCGTTTATCCACCGGCAGGAGTAAACTTCAAAAAGGATGAGAACATCATTATCGGTAACGTAGCACTGTACGGTGCGACAAGCGGTAAGGCATTCATCAATGGTGTGGCAGGAGAACGTTTCTGTGTCAGAAATTCCGGAGCTACTGCTGTTGTTGAGGGTGTCGGCGATCATGGATGTGAGTATATGACGGGCGGTCGTGTTGTTATCCTTGGTAAAACCGGAAAGAACTTTGCCGCAGGTATGAGCGGTGGTATTGCTTATGTATTAGATGAGGATAACGATCTGTACATGCGTACCAACAAGTCTATGGTATTCAGTGAGGAAGTCACCAATAAATATGACGTATTAGAGCTCAAAGAAATGATCAAAGAACATGTTACACTGACCAATTCGGAAAAAGGTAAGGAAATTCTCGATCACTTCAGTGAGTATCTGCCGAAGTTTAAGAAAGTCATCCCATATGATTATAACCGTATGCAGATGGCAATCGTTCAGATGGAAGAAAAAGGTCTGAATGCAGAGCAGGCACAGATTGAGGCATTTTATGCCAGCACGAGAGCATAAGGAGGGAAGAAACAATGGGAAAGCCAACAGGATTTATGGAATACGACAGATGTGAGGCGCGTTCGGTGGAACCAAAGGAACGAATCAAAAATTTTGATGAATTCCACATCTTCCTTTCCAAAGAAAAACAAAGAGAGCAGGCAGCGCGCTGTATGGATTGCGGTGTCCCGTTCTGTCAGTCGGGTATGACAGTTGCCGGAATGACTTCCGGCTGCCCGCTGCACAATCTGGTACCGGAGTGGAACGATCTGCTTTATACCGGAAACTATCAGCAGGCATATAACCGTCTGCACAAGACAAATAATTTCCCGGAGTTTACCTCCCGTGTATGTCCGGCTCTGTGTGAGAAGGCATGTACCTGTGGACACTGGGGAGATCCGGTATCTGTCCGGGACAATGAGCATGGAATCATTGAGACGGCATACAAGGAAGGTTATGCCGGACCACATATTCCAAAGGTTCGTACCGGAAAGAAAGTTGCCATCATCGGTTCCGGTCCTTCCGGACTGGCAGCAGCAGATCAGCTGAACCAGAGAGGACATGATGTTACGGTATATGAGAGGGATGACCGTGTCGGCGGACTTCTGATGTATGGCATTCCGAATATGAAACTTGATAAGCAGATCATTGACCGTAAGATCAATGTCATGAAAGAAGAGGGCGTGAAGTTTATCACGGGCTGTAATGTCGGTGTGGATGTCAAGAGTGCAGAGCTGTTGAAAGAGTATGACAGAGTCATCCTCTGCTGTGGAGCAAAGCATGCGCGTGATATCAATGCAGCAGGTCGTGATGCAGAAGGAATCTATTTTGCAGTCGATTATCTGTCACGCAACACAAAGAGCCTTTTGGATTCCAATTTTAAGGACAACAAATTTATTTCCGCAAAGGGAAAAAATGTTGTGATCATCGGTGGCGGTGATACCGGAAATGACTGTGTGGGAACGGCTATCCGTCAGGGTGCAAAGTCTGTAACCCAGCTGGAGATGATGCCATGTCCACCGGCAGAGCGGGCAGCAAATAACCCATGGCCGGAGTGGCCGAAGGTGTTAAAGACCGACTATGGCCAGGAAGAAGCGATTGCATGTTTCGGTACAGATCCACGAATCTATCAGACAACCGTAAAGGAATTCCATAAGGATAAGAACGGCAAGTTGAATGGTCTGACAATCGTCAGACTTGAGAGCAAGGTGGATGAGAAGACCGGACGCAGAAATATGGTGGAAGTTTCCGGTTCCGAGAAGAAGATTCCGGCAGAACTTGTACTGATCGCTGCAGGATTCCTTGGAACAGAGGAATACATTGCAAAGGCATTCGGTGTAGAGCTGAACCAGAGAACAAATGTAGCTACAGAGCCTGGAACATATGCAACAAATGTAAAGAACGTATTTGTTGCGGGAGATATGCACAGAGGACAGTCACTGGTTGTCTGGGCAATTCGTGAGGGCCGCGAGGTGGCACATGACGTGGATACAAGTCTGATGGGATATTCTTATCTGTCCGTACAGTAAAATAGAGACTTATGGCTGGTGCATAGCCATATGATTTTTGGGAGTCATCTGAAACAGATGGCTCCTTTTTTACCTCTTGTGGGCTTCACGCAGTTATTCTTATTTTTATCGCAGTATATCTGGTGGCAAGCAAAATGCACATGATACTTTGAACACAGCAATGCAGGCGGACATGTGGAATGTAAAGGTCAGGGCAGCAGTGATCCGGATGCTCCGTGTGTGGAATTGCAGATCTCAAGCAGTTTTGGACAGACTTGTATAATTTTTGGATAATTCTGCTTGATATTATGTACATTTCGATGTAGAATTATAGATAAATAGTATACGATACATAGGAGGAAACGTATGCGTAAGAATTACTTTCAAAATGTGAAAATTGCGGATAAGCTGAAAATGGTTATGAAAGCAATTTTTGCAATTTTACTGGTGAACAATATTCTGTTTGCAATTTTAATGCTTGTATTTGGACATCCGGTATGGATTATCATTCCTGTCATTGCAGTAGTTGGTATGCCATTGCTTTCCAAAATGATCATTCAGGAACTGACAGAAAATATTCTTGAACCGTTAGACCAGATAGAAAAGGCCGCAGATGACATGGCACACGGAAATCTCGAAATTGATATTTCTTATCAGGGGGAAGATGAACTGGGAAAGCTTGCAGAAAGTTTCCGCAATACATCTTTTTATTTAAGGGGTGTTGTGGACGATATCAATCAGCTCCTTACAGAGTTTGCAAAAGGAAACTTTGATGCGAGATCCCATGATATTGAAGCCTATCAGGGAAATTTCGGTGAAATTTTAAAGAAACTGGAAGCGACAGAAAATAATCTGAGCCAGACGATCAAAAATGTACAGGAATCTTCCAATCAGGTATCCGCAGGAGCTGACCAGCTGGCACAGAGTGCGCAGGGACTGGCAGAGGGAGCTACCGATCAGGCAGCGGCAGTACAGCAGCTGACATCTTCGGTTGCCGAGGTTGCTACACATATCGAAGAAAATACAAAGTCTACAGACAGTGTACATGACCAGGCAAAGCGGGTTGCAATCAAGGCAGACAGCGGAAGTGCAAAGATGAAAGAACTGGTCGAAGCCATGCAGCATATTTCAGAGACCACCAATGATATCCAGGTTGTCATCGGAAAGATTGAAAGCATTGCCAGCCAGACAAACCTGTTGTCTTTAAATGCATCCATTGAGGCTGCGCGTGCCGGTGAAGCAGGAAAAGGATTTGCGGTTGTTGCAGAACAGATTAAAAACCTTGCGGAAGAGAGTGCTTCTTCGGCAGAAGAAACCCGTGTCATGCTGACAAACAGTCTGAATCAGGTGGGTGTCGGAAGCTCTGTTGCAGATGAGACTTCCCAGTTTATGTCGGAAATGATCGAACAGCTGGATGCGGTTGTTATGGAGGTGGCTAAGATCCGTCAGATTTCTGATCAGCAGGCAGAATCGGTAAAGCAGATTTCCGCTGCTGTTGAGCAGGTAAACGGGGTTGTGCAGTCTAATTCTGCTACTTCTGAAGAAGTATCTGCAACCAGTGAAGAACTTTCTGCATCTGCTGAAAGTCTGGATGAGATGGTATCTGATTTTGTTCTTCGCAAATAAGATACGAACAGATGACTGGCACATTGTACAGATGAGGTGATTTTATGCCGTCGATCATGGTGTATACGGAAGAAACATTTTATTATACAGACGGAATCCGTGTTGTTGCGCGGGAAGAATATATGCGGCCGGATGTTACGGAACTGAGTTTCTACCGGAAAGAAGGTTTCTGGTTTGGATTTGAAGCTCCGTATTCTATTTATACCATGCAGGGAATCCGGGCATTGATTGAGTTGAAACTCAGACAATACGATTGTACACCGGAATTTCGCTATACGCGTAAGAAAATTGAATATAGTTACAGTGAAAAAAAGATTCTCGATTCCGTGATTTTTTATATCACGAAATCCGATCAGCCGGGAGTTTTGTCTGTGATGGAGGAAATTAATCATTCCACTCATCTGTGTTTCTGGAACATGAAAGTGCCATACCATGATTTTGGGGAAATCCGTAAACATACCGATGCGGTATTTTACGGAATGTTTCAACAAAAAGCGTAATAGTTCTTGACTTTTTCGGCAAAAGTTCTATAATACATTCTCGGTAATAGAGGATGTGTCGAATGAATAAAGAGAGAGATTATTTTTTTGATAATTTGAAAGCGGTATTGATATTCTTAGTCGTGCTGGGACATTTTTTGCTCCCTATCCACGGAGAAAGTGTTCTTGTGGTGGTAAAGCGCCTGATCTATGTATTTCATATGCCGCTTTTTGTATTTGTGTCAGGTTATTTTGCAAAGAAAATATATAAAAACGGGCAGTATAATTTTAAAAAAATATTGTATCTGATTAAGGCGTACATCATATTTGTTATTGCAATTCAGATAGTATATGCACTGTGTGGATTCCGGGATTTCTCAGAGATTAATTTTTTCTCGCAGAGTGGGGCACCGTGGTATCTGTTTGCCATGATTGTGTGGTATCTTACCATTCCTGTCATCCGGAAGTACAAAGAGATACCGGTATTAATCGTGACGGTTGCGCTGGCCCTGATCGCCGGATATTTCAAAAATATCGGCGATTTTTTGTGCATGTCCCGTATTCTGGTATTTGGTCCGTTCTTTTATCTGGGATATTATATGGAACAACCGGTGCTTGAACGGGCATTGCGACCGGTTTACCGGAGAGTTGTTGTACCGGCTGCTGTGGCAATCTGTGCGGGAATTCTGGCGTTTGGCTCAAAGTTAAAAGATGAGCTTGGCATGGTCTATGAAAACATTTCCTATTATGAACTGGATGATGTGTGGGAAGGGCCGTTTGTTCGTCTGGCACTGATGATTGCCGCGTTTCTGATTTCGTGGGCGATTATGTTTTTTGTGCCGCGTGGGAAAACCTGTCTGTCAGTGATTGGACAGAATACGATGCCGGTATATATGCTGCACCGGATCCTGCGGGATATCCTGATGTTTGCGGGAATCTATGACTATCTCGGAGACTGGGGATGGTTTGCGCTGTTTGTTCTGATTTGTCTGAGTATCTGCGTGATTTACCTGCTTGTTAATCCAAAGGTAGTAAATCAGGTAAATAAGATTCTGACACTGTATACCCCGCGGCTGTGGGGCAGAATACGCCGGAATCAGGCGATATAAAGGAATCGTAGATTGACTTTTCCTCCTATATTTTCTAAGCTTAGAACCAGAAAGATATAGGAGGAATTTTTTTATGGATGCAAAAAAGTTTGGAGTACTCTGGTATTATGGAGAAATGTCTGCACGGATACTTAATGGTGTAACGGCACAGCGTATGATAGAAGTAATTCGTATTTGACAATTCCAAAAAATGATTATATAGTGGCAGAAAAGAACTTTTGTTTTCACAGAGAAAATACACTGAGGGAGGAACGTAATAATGTACGAATTTACGCAGGATTGTCTGACGGGCATCGACCAGATCGATGAAGAGCACCGAAAACTGTTTTCGCTGATCAATGAAGCGGTTGAACTGCCGAAAGAAGCACGCACACCACAGACGGTAAAAAATATACTGGAACATTTAAGTGATTATGCCGTAAACCATTTTGCACACGAAGAAGCCTATATGGAGGCACAGAACGATCCGGAACTGCCGTTGCAGAAAAAAGAGCATCAGGCATTTGCCGATCACGTAAAACTTCTGGAAAAGCAGCCACTCACCGGGGAGAATGCATCGGCGATGCTCGATGAGATTCTGACCTATCTGGTACGCTGGCTGTACCGGCATATTTTAAGCAGTGACATGATGATCGGGAAAATGCAGAAAGAAGATCCGTTTGTGTTTACCGCGAAATATTATACGGGAATTGAACTGGTAGACAGGGAACACCGGAAGCTGTTTGAGATTATCGGAGAGGTAAATGCACTGATCCATAACGACCTGCTTCATGACAAATACGATGAAATTGTACGTCTGCTGGATGAACTCCGGGAATATACCAAGTTTCATTTTGAAGATGAAGAGGCCTATATGCAGAAAATCAACAGCCCGATGCTTGAAGCGCAAAAGAGGGCGCATCAGGCATTTGTGGACAAGCTGATGAGTATCGATCTGGATAAGCTGGAAGAAATTGATGACAACCAGCAGGAATATCTGCATGAGCTGATCGAGTTCCTCGGCGGATGGCTGATCAATCATATTTTAAAGATGGATACGCAGATTGAAAAGACAGAGCAGTAAGTATTATATGCGGTGAAAGGATTATTTTCACCGCATTTTAATATGTCAATTTAATATGAAACTTATATAGAAAATACGTTATCCTTTTTAAAAATATTCTTTATAATAAAAGATAGCGAGATTGAGAAAAGGAAGTGTATTTTTATGGCAACAATTTTTCCAAGGGAACAGAAGGCAAAAATGCTTTTTGAAAAGATTAAAGAGAATCCGCAGGCATGTGAGCGCCTGATGGAAACGTTTTATGATGCGCTCGGAGTGGGCGATGATTATGAGGGCAACGGTCTTTCTGCGGAGCAGTTCGCAACCGCACTGTTTCGTTCTTATGAGGAAAAGGATCTGACGGCGTTTCTGATGGCAATCTGCCAGAACAGTATGTTTGATCTGCTACGGAATTCGTTTCTGGCTCCGTTTCGTTTTAATGCCAATGGTCAGACAAATCCCTATATCCTGACGGATGAGGATGGAAAATTAATTCCGGATATCAAATTTCATGTCAGTGACAAAAATTATGAGCAGTTTTTTAAGGTATTTCAAAAGAGTGAACAGGTGAAGATGTATCTGGCATACGGATTCCGTAAACGGCATTGTTATGACAGAGATACCATGGAAGCACAGGAAATCCGTATGGGAGAGCATATCGGAGTGCTGCTTGTCTATGAAATGCCAGATACGGTAAAAATACAGGAGACAGAAGCGCAGGCATATGCGGCCATCTGGGATATCCTGATGGATCTGCAGAAATCCCTGCCACGTTCGGTCGTTTATTACGGACAGGATTCCATGGAAAATAAGGGAAACCGTTACGATGCACTTGGGGTGTTTTTGCCGATGTACCATTTTCGGAAGGCATTGGAGAAAAACATTGATATTGCAAACAAAATTGTATTGATGCATTAAGAAAGAGGATGATGATTCATGCAAACCACTGCAATACCTAAAAATCACATGGATATCCCATGGCATGAGTACAGCGGCCACGGAAATTGTCCGATTACAGAGGCAGACCTGACCGAAAAAGCTTCAATCGTCGGCCGTGTCGGCCTGATGCTGTTATCCTGTGGAACGGGAGCCTGGCGTGTCCGCAGTTCCATGAATACGATTTCACAAAATCTCGGAATTACATGTTCGACAGATATCGGTCTGATGTCGATTGAATATACCTGTTTTGATGGAACAAGTGGATTTTCCCAGTCTCTTTGCCTGACCAATACCGGAGTCAACACATCAAAACTGAACCGGCTGGAGCGTTTTATCGGTGAATTTTCAACCGTAGGGAAAACCATGACGGGCGAACAGCTCCATGATCATCTGGATGAGATCGACCGGATTCATGGACTCTATTCCCCGGTGGCTTTGGGATTTGCCGCGGCACTGGCATGCGGCGCATTCACATTTTTGCTTGGCGGAGGACCCGTGGAAATGCTGTTTGCTTTTTGCGGGGCAGGACTTGGAAACTTTGTCCGCTGCAAACTGACAAAGCATCATCTGACACTGTTTCTCGGGATTGTGGCATCCGTTGCCTCGGCGTGCGTTACCTATACCATTCTGCTTCGGATCGCAGAGCTGATTGCCGGGGTTTCCCTGCAGCATGAGGCGGGATATATCTGTTCCATGCTTTTTATCATTCCGGGCTTTCCGTTTATTACAAGCGGAATTGACCTTGCCAAGCTGGATATGCGTTCCGGGCTGGAGAGGCTGACCTATGCGATCATTATCATTGTTGTTGCGACCATTACGGCATGGCTGATGGCACTGCTTTTGCATCTGCATCCGGTGGATTTTCCGGCGCTTTCTATGTCCGTTCCCATGCATATCATACTGCGTCTGGTCTTCAGTTTCTGCGGCGTGTTCGGATTTTCGATTATGTTTAACAGTCCGTGGAAACTGGCGGCAACGGCAGCACTGATCGGAGCAGTGGCCAACACCCTCCGGCTGGAGCTGGTGGATCTTGCTTCATTTCCTCCGGCTGCGGCTGCTTTTGTGGGAGCACTTTTGGCAGGAATCCTTGCATCATTGATCAAAAACCAGGCGGGATATCCAAGGATTTCACTTACGGTTCCGTCGATTGTCATTATGGTACCGGGACTGTATCTGTACCGGGCAATTTACAATCTGGGTGCGATGTCTTTGAATACCTCTGCATCCTGGTTTGCTTCTGCAATTTTAATTATTGTGGCACTGCCGCTTGGTCTGATCTTTGCAAGAATTCTGACCGACCGGACATTCCGGTATTGTACATAGAAATACGTCTGTTTCCTTACGGCTCCACAAATCCCGGAAAGATACTGACACCTCTTTATTTTAGAAAAGACTTGCAAAAACAGACCAATTGAAGTAAGATAAGATACACAAAACAGGATGTCTGAAAAAGACTATAGATTTTACGGTTTCTGATTCAAACCGTCGGTCTATAGTCTTTTTTTGCGGAACATCCGGCAGAAAAGAGGAGTTTGTATGAATCAGGAGTACATGAAAACAAGAAAAATCCTGCCGCTGGTGCTTTCCATGTCACTTCCCATGGTCATATCCATGGCAGTGAATGCATTGTATAACATTGTGGACAGTTATTTTGTGGCAAAGATCAGTGAAGATGCGATGACGGCGCTTGCCCTTGTGTTTCCGGTGCAAAATCTCGTCAATGCCATTGTTATCGGATTTGCGATCGGAATCAATGCAAGGGTAGCCTTTTATCTGGGAGCAAAAGAGGAGAAACTGGCGGATGAGTCGGCATCCGTGGGGCTTTTGTTAAATTTGATCCACGGTCTGGTGCTGGCACTGCTTTGTTCTGCCATTATGCCATCGTTTCTTCGGATGTTTACAGGCGATACACAGGTGATCGCACTGGCATGCACGTATTCCACGCGGGTATTTGCGTTTGCACCAGTGATCGGTCTGGAACTTGCATATGAAAAGATCTTTCAGGCAGTCGGGCGGATGAAGGTGTCGATGATCTGTATGATGCTCGGATGTGTAACCAATATTATTTTAGATCCGGTTATGATCTTTGGTCTGGGACCGGTACCGAAGCTTGGAATTGCGGGTGCGGCTTATGCCACGGGAATCGGTCAGTGTGTGACGCTGGCGGGGTATCTGCTGTTTTATTTTGCACGTCCGATGCATGTAAAGGTCAACGTCGCAAATATGAAGACAACCGGAAGCGTAATGAAAAATATTTATACCATCGGAATTCCGGCAACTTTAAATCTTGCACTTCCTTCCATTCAGGTGTCCGCATTAAATGCAATCCTTGCGCCGTTTCCGGGAAGTTATATTCTGGTGCTCGGAGTTTATTATAAACTGCAGACATTTATTTATCTGACGGCAAACGGAATTGTGCAGGGAATCCGGCCGCTCGTTGGATATAATTATGGAGCGGGAGAATATGACAGGGTGAAAAAGATTACGCACACCTCCATGGGATTGATCGCACTGGTTATGGTTATGGGAATGGCAATTTCCTGTGCAATTCCGCAGCAGCTGATGGGATTGTTTACCACAAGCCGCGCAACAATGGAAATCGGAGGTGCGGCACTCAGAATCATCAGTTTTGGATTCGTGGTATCCTCGGTTTCCGTTACATTTTCCGGAGTCCTGGAGGGACTGGGAAAGGGCATGCCATCACTTTTGATTTCTCTTGCGCGCTATATCGTTGTGATGCTGCCGGTTTCTTTTGCGCTCAGCCGGTTGTTACAGGCATCGGGCGTGTGGTATGGATTTGCCGTTACCGAGTATATCGTAGCGGTTCTTTCCTATTATATATACAAATTCCATATGAGAGATATAAAAGGGTAACAAAATAAAAAAAGTGTGGTACAATAGTTATGATATGGATAAGAGAAAAGGAATAAGGAGGAGTCGGTTATGCCATACTCAAACGCCACCAAACAGGCATTTGCAGATGCTCTTCGAAAACTGTTGGAACAGAAACCTTTTGCAAAGATCAGTGTATCACACATTTGCGAAGAATGCGGAATGAACCGCAAAAGTTTTTATTATCATTTTAAAGATAAATATGATCTGGTCAACTGGATTTTTGACACTGAAATTACAAAGATTTTTTCAGAAGAAGAATGGAAAAATGCCGGCTTTACATGGGATATACTGGAAAAAATCTGTGAGTATTTTTATAAACACCGGACATTCTATTCGAAGGTACTGCAGATTGAGGGGCAGAACTCTTTTACAGAACATTTCCGGGATATTTTAGTCCCTGTCAATCGTAAATTTCTTGCGATGGTAGAGGAAGAGGAAAAAGGAGAACATGAGGAATTTTATATTCATTTCTTTTCGGATGCATTTCTGGCAGCACTGGTGAGATGGCTTGAGAACAGGGAATGTGTGTCCCCGCAGGAATTTAGTGCACTGTTGCGTTCGAGTGTGGAAATGATTGCAAAGTATGTGCTGCAGAGTCAGAAATAAGGGCAGAAGTATTCTGTAATCTGGCAAAATTCGACAAATTTTACCCACATTCGTGCATTTGTCCACTTGAATTTAAGAAGAGAAAAGATATAATACTTTTCAGATTACACAAAAACATTTCTGTCATGTTATGGCGACAGAATGAAAGGAAGTTGAGATTATGAATAAAATGTCATTACAGAAGAGTATTCAGAACTTTGGAATCAAGCAGGCCTTAAAGTATATGGAGAAAGATCCGGAGGAGAATATTCCGAAACTGATGGATATGGTTGACAAATTTGCACCGGACGGATGGTATGAGGCACAGAGAAATATGATCCGTAAGGTAATCAAAGAAAGAGGAAACTGGTATCAGTTAATTCTTCGTATTTACCAGCTGGATCCGGAAGTACGTAAAGCATTCTTCCAGAATTTCATTTTCAATGCAAGTTTAAAGGGAAGTGCATTACAGGAACAGCTTGCTGAAGAAAACAACTGTAACATTCCGTGGGCAATTCTGTTAGACCCTACCTCTGCATGTAATTTACACTGTACCGGATGCTGGGCAGCAGAGTATGGCCATCAGCTGAATCTGGATCTGGATACGATTGATTCTATCGTACGTCAGGGTAAGGAGCTTGGTACCTATATGTATATTTATACAGGTGGAGAACCACTGGTACGTAAAAAAGACCTGATCAAGATCTGTGAGATGCATCCGGATTGTGAATTCCTTTCTTTCACAAACGGTACTTTGATTGATGAAGAGTTCTGCCAGGAGATGCTTCGTGTCAAGAACTTTGTTCCGGCGATCAGTCTGGAAGGATTCGAGACAGCAAACGATGGACGAAGAGGCGAAGGTGTATTTGATAAAGTACAGCATGCCATGAGCCTGTTAAAGAGCCATGGTTTACCATTTGGTATTTCCACCTGCTATACCAGAAAGAATTTAGATGATGTAACCAGCGAAAAATTCTTTGATATGCTGGTTGAGAGTGGTGCATTATTTGTATGGTTCTTCCACTATATGCCGGTTGGAAATGATGCAGCAGTGGAACTTCTGCCTACACCTGAGCAGCGTGAGGAAATTTTCCATCGTATCCGTAAGTTCCGTCAGACAAAGGCAATATTTAGCATGGATTTCCAGAATGACGCACAGTTTGTCGGCGGATGTATCGCCGGTGGACGAAGATATTTACATATCAATGCCAAGGGTGATGTGGAGCCATGCGTATTTATTCATTATTCCAATGCAAATATTCATGACTGCAGCCTGCTGGATGCTTTAAAGAGCCCATTATTCCAGGCATATCATGACAACCAGCCGTTTAATGACAATATGCTTCGTCCGTGTCCGATGCTTGAGAACCCGGATAAGCTTGGAGAGATGGTAAAAGAGTCAAAGGCAGTAAATACCGATTATCAGTCACCGGAGACACCGGAACATCTGAAAGAAAAGGCTGCTCCTTATGCCGAGAACTGGACACCTACAGCAGAAAAACTCTGGAACAAAGAAAAAGAAAAGATTGCAGCAGGAAAAGCCGGCGTGGAACAGTAATGATAAGTTTTCTCAATAAGGACAGCCGGATTGCTGTTGCATAAAGTGTGGGACTCCGCTATTTATCGGATGATAGATGGTGTGAGTCCTTTTTTTATACTCTTTTTTGCACGCCGTGGTGACTAAAAAAATACTTGCAAATTGGAAAAATGGGGCATAAAATACGTTTTTAAACAGGAAGACAAAATTATAAATCAGTTACTAAGGAGGAAACAATGATGTTAAAGTGTTTCAAAAATTTTGATGCAAAGAAAACCGGACTTTTTGCAGCAGGTGTACTGTTTGGTACCGCAGGAATCAAGATTCTTTCCAGCAAGGATGCAAAGAAACTTTATACAAATTGTACAGCAGCCGTACTCCGTGCAAAGGAAGTTGTTTTAAAGACCGCTACAAAGGTACAGGAGAATGCAGAGGATATCTATGCAGAGGCTAAGCAGATCAACGAAGACCGTGCAGCAAAAGAAGAGGAAGTATTTGACGGTGAGGAAGTAACCGAAGAGACAACTGCCGAAGAGACAGAAACTACCGAAGAGACAGCAGAGGCATAAAAACGCATGAAAGAGATGTTACCTTATATGTAACATCTCTTTTATCGAAAGCAGGTTATAGATATGAAATTTCAAATCAGACATGAGATAAGAGGAAGAATGAGGATTCATGTGATCCAGAGTCGTATGTCATTTGCACAGGCAGATACATTACAGTATTATCTGGAACAGTGTGAATCTGTGATTTCCGCAAAAATTCAAAATCGTACCGAAGATGTGACCATTTGTTATGAAGGAAGCAAAGATGCAATCCTTGAAGTGTTAAAGGCATTTTCGTATGAAAAGACGGATGTTCCGGATACCTATATTAAAAATTCCGGAAGAGAAATGAATCAGCATTACTGGGATCAGCTGGTGGAGCAGACGTTCTGGCATTTCGGTAACAAACTGTTTCTGCCGTTTTCCGTTCGTGCAGTAATCACAACGGTGAAATCCGTGAAGTATATCTGGAAAGGGCTTCAGACTCTGTTTCAGGGTAAGATCGAGGTTCCGGTACTGGATGCAACTGCCATTGGTGTTTCCATTATCCGTGGTGATTTTGCGACCGCAGGATCTGTGATGTATCTGCTTGGTATCGGAGAGACGCTGGAAGAATGGACACATAAGAAATCCGTGGGAGATCTGGCACGCAGTATGTCACTCAACATCAGCAAGGTATGGATGATGTGTGATGGACAGGAAGTACTCGTTTCCGCAGACAACGTGCAGTCCGGAGATGAAGTGCGCATTCATATGGGAAATGTGATCCCGTTTGACGGAACGGTAACGGATGGAGAGGCAATGGTAAATCAGGCATCTTTAACCGGAGAATCGGTTCCGGTCCGCAAAGTACCTGATGGCGTGGTATATGCCGGAACTGTTGTCGAGGAAGGCGAGATTACGATCCGCGTCAGAGAAGCAAACGGATCAAGCAAGTATGAAAAGATCATGGCGATGATAGAGGAATCAGAGAAACTGAAATCCTCACTGGAAGGAAAAGCCGAACATTTAGCAGATAAACTGGTGCCATATACCTTCCTGGGAACAGGGCTTGTATGGCTGTTTACCAGAAATGTGACAAAGGCAATTTCTGTGTTAATGGTGGACTTCTCCTGTGCACTGAAACTTGCGATGCCATTGTCTGTGCTCTCTGCAATCCGGGAAGCAAGTACCTATAACATTACCGTAAAGGGAGGCAAGTATCTGGAAGCTATGGCGGAAGCGGATACCATCGTCTTTGATAAGACTGGTACACTGACCAAGGCACAGCCGACAGTGGCAAAGATTGTTTCCTTCAATGATCAGTCCGAGGATGAACTGCTTCGTATTGCTGCCTGTTTAGAGGAACATTTTCCACATTCCATGGCAAAGGCTGTGGTACGTGAGGCAGTAAACCGGAATCTGGTACATGAGGAACTTCACTCAAAGGTAGAGTACATTGTCGCACACGGTATTTCTTCCAAGATCGGGGAGAAACATATTGTGATCGGAAGCTATCATTTCGTATTTGAGGATGAGAATGCTACAATTCCGGAGGAAAAGAAAGAGATATTTGAGCAGCTTCCGGAGCAGTATTCCCACCTGTATATGGCGATTGACGGAGTGCTTGTGGCAGTGATCTGCATCGAAGATCCACTTCGTCCGGAAGCGGTTGAGATTATTGCAAAGTTAAAGAAACTCGGAATCTCCAAGGTTGTTATGATGACCGGAGACAGTGACCGCGTGGCATCTGCGATTGCGAAAAAAGTCGGTGTGGATGAGTATCATTCCGAGGTATTGCCGGAAGATAAAGCAAGCTTTGTTGAGGCAGAAAAGAATGCCGGAAGAAAGGTGATCATGGTCGGTGACGGTATCAATGATTCTCCGGCATTGTCTGCAGCGGATGTCGGCATTGCCATCAGTGATGGTGCACAGATCGCACGCGAGATTGCAGATGTGACGGTGGGTGCAGATGATCTCCATGAGCTTGTTACCTTAAAGAAGATCAGTAATGGGCTGATGGAGCGGATTCACAGAAATTACCGTCTGATCGTAGGAATTAACACCTCATTGATCGTTCTTGGTGTGGCAGGGGCATTTCCACCGACCACATCGGCATTGCTTCACAACACGTCCACACTTCTGATCAGCTTAAAGAGTATGAACAATCTGCTCGATGAAAAGGAAGAAGTAACAGAAGAAAATGTAGCAGAAGCATTTGCATAATGGAAACAAAACTGTCTGATTCTCATAAAATAAAAAGAATGAGAATAAGGCAGGAACAAAATGAAAGAATTATATCCTGGGGATCAGGGAATCTGGGTACAATATCTGCAGCTGGCATTGCAGCGTGCAGGACAGCAGGTGATGCTGGATGGAATTTTTGGACCAAAGACCTGTGCAGCCGTGGAAAAAGTAATGGGCAGCAGCGGAAAGTGTGCGGTAAAAGAAGCACAGTGGAACCGTCTACTGCCCTTTTTACGTGGGTATATCACACACGAGGTAAAAGCAGGAGATACCTTTTTCTCCATTGCGAAAATGTATGATACAACGATGGAGCGAGTGATGCATGCAAATCCCGGAACGGATGCCGGAGCATTACAGATTGGAAGTACGGTTGTTGTACCACTTAATTTTCCGTTGGTTTCCGGAGAAGTTTTATACACTTCCCTGCTTACCGGGTGGATCATCGAGGGCTTGCAGGCACGTTATCCCTATCTGCAGGTGGGAACAATCGGAAGAAGTGTTATGGGAACACCCCTGTGGTCGCTGCAGTTGGGAAATGGTCCGGTAGAGGTGGGGTACAATGCTTCTTTTCATGCAAATGAGAGTATTACCACACCGGTACTTTTAAAGTTTGTGGAGCAGCTGTTAGAGGCATATGCAGACGAACGTATGTATGAAGAACTGTACCCGGAGCGGCTGTTTGAAGAGTATTCCCTGTATCTTGTACCATTGGTCAATCCGGATGGTGTGGATCTGGTAAATGGGCTTTTGACGGAAGGATTTTATTATCGCCGTGCGGTCCGCATTGCGTCCGGATTCCCGGATATTCCGTTTCCGGACGGATGGAAGGCAAATATCCAGGGTGTGGATCTGAATCTGCAGTTTCCGGCAGGATGGGATATGGCAAAGAAAATAAAATTTGAACAGGGGTATAACCGCCCGGCACCGAGGGATTACGTGGGACAGACACCGCTTAGTGTCCCGGAGAGTACTGCCATGTTTGATTTTACGAGAAACCATGATTTTTCCCTGATTCTTGCATATCACACACAGGGAGAAGTGATTTACTGGAAGTATCTGGATGAGGAACCGGAAGGTGCCCGCCGCATTGCGGAATATTTTTCCAAAGTGAGTGGTTACCGGATTGAGGAAACACCGGCGGCATCCGGGTATGCCGGATACAAAGACTGGTTTATCAATTTTTATGACCGCCCGGGATATACCATCGAGGCAGGACTGGGAGAAAATCCGCTGCCGATGGGGCAGTTTTCGAAAATTTATAAAGACAATGTGGGAATCCTGCTTGGAGGAATGACGGAACTTGAATAAAAAATGAGGATTACCTCTGGTAATCCTCATAAATTTTTTTGATGTGATTGTAGATCCTGCTTCCGATGGAAGTATCAAATGTTTTGACCAGTGCGTTGTTTAATGCAAGTTTATTCTCGGATTCCTCCACCGCTTTATAGATGGATGTGTATTTGCCGGCCGGGAGTTTTTCATCTTTTAATTCCGTTCGTATTTTTTTTCGGATTGCTTCCGGAAGTTTTTTCTTTTCCGGCTTCTTTTTTTCCGTAATTTCTTTTGCATCTTTTTTTGATTCTTTGGAAACGTGATCCGATTTTTTCTTCTTTTTCTTTGTGGAGGTTCCCTTTTTTAAAGAAACATCCTTTGGGGTGGAAGGGGAAGCAATGCTTGGCTGGCGGAAGGCTTCGATGTTTCTTCCGCGCCAGAAATCGACAATACTGTCAAACCCGGTATCCTGGCTGATGATGTAAACCGGACCTTTTTCCCCTTTCCCGATCAGGAATCCAAGATAGGTGGCCAGCTGGAAATCCAGATAATTTTTAGCTACCTTGTGTGTTTCAATATATTCGATCGCCGCTTTGGACGCCATCATTTCGACATGTGTTTCAAAAGGGATGGACTTGATGCTGTCTCCGTAAAAAATGACAACACGGTCAGATGCAGAGAGTTTTTGGATGTCTGTTACGCCATCGTTGTGTACATTTTCATAGTCTACAAGATAAATGCCCATAGGTATTGTTCCTCTTTTCCTTAATATGTATCCATTATACGTCAAATGAAAAAGAATGGCAAGAGAAGGGAATACGGCAAAGAAATAGGGGGATTGTACGCAGGGAAAGTTGGAAACAGGAAGGGGGATTTTTTAAAAAGGGAAATATGGTTGACGGAAATGTGGTAAAAGATTATACTTAATAAATAACAAGTTTTGAATTTTTGAGCAAAATATATAAAACCGAACGGTTTTAAGGGAAGGAGAATAAAGTTATGAAGAACATGAAGGTAAGGACCAAGCTGAATCTGATTCTGGTTCTGGTCATTTTACTTGTGGCTCTCGGGGGTACTGTTTCCGTCAAAGACATGGAAGATGTGAAAGACAAAGCACTGGAAACGATGGAAGCATCGTCCCGCCAGAGTTATGATGATTCGATCAAAGAGCAGGTGGAGGTGGTTATTTCCCTGTTGTCGGAGATCAATGACGCATATAAAGCGGGAACTTATACGCTGGATGAAGCAAAAAAAATTGCAGCAGATGAAGTCCGGCAGATGCGTTACGGAGAGGCCGGTTACTTCTGGATTGACCAGTCAGATGGTACAAATGTGGTTCTGCTTGGCAGTGATACCGAGGGAACAAACCGTATGGAAACCAAGGATGCAAAAGGATACCAGATGGTGAAAGAAATCATACGTGTAGCAGTGGAAGACGGTGGAGGATACACAGATTTTGTATTCCCGAAACCAGGAGAGACAAAACCTTCCCCGAAGCGTTCCTACAGTGAGTACTTTGAACCGTTTGACTGGGTGGTCGGTACCGGAAATTATACGGATTATATTGATACTGCCATTGCAAAGCAGAACAAGGTATTTTCCAACTATGCAATGCAAAAGGCAATCGCCCTGATCGCGGTATGTATTGTGATGCTTGCGGTTGTTGCAGTACTTGTTTTTATGATCGCACAGGATATTACAAAGTCGTTAAAGAAAGTTGTCGCAGAGATTGAAGTGATTGCAGGCGGAAATTTTGCCCGAAAGATGCAGACGAATATGATGAAGCGGAAGGATGATTTCGGACAGCTGGCAGGAACACTCGAGACGATGCGGGAATCGGTATGCGGATTGCTTGCACAGGTAAAGAAGGAAGCTGCAAATATTGATAACGTTGTGGAATCAATGGATACCAATATATCAAATCTGAATGGGGAAATTGAGGATGTGTCTGCAACGACCGAGCAGCTTGCTGCAAGTACCGAGGAGACGGCGGCATCGGCAGAGCAGATCAACAGCATGACCCAGCAGATTGACGGAGCGGCAAAAGAGATTGCCGTACGTGCACAGGACGGAGCTACAGAAGCAGAAGAAATCCATAAGCGGGCAACGCAGACAAAAGAAACAACGGTAGAGAACCGGAAGAAAGTTCAGGAAATGCTTGGAGAAATCAGGGAAAGACTCGAAAAGGCACTCGAAGACGCAAAGGTTGTGGAACAGATCGGTGTGCTTGCAGATTCCATTCTCGCGATTACCGGACAGACCAATCTGCTTGCACTGAATGCATCCATTGAGGCAGCACGCGCGGGCGAGGCAGGAAAGGGATTTGCAGTTGTTGCAGAGGAAATCCGGGTACTGGCAGAACAGTCCAAAGATGCCGTGGCAAATATTCAGGCTGTGACGGAAAACGTGGATAATGCAGTAGGAAATCTGACCAAAGATTCCAACCGTCTGCTGAATTTTGTGGATACAGATATTGTGAAGAGTTTTGATGAATTTGAGAAGATGGCAGATGATTATAACATGGATGCCTCTAAAATCAACGATCTGGTGTCGGATTTCAGTGCAACTTCCGAAGAACTGGTAGCATCTATTTCCAATATTACAGAGGCGATTGACGGAATTACCTCGGCATCGAATGACAGTGCTGCTGGCACAACGAACATTGCACAGAAGACCGTTTCCATTGCAAACGGATCGGCAGAAGTCATGAAAGGCGCAAAGACAGCGGAAGCTTCTGCGGGAGAACTTCGCAGGAATGTAAGCAACTTTGTGATCGAAGAATAAGAAACATAAAAAGAATACTTCATAAAATACGGGGAAAGTGGTCCATGAACTGCTTCCCCGTATTTTTATCCGTTCACAAAATGAACACAGAGTTTACATTTTTTACACACGTAAAAGCGATACACTGTTTCCGTAAAGGGCATTTTGTTGTCCAAAAAAGAAAAGGAGCATTTCGCTGTGATTGAGATCAATAATCTTGTAAAAAAATACGGGGATCATACGGCTGTCGATCATCTGTCACTCGTTGTGGAACCGGGGAAAATTTATGGTTTTCTGGGTCCAAACGGTGCTGGCAAATCAACAACGATGAATATGATAACCGGATATCTCGGTGCGACAAGCGGAGAGATTAAAATTAACGGGCATGACATTTTAAAGGAGCCGGAGAAAGCAAAGAAATGTATCGGTTATCTGCCGGAACTTCCACCACTGTACATGGATATGACGGTAAAGGAGTACCTGTGTTTTGTGGCAGATTTAAAACAGCTGGAAAAAAGTCTGCGCAGACGGTATGTGGAAGAGGCAATGGAAACGACCGGTACGACAGAAGTGGCAGGGCGCATGATCCGCAATCTGTCCAAAGGATACCGGCAGCGTGTCGGGTTTGCACAGGCGATCCTAGGGTATCCGGAGATTATCATACTCGATGAGCCTACGGTCGGACTGGACCCGAAACAGATCATAGAGATCCGTGAACTGATCCGTCATCTGGGCGAAAAACATACGGTGATTTTAAGTTCCCATATTTTGCCGGAAATTTCTGCCGTGTGTGACCATGTGTTTATTATTTCCAAAGGAAAGCTTGTAGCGAGCGACTCTACGGAAAATCTGGTAAATCTGATGTCGGGTGCGCAAGAGATTGAACTGACGGTGCGGACCGGTGCCGGGGAAGCAGCCGGATACTTACAGGGAGAAGAAAACATTGCAAGGGTTGAGCAGGCGGATCATGATAAAATCCGTATTTATGCAAAGAAAGGTGCCGATGTGCGGGAAGAAGTCTTCCGGCAGATGGCAGAGCATAACATTCCGGTGCTGGAGATGAAGACCGTGACGAAATCTCTCGAAGATGTATTCCTTGAGATTACCCAGGAAGGAGGTGCACAGTAATGTTTGCCGTATTGAAAAGAGAATTCCGGTCATACTTCCAGAATGTGGTCGGCTGGCTGTTTGTGGCTGTCCTTATGGCTTTGTTCGGGTTGTATTTTTATGTATATAATTTAAGGCAGGGTTATCCGTATCTGTACTATACGTTAAGTGCCATTACGATTATTTTTATGATTGCGGTACCGATTCTTACGATGCGCAGTTTTGCAGAGGACCGGAAAAATAAAACGGATCAGCTGATGCTGACAGCACCGGTGCCGGTGGCAAAGATTGTACTCGGAAAATATCTGGCAATGCTTGCCGTGTTTACCGTGGATATTGCAGTTTTCTGTGTGATGCCACTTATTTTACGTGCGTTTGGAACCATTCCCATGGGCGAGAGCTATATTGCCATACTGGCGTTCTGGTTATATGGAGCAGCTTCCATTGCGGTAGGTATGTTTATTTCCGCATTGACGGAAAGCCAGGTGATTGCGGCAGTTCTGACGTTTGTGGTACTGTTTATCAGTTATATGATGCAGAGTCTGACAGGACTTATTTCATCGGATGGAAACTGGCTGACAAAGATTTTAAACTGTCTGGATCTGTATGCACCGTTTGAAAAATTCCAGGGGGGCTGTCTGGACATTACGGCAATCCTTTATTATGTAACGGTTATTGTATTATTTAATTTCTTTACCGTGCAGGCCATTCAGAAACGGCGTTGGAGCATCAGCAAAAAGACATTTTCGCTCAGCGTTTTTTCAAGCAGTTTTATTGTCGTAGTTTTCGCTCTTGCCGTGGTTGCCAACCTGGCAGTCGATGCGCTGCCGACGAGAATTACCTCGGTGGACTGTTCGTATTCTAAATTGTATTCCATTACAAAGGATACGAAAAAGAACATGAAAAAACTGAAAAGTGATGTGACCATCTATGTTCTGGCAGCGGAAAAAAGCAAGGACGCACAGATTGATTCCATGCTGGAGCGTTACAAAGATCTGTCCGGGCATATCAGGGTAAAATACGTCAATCCGAAGAGTAAACCTTATTTTTATAAGGACTATACGGACAATGCACCGACCAGCAACAGTCTGATCGTTGTCAGTGACAAGCGTTCGAAAGTGATAGATTATTATGATATCTATGATTATCAGTCAAACATGGATTATTCCACATATTCCTACAACAACGAACTGAAGGGATTCGATGCGGAAGGACAGATTACAAGTGCCATCCAGTATGTAACGATGGATGCAAACCAGCTCCCTGTCGTATACCAGATCACCGGACATGATGAGGCTACAATCGGAAGTGCATTTTCGGATGTCATCAGCAAATCCAATATGACATTGTCTTCCGTGGAACTGTTAAATGAAGAAAGTGTTCCGAAGGATGCGGCAGCGATTATTATCAATGCACCGCAGAAAGATTTTAATAAAAATGATGCACAGAAAGTAATTGATTATCTGCAAAAAGGCGGAAAAGCGATTATCGTGGGAATGCATTCCGAGACCGAGATGCCGAATTTTGCATCGATTCTGGATACTTACGGAGTAAGCCTTACCACAGGGCCGATCGCGGATAATGATGCACAGCATTATTACAATATGGGAGGTCCACTGTATCTGCTGCCAAATGTAAACAGCAGTTCGTATACCGGAAGTCTTTCCGGCGGATATGTATATCTTCCGATTTCTCTGGGAATCAATTATCCGCAGAACAGCACGACGGATGACACGGAGAGTACAGAGGAGAGTAAGACAACGTATACTTCTTTACTGGATACTTCCGATGATGCGGTTGCAAAGAACAATCCAAACAGTATGCAGGATTATGGATACGAAGATGGAGACGACAAGGGACCGTTTAGTGTCGGACTGGCGGTAGAAGATAAAGTAGATGATGATCACACGACGCAGCTTGTGGTATTCGCAAGCCCGTATGTATTCAGCGATGAGGCAAGTCAGATGACGACAAACAATGCATCACTGTTTTCCGATGTGATCGGAAATATGATCACGGATACCCAGTCGGCCGGCAGCGTAATTCCGGAAAAAGAGTACACGCTCAGTAATCTGACAGTAAATGCATTACATGCGGCACTTCTGGGACTGCTGGTTACCATTATTCTTCCAATCCTGTTACTGGCCGGAGGAATTGTAATCTTTATGGTAAGGAGAAAGAAATAAAGAATGAAAAAGCAGAAAATACAGATGCTTGTGGTGGTCATTCTTCTGGTGATCTGCGTTGTTGCTTATATTTTTATCAGCAAAAACGCAGGGAAACTGGATTCCACAGAGAATGACGGACCAAATGCATCCATGGGAAATGTGACAGAAAGTGTTTTGGAGACTGAGACTGAGACAGAATCTGTCTTAGCTACAGAAACAACAGAAAAATAATTATTTCTTGTGCGTAAGTTTGTATAGGAACGTATAAGCCCAGATCAGTACCGGGATCACGAAGGTGGCAAAGATAGAAGCTTTGAACATTTTCATGGTTCCGGTATTGTCTGTGATGGCGCATACCAGTGTACTTAGGTACAGAACAATCAGTAAAATGATGCCAATGATGGCAAGAATCTGTTTTCCTTTTTTCATATGAACAACCTCCTTGGCTAAATATGCTATTTGCAGGAAACCTGTAAACCGTAACTTTATGATACGGGAAATGGCAGGTTTCGTCAAGAAAGGGCTTGGAAAATGGCAGACATTTTGTTATAATAAACATACATGCATCAAGGCATGTAAATTCGTAAGTGATAAAGGTGGTATAAAAATGGCTATATTGCAGGATTGGCAGAAAATTGCCTACAATGAGAACGCAAGTCAGGGGGAACTTCAGAAATTCTGGCAGAGATATTTCCTGTTAGAGAAGGGTGTGTATGAGAAATTATTGACAAACCCGGATGAAAAAGTAGAAGGAACGGTAAAAGAACTTGCTGATAAGTATGGACTTACCATTCTGGAGATGGCTGGTTTCTTAGACGGAATCAATGACAGTCTGGTAAAAGACAATCCAATCGAAACAATGGATGAAAATACCAGGGTAAATCTCGTTTTCGATAAGGAAAAGCTGTACAAGAACATGGTAGATGCCAAGGCTGACTGGCTTTACAATCTTCCGATGTGGGATGATATTTTTGATAAAGAGACAAAGCACAGACTGTATATGGAACAGAAAAAATCCGGTACGGTTATCGTTGGCAAAAAGGTGGGACGTAATGATCCGTGTCCATGCGGCAGTGGAAAGAAATATAAATTCTGCTGTGGAAAGAATAAATAAATTTCAAATTTTGAAATACAAATTCCCGGTATCAGAAAAACTGATACCGGGCTTTTTTAAAAAGAAGAACCGGAACAGAATAAGACCATGTGGTTTGGTACATACTGATGTGGCAGCGATGATTTAACACAAGGAGGTATGTAAGATGACAAAACTGGATTGTAATGTGGTAAACTGTTCTTATAATGCAGACAACTGCTGCAGACGAACGGATATTCAGGTGGAAGGAACACAGGCAAAAACTTCTTCCGAAACCTGTTGTGGAAGTTTTGCACCGAAAGGAAGTGGATGTCAGTCCTGTCATACAACAGATGTCAAAAAAGATACAACCGTCAGCTGTGAAGCGTGTGAGTGCAAATTCAACGAGGATCATGCCTGTCATGCGGGACACATTGGTATTTCCGGCGGACATGCAGACAGCAGCAGGGAGACAGAGTGCGGCAGTTTTGTATGCAGCTGCTGACAGGGGCATATGGGCGGCAGACTGCCGCCCTGCCAGTGAAAGGAGAAAAGGAATGGAACAACTAACGGATTACAGTATTAATTTTCCGCATTTACATATTTATTTGCACCATGTCGGAAAAAATATCATGATCGGAAATTTTTCGGTGGCATATTATGGAATTGTGATTGCAATCGGAATGTTAGCAGGACTTGGAATCGCCTGTTGGATGGCAAAACGGACCGGCCAGAAAACGGATACTTATTTTGACCTGGCACTCGTTGCCATTATCTGTTCTGTCATTGGGGCGCGGGTTTATTATGTGATATTCCGTTGGGATCTATACAAGGACGATCTGCTGAGTGTGTTCAATCTGCGGCAGGGAGGTCTGGCGATTTACGGAGGCGTGATTGCGGCAATCATTACCGTGTTTGTGTTTTCACGGGTACGGAAACTGTCCATGGGTCTGCTTTGCGATACCGCGGGACTTGGTCTGGTCTTAGGACAGGTTATCGGCCGGTGGGGAAATTTTTTTAACAGGGAGGCATTTGGCGGTTATACGGACGGGTTGTTTGCCATGCAGCTGCCGCTTTCTGCTGTCCGATCCTCAGATGTGACGGACAGCCTGCTGCAGCACGTGGTGGAAGTAAATGGTATCTCTTATATCCAGGTACATCCCACGTTTCTCTATGAATCCTTGTGGAATCTGATTCTTTTGATCCTTCTGATCCTGTTTACCAGACACAAGCGGTTTGATGGGGAAGTCTTTTTGCTGTATCTGGCAGGGTATGGGATTGGCAGGTTCTGGATAGAATCCCTGCGGACGGATCAGCTGCTGCTGCCGGTCATCGGATATCCGGTGTCTATGGCACTTGCAGCACTTCTTGTGGTCGTATCGGTTTCCTGGATCATCATCTGGCATGTCCGCCAGCACAAAAAAACAGCATAATGTACATTTGGATGGGAAAATCCTCCACACGTTTCCACGTGTGGAGGATTTTTTTTGGAAAAAACGGTAGCTGTCGGCTCATTTTCAAGAAAGACCGGGAATAACCCTTGATTTCAGGGGGCTTTTAGGGTATTATGGATACATAGTGGTGGAAAGTGGAATAAAAAATCCACTTTGTGGTGTAAAGTGGTGAACAAACAGAAGTTCAGAAAATGAGGAAGGGGAGGTGAGTCTGCCATGTTTATGGGCGAATACAATCATTCGGTTGATGCAAAAGGCAGACTGATCGTACCTTCTAAATTCCGGGAACAGCTTGGCAATGAATTTGTTGTGACAAAGGGACTGGATGGATGCCTGTTTGTTTATTCCCAGGAAGAATGGAAACGGATTGAGGAGAGTCTTCGTGAAAAACCACTGACTTCAAAAGATGCAAGAAAGTTTATGCGATTCTTTTTTGCAGGAGCTGCAAACTGCGAAGTAGACAAGCAGGGAAGAATTTTACTTCCGGCGAATCTGAGGGAATACGCAGGAATTGATAAAGAAGTTGTTTCCGTCGGCGTATTCAGCCGTGTGGAGATCTGGAGCAAAGAACGGTATCTGGAAAACAACGATTTTGATGACATGGATGAGATCGCAGAGCATATGGCAGAGTTGGGAATTGGAATCTAAATATGGAGTTTAAACATTATTCCGTTCTTTTGAACGAGACAATTGAACAATTACATATTCGCCCGGATGGCATTTATGTGGATGGAACGCTTGGGGGAGGCGGACATTCACTGGAAATATGCAGACATCTGACAACCGGAAGACTCATCGGAATCGACCAGGATGCGGATGCCATTGCCGCTGCCACAGAGAGACTGAAAGATTATGCAGACAGGGTTACCATCGTAAGAAGCAATTATGCACAGATGGCGGACGTGTTGAAGAATCTCGGAATCGAAAAAGTGGATGGAATCATTCTCGATCTGGGAGTTTCTTCTTTCCAGCTGGATACACCGGAACGCGGTTTTACCTACCGGAGTGAGGATGCACCGCTGGATATGCGGATGGACAAGCGTCAGCGCCTGACCGCAAGGGACATTGTGAACGATTACAGTGAAGCGGAACTGTTCCGCATAATTCGTGATTATGGAGAGGATCGGTTCGCAAAGAATATTGCAAAGCATATTGTACAGGCGCGAAAAGAAAAACCGATTGAAACGACCGGGGAACTCAACGCAATCATCCGTGGAGCCATCCCGATGAAAGTACAGGTGACCGGAGGACATCCTTCCAAGCGGACGTATCAGGCAATCCGCATTGAGCTGAATCATGAACTTGATGTACTTCGCGATACGTTAGATACCATGATTGATTTGTTGAATGATGGGGGAAGAATCTGTATTATCACATTTCATTCACTGGAAGACCGTATTGTAAAATCCAACTTCAAAAAGAACGAAAATCCGTGTACATGCCCGAGCAATTTCCCGGTCTGTGTATGTGGAAAGAAATCCAAAGGACGTGTGGTGACAAGAAAGCCCGTTCTGCCTTCGGAGAAGGAACTCGAAGAGAACAGCAGATCAAAGAGTGCAAAATTACGCGTGTTTGAGCGTGTGGAAGATGGAATGGAAAGCAGGGAAGCGTTATGAGCAGTAAAAACTATTATGTAAACGGGAATACCGTGAGAGAACTGGATACACCGGTTCGACACAATCAGAGAACACGCAAAGAAATCGAAGAGGCAAGACGTCGCAAAAACCGTAGAAATGCAGCGAGAAGGAATCGCCAGAGAGCGATGGAGATGAGCCGTGGGTATGTGGTATTTCTCACAGTCTGTGTTGTGGTCAGTGCGCTGATTGCCGTTTTGTTTGTACAGATGCAGTCACAGATGACGACACGAATGAAAAATGTGGCAAATCTGGAGAGCCAGCTGGCAGATCTTCGCGCGGACAATGATGCACGTTATAAAAATCTTACAACTTCAACAGACCTTGAACATATCAAAAAAGTGGCAATGAAAAAGCTTGGCATGAAATATCCAACGGAAAAACAGGTGGTATATTATACCGTGGAAAACAGCAATTTCATGGATCAGTATGAGGATATTCCTTCCAAATAACAGGAGTCAGATGTGAGAAGAAAGAGAAGAAGACCGGCACAGAAATTTAACCGGAAGATGCGGACAAAACTGATGGTATTGTTTTCCCTTATTCTGGCTGTTTTGTGTGGACTGATCGGCAGATTGACTTATATTGAACACACGAAAGGGGAAACCTATCAGAAAAAAGTACTTTCCATGCAGTCTTATGACAGTAAAACGATTCCGTACCAGAGGGGAGAAATCATCGACCGTTCCGGTACGGTTCTTGCTACCAGTGTGGCAGTCTATAATGTGATTTTAGACTGTACCGTTGTCAATGATAAAGAAGAGTATGTTGATCCGACCGTGGAAGCACTGGTGAAATGTTTCCCGGAATTGGATGAAACGGAGATCCGCAGAATTATAAAAGAGAAAAAGGATAAACGCTATATTGTACTTGCCAAGAAAGTACCATATGACGAAGTACAGCCTTTTGTGGAATTGCAGGATGCCGTAGACAAAAAAGGAAACAAAGTAAATCCGGATATCAAGGGCGTCTGGTTTGAAAAAGAATATCAGAGAAATTATCCGTTTGGATCTTTAGCCTCTTCCGTGATTGGTTTTACTTCTTCCGGGAATGTCGGCACAACCGGACTGGAGAATTATTACAACAGTACATTAAACGGAATCAATGGGCGGGAGTACGGTTATCTGGACTCGGACAGCGATTTTGAAAAGACCGTCATTGATGCACAGGACGGGGATGCGCTGGTGACATCCATCGACGCAAATATCCAGTCCATCGTTGAAGAAAAAATCAAAGACTGGAATGAAAAATACCGGGATAACTATTATAAAGGAACCGGAAGTATCAATACGGCAGCGATTGTCATGAATCCAAACAACGGAGAAATCCTTGCCATGGCAGATTATCCAAACGTGGATCTGAACAATCCGAGAGATCTGAGTAAGTGGTACACCAAAAAACAGATCAAAAATATGTCCGAGGATGAAAAAATGGATGCGCTCAATGAGATATGGCAGAATTTTTGTGTATCCTCAACGTATGAGCCGGGATCTGTACAGAAACCTTTTACGGTTGCGTGTGGACTCGAAACCGGAACAATCAAAGATAAAATGACATTTGACTGTGATGGGTACGAGGATTTTAATGGACAGAAGGTGCGCTGCGTGGCGCGCTACGGACATGGAATAGAAACCGTCCGGAAGACACTTATGGATTCCTGTAATGATGCCATCATGCAGATGTCATACAAAATCGGAAAGAATCATTTTACAGAGTACCAGTCCATCTATGGATTTGGACAGAAAACGGGAATTGATCTGCCGGGAGAGGCAAATACCGCATCTTTGATGTATCAGGTGGAAGATATGAAACCGATCGATCTGGCAACCAATGCATTCGGACAGAACTATAACTGTACGATGGTCCAGATGGTGAGTGGATTTGCGTCACTGATCAATGGCGGAACTTATTATCAGCCGCATCTGGTAACCAAAATCACGGATTCGACAGGAAATACGATTTCCACGGTGGAACCGAAAGCTGTGAAACAGACCATTTCCCAGAGTACCAGCGATAAAATCCGGGATTATCTGCAGAGTGTCGTAAAGGAAGGTACGGGAAATACGGCAAAAGTGGATGGATATTCTATGGGCGGTAAAACAGGAACCGCACAGAAGTTTCCGCGTGGAAACGGAAAATATCTTGTTTCATTTATGGGATTTGCCCCATACGACAATCCGCAGGTACTGATCTATGTGGTTGTGAATGAACCAAATGTGGCAGACCAGCCGCACAGCGTATTTGCGCAGAACATTGCGCGTGAGATCTTAGAAGAAGTTCTTCCGTATATGAATATTTATCCGGATGAAAAGAAGACCGGTGTAAACAAGGGCTATGATGTTACCGGGTCAAAAGACAGTTCACAGTATACCGGAAAGCATAACGGAACCAAGTCCAGAAATGAAAAGAAAAAGAAGAACTAAAGACAGAGAGTTCTTAGAAAGGCTCTGCAGTGCATATGCTTTAAGAAAAGGATCGTGGTGCTTTTCATGGAGTGGAATAAAACCTATCACCGCAGAAAAATATGTATCATATTCTTTTCTGTTGTTCTGATGTCGATGGTTTTGTGCGGGCGTCTGGTCTATCTTATGCTTTTTGAGGGAAAATATTATGAGACGCAGGCAAAAGATCTGCAGCAGAGAGAAAGAAAAATAAAAGCCGCCAGAGGCAAAATTCTGGATCGAAATGGTGTAGTACTGGCAGATAACAAATCAGTCTGCACCATTTCTGTCATACATAACCAGATAAAGGAACCGGAAGCGGTCATTGCCATGCTCGTAAAGGAGCTTGGAATTCCGGAAGAAAAGGTCCGTAAGCGGGTAGAAAAATATTCGTCTCTCGAGAAGATCAAAAGTAATGTCGATAAGGAAACTGGAAATCGGATTCTTGCCTATGGCTATGCAGGGGTGAAAGTGGATGAGGATTATAAACGGAATTATCCATACGATACGCTTGCCTCAAAAGTGCTGGGGTTTACCGGCGGGGATAACCAGGGAATTATCGGATTGGAAAGTGTGTACGACAAATATCTGGAGGGAACCGATGGTCTGATTCTGACGACAACGGATGCCCGCGGTGTGGAAGTTGACAATATCGGAGAGGAACGCAAAGAACCTGTTGCCGGAAATAATCTGCGCACATCATTGGATGCAAATATTCAGATGTTTGCCATGCAGGCGGCAAATAAAGCATATATTCAGAAAGAAGCGGATTCTGTCAGTATTATTGTGATGAATCCTTCCGACGGAGCCGTCATGGCAATGGTGGATTATCCGGAATTTCATCTGAATGAGCCGTTTCAGCTGATTGAGGAGTATAAGGAGTATGAGGGTACCAAAAAGGAGCAGGAATACTGTAACCGGATGTGGCGAAACCAGTGTATCAATGATACCTATGAGCCCGGATCAACATTTAAGGTGATCACCGCGGCAGCGGCACTGGAAGAAGGTGTGGTTTCTTTGGAAGACCGGTTTCACTGTCCGGGATATATCGTGGTGGAGGACCGCAGGATTCGCTGTCACAAAACGACCGGGCATGGAGCAGAAAGCTTTGTGGAAGGAATCGAAAATTCCTGCAATCCCGTGTTTATCAATGTGGGACTTCGGATCGGTGCCGATCACTTTTATGACTATTTTGAGCAGTTCGGTCTGTTACATAAAACGGGGATTGACCTGCCGGGAGAGGCTTCGACCATCATGCACAAGCGGGAAAAGATCGGGCTTGTGGAACTGGCAACCATCTCATTCGGACAGTCATTTCAGATCACACCGATCCAGCTGGCAACCACCGTTTCTTCTATTATTAATGGAGGAAACCGCGTGACACCGCACGTCGGAATGCAGGTGGAGAATGGAGACAAAAAAGTAATAAAAACGTTTGATTTTCCGGCGCAGGAGGGAATCTGCAGGGAAGAAACGTCGGAAAAAATGCGGTTTTTGCTGGAAAAAGTGGTATCCGAGGGAGGCGGAAACAAAGCATATATTGAGGGGTATGAGATTGGCGGAAAAACAGCCACTTCACAGACCCTGCCCCGTTCCGCACATAAGTACATCTCCTCGTTTCTGGGGTTTGCACCGGCGGATGATCCGAAAGTTCTGGTACTTGTGATCATAAGGAACCCTTCCGGCATTTATTATGGCGGTACCATTGCGGCTCCTGTGGCAAAGGAAATTTTCGAAAACATACTGCCTTACCTTGAATTGGAGCAGTAAATACCTTATAATCGTAATTATACGCAAAGATGGAGGTTGATCGTAATGAAACTTGAAGGAAAAAAGGTTCTGGTTGTGGGAGCCGGAAAGAGCGGCATTGCTGCGTCAGAACTGTTATTGGATAAAAAAATTGAAACTGTTCTCTATGATGGAAACAAAGATCTGGATGTAGAAAAGTTATATGAAAAGGCACCGAAACTGAAAGGAATGCCGGTGCTTTTGGGGGAGCTGACGGATGAGCAGCTGCGCGCATTTGATGTAGCAGTCTTAAGTCCGGGCGTCCCAACGGATCTGCCGGTCGTAGAGCGGATGCGTGCACAGAACGTCTGCATCTGGGGCGAGATTGAACTTGCATATTCTTTCGCAAAAGGCAGACTGATTGCAATCACCGGAACAAACGGAAAGACCACTACGACAGCATTGACCGGAGAAATCATGAAAAATTATTTCAAGGATGTGCGCGTGGTTGGAAATATCGGAATTCCGTATACTTCCGAGGCTGCCACAATGACGGATGAAACCGTAACCGTCGCAGAGATCAGCAGTTTCCAGCTGGAAACCATTCATGAGTTCCATCCACAAATATCCGCAATCTTAAATATTACGCCGGATCATCTGAACCGTCATCACACCATGGATTGTTATATTAAGACCAAAGAGGCAATCACCACCAATCAGACAAAGGATGAGGTCTGTGTGCTTAATTATGAGGATGAGGTGCTTCGGGCATTCGGAGAGAGCGCACCGGTGCATGTGGTCTGGTTCAGCAGTGTAAGAAAACTTGCTGAAGGATTTTATCTCGACGGAGAGGAAATCTTTTATGCGCATGACGGAAACACCGAGAAGGTGATCAATGTCAATGATCTGAATCTGCTGGGACGACATAACTATGAAAATGTCATGGCCGCAACTGCCATGAGTGTGAATTTCGGAGTGCCGATGGAGAAAATCGTGGAGGTGCTGAAGCGTTTCCAGGCGGTAGAACACCGGATCGAGTATGTGACCGAAAAAAGAGGGGTCCGTTTTTACAACGATTCCAAGGGAACCAACCCGGATGCCGCTATTCAGGGAATCCGTGCGATGAACCGTCCAACGCTTCTGATCGGAGGCGGTTATGATAAGCAGTCCACATATGATGAGTGGATTGATGCATTTGACGGAAAAGTAAAAAAACTGGTGCTGATCGGACAGACAGCAGAAAAGATTGAAGTGTGTGCGCATAAGCATGGTTTTATGGATACCGTGCGCTGTGAGACCTTTGAGGAAGCGATCCGTTACTGCTATGACCATGCAGTATCCGGGGATGCGGTTCTGCTTTCACCGGCATGTGCCAGCTGGGGCATGTTCCCGAACTATGAGGAGCGTGGACGGATATTCAAAGAAATCGTTCGTGGATTAGAGGAGTAGTGAGTCGTGCCGAAACGGAGACGTGGGGAAAAGAAAACAACATATTTTGACTATAATCTGTTGTTTATCATTATTTTCCTATTATGTTTTGGACTGGTGATGCTTTACAGTTCCAGTTCGTATACATCAGCAAATAAATATGGGGACAGTGCACATTATCTGAAACTGCAGGCGCGAAATATTGCAATCGGTCTTGTTTTTATGTTCTATTTTGCAAAGAAGGATTATCATGTGTGGAGAAAATTCGGAAGGCTGGCATACTGGGGAGCCCTGGGGTTTTGTTTTGTCGTTCTGGCAAAGGTACCGGGGCTGACGCGAAGCTCCCACGGACAGTCCCGCTGGATTCAGGTCGGACCGATCGGCTTTCAGCCATCGGAGCTTGCAAAGATTGCCATCATTATTTATCTGGCGATGCTGATCGAGCGTATCCCCAAGCAGCTGGATAAGGTTTCAAGCATGGCAAAAGTAGGAATCCGTCTGGTGCCGCTTGTTTTGTTTGTCGCGGTAAACAACCTGAGTACGGCGATTATCATTCTTGGGATTGCTGTCTGTATGCTGTTTGTGGCAAGCCCGAAGTACAAAGAGTTTTTTGTGGTTGCCGTGCTGGGGGTGCTGTTTATTTTCGCATTTATCAATATCGCGTCTTACCGGAGTGACCGTGTGGAGGCATGGAAACATCCGGAGACAGCGGGAGATAAGGGATATCAGACCATGCAGGCACTCTATGCAATCGGATCCGGCAAGCTGTTTGGAAAAGGACTCGGACAGAGCCTGCAGAAGCTGGGCAATGTGCCGGAGGCACAGAATGATATGATTTTTTCCATTATCTGTGAGGAACTCGGCCTTTTCGGTGCCGTCTGTGTCATTCTTCTGTTTGTCCTGATGCTCTGGCGGATGATGGTCATTGCCAATAATGCAAAGGATCTGTACGGGGCACTTCTGGTGACGGGCATTATGTCACATATTGCGATTCAGGTAGTTTTAAATATTGCGGTTGTTACCAATACGATTCCGAATACCGGTGTCATTCTGCCGTTTATCAGTTACGGAGGTACCTCGCTTGTATTCCTTATGGCAGAGATGGGGCTTGCGCTGAGCGTGTCGAAGGGCATCCGTCTGGATACGATCGAGTAGGTTTGTCATGATTAAAGAAGAACGAAGAAAAAAGAAAAAAAGAAAAAACATTCTGCAGGTGATACTGGGAATCCTGATTGTGCTTGCGCTGGCAGTTCTGATCATTTTTACCGTTTTTAAAGTAAAAAATGTGGAGGTGGAGGGAAACAAACTCTACGATGCCAAAGTGATTGAAAAAGCAGTATTAAACGATGAGTATTCCTGGAATTCCCTGTATGTATTCCTGAAATATAAATTTGTCAATACCAGTGAAGTTCCGTTTGTGGACACGATGGAGATCAGCCTGAAAGATCCGCAGACGCTGCATATCAAAGTGTATGAGAAAGGAATCATGGGATATCTGTATCTCTCCTCGATCAATAAGAATGTCTATTTCGACAAAGACGGGATTGTGACAGAATTGTCTGACCGTGTGATTGAGGATACACCGCAGATCCTTGGGATTGACTGTAAAAAAGTAGTGCAGTATGAAAAGCTGCCGATCGGCTCGAAGCGGCTAAAGCAGCTTCTGACGCTGACGCAGTCTTTAAAACGCAATGACCTGATCCCGGATTCCATTACCTATGGTGTGGAAAATGAGCCGGTTCTGACATACGGGACGGTTAAAGTTTCCATGGGTTCCCTGGAATTTCTGACCCAGAAAGTGGAGCGGCTGGCAAAAATCAAGCCGCAGCTGCAGGGAATGGAAGGAACACTACATTTAGAAAACTGGACAGAAGAAACGACAAATATTGTGTTTGACAAAACGGAAAGTTCGAAAAAAGATAATAAAAAATCATAATTTTCGGTTGATTATTTGTATGAAAAATTATATTATAGTCTATATGAGTACGTATGAAACATTTTTATGTTTCACGGTGCCGCAGGGCTATAGGAAAGAGGAGGAAGAACCATGCTGGAGATTCGGACAACAGAGACAGATACGAGTGCCAAAATTATCGTGATTGGTGTAGGTGGTGCTGGTAATAACGCTGTGAACCGCATGATTGATGAGAATATAGGTGGAGTCGAATTTATCGGAGTAAATACAGATAAGCAGGCGTTGCAGCTTTGCAAGGCTCCTACATTGATACAGATTGGAGAAAAACTTACAAAAGGACTTGGTGCAGGCGCACAGCCGGAGATTGGCGAGAAAGCAGCAGAGGAAAGTGCAGAAGAATTATCCGCTGCAGTCAAGGGTGCAGATATGGTATTCGTTACCTGTGGTATGGGTGGCGGTACCGGTACCGGTGCAGCACCGGTCGTTGCAAAGATTGCCAAGGAGCAGGGAATCCTGACCGTTGGAGTTGTGACAAAGCCATTTAAGTTTGAGGCAAAGAAACGTATGATCAATGCCGTATCCGGTATTGAAAAACTCAAAGAGAGCGTGGATACTTTGATTGTGATTCCAAACGATAAACTTTTAGAGATCGTTGACAGACGTACTTCCATGCCGGATGCATTAAAGAAAGCAGACGAAGTATTACAGCAGGCAGTACAGGGAATCACAGATCTGATCAATCTGCCGGCACTTATCAATCTGGATTTTGCCGATGTGCAGACCGTTATGAAGGACAAGGGTATGGCACATATCGGTATCGGTAATGCCAAGGGCGATGAGAAAGCGATTGAGGCGGTGAAACTTGCCGTTGCATCTCCGCTTCTTGAGACAACCATCAATGGTGCAAGCCATGTAATCATCAATATTTCCGGTGATATTTCCCTGATGGATGCAAATGATGCAGCAAGCTATGTACAGGATCTGGCAGGAGAAGATGCAAATATCATCTTTGGTGCAAAGTATGATGAGACCATGACAGATGAAGCTACGATCACTGTAATTGCAACCGGACTGGAGAATCCATCCATGAAGATGAAGCCACAGCAGCAGGCGGGTGGAATCGGTGGCCGTATGGTATATCCGAATACAAACAATGTCCGTCCGACAGGTTCCGTTGGAATTGTCAGCCGTGCAGCAGCTGCTGGAAACAATAGTTTTCCTGGGGTAAATAACAGCAATTACACCAATGCAGGTACCGGTGTGGGAAGCAGACCGGTCAATCAGCCGCAGGCACAGGCACCGACTCCTTCCGCTTCGAACTATTCCGGGATTCAGCGTCCGAAGCCGGTAGAGAGTAATGTAAAGCCGGTAGAAATCAATATTCCGGATTTCCTGAAGAACCCTAGAAGATAAAACCGCACAATATGTCGATAATTTCCAAATAACAACCTCTTGTTTTTGCTAAATTATGAGGAATATTTTTCTTATAATAGGAGCAGAGACAGGAGGTGATTTTTTATATATGTATTCTATATTGATATCTTTCTGAAACAAAACTTTCTGATGAATTTTCTTGTATTATCCCTTACCTGTGTATTTTGCAAAAGTGCAGTCTGTCACCGGAATCTGCGCATGTTGGCTGCGGCGGTTTCCGGCACGGGACTTGAAGCGTTTGGACTGATGGTGCTGCCTTATGCAATTTCCGTCCTGTGTACTGCCATCGGCATCGTGCCGCTTATGGTTTTTCTTGCGTTTGGCAGGGAAAATAAAAAACAGAGGATGGTGAGGATTTTAAGCAGCTGGTTGTCCATTGTATTGTTAAACGGAGTGGCAACTGCAGTTTACAATCTGACGGGACTGGAAAATCTGTATCTGTATACCGCACTGGCAACGGCCGGAATCACTTACGTACTTGTCAAAAATCTTGTGGTGTCGGTGCAGAGGCAAAAGCGACAGATGTCTGTGGTTCTGTATAACAAAACGGTGTCGGTTCCATGTATCGGACTGCTGGATTCCGGCAATCTTTTAACCATGCCATTAAGTGGGAATCCGGTACATATTGCAGATGCAGCCCTGCTGCAGAAGCTTGTCGATGAAAAAACGGTACAAAAGGAGATTGAATACCGTGCACTCGGAAATCCGCATGGAAAATTGCAGGTGTACTGCATGGATGGGATGAAAGTGGAGACGGAGCCGGCAAAATTCTGTGACTGGAAACAGGTATGGGTTGGCTGCGCGGAAAATGGGGTGCTGTGCAATAAACCGTATCAGCTGATTCTGCATGCATCGGTGGCAGACCGCTGTGGCTGCACAAAAGATCCATCCCAAATGACAAAAAAACTGAGAAAGGAGAAACGTAATGTTTTCACTGTTTGAACTGGTGTGGAAGAGAATCCGCCTGTTTTTTACGGATGATGAGGTTTTTTACATAGGAGGGGCAGATGTACTGCCACCACCTTTGGAGCGGGAACAGGAGAACCGCTGTCTTATTGCTTTAAGCGGGCTGCATGGGGACAGTGAACCCATGACGCGCGAAGACGCAAGAAAGCAGCTGATCGAACACAATCTGCGTCTGGTGGTATATCTGGCACGGAAATTTGAAAATACCGGAATCTGTGTGGAGGATCTGATCTCCATCGGAACGATTGGGCTGATCAAGGGAATCAATACATTTAATCCGGAAAAGAAGATCAAACTGGCGACTTATGCGTCCCGGTGTATCGAAAATGAGATTCTTATGTATCTGCGCAGAAATAATAAAGTGAAGCTGGAGGTATCAATTGATGAGCCGTTGAATGTGGACTGGGATGGAAACGAACTTCTTCTTTCGGATATTCTTGGAACCGATGAAGATATCATTTACCGGGATATGGAGAATGAGGCGGAGATCATGCTTCTCCGCACTGCGGTTAATACGCTGACTCCGCGGGAAAAAGAAATTATCTGTCTGCGCTATGGAATCGGAAGAAAAGACGGCAGGGAAATGACCCAGAAAGAAGTGGCAGACCTGCTTGGAATTTCGCAATCCTATATTTCGAGATTGGAGAAGAAAATCATGGTGCGGCTGAAAAAATCAATTCAAAATAATGTGTAAGTGTGTTATACTAATTACATAAAATTTGCTCTGAAATAGTAAAATTTATATGCAAAATAGCAAGGACAGCAGGATGAAAGGGCGTGGTTTTTATGAAGATTGAATTTTTAGGGGCAGACCGTGAGGTGACGGGAAGCTGCCATTATGTGGCATTTGGGGAGACTCATTTTCTGGTGGACTGTGGTATGGAACAAGGGGCGGATCTGTATGTGAATCAGGAGATACCGGTTAACCCGGCAACGATTGATTATGTGTTTGTGACGCATGCCCATATTGATCATTCCGGACTTCTCCCACTTTTGTATAATCACGGGTTCCGGGGAAAGATTTTTGCAACAACGGCAACCTGTGAACTGTGTAATATCATGCTGAAGGATTCGGCACATATTCAGGAATTTGAGGCAGAATGGAAAAACCGCAAGGCGCGGCGTGCAGGAAGGCCGGAAGTGACACCGATGTATAACATGGAGGATGCGCAGGGGGTTTTAGAGCATTTCGTTCCGTGTACATACCATGAAACGGTGCAGATCTGCGAGGGACTGACCATAAGGTTTGTCGATGCGGGGCATCTGCTTGGCTCCTCTTCCATTGAAATATGGGTGACTGAGGATGGCGAGACAAGAAAACTTGTCTTTTCCGGGGATATTGGAAACTACAACCGTCCATTGATCCGTGATCCGGAATATCTTGAGGAAGCGGACTATGTGATCATGGAATCCACTTATGGAAACCGCAATCACAATACACCGCCGGATTATGCGGCAGAACTGGCAAAGGTGATGAATTCCACGTTTACCAAAGGCGGAAATCTGGTCATTCCGGCATTTTCTGTCGGCAGGACGCAGGAAATGCTTTACTATATGCGCCGGATTAAAACCGAGGGGCTGCTGCCGGAGTATCCGGGATTTGAAGTATATATCGACAGTCCGCTTGCCGTGGAGGCAACAAATATTTTCCATAAGAGTGTGGAAGAGTGCTTTGATGAGGAAGCAAGACAGCTGGTACAGTCGGGCATCAACCCGATCCAGTTTCCGGGACTGAAAGTGGCAGTTTCCAGTGAAGAATCCAAGATGATCAATTTCAACCAGAAATCCAAAGTGATTATCTCGGCTTCCGGCATGTGCGAAGCCGGCCGTATCCGGCATCATTTGAAACACAATCTGTGGCGGACGGATTCTACGATTCTGTTTGTCGGCTATCAGGTGCCTGGAACTCTGGGCTATTCTCTGTTAAACGGAGTAAAAAAGGTAAAGCTTTTCGGAGAGGAAATTGAGGTCAGAGCAAGCATTGTAAACCTTCCGGGTATCAGTGGTCATGCGGACCGGGATCATCTGACCGCATGGATTGCAAACTTTAAGAAGCCGCCGAAGAAAGTGTTTATTGTACATGGCGAGGAAACCACCGCGGTAGAGTTTGCGGAACATGTCAGAAACGATGTGGGATTTGATGCTTTAGCTCCCTACAGTGGGGATGCATATGATCTGCTTACCGGAGAACAGATCGCACAGGGCAGCAGACAGCTTGTGGAGAAAAAGACACAGGGTGTTTACCGTGCAAAATCCGGCGCGTTTGACCGCCTGATGATTGCGGGAGAACGTCTCATTGCCGTTATTAAAAAATGTCAGGGCATGGCGAATAAGGATCTTGGAAAGTTTGCGGATCAGATCAATTCGCTCTGCGATAAGTGGGACCGGTAAATTTGAGGGGAAAGCGGGACTTAAGTCCCGCTTTTTCCATGTCCGGAACAACCGGATGAAAATGAATAAAAAAACAGCACATGGGAATCCTTTATTATAAATCCAATTATAACGGAGGCATCCCATGTCAACATACAAAGTCGAAATCTGCGGGGTAAATACGGCCCAGCTGCCAATACTGAAAGAAGAAGAAAAAGATGAACTTTTCAAAAAGATAAAAGCCGGCGACAAGGCATCCAGAGAAACCTATATCAAAGGAAATCTCCGGCTGGTATTATCCGTGATCAAACGGTTTAATAATCATAATGAAAATGTGGACGATCTGTTCCAGATTGGCTGTATCGGACTGATGAAGGCAATAGATAATTTTGATACGAGTGTCGGGGTGAAATTTTCCACCTATGCGGTTCCGATGATTATTGGTGAAATCCGCCGGTATCTGCGGGATAACAGCAGTTACCGCATTCCGCGTTCGCTGCGTGATATTGCATATAAAGCCATGCAGGCAAAGGAACGGCTGGCAAAAAATGCACAAAAGGAACCGACTCTCGAAGAGATTGCAACTGAATGTGGGATTCCGGTGGAGGATGTGGTGTATGCCCTGGATGCCATCCAGACGCCCTTAAGTCTGTTTGATCCGGTCTATACGGATGGAGGGGACACCCTGTATGTGATGGATCAGATTTCGGACAAGAAAAACAAGGAAGAGCACTGGGTGGAGGATTTGTCACTTTCCGATGCCTTGTCACATCTGAATGAACGGGATGAGCATATCATCCGTCTGCGTTTTTTTGAGGGAAAGACACAGATTGAAGTCGCGGATGAAATTCATATTTCGCAGGCGCAGGTGTCGCGGCTGGAGAAAAATGCGTTAAAAAGTATGCAGGGATATCTGCGTACATGATAGCGGCCTGTTGTAAAATGGTTTTGTTATTGCTATAATGTGGAATATACAAAACGGAGAGGAAAAGAAATATCCGGCAGTAGAAAATTGTATTCTTGCTTTTTGCGGTGTACTGTGCTATACTGTCAACCGTTGCAGAGCCCATAAACAGGGGATTGCACGAAAAATTACCGAGTGTTCGAGACCTTCCACTCGTAAAACAAAACTAAAGGAGACAAATGGATATGAGAGACAAAAAGGTAACATTTATTGTTCAGGCTGCTGTGATTGCAGCACTTTATGTAGTGCTGACTTTTGTAGCCAACGCACTGGGACTTGCATCCCACACGATTCAGGTACGCTTTTCCGAAGCACTGTGTATCCTGCCTGTTTTTACGCCGGCAGCGATTCCGGGACTGTGGATTGGCTGTCTGCTTGCGAATCTGCTGACAGGTGCCGTGATTTATGATGTCATTTTCGGAAGCATTGCCACGCTGCTGGCAGCGGTATGTACCTATCTGCTGCGCAATCACAAGATTGCATGCACATTTCCACCGGTTATTTTTAATATGATTATTGTTCCGTTCGTGCTGGTCTATGCGTACGGTATTCCGGCGGTATATTTCCACGGTGTGAATGTAACCATCCCGTTTAATGCCATTACGGTCGGAATCGGAGAGGTGATTTCGGTATGCGTTCTTGGAAGCATTCTGATGCGTGTACTTGCAAAATACAGAAATGTCATGTTCCGTGCCACCGCACAATAAAAAATTATATCTGATAGAAGGTTCTGGAAGTCCCTGCGAGAGCAGGGGCTTTTTATTTTAAGAAATTCTGTAAATAAGCCAGACAATTTTAAGAAAACCTTAATGTCATTCCAAAATAACGTATGTTATCATAAATAACAGGAAATCGTAAAGAGCATTTATGGAAGGAGAAGGTTATGAAAATAAGAAAGAAAATCTGCAGTCTGCTTCTGGTATGTCTGGCATTTTTAGGCATATTTTGTGGCAGAGCAAATGTATATGCAGATCAGAAACAGGCATTGTCGGCAACGGTGACACTGCTGAAACAGGAAAAAGACTGTGTCGTGCAGGTGGAGGCCAAAAACAGTGGGGCGGATTTTTCCGGAAAGGTGCGGCTGGTGTTTTCCGGTACAGACAACTCCGGAGGCTGCGCATTTGAACAGTGCCTGACATTGCCACAGAACGGAAAAAAACAGTATACAATGACCATTCCGTATGCCGATGTCAGCCAGACGCGCGGAAACGGAATTGTGGCGTTTGTCGATGAAAAGGGAAACGTTGTGGCAAGTGAAGCATTTGCCAGTATTTTTGGCAAAGAAAAGCGCGGTATTGGTGTGGGAGTGCTTTCGGATCATTATGATGCGCTTGGCTGGATGAGCATGAGCGGCCAGACCTATTATCTTCACGGAAAAGACCAGAATGTATATCTGACACAGATGGACGCAGATACATTGCAGGCACAGCTGGATGAACTGTATTTTCTTGTGATTGATTCCTACGATGTGAGTTCACTTGGAAAAGAGAAGATCAAAGCAATCGAGAAATGGGTGAAAAACGGTGGATGGCTGCTGATTGGAACCGGAGAGCGCGGCAAAGATACACTGGGTGGTTTTGATTCCTCATTTATGGAGGTCAGCTGCAAAAGAGTCAGCAAAGTGGGAGAAGAAAATGATGCATCGAAAGAAATGCAGCAACTGGGAAGTTATTCCGGATTTACCGGGATTGATTTTTCACAGATGCCGGTTGCAAAGCTGCAGCGGAACAATATAAATGCAAGTAAAAGCGAAGCTTATCCGGGGTGGGTGTATGCCTGTGGGGATGGTGCCATCGGTGTATGTGCCATTTCTTTTGGCGAAAAACAGATGCAGAAGGCTTCCACGGATCTGTGTTACGGAATTTATGACCAGGTGGCAGGATATTCCATGAGCTATTCCCAGTATGTCAATGACGAGGAATGGGGATGGAGTGGGGAAAATGCATTCGGTGTCATTGACCACCTCAATACGGCACTGGATTTTTCCTGGCTGAAAGTTCTGATCGTGGTCTATGTGATCGTTGTTGGACCGGTGCTTTATCTTCTGCTTTGCAAGATGAAAAAAAGAGACTGGTACTGGCTGGGGGTACCGGCACTTGGCATAATCTTTATCGGTGTGGTATTTATCGGCGGACGGAATTTAAAGCTGCATGAGACACGGGTTTATTCGGTGACCGCACAGCAGGCGGATGGAAAAAGTACCACCGGTATCACCACCTATTACAATGCGTATCATTCCGGGGTAAAACCGTGGAAAGTACGGCTGAATGATAATTACGCATATGGCGGTTCAGGTCTCAGTGAATCATACAGCATGGCATCTTCCGGCAGGGTATATGCAGACCGTTATCACTATTTGGTGGAATATGACAGGGGTCTGTCCCTTGGGGTAAAACCGCAGAGCAATTTTGAAAATGCCTATTTGTTTGCGGCAGGAACTGCCAAAGGATGTGGAAGCATAGACACCAGTGGTCTGGTGATCACGCAGCAGAAACAGGGGGGAAGCATAACAAACAACACGTCCTATGATTTCCCTTATCTTGTCTGCGTGTCGGATGATACGGTCATGGTATTTTCGGATGTAAAAGCAGGTGAAACCATAACGATAGACGGGAAAAGTAAAAAACCACTGCTGTCCCAGCAGATTTCTTATTTTGATGATGTCTACAGCGTGTTATCGCAAGACAACATGAATGGAAATACATATTCGTATAAGCATAAGGATATGGCAGCCGCACTGTATCTGGGACTGTGCCAGATCCGGCGGCAGAACGATGTGTCGGGTACTGTTGTAGTGGAAGGAGTAACCACAGACTACGGAAAAACCATAGAGAGCAGGTGCTCGGAAATTTCGTTTGGCTGTCTGTATACGATTGCCGGTCAGGAGGTGTCTCATGCTTCAAATTAGTCATTTGTATAAAAACTACGGAAAATTTCAGGCGGTCAGGGATCTGAACCTGCATGTGCCCAAAGGGGATCTGTTTGGCTTTGTGGGACCAAACGGAGCCGGAAAGACAACAACAATCCGGATGGTATGCGGACTTATGCCGCCGACAGAAGGAACCATTACGATCCATGGCGTGGATGCCCTGCTGCATCCGAAGGAAATCAAAAAGCAGATCGGTTATGTGCCGGATTTCTTTGGTGTGTATGACAATTTAAAAGTCAGCGAATATATGGATTTTTACGGTTCCATGTACCGTATGACTTCCAGGGAGATCGCCGCGGTATCCAATGATCTGCTCGAGCTGGTCAATCTGTCAGACAAAAAAGAGGTTTATGTGGATACGCTTTCCCGCGGAATGAAGCAGCGGCTGTGTGTGGCACGGGCACTCATCCACAATCCTTCCCTTCTGGTGCTGGATGAACCGAATTCCGGTCTGGACCCGCGTGCGCGTGTGGAGATGAAAGAACTTTTGCAGAATCTGCGCAGCATGGGAAAAACCATTGTGATCAGTTCCCATATTTTGTCGGAGCTGGCAGAGATGTGCAACAGCATCGGTATTATGGATCACGGGAAACTCGTAGAAGCAGGAAACATCGAGGATGTCATGGAACATGTTTTCGGTGGAAACCGGATCGTGGTTTCGGTTCACGGGGAGATGGAGCCGGCAGTGCGCATGCTTAAGGAACACCCCCAGATCCGTGTGGAATCGGTGGGAGAAAAGGAAATCCATATCTCGCATGCCATGAAAGAGGAAGAAATCGCGCAGTTGATCGCACAGATGATACAGAATGGAATTATCGTGACAGGATTTTATAAAGAAGAGGGAAATCTCGAATCCCTGTTTATGCAGCTGACAGGAGGGCAGGAAGATGAGAATTAATCCAATGGTAAAAAAAGATATTAAAGTACAGGCGCGCAGTATGCGGATCTGCTGGGAAATATTTGTTTATGAGGCGATTATGGCAGTTGTATTTTTCTTTGCCATGTTTTTGTTTTCCCAGCAGATGACCTATTCGTCTGCAAACATATACAGCAGCATTGTCTGGCTGTATCCGGCACTTGCGGTCACGCAGATTTTTATTCTGGGAGTGGTAGTCCCGGTGCGCACGGCTTCTGCAATTTCGGGTGAGAAAGAGCGGCAGACCTTTGATATTATGATGACAACCAGCATGACCGGATTTTCCATTATTATGGGAAAGGTGCTCACCGCGATGATCCAGAGCATGTTTTATGTGGTGGCAGGACTTCCGATCGTAGCACTGGCATTTGTCATCGGCGGACTCTCATGGGGCAATCTGTTCTGTTTTCTGGCAGTATCATTACTGGTTTCGTTCGTTTCTGCAAGTATTGGAATTTTGTGTTCTTCCATCTGTAAAAAAACGATCAGTGCCATAATTTTATCGTATGGTATCTATGCCCTGCTGTTTATCGGAAGTTTTCTTCCCTATCTGGTCACCACGGTTGTCCGCTTGTCAGGTGGTGTACCGGAAAAATCCTGCTGGGTGCTTCTGGTCAATCCGGGCATGTATCTGCTTGAATTTTTTACATGGAGTATGACCGGAACATCCGTGGCGGAAGAACTGATCACAAATTACGGGAAAACATTTTCTGTTTCGGGCGCTGCCGTACATTATGGATGGATGGCCGTTTCCACGCTTTTATTTGTGGCACTGGCATTTGTCTTTCTTCTGATTGCGATGCGGCGGATCAATCCGATGGCAGGATATGGAAGAAAACATGCAGGGGGAAAGCAGCATGGATGAAAAAGCATTTCTGTTGCAGGAAATCCGTTACAGCAAAAGAAAACAGAACGTAAAAAAGTTCCTGCGCTATGAAAGCACAGGAATTGCCGCAGGTGGAACCATCGCCATGGTGCTGGAAGGATGTGCGGTGTTTGTCCCTTTTTATACGGTGCATGTGTGGGCTGTTTTGGCAGTTTTATGTGGTGCGGCAGCTGGAGGCATTTATACGGTAATGAAGAGATGTACCATGGTACAGGCAGCACAGCAGATCGACCGTTTCGGGTTTCAGGAACGGATCGTGACGGCATATGGGCGTATTGGAAAAGAGGGTAGTATCGACCAGATGCAGCGCAGCGATGCCGTGCATATGTTACAGGAAGACCATGCATGGAAAAAGGCGCGTGTTTGTCCGGACCGAAGGAAACTTGTGGCACTTTTTCTTTCCCTTGGGCTGGCGCTTGTTCTTTCGTTTGTGCCGTCCCCCGCGCATAAACAGGCGCAGCAGCGGCATGCCATCCGGCAGGAAGCCCGGGAAAAGGAAAAAGAAATCCAAAAAGTGATGGATGCCTTAAAACAGACAGACACCTCTTCCATGACAAAAGAACAAAAGAAAGCCCTGCAGGAACTGATACAGTCACTGGCCTTATCGCAAAAAGAAATGCAGCAGGCAGATACGAAGCAGGCACTGGCATCTGCCGGGCAGAAACTTTCCTACAAGTATGGACAGGCGGCACAGATTTCCGGGGCGGATGCCCTGGCATCGGTACTTAAAAATATCCAGGTGAATACCAATACAGGAAACCAGCTGGCACAGGGGGATGTACAAAGCACTACACAAAACACTACACAAAGCGGTACGCAGCGTGGGGAATCCACGCAGTCTTCGGAAACCAGTTCCCAGGATTCCGGGGATGGGGAAGATTCGGGCAGTGGAAAGGACGGAAGTGGAAGTGGCAATGGAAGTGGAAACGGAACCGGCAAGGGGAAAGGAAGCGGAAACGGAAGTGGAACAGGAAACGGAACAGGCAGCGGACGCGGAACCGGATCCGGAGGGGGAACACATGATTATGTGAGTGTTCCGAATAAACTCGGAAACGACAGCAGTATCACAAAGGACAAGGGGGATTCGAAGAATTCCGATTATTACAAGGCGAAGAATGGTCTGGCATGGAAAGGCGAACACGTGGATTTAGATTCCGTGGTCGGCGATTACACGAAAGAGGCCTACGAAGGTATTGCCAATGGAAAATACCCGGCCGGCATGGAAGATGTCATCCGGAATTATTTTGAAAATCTGAACTGATGGAGAGGAGATCTTATGACAGAATATGAAGTATGCCAGCAGAACACCATGGCATGTGAACAGGAAATTGCAAAGGGAATTATCGGACAAAAAGACGTCATCCGCCAGGTCATGCTGGCACTTCTGGCGGGCGGAAATGTACTCTTAGAAGGTATGCCGGGACTGGGAAAGACCATGCTGGTGCGCACGATCAGCCAGGTGTGTGATCTGAGTTTTCAGAGAATCCAGTTTACCCCGGATCTGATGCCGAGTGACGTGACCGGTACCAACATCATCGTAAAAGAAGAGCAAAAAAGTGCATTCCGGTTTGAAAAAGGACCGATTTTTGCCAATCTGGTGCTGGCGGATGAGATCAACCGTGCCACGCCAAAGACACAGTCAGCTCTCTTAGAGGCCATGCAGGAACACACCGTGACGATCGGAACGACCAGCCATCCGCTGCCGGAGCCGTTTCTGGTGCTTGCCACACAAAATCCGATCGAAAACGAGGGAACTTATCCGCTGCCGGAAGCCCAGCTGGACCGTTTTTTGTTTAAAGTGCTGGTAAAATTTCCGGACCGGCAGGAACTGCGGGAAATCGTGGAACTGACGGAGGGAAACCATCCGCCAAAGATCGAAAAGGTCATGGACCGGGAAAGCCTGCTTGCAGCGCGCGCATGCGTTGCACAGATTCCGATTGCGGATGCCGTCATGGATTATATTCTGGATCTGGTTATGGCAACTCATGCAGACAATCCGTATATCCGGGAGGGGGCAAGCCCGCGTGCGGCACAGGCACTGATCCGCACAGCCAGGGCACGCGCGTTTATGGAAAACCGCCTGAATGTCTCGTTTGAGGACGTCAAATGTGTCGCACTTCCGGTATTGCGGCACAGGATTCTGCTCAGTTTCGATGCAGTATCGGAGGGGATTACGGAAGATGCGGTGATTGGGCAGATCTTAACAGAAAAGGAACAGGGACTGTATGCTTGATGCGGGAATTTATGAACAGCTGTCGCGGCTTGTGATCGCGATGAAACAGAAAAGCAGCCAGAATATGGCAGGAAACCGCAGATCCGTACAGAAAGGGACTTCTGCGGAATTTTCCGATTTCCGGGAGTATATGCCGGGAGATGATCTGCGCAGGCTGGACTGGAATGTCTATGCGCGGTCGGAGCGCATGTATATCCGGGAATATTTCGAAGAAAAGGAAGCAGTGGTATCGGTTATTTTAGATACCAGTGCATCAATGCACTATGGAAAAAAGAGCAAGGCAGAACTGGCACAGGATCTGTGCGCGGTGATTGCCTTTCTGACTTTGCACCATATGGACCGGCTGGTGCTGTATGACAGCAGCCAGATGGGAACTCCGCTTGTGGTTTCCGGGGGAAAGAATGCACTGCCAAAAGTACTTGGATGGCTGCAGGCACGTACATTTTCGGGGACAGAGACGGATTCTTTTTCCGCCGTGCGCCAGATGCAGAGGCGTGGGGCGGGAGTTACCGTGATCGTCAGTGATTTCCTGACCGAAGCAGCGACAGATCCCACGCAGGATCGTCTGGAAAAAACGATGCAGTATCTGGACTTTACGAAACAAAGACCCGTGTTGCTTCAGACACTGTGTGCGGAAGAACTGCGTGTGACAATGGACGGTACGCGCAATCTGATAGATATGGAGTCCAAAGAAAAACTGCGCGTGACGATGCGTGCGGATGTGATTGCGCGCTATGAACAGGAACTGCAAAAGCTTTCTGTGCGGCTGAAAAAAAGTGCATCGGCTGCCGGAGGCACCTATATACTCTGTGATTCCGAAAAAGAGAGACGCGCGCTTATTTTAGAAGATTTAAGACCTTTGTTTGTCTGAGAAAAATTTGAGGATGGATTATGATATTTGAGAGTTTGTGGCCGCTGGCATTTTTGCTGGCGGTTCCGGTTGTTGTGATTTTATATCTGCTTGTGCCAAAGGGGACAGACACGCCAGTGTCTTCGAATCTGTTGTGGAAGAAGCTTTTTTATAATGAACAGTCTAAAACGTTCTGGGAAAAGTTTTTGCACAATCTGCTGATGTATCTGCAGATCGTGATCCTTTTGCTGCTTATTCTGGCACTGATGGCACCGTTTGTACAGCGTAAGGGTACAGGCAGTACGGACGTGGTGTATCTGATTGACACCAGCGGAAGCATGAAGCATCTCACCAAAGGGGGCAATACCCGCTTAGGGGAAGTTGTAAGTGAGATCAAAGAGCAGATTGCCGCTTCGGATGGGGCAAAAATATCCATTGTTACCTGTGACGGCACGGGAACCAATCTGCTTGCCGTCCATACTTCCGAGAAAAAAGCACTGTATCGGACGCTGGCAGACATCAAGGGCACGGACACAGCCGGATCGCTTTCCGATGCATTGGCAACCGTACAGACTGTGCAGAAAAAAGACAAAAAGAACGATCTGGCAGATGTCATCGTCTATACCGACGGCATAGGGGCAAAACAGACGAAAAATCTCAAAAGTCAGCTTCAGGCAACCATCCGCGTGGTGGGAAGTCCCGTTTCTAACGTGGCGAATACGTTTCTGTCCTGCACCAAAGACAGCAGTGGGGACACGTATACGGTTGCATCAGGCGTGACAAATTACAGCGATCATGCGGCAAATATGGAGATTACGCTGTATGAGGGAAAGAAAATTCTTGAAGTGCGTACACTTTCCCTTGCCGCAGACGAGACATATACCTGCCTGTTTAAACAGGTGAACTGGGGAAACCAGCCGCTGCATACCGAACTTTCCGCAGTGACATTTGCCGGCAGCAGCCAGAAGGATTCCTTACATGAGGATAACTGTGCCTATGCACTCAAAGACCAGGTTTCCACGAGCAAAGCCACACTGATCGGGGAAGGAAATACCTATATCGAAAAAGCGTATCTTGCCGTGACCGGAGAGAATCTTTCCAAGGCAAAAACAACGGATGCACTTGACCGTGACGATCCGGGGATTTGTATTTTTGATGCGGATACGGCAGTGCAGGAATCTAATCAGCAGAAGGCGCGGATGATTTTTGCCAAAGAGGGAAAGAACGAGGAAAAAAATGTCAGCCTGTCCGTTGGCGATACCGAACTGACTTCCGGAATCCGGGACTTTGCGCTCGGGGTAAATCAGACGTATGTGTATGATCTGCCGGTCTGGGCCACGGGCTTTCTGTGGAACGGAAAGCAGTGCGCCGCATACTACGGGGAGCATGACGGAATCCGGGAGGTGGTACTTGGATTTGACCTGCGGGAATCGGATTTTGCCCTGCAGCCGGAGTTTCCGGTATTTATGAACCATGCGCTGCACTATCTTGAGGACAGTTCCCTTCTTTCCCAAAACGTCTATGATGCCGGAGATACCGTGCAGTTTCATGCATTAAACGGTGTGGACGTGCAGCAGATTGCAGCACCTACCGGTCAGGCAGGACTGTTTACCGTAAAAGCGGGCGACAGAAAGGAATCCTATATTGTAAAATTTGCATGCAGCAGCCAGTCGGATGGACGGATCACGGCAGGCGATTCCGGAAGCCGCAACACGATGCAGCGGCAGCTTGTGCGAAAGCAGATGCGCAATGTCATCCTTATCCTTGTGCTTCTTCTTATGATACTGGAGTGGATCTGTTATGTCCGGCAGATGCGTTACCGTGGGCGGTTTTATCTTGCGGTGCGTCTGGTGGGGCTTGCCCTTTTGGTGCTGGCTGTCTGTGGAATTTCGGTGCCGCTTTCCCACGCGAAAGACACAACCGTTTTTCTGGTTGATCTGTCGGAGAGCAATGCCGCAAATCTCACGCAGATGGAGCAGTATATGAGCCGGCAGGTCAAAGACATGCCAAAGAACAATCAGTATGCCATCGTAACGTTTGGAGCCAATGCGGTTGTGGAACAGTTTCTGACCAGTGAGAAACACAGTTTTCAGATTCTCTCGGCACCAGAGGCGGATGCAACCAACCTTGAGGAAGCCGTTTCCACAGGACTTTCCATGATCCCGGACAATGCGGCAGGACGGCTTGTGGTGCTTACGGATGGAAAGCAGACAAAGGGAAACATCGAGCATACGGCATCGGCACTGACGGCAAAAAACGTGCAGCTGTATTCGGTTCTCTATGAAGATACAAAGCAGGGGAGCGATGCCTATATCGAAAACGTGGAAATGCCGGAGTATCTTTATCCGGGTGATTCCTATTCCATGACCGTAACTGTGGAAAGCAACTATGAGACCGATGCGAAGCTGCAGCTTTTGCAGGGAACGGAGATGGTCAGTCAGACAGGCGTGCATTTAAACAAAGGCAGCAACCGTTTTGTTTTGAAACAGAAGGTAGTCGGTACCGATGCGCAGCAGTATACCGTGCGCGTGAAGGCACCGAAGGACACCTGTGAAAAAAACAATGATTATGGTACGTATGCGACGGTGGATTCCCTGCCAAAGATTCTGCTTGTATCCGGAATGGGAGAGGACAGCACACCGTTTTTAGGACTTTTGGATGCTGCCGGATGCAATTACCGGCAGGTATCCGCAGTCAGTGCACCGGATACTTTAAAAGAGATGCTGCAGTACAAGAGCATCATTCTGGAAAATGTGTACCGGACAGATCTGCCGGAGGGCTTTCTAAAAAATCTGAAAACTTATGTGAAAGACTACGGATGCGGTCTGGTGGCATGCGGCGGTGAGGACAGTTTTGCACTGGGCGGATATCTGGATACGGAACTGGAGAAACTTCTTCCGGTCGATATGCAGCTGCGCGGGGTGAATGAGAAACAGAATCTGGCAATGGTCATGGTGATTGATCATTCGGGCAGTATGTCGGAACAGACCGAAGGAGGCACCAATCTGGATCTGGCGATCGCGGCTGCCAAAGCGGCTGTGGATCAGCTGGATACGAAAGATGAAGTCGGTGTGGTAACCTTTGATGATGGTTACACCTGGCAGGTGCCGCTGGAAAAAGTGAAGGATAAAGACAAGATCCATCAAAGCATCGAGACGATCAGCGAAGGCGGTGGAACGGTCATCAAACCGGCCGTGCGTGCGGCACTAAATGAAATCAAGAAGAGCAAGGCGCAGCTAAAGCATATTGTCCTTCTGACGGATGGACAGGGGGAAACCGGAAATTTTGAAGATATCATCAAGGACTGCAAGGATGCCGATGTAACTCTTTCCACGGTAGCGGTTGGAGAGTCGTCTGACAGACAGCTTCTGGAACGACTGGCAACGCAGTGTAACGGCCGCTATTATTATTCCGATATCTCAACCGATATCCCGAAAATCTTTGCACAGGAAGTATTTTTAAATGGAGATACCTATTTGCAGAACGGACAGTTTTCACTGAAAGGAAACAGCAGCAATGCCATCACGAAAAATCTCTTTGCCGATGGCTGGCCGCAGATCAAAGGGTACGTGAGTGCCTCTCCGAAAACCGGAGCCAATGTGCTGCTGGCATCTGCCGAAAAGGATGACCCGATTTTGTCTGTCATGCAGTATGGACTGGGGCATACGGTTGCGTGGAATACCGATGTGACAAACCGCTGGACCGCCGGGCTGGCACAGCAGAATGATTACGTGCAGCTGTGGAAGCGGATCATCGATTACAGTGCGGGAAATACAGCACTCGGCGAAGACCGTGTGGATGTAACTACCGTAAACGGAACAACAAAAGTTACCTATTATGCCAAAGACTACGCAGAGCAGACGCAGGTGGAGGCTGTGTACACGGATCCGGATGGAAAAACGCATCAGGCGAAACTGACCGCAAGTGCGCCGGGAACTTATGAGGCACAGCTGGATACGGCAGCCTCCGGTGTTTACAATCTGAGCGTGCAGCGGAAAAACGGCAAAAAAATCGAAAATGCCCTGACCACCGCAGCCGTGGTACAGTATTCGCAGGAGTACAAATTTGCGCTGACAAACGACAGCTTTTGTGCGTTCATCAAACAGTATGGAAAGATGCTTTCCCCAAAGAAGAATGTATGGAAGAAGTTAAAAGCTTCCGGGCGGGCACGGGTTTGTCTGACCAATCCGCTTTTAATCCTTTTGCTTTTCGTATTTCTTGCAGATATCGCCATGCGGCGGTTTGCCTATGTTCCGCCAATGCCACACTGGACGAGACCGGCAAAAAAAGCTATAATGACAAAAGAAAAAACAGCAGAAGACGGGCAGCCGGAGCCGGAAGCAGAAAAACCAAAGGAAAAGACAAAGAAAGCAAAACCGGAGGAAACGGCTTCCCAGGCACTCGATACTTCTGCGCTGTTAAAGAAAAAAGAAAAGCGGAACCATTCCGTTTAAAAGAAAACAGGAGTCATTATGCAATCAGACAGCAATTTACGAGAAACGTTACGGAGTATCGATCATAAAAGTTATCCGGCATACAAATCCCTGCGGGGAAGTTACCGGTTTGCAGACTATGTGTTATCCATCGATCATGTGCAGGGAGATCCTTTTGCGGCACCTTCCCATGTGCGCGTGACCGTGGATGCAAAGGCAGCGGCATTTCCGGAATATGCCATGAAAAATACACGGACGCGCACAGCACTGGCAGATGAACTGCTGCGCACGTTTGCCACACAGATCAACCACTTTACATTTAAGGCGAAGGGATCGGGCAAGAGCGGCCTGATCTCGGTAACCCACTGCGGACAGGAGATTCTGACCCGGACAGCCTGTGAAGTGAACGAAAAAGAAATCACCGCGCGTTTTGCGGTGGGATTTCCGGCAAACGGACGGACGATCAATGCCAGGGAACTGGAGAAAATTCTGTTTACCTATCTGCCGGAATGTGTAAAGCATTCATTTTATTATAAGAATCTCGATGCCCGCAGAATCCAGGATGCCGTGGAACTGGCAGAAGACCAGCAGGCAGTCCGTGACCAGCTGAAAGAACAGGGGCTGGTTGCTTTTGTTGCCGATGATGCGGTACTGCCGCGGGAGAGCGGGATTTCCTCCCGACCGATGAAACAGTCCGTAGCCTTTACCTCTCCGGAATCCCTTAGGGTGACGATGCAGCTTCCGCACAGGGGTGCGGTCACCGGTATGGGAATCCCGAAAGGAATCACACTGATCGTCGGTGGCGGCTATCATGGAAAATCCACACTTCTGACTGCACTCGAACTGGGCGTTTATAACCATATCGCAGGGGACGGCAGAGAGTTTGTGATCACGGATGAGACCGCCTTAAAACTTCGTTCGGAGGACGGACGGTTTATCAAAGATGTCGATATTTCCATGTTTATCAATGACCTGCCAAACGGAAAAGATACCCATCATTTTTCAACGGAAGATGCCAGCGGAAGCACATCGCAGGCAGCCGGGATCGTGGAAGGCATGGAGGCGGGAAGCCGCCTGTTTCTGCTGGATGAGGATACGTCCGCGACGAATTTTATGGTAAGGGATGCATTTATGCAGAAAGTAGTCAGCCCGGATAAAGAGCCGATCACGCCGTTTCTTTCCCGTGCGCGGGAACTGTATGAGCAGGCAGGAATTTCTACCATCCTGGTAGCGGGCAGTTCCGGTGCCTTTTTCCATATTGCGGATACCGTGATCCAGATGGACCGCTACAAGCCGGTTGACATCACAAAAAAGGCGAAGGCATTGTGCAAAGAATTTCCGATTTCAGAAGAAAAGCCACATCCGTTCGCCCTGCCACACAGTCACCGGATCATGGAAAAAGATAAAAACGGTGCCACAAAACGCAGGGATTACCGGAGCGGAGCCGTGCGCAAAAATGAGCCGGAGCGGTTAAAATTAAAAACCATGGGAACGGATGGATTTGCCATCGGAAAGCAGACCGTGGATCTGCGGTATTTAGAACAGCTGATCGACAGCGAACAGACTGCGTGCCTTGGCATGCTCTTAAAATATGCGGTCGAACACCTGGTGGACGGCAAACGGACAATTGCCGAAGTCGTTGTACAGTTACAGAAAGAACTCGAAACGTCCGGCATGCGTTTTCTGGCAGAAAACGGTATTGTTTCCGGCGGTTATGCCATGCCGCGGGTGCAGGAGATGTATTCCTGTTTTAACCGTTATCGTGTATAGAAAAAGGGAAGCACAGGAGAGACTATGAAAAGAATATTAGTTGTCGTTGACATGCAAAACGATTTTACGACCGGACCGCTGGGCAATGCAGAGTGTGCAGCAGTCATTCCGAAGGTCGCGGAAGTGATAAAAACAGGCGTGTATGACAGAATCATTTTCACCCAGGACACGCACCAGAGTAATTATCTGGATACGCAGGAAGGAAAGCGGCTGCCCGTCGTGCACTGCATCGAAGGAACCGAAGGCTGGGAGATTGCGCCTGTGATCCGTAAGGCAGCATCCTTTTATTCCAAAGAACAGATCGAGACGATCTGTAAGCCGGCATTTGGCAGTGTGCAGCTTGGCGAGTGCTTAAAGCAGTACTGCGGTGATGCAGAGGCACAGATTGATTTCTGTGGCGTGTGCACGGGTATCTGTGTCATCAGCAATGTCATGATTGCCAAAGCCTTTGTTCCGGAAGCGCGCGTGTGCGTGATTGAAAAAGCATGCGCCTGCGTGACACCGGAGTCGCACCGCACGGCGATCGAAGCGATGAAAACCTGTCAGGTGGATATACAGTAATTGTATCTTATTTAAGTAAGAAGAAAAGAGAAGAATTATGAAGTTAAATCAGATCATCACCAGTCTGCTGGAAACAGACATGTACAAATTTAGTATGGGAGAGGCCATCTATCACCAGTTCTCCGACTATAAAACCACATGGACATTCAAGTGCCGTAATACCGATGTGCACTTTACGGCAGAGATGGTGCAGGAGATCAAAGAGCAGATTAAGGCGTACTGCAGTCTACGTTTTACAGAGGAAGAGCTGGAATATCTGAACCGCATTACATGGATCAAGGGAAGCTATATTGATTTCCTGCGCCTGTGGCAGCCGCGCTATGAGGATTTTAAGATTTCGGATGAGGCGGAATGCGGACTTTCCATCGAGACATTCGGTACCTGGCTGAATACGTCCCTGTATGAGATCCCGACACTGGCGATTGTCAACGAAGTGTATTTCCGTATGGCGTACGATTATGACAGGCTTTATGCCAGTTTCCGGGAACGTCTGGAACGGAAGATCAAAGATGCCAGCGGCAGATACGAGATCGGTTCGTTCAGTGAATTCGGACTGCGCCGCCGTCTTTCCGCAGAGGCACAGGAGCTTGCCGTCCGCAAGCTGAAAGAAGCAGAATTTCACGGGTCAGAATTTGTCGGAACGTCCAACGTCTATCTGGCCAAAAAATACAATCTGACACCGGTCGGAACCATGGCACATGAGTGGATCATGTGTGTCGGACAGGGAAATCACAAACATAACCCGGCATACTCCAACTGGTATGCGCTTGATGCCTGGGTACGCGAGTATGGCGTGTTAAACGGTATTGCACTGACCGATGCGATTACGACCGACTGTTTCCTGCGGGATTTCCAGCTGACCTATGCAACGTTATTCTCCGGCGTGCGTCATGACAGCGGAGATCCGGTGGAGTGGGGCGAAAAAATGATCGCACACTACCAGAAACTGGGGATCAATCCGGCAAATAAAACTTTATTGTTCAGTGATTCTCTTGATTTTGCACGGGCACACGAACTGTACGAACATTTCCGGAACCGCACAAAGGTGGCTTTTGGAATCGGCACCTATATCTCAAATGATACGGAGGTACCGGCACTGAATATCGTCATGAAAACCACGCTGTGCAACGGCATGGATGTCGCAAAGATCTCCGATACTCCGGGCAAGGGAATGTGCAAGAACCCGGATTATGTGCACTATCTGAAACGATGCATCGATTGGCGTATGAATCATGATAGATAAAAATTCTGATTTACAGACAAAGGAAGAAGGAACAGACCTATGAATTATACAGAGTGTATCGAACAGGCGAGAGGCCGTATCGGATCTTACTGTAAGGCGTGCTGGGAATGTAACGGCAGAGCCTGTAAAAACCAGATGCCGGGGCCGGGAGCCAAAGGCATCGGAGATACCGCCATCCGCAACTATGACAAATGGAAAGAAATCCGCGTCCAGATGGACACGCTGGTCGAAAACCGTCCATGTGATACGACACTGGAACTGTTTGGCAGAACGTTTCAGTATCCGTTTTTTGCAGGTCCGGTAGGTGCCGTGCAGCTGCACTACGGAGACTGCCTGAATGATATTTCCTACAACGATATTCTCGTTTCCGCCTGTGCAGCATCTGGCATCGCTGCTTTTACCGGAGACGGAACCGACAGCAATGTCATGGTCGCAGCGACAAAAGCGATCAAAAATGCCGGCGGACTGGGAATTCCGACCGTAAAGCCGTGGAACATCGAAGTGATCCGGGAGAAAATGGCGATGGTAAAGGATTCCGGTGCCTTTGCCGTGGCAATGGATATCGATGCGGCAGGACTGCCGTTTTTAAAGAATCTGACCCCACCGGCCGGAAGCAAATCGGTGGAGGATCTGCGTGAAGTGAAACAGGCGGCAGGGCTGCCGTTTATCGTTAAAGGAATCATGACCGTCAAGGGTGCCATGAAGGCAAAAGAAGCCGGGGCAGATGCGATCGTTGTGTCAAACCACGGCGGGCGTGTTCTGGATCAGTGTCCTGCCACCGCAGAGGTGCTCGAAGAGATCGCAAATGCAGTCGATGGCTCCATGAAGATTTTTGTCGACGGAGGCATCCGTTCCGGTGTGGATGTGTTTAAGGCACTGGCACTGGGAGCCGATGCGGTGATCATTGCCCGCCCGTTTGTGACTGCCGTGTATGGCGGAGCGCAGGAAGGCGTCGAGGCTTATGTCAATAAGATCGGAAGTGAGTTGAAAGATACGATGGCAATGTGCGGTGTGGCTTCGCTGAAGGAGATCACACGGGATTGTGTCAGAGTGTGAGAATTAGATATTGGGAAAGGATGAAACGCTTGTGTTCGTGGCGGGTGCCATGGATATGGGCGTTTTTTCTGTTGAAATGAGAAAATGGATGGATTTTGTTATATTTTTTGCTGAAAAAGGTCGGTTGATGTAAAAATGTGATATAATAGAAAATAAAAATAGGGGATTAGGGAAGAAATATAGGAAAGTGTACGGTTTGTGGGACGGCAAAAGAAGTAGTATATAGGAAAAAGTATTCTGGTTTTGCATATTAATATGGCGAGCTCAATTAAATTATTGAAATCTCAATATAATTTGTGTATAATTAACATCGGTATTTTATACGATTTTCGTCTTTTGAGTTCGTGGAGGATCAATTGAAATGACAGTAAGTTATAAGAAATTATGGCATTTGTTACTGGATAAGAACATGAAGAAGAAAGATTTGCAAGAAGCTGCTGGATTAACTCAATATGCAATGTTAAAACTCGGTCGCGATGAAGATGTATCTACGGAGATATTAGGGAAGATATGTCAAGCATTAGAATGTTCGCCAGAGGAAATTATGGAGTTTGTATCAAGTGATAATTGAAGGCAGGTCGTTTTTTCATGAGAGTACCGTGGAATGAAGATGAAGCAATCATCATCGTTGATGCGTTTTATCAGTATAAAAATGGAATAATTAAAAAGAACGATGCTATAAAAAGTGTATCTGCTAGATTGCGTGAAATGGCAATAAAGAAAGGCCTTGAGATAGATGACGTTTATAGAAATGGGAATGGAATCACTATGCAGATGGCAACATTAGAACACATCTTTTCAAACGGTGAAAAAGGGTTGAGGAGTGGTTCCAAGCTTTTTAGAGATACCATGCAATTGTATGTAGATAATTATGCGGAGTTTGAATTAAAAAAGGAAAGAATTAAGAGTGAACCGATGAAAGAAAGCTTTAGTAATTTTATTAGGTCACATTTTGCATATGGAATAAGAATTGATTCACCTATTGAAGTGATGAGGCTAAGGAAATTTTATAGCGAAGACTTTGGTGAAGAATGTCAAATGACAGATGAAGAAATAAAAAAGATGTTATTTGATAGTTGCTTTATTCACGATGGAAAGGGATTCATTATTGCTTCGGAAACAGAGGAAAGAATTCGAACAGAAATTGATGAATTGCATCGCCAAGGAAACGAGATTATTTATTATGATGAACTCTATGCAAAAAATGAAGAGTGGTTTTATGGCTTGGGAATTTTTTCAAGCGAGATGCTCAAGAGTTATTTAGGAAAAAAGTTTAAAGCTATCAATTGCAAGAAATCTTTTTTTGCTTGGGAAGCACTTACCGAAAATGAACTTTTGAAAAATAATATTACTTCCTTGTGGGGAGAAAATGTACTTCGCGATTATTATGGATTAAAAAATGATATGAAATATGTCCCTATTGATAAGATAAAGTATGCGCTTGCGAATAATACATGTTTTGTGTGGAACTCAGCTGAGACATATACCATTGAACATAAATTTGTTATTAGTGAAGACGAGAAAAATACTATTTTAGAATATGTTGCCAATAACATAAATGTAAAAGGAAATGTGGCGTTTGATGATATGCCGCTTGAAAGTGTATTTGAAGAAAATTACGAGTTATCAGATAATGCAATCTTTGCACTAGTTTACAATCTTGTACTGTCATCCAAATATGAACGTGCTAATCGAACTGTAACGATAAAAGGGCAAGAGAGTAATCCAGTTAAATTATTGGAGTTGTTCTGCAAATCTAAACGAGAATTATCTGTTGATGAACTGTTTGAGGAGTGGGAGTTGAAGACTGGAACGCATAGACAATCGACTCCGCTCGAAGTTGCGTACTCTACATTAATTCGCATAGATGAGAACAGGTTTGTAAGCGATGAACAGGTTTGTTTTAATGAACCTGCTATTGATGATGTGCTGGATACTATTATTTCGGGTGAAGCGATAGGTATGAAAGAAATTTTCTCATTTGCACTATTTCCGGAATGCAATTATACGTGGAATCTTTTTATACTCGAAAGCTTTTGCAGAAGATTTAGTAAGACATTTAAGTATATGGCGGTAACAACTAATTCTAGAAATGCTGGAGCAATAGTTAGGAAAGAATGTGATTATGATTATCATACACTCTTGGCACATATGATTGCGCAAAGCAATGTGAATCTTACAGAGGATGCAGTAATGGATTTTCTGGTTGAGAAAGGATTTGTTGGTAGACATTCTTATAAATATTTATCCGACTTAATCGAATTAGCATATGCTATAAGAAAGAAGGGAGAAAACTATTAATGTATACATATTCATACGATGAAGAGACAGGAGGGATACTGTTAAATACTACACCAACAGTATTTTCTAAAGAGCCTAGACCTGTGTATGCGGATGAATTGAATTTACTTGGATTTGATAAATATTGGAACTATGTAAATCAATCTGATACCCCATATATGTGGGCGGAATCAGCGCAATATATTTATAGAGGTAAGCCTGTAGCAAAACTAAAAGGTGGCAGTTTATATGATGCGCCGGAAATTGTTTTAGCACAGGATGATAATGGAAACGTCGTCGAGCCAGAGCCTAACGGCGGATATTTAAGGCCAATAGACATTCCAATGATGATAAATAAGAATCGGGAAATTATGGAGATAATTGAAAGTTCTACCGTAAAGAAGATTCTTGCTATTTATGAAAAATATAAGAATAAACTTGATATATTTCATGTGGCTTTTTCGGGAGGAAAAGACAGCGAAGTACTTTTGGATTTGGTTAGAAAAACCCTTCCCAAGAAAAGCTTTGTAGTTGTATTTGGCGATACGGGAATGGAATTTCCTGATACATATGAGGCTGTAGAAGAAACAAAAAAAATGTGTGAAAAAGAGGATGTTCCATTTTTTACATCAAATTGCCATTTTGAACCAAATGAATCATGGCATCTTTTTGGTCCGCCGGCAAGGGTATTAAGATGGTGTTGCAGTGTTCATAAAAGCGCTCCACAGACTAGAAAGCTAAGAGAAATTACAGGAAAAAATAATTATGTTGGACTGGATTTTGTTGGTGTTAGAAAACACGAGAGTACTGCTCGAAGTGAGTATGATTATGAAAACTTTGGGAAAAAGCAGAAAGGACAGTATAGTCATAATTCAATTTTAGATTGGACATCAGCAGAAATATGGTTGTACCTATACATGTATAACCTGCCAATTAATAAAGCATATAAAAAAGGTAATTCTCGTGCTGGTTGTCTTTTTTGCCCAATGGGGGGAGGAAAAGGTGATTATATTCAGAGAAAATCATATCCAGAAGAGATACAAGTCTATATAGATATGGTTAAAGAAATGAATGCTAGAAATAAAGGTGATGAGGTTGGATTAACAACATATATCACTAATGGCGGATGGAATGCTCGTAAAAATGGTAGAGATTTAACTATTAATGAAAAGCATTATGATGAAAGTGTTAAAGGCGGAAAGCTGATACTTACAGTGACAAATCCGAAAACAGACTGGCTTGAATGGATAAAGACTTTAGGGGAAATACCATTTGAATATAATTATGAAAAGACTAAAGATGGTTATAGGATTATTGCACCAGCGTATATTCTAAAGAAATATCCAAAGGTGGCAAAAAAATTCAAACAGGTTTTTAAAAAATCTGCGTATTGTGTTGGATGTAGAGTGTGTGAGAGCAACTGCCCAAATGGCTGCATATCGTTTGAGAATGGACTAAAGATTGTGAATTGCATTCATTGTGGACAGTGTCATGAAATAGATGATGGTTGTTTAGCGTATCATTCATTAAGAACATCTTTAGGAGGAAATGGAAAAATGAACAACGCAAGTATTAATTCGTTTGCTAATCATGCTCCAAAGCTTGAGTGGGTAAGAGAATTCTTTGATATGGGTAATGAGTATTGGGAACTAAATAGTCTTGGTCCAAATCAGGTTCCGATGTTTAAAAGATTCTTAAGAGACACCGGACTTATTGATAAGAATAACAAAACGACAAAATTATTTGATGTAATTGTTAGTATAGGATGGGAAAGTGGAACTGCTTGGGGATTAATTGCATCTAATTTTGCTTATAATCCACAGTTTAATTGGTATATAAACAATCTTGATGTTGGCACTTTTTATCAACGTGATACTGTAAGTGATCTACTTATAAATGATGGAGTAAAGAAGAACGATGCTACATCTATCATTAATGCGTTTAAGAGATTTTGTGAATTGCCATTAGGAACAGTTTTGAATTGGGGTGCGGTTTATGAAAATGGCAGACAGATAGATTCTTTATATAGAAATAAATGTGCAATTGTTGATAACAGAGTAATTCTGTATAGTTTGCTGTTGTTTGTTGAAAACTGCGATGAAAATAAAGAATTTACTTTGTCATGGTTGATGGATGAGTTGGTGGATAGAAATGGAGTTAGCCCATCGAAAGTGTTTGGCCTTGATTACGAGGAAATGAAATCTGCCTTGATGGGACTGTCACAGAAGTATCCAGACTTTATCATCGCGTCATTTACTAATGATTTAGATAAGATTTCAATTTTACAAAAAAAATCTGAAGATGTTATTTCGTTGTTTGAGGAGGAAATGTAATGTCAATACAAGAAGTTGGAAAGTACAGACAGTTTTTTGATGTAGATGAAAAATATTTTCCTTGTATTGACGACTCTGCGATTGAAGCTGGAGCTCCATGGGAAAATACATATCCGCATGAAACATTTATAGAACTGTTAAAAAATGTTGAGACAATGTTGGGTGGGACAACAAAGCGCTCTGTTTGGATTCATGGTGCATATGGAACTGGTAAGTCGCAATGTGCTTATGCCTTGAAAAAGATACTTGAGGTTCCGGAAGAAGAATTGAAGGCATACTGGAACCAATATGAAGCATTAAAAAATAATCCAGATTTGTTGAGTAAAATACTTGGACATAAAGAAAGAGGTGTAGTAACTGCTTATCGATATGCATCGGGAGGAATAACAACACCGAGAGATCTCTATTATGCGATTCAGGAAAGTGTAAAAAAAGCTCTGATAGAGAATCCACAGATAACATATCTTGGAGAGAATACTCTAAAAGAAAGTGTCATTGCTTGGATAAAGGATCATAAGGAAATTTTTGATATCCTTCTGAAGAAACCAGAATGGGTGGCTACTTTTTCCCAATCTACTTCTGATGAAGTAATAAATACTCTAGAAAAATCTACTGATGTAAAGAGCTTAATGGACAATATCTTTAAGTTGGCAGATAAAGAGGGAATAACAGCTATGTCTTTGGATGGCGACAAGTTAAAGGCGTGGTTGAAAGATGTGATTGAAAAGAATAATACGAAGATTGTTCTTGTTTGGGATGAGTTTAGTGGATTTTTCAAACAAAATAGAAATTCATTAGATGAGTTTCAAAAGATAGTTGCTTTATGTCAAGAAGCACCTTTCTATTTTATTGTTGTTACACATCAAACAGAGTCAATTATCAATAGTGATGATTCTACATGGAAGGTTGTTCAGCAGCGATTTAACTTTTCGCAGATATCATTACCAGATAATATAGCATTTAACTTGATTGGACACGCATTTAATGTTAAGCCAGCTGCTCAAGAAATGTGGAATATTTGTGCTGATGATTTAAACACTAGATTGAGTGCATCAAGATCTGCAGTTATGAAAGCAGCTAGAATAAGTGATCCTAAGGTTGTAAAGGATATTATGCCTATTCATCCTATGACTGCTCTTATTCTAAAAAATATCGCTGTCGCTTTTCAATCAAATCAGCGCAGTATGTTTGACTTTATTAAAATTGCGAATGCGGATGATACGCAGGCGTTCCAGTGGTTTATTGAAAAAACAGGGCCAAGTGATGATCATCCATTGCTTACCGTTGATATGTTATGGGATTTCTTCTATGTGAAAGGAAGAGATAATCTTACAGCTGACATTAGAATGATTCTCGACACATATCCTCAGCAGCAGAATCTTCGAGAAGATGAAAAAAGAGTATTAAAAACAATTCTAATTATGCAGGCTATAGATAAGCGTTTAGGTGGGATGATAGAGCTTTTGAAGCCTACTGAGCAGAATATTAGCTATGTATATGAAGGAATAACATCAGGGCTTGATACTCAATGTAAAAATATTGCGAAAGCACTTGCAACAAAAGGTATATTGGTTACATCTCCAATTGGAAATAACAAATATGCATATGGTGCGGCAGTTCTGGCTGGGGATCAGGCGAAGATAGATGAATTTAAAAAGACGATAAAACAGAATAGCACAACAGCAAAACTAATATCAGAGGGAAATCTTGATACAGTTTTATCGTTGCCACCGGCCTTAAAACTTAGATATGAAATGACACCGGGATGCGGAAATCTTGTTCCGGTAACAAATGCAGATTTTACAAGAAAAATAAATGAACTTAAAGATGCTCCGATGGATTGGCATTTTATAGCTGTAGTTGCTCTCGCTAAAGATGACAGTGAGGCAATTTCTTTGCGAAAACTTGTAAAAGAAGCTGCTCAAAATGATGACTATAGCAATATAGTTTTTATTGATGCGCTTAGTACTCCTTTAGGTGAGGATGAGTTTGATGCTTATGTAGATTTTGCAGCTATGTCTCAGTATTATCAGGGAAACCCAAAATCTGCTACAGAAAACAAAATTAAGGCGCAACAAGTTCTTGCTGTAACATGGAAAAATAGAATCTATAATGGAAGCTTTACTATATATCATGCTGATTGTAGGGAGGGCGAAAAGGTAATTGGAGGACAAGCAGTTGCTGATGTTCTTCAGACAATTGTTACTACAAAATTTAAGTATGTTTTTGATTTTAATCGTGGAGTAAATGAAAACCAATTAAAAGTAACACAACTTAAATCAGCTGCAAAATATGGAATAGTAAAAGCAACAAGTGGTGTAATGTCAAGGGCTGAAAAGAGCGTTCTTGCAGAAGTTTGGGAGCAGGACAACTATTGGACTAACCCTACAACATCAGGCTTAAATATTTCTATTATTAAAAGAGATATTGAGGCACTGATCGATGAAAATTTCAAGAAAGAAGGCCAAATTTCGATTGATGATATTTATAGTCATTTAGAGAGCGATTATGGTTTCGCTCCTTGTAATTTATCTGCATTCTTACTTGGATTTATGCTTAAAGAATACGGTGGAGAGCCATATAGATATTTGGATTCAAGCGGAAGCCATGATGTGATGTCCTCTGATAAATTATCAGAGATGATAGGTAACTATATCAATGGGAAATCCAACCCGACATATATTGTTAAAATGACACCAGAAGAAATGGCCTTTTATGAAGTGACAGAGAAGGCCTGGGGACTAGAGCCAAATGCATGTGCTCATATTAATCAGGCACAGGTGTCAGTAAAAAATAAAATGCAGTCTTTACGTTTGCCAGTTTGGAGTTTGAAGAATGTAGATGATGCTGGTGTATATGATTTTGTAGAAAAATATATAGAGCTTATCCAAAAAGAGGGTAAAGAAGCTCATAAAGTGGCGTTGAGTATTGGTTCAGCGTCGGTAATAAAGCCATCATTGGGTGAAAACCTTGCTAAATTACTTACTCCAGAAAAGTGTCAGGAGGGAATGAAATACTACTTACAGGCATTTGAAGATGGAAAGCTATTAAGCCTGGCATCTGAAATTGGCGCAGAAGAAACGATGCTTGCTGATATTAGTCACCTGTTTTCTGTTGCATATTCTAGTCTTTGGAATAGTGAAATGGGCGAGGCTGAAATCCGGAAGCTAATTGTGGACTATACTTTCGTTAAGGAAACAAATACTTTATTAAACTGTAATGCGCATTCAAAAGCAGAGGCATTTGAAAAATGGAGAGAAAAACTTGAGTTTGCAATGTGTTCACACGAGGCATTGGAAGAGAAATTCGCAAGTTTAAAGGAAGTTTATTCTTTCTTATTTGATATTGTTACGAGAAAAGATATCCTGCCCGATCAAATGGAAAAGTGTACACAATCATTGTGCGAGCAAAGATTGGATGTTCAACATTATTTTGATAATGAAGTAGGTGTCTTTTATGAAATCTACAAGGCTTACTTAGATGATATATCTGTTGAAGAAGCTGCACAATTAAAGGTTCCACAGCTTATTAATGTGTTTAGGAAAAGTAAGACAGAAAGTAATGCTTTAGTTAAACAACTTGCTGATGAGTTCAGAAAGAACCAAACAAAGACTAAGTTGTTTAATCTTTGGAAAGAAAAGACTAACTCTAAAACGCCACGAGACTGGTCATATATGCATAGAACTCCTATTTTACTTATGGTTAGTAAGGAACAGTATGATGAGGCAAAGAAGGCATTTGAGGTTTTGAATCGTACGATGGCTACAGAAAAAGAAATTGACAATGCGTTGTTGCTGTTAGAAAATGCGAAGTTTTATGATGATCTTGGATCAGAAGAGAAGATAAATCATGCATTTTCAAATTTGCTTGGTAGATATAAAGGCATACTGAAGGATATTGATAAAGTACGAGATGCGTTGGAGAGATTATCTGTAGAAACTTATGAGTGGGATTCACATCCGGCTGTAAAGACTAAAATAGAAGAATTGGCAAAAGCAGAGTATGATGCTGGTGGCAGTGATGCAGTGGTTTCTAAAATTGAGAATATGTCTTCAGATGATTTAAAGAGCCATTTGATTAAATTGATAAAAAATAACATGAACATTGGGGTAGAGATTATAAACGAAGGAGAATAAATTTATGATATTGACAGCAATTGAGGAGTATTTTTCGTCGAGTCTTCACAAGCCATTTTTTGCTGTGGCAAGCGATGAGGAATATAAAGAATTAAAAATAAAACTCGAAGAGCATGGGGCAGATTTTATAAGATTAAGCGATTGCTGTCGTGATATGGATAAAAAGCCAGATCTTGATTTGCTCAGGGACAAGCTGCGAACAGCAGATGTTGATTGTAAAAGTAATAGAGTTGTTGTACTTGGATTAGCAGAGTATATGCTGTTAACCGGAGATGAGTATGCTTTTTTTACATTTGATGAATTAAAAGATTTTAATTTAGGCAGCGCCTGGGCAGTCATTTTACTAAGAGGTGATGCTCATATTGTAAAAAAAATTGCGACTGGCGATCCAAGATTTGATAATCGAAGATATTTTATTTCTAGAGATGCGATGCCTTTAGATTTTGATTTGGTATTTTCCCCTTCAAATGTTAGTATGTTTGAAAATGATGGATTAAAGTCTTTATTAATCAAAATGGAAGACGGAGAAAGTGGTGAAATTGGATATAATTCCGATTTGGAATTCCCTGAGGCGACATGCAGAATAAGGGCGATTAAGGATTCATATTCTGCTATTTGTAAGAAAAATCCAGGCTTTGGAATTCCTAAAGAATTTGGTAATGATGAAAGGTGGGATTATTTACTTGAACAAGTTACAAAGCATGGTACGCTGGAATCTGTTTTTGATGTTAATGATTTTAAAGAAGATTTAGAAACGAAATTTCATGAAAGAATATCAGGTATTGCTAATACTTGTTGGCTTTATTTTATATATCTTTACGCAGATAGAATTAAGACTAAGAATTCTTATCTTAAATATGTTTTAGATAACTGCAAAGGATTTGAAGATTTTAAGAAAAAAGTTGTAAATGCGATAATAGAGATATCTCATAATGACCCACAATTTAAAACTTACTATTCCGAACGAAAAAGGCTTTTACGCGGATACTCAGAAGCAGAAATGGCTCGTTTTGTGAATGATAATAGAGTAGACCCGTCAGAGAGTATTTATAAACTAACGGATATTAGTCTTAATGAGCGTAAAGAAATAATAGCGCAGATTTCTCAAAACGGATTTCCAGAAAATTTAGAGGAACTATATCCTGATTTGAATACTTATATGATTAAATATCATTTTCAGGGAGATGCATTATCCAAGGAGTTAACGGATTATCTTGATGCATATAAACAAGAAAAAATGCGTAATATTGTAAGTTCGGATTTCTTGGAAAAGGTTGAAAAATATGCAGTTTCTAGAGATTATAACAGATTACGTACTCGTGATGAGCTTATTGCGAATATAAACCGTGATGGTACATATCTTTGCTGGATTGATGCACTGGGTGTTGAATACTTATCATTTATTGTTGAGGGTGCTAAGGCCCGTGGTTTGATGGTTGCAGTAAACATAGGACGAGCAAATTTACCTACAATTACGTCTGTTAATAATAAGTTCTATTATGATTGGCCAGAGGAGCATCGTGAAAAAATAGAAGAACTTGATGAGATTAAGCATAAGGACAAGGGTGGGTATAAGTATGGACCTAATAACAAATATCCAATACATTTAGCTGAAGAATTGGCAGTATTGTCGGATGCGTTAGATAGAGCTGCGGTTGAGTTGGCTCTTAGAAAATATGACAGATTTATTATTGCAAGTGACCATGGCGCTTCAAGGCTTGCTGTAATAAGTAATATTGAAGAAAAATATGAGACAGATACTCGCGGTGAGCATTCAGGTCGTTGTTGTAAAAAATTTGATAATTATGATTTGAAATTTTCAACAGAAGAAAATGGCTTTATCGTTCTTGCAAATTATGGCCGTTTCCGAGGAAGTAGAGCCGCAAATGTAGAGGTTCATGGCGGAGCGTCATTAGAAGAAGTGGTTGTTCCAGTCATTGAGTTAACATTAGCAGATTCTTCAATGCAGGTTGCATTATCAGATAAGAATATTGTCTCTGATTATAAAGATGGAGCATCTATTCTTTTGTATGTTAATAAGCCGATAAAGCAAGTTATTTCGCTAGTAGTTGAGGGCGAGCGTTATTTCGGAGAAAAAGTGGATGAAAATCATTACAGAATTAATGTTGCAAATATGAAACGAGCAAAGACATATTCAGCTGATGTATACGTTGGCGAAAGTTTAATTACTCGAATAGATGTTACAACAAAAGGAAAGAGTGCTTCGGTTAATTCTGACTTTGATGATCTCTTTTAGTATAAATGGGAGGAATACTGATGAATGTTGATAAATTAAGAAACTGCTTTGATGAGATGGTCGTATATAAAGACCTAAAAAAGAGCAATTTTTTTAATTCCCTCAGTCTTCCGTCTTTTATGAGGGACTGGATTCTTAAAAAGTTTGAGGATGAGGACGGAAGTTTTGATACTGAAAAAGTGGCTGCTTTTGTAAAAAAGTATTTGCCTAAGAAGGATGATTGGAATTCAATTAAGAATCGTGTCGTAGTTGAACATGAACAAGTTAAATTTTTGGCTAAAGTATCAGTTGATATCGATATTAAAACCGGTGGGGTGTCTTTTTCCTTACCAGATTTTGGACTTTCAAGTAAAGATACGATAATAGAGGATTCTGTTTGGGAGACTTGTAAAGCTGATTTAGTTAGAGAACATGAAACTTGGGGCATGGTTGAATTAGGATATAGAGCTCCAGATGAATATGATTGGGCATTCGATTATAACAAAAAAAGCTCTCGTGGAAAAGATGGAAAGCAAGGTAAGATTAAATTAGTTTCTTTTAAAACGTTTTGCCCATATCAGATAGACCTTGAATATTATAAAGAGGCACGAAATGAATTTACAATAGATGAATGGATTGATGTCCTACTTGGAGCCGTAGATTATAATGCTGCTGGATATGGTAATGATGAAGAAAAGAAATTAACAATGCTTACAAGGCTTTTACCTTTCATTGAAAAAAGATTAAACCTTATTGAGCTTGCACCAAAAGGCACTGGAAAGTCATACTTGTTTGGAAGAGTAAGTAGGTTTGGCTGGTTATCTAATGGTGGTGTTATGAGCCGTGCAAAGATGTTCTATGACCAAAACAGGAAGTCTGAGGGATTAGTTGCGGGAAATGACTTTATAACTCTGGATGAAGTCCAAACAATTTCATTTACAGATGTAGATGAAATGAGAGCTGCGTTAAAAGGTTACCTAGAATCTGGTATTTTTACAGTTGGTAACTATGAAGGTACAGCTGATGCAGGTATGATTCTTTGTGGAAATATAAAGAAGGAAACAATGGATGCAGATGGATATGCAAATATGTTTGTTGAGTTACCTACTGTCTTTCATGAATCTGCTCTGATAGAAAGATTTCATGGTTTTATTAAAGGTTGGAACATTCCACGAATGAATGATGATTTAAAAATTTCAGGATGGGCATTAAACTCTGAATATTTTTGTTCAATTATGCATGAATTACGTAATGATATGAGTTATAGAGCAATCGTGGATGAGTTGATAGAAGTTCCTGAAGCGGCTGATACAAGAGATACAGAGGCGGTAAAACGTATTGCAACAGCGTATTTGAAGTTGTTATATCCAAATGTCCGAGAGGCAAGCGATATATCTGTTCGTGAGTTTAAACGGTACTGTTTGGATCGCGCAAGAAAAATGAGGGATACAATTAAGTATCAGTTAGGAATTTTGGATGAAGAGTATCGAGGAAAAGATATCCCAGTGTTCACAGTTTCATCTAAATATGAAAGGTAATTACAGACGATGAGTATTTGTTATGTGTGTGGAAAAGAACACTTATCTAAAGATGAAATTGGAATAACCAAGAAGCTTCTGGGAAAGAACGAAAAGAAAATGTATTGTTTATCTTGTCTTGCTGAGAGATTAGAGGTAACAGAAGAAGAATTAGTAGATAAAATTGAAGAGTTCAAAGAAGAAGGGTGTACGTTGTTTATATGATTTATGCTGATAACGCTGCCACGACAAAATTAGATATTGAAGCATTCGAGGCAATGAAGCCATTTCTCCTTGAAGAATATGGAAATGCATCACAACCATATTTCTTTTCAAAAAAAGCAAAGATGGCTTTAAAGGATGCGCGCAAACAAATAGCGCGTTGTATAAATGCTGAACCTGAAGAAATATTTTTTACTTCTGGAGGAACAGAGAGTGATAATTGGGTTATAAAAAATTTTGGGTTTTCAACGGATATACGACGGATTATTACTTCAGAAATAGAACATCATGCTGTTCTTAATGCATGTAAGCATATGGAAGAAATGGGGGCCTCTTTAGTACTCCTTCCGGTCACAAATACTGGACTTGTTAAGAGTGAAACATTAGCGAAATGTTTTGAGTTAGGAGATGCTTCTGTTGCATCTTGTGAAACAACATTAGTGTCAATTATGCTCGCAAACAATGAGATAGGTACAATTCAGAATATAAAAGAATTGTCAGAAATTGCGCATAGGAATGGAGCCTATTTCCACACAGATGCTGTTCAGGCGGTTGGTCATATTCCAATCGATGTTAAGGAACTTGGTGTTGATTTTTTGTCCGCTTCTGCACATAAATTTAATGGACCTAAGGGAATCGGTTTTTTATACGCGCGAAACGGTTCGGTGCTGCAACCATTAAATGACGGTGGCGCTCAAGAACAAGGTATGCGTGCTGGAACAGAGAATGTTGCATCTATAGTTGGAATGGCTGTAGCTCTTAAAAATAATGTTATTCATATTGAAGATAATGCTTCAAGACTCTCGGGTTTTGAAGCTAAACTTGAAAAGCAACTACTAGACCATGGCATATCTTTTATTCGTAATGGTGATGGGAATCATATTCCTGGTAGCATGAGCTTATCGTTTGCAGATCAAGAGGGTGAAATGTTATTGCATCGACTTGATTTAATGAAGATATGTGTCTCAACTGGATCAGCATGTGATAGTGTTAACACTCAAATATCTCATGTTCTAAAGGCAATTCATTTAGATGAAAGAATTGCAGAGGGGACAATAAGAATATCTTTGGGAAAGAACAATTCAGAAGAGGAGATAACTAGCATTGCTGATGCAATTGCAAAAATAATAAATAGTTAGAAGGTAAAAGAATGGGAACATTATATGATCCGGTGGAGAGCGATTTGGCGTCGTATCAAATGACTTTTATATTAAGCCCGGAATTATGGGAAAAGTTTAATTCAGAAGGAATCAATGTTGATTATTCAAAATGGGCAAGAGTAAAAATGATGGATGCAGATAAAGAGCTTAGCGATGAGACAAATCGAATTCCTAATGATTGTGGCGGTATTTATGTATATGTGATTGTATCTCCAATTATTCCTGATGGTGGTAACTATCTAATGTACATTGGAAAAGCAACAAAGACTGAGAGTGAGAATCTTCGAGCTCGTGTAAGAACATATAAAAAACAATTTGGAGAAAAATATAATCGTTCGAAATTGCATACTATGTTTACTAAGTGGGGAGAATATGTATATGTATATTACTTGCCAATGAAATCGTCCGCTGCTGATATAAAAGAAATAGAGGATAGATTGATAGCGGCATATGGAAGACCGCCATGTAATAAAGAAATTTTAATCCGTTCAGTAAAAGATGCCGTAGATGCAGCATTTTAGGAGGCTTATATAATATGAAATTACCAGTGATACGTGGACATGTCGGGGATTGGAGATATTATACAGGAGTTATGAAGTTTAAGGAGATAGAAGAAATCGTAACTCCTTCAGTCGATGAGTTTTGCAATCCGAGTTGTTTAAATGATCTTTTACAGCGACAATTGACTGAAAACTATAAAAGTATAGTAAAGTATTTGCTTAGCGAAAAACAGAGATTCTTTAATGCCATTGTGTTGGCGATTTATGATGGAGATCCTAAGTGGCTTGAAATAGAATTTGGCGATGAGTACGAAGAATATAATAATGTAGGATTCTTGGCGTTTAATGAGGATTTGAAAGTGTTTCCAGTAGATGGGCAGCATAGAGTAAAAGGTATAATTGAGGCATTAAAAGATAATAGGGAGTTAGAAGATGAAGAAGTCCCAGTTATTTTTATTGCACACAAAAATGACGATGCCGGTAAAAGAAGAACAAGAAAGTTATTTTCTACACTTAATCGTAGAGCAAAGCCAGTAGGTGACAACTATCAGATTGCACTAGATGAAGATGATATTGCTGCCATTGTTACAAGAGAAGTAGTGGAGGAGTATGAGCTGTTTCAGAAGGAACGTTTGCTTAATTCAAAGAAACAAATTCCAAAAACAAACGTTAATGCATTCACTTCACTGATTGCGTTATACCAATGCAATGAGTATTTGATAAAAGATAAGTTGGGATTATCTGATACCCAGTTTAAAGGCTATAAACTTTACAGACCAGATGAGAAAGTGATTGAAGATATGTTATCTTATGTCGAATCATTCTGGACGTCATTTATTGATAATATTACTGTTATTAAGGAATATTTATCTGAGGATGAAAAGCCGGCATTAAGATATAGAAATGACAAAGGTGGCAATCTTTTATTCAGACCAATTGGAATACTTGAATTTGTAAAAGCAGCGGTTATCATTTCAAAACGTCAGAATAAACCTTTTGGTGATGTGTTAAAAGAAATGAATAAAATTCAGCTTGAATTAGATTCCTCAGCTTGGAGAGGGGTAGTTTGGGATGGAAAAAAAATCATAAACAGAGCAAATTTAAATCTTGTAAGACTTATGATAATGAATTTAGTTCAAGACTTTGAATTATCTGACAAAGAAAAGGAACAGTTGAAAGACCTATTTATTTCCGCAACAAATTTCGAAGGAGATACTGATAGCGTTTGGGATAAGATTATGGAAATAAAAAAAGCATCATCAACAAATACTTCGATATAAAAAAATCGAAGTACTAGCAGCATATACAACATACGCATATTCATTTGTAGGGGCTGTAAAATAAGTCCCTAATATAAGGTAAGCGCCTAGTTTCAGGGTGGATTTAAAATCATCACAAAATTTGCCATAATTATAGATGATAGATGCCAGCATTTTACTACAGTATCGGCGCTAGATACTATAAATGCGAGCGTTTTACTATAACTATGGAGGTTTCCTGTATGAAAACGCAAAGACGCACAGCAGACGAACAATATCAACTTATCATGGAATGCCGCAGCAGCGGTCTTAGTGACTACCAATGGTGTACAGAACATAACATCAATCCCGGCACCTTTTACAACTGGGTTAAAAGACTGAGAAAAAAACTTGTTATGATGTCCCCTCTGCCACAGGACGCGGCGATTATAAGCCAGCCCTTAAACCGGATGTTGTAAAACTTGAGGTGATACCTGATCATCAAAACCCGGGCATTCCAACTGTCGAAAGCACAATGCTTCCGCTGGAAGAACCCTGCCCCGCCATCGAGGTCATGCTTGGGACTGTTTCAATAAAAATTTCAAATGATGTTGACCCGAAGCTGCTGTCACAGATCCTTAAAGCTGTGACAGGGACATGTTAGGAGACATCACTGTCGCAGACGGGATTTATGTGATCTGTGGTTATACAGATATGCGCAAGTCCATTGATGGATTATGCGCTGTCGTAAAAGACCAGCTGAATATGAACCCTTCCAGGCCAAATGCAATCTATCTCTTCTGTGGCAGACGTAGTGATCGAATAAAAGTGCTTCTTCATGAACGTGAAGGATTTGTACTTTTATATAAGCGACTTGATGCCAACGTGGGAAAATACCGTTGGCCGCGCAACCGTAATGAGGTAAAACCCATTACATGGAGGCAGTTTGACTGGCTTATGTCAGGTCTTGAAATCGAGCAGCCAAAGGCAATAAAAAGTACCGGAAATGCTTGATTTTTCAGGATTTTTCGCTTGTTTTATGGTATAATTGAACCATAGAAAAGGAGCGAAAAAACAATGCCTTCAGGAGTAAGAGATATCCAGCTCTTAGAGCTTAAGGATACGATTTCACAACTGAATAATACAATCAGCACTCAGAACGAGCTTATCCGTTCCCTGCAGAAAATGCTGCAGGAACGTGATGCCAAAGACAGCGAAAAGGATCAACTGATCGCTAACCTTCAGGCACAGTTGGACTACCTGAAGACCAGACTTTTTGGCTCCACCAGTGAGATCCGGCATGAACAGCTCCCGGGACAGTTGGATCTGTTCCACCTGCAGACGGAGGATGAACCGGAACCGGTGCCCCTTGAGGTGGAATACATTGAGGTAAAAGCACACAAGAAGGCCCGTAAATCGAAAGCTGCTTATGATGAGGTCTTTGCTGATCTTCCGACAGAGAATGTTTATGTAGATACTCTTACGGAAGAACAGAAAACGTGTGATGTTTGTGGAACAATGATGGTTCCTATCGGACACGAACCCATCCGGACAGAACTGCGTTATACAGAGCCAAAGCTGGAGCGTATTGATTATTATGCGACTACCTATGAGTGTCCACAATGCAAGGAAACGGAAGATCCCCGGTTCATCAAGGACGAAGGAACTCCTGCACTGATCCCGGGGAGTTATGCATCGTCCGGTCTTGCAGCACATGTGATGTATTATAAATATGTCATGTCCATGCCCTTATACCGTCAGGAGAAGGACTTTGAACACCTTGGGGTAAAGATCAGCCGTACGACCATGGCCAGCTGGATCATCTGCTGCGCAGAGAATTACTTTCTGCCAATGTATGAATATCTGCACCGGAAACTGTTGAAACGCAGATATCTGATGGCAGATGAGACTCCGATCCAGGTATTAAAGGAAGAAGGCCGCAGACCACAGAGTAAATCTTATGTCTGGCTGGTACGAACTGGTGACAATGGTGGGATTCCTATACTGTAATAAGCTGTTTGAGTATGAACGATCTTATCGAGAAAAAGGATTATCGCTCAAACAGATTTATAATCGCCGCCTGAAGGATCAAAAACCTGTCATAGAGGCTTTTTTGTCATAGATTGACCAGCTGCATCCGGAATCCGGAGACAGGCTGATCAAGGCAATCAACTATTCCAATGGTTGCCGTCCGTTTATGATGAACTATCTGAAAGATGGTGCATGCAGCCTGAGTAATAATCTCAGTGAGAACAGCATTCGACCATTGGTAGTTGGCCGTAAGAACTGGCTTTTCTGTGATACACCAGCCGGGGCAGATGCCAGTATGAAAATCTATTCTATGATAGAAACGGCAAAAGCCAATGAACTTGATCCACTTAAATATCTGAGATTCCTTCTGGAGCATCGTCCTGGTGCTGAAATGTCAGACGAGGAATTGGAACAATTTGCCCCGTGGAGTAAATTGGCTCAGGAAACTTGTAAATAAAATGTAGTGAAATACTCGCATGTCTGGCATCCTAGCGCGGGGTGTCAGATTTCATTTATAGGGTACGCCCTAAAACTATGCGCTTACGTTCAATTGGTAGAATCTAAAGTTCAAAAAGATTATATACATAAATCCATGGGGCATTCTACTCCGGGATTATTAAAGGAAAATAGATGGGGGAGTGGTATATCATGGAGCAAAGAAATAGGAGAACATACTGAAACGCAAGTGTATTCAGGAATGTTGTATGTTACAAATAAGAGAACAATATTTGTTGAAAAAATGAAGGGATTTGATAAGAAGCATACATCGATATCTGCAATTAATGAATTCTACGACGGATTGGAAATACAATATGGTTCAAAAACTTATGTAATAATGACCGATGACGCAGCAAGGTTATATGAATTGTATGAAAGTTTGCATTAAGAGTTCAAATATTGCACGGGAATTTCTTACATGAGAAATAAATATATAATAAATAATGTAATGTTTCCTAGAATGATTGTATATAAAAAAAATAAATTGGAGGCGATTTATGAAGAAAAATACAATAGGTTTATTTGTGATTGTATTCCTGATAATGATGATTTTATGTCCATGTATTGTACATTTGTGCTCTCCATATGTAAATTCTGAAATTACAGCAGATGGAATATTGACATATATGTCTGCGGCGGTTACAGCAATATGTACAATTATATTGTCTTTGATTGCATTAGCTGTGTCTCAGAAAGCAAATGATATTTCAGATAGAATGCTAAAAATAGAAGAACGAAGAGTAATGTTAGAAGATAGACCTTTTGCATTAATTACTGATTGGAAAGTTAGTGAAGAGATGGTCTATGATATTATATGTAATCAAAATATTATTGCATATGATATTGATGCATGTAAGGAAGATGAAAAAGTATATGTGCTTAAATTAGTTATAACAAATACAACGTTATCATATGAAACTGTAGCATATTTTGGTGGGCTTTCTGAAAACTATGCAATTGAGAATAAGGATCAGAGGAAAGTGTATTTGGCACCGGGGACAAGTGCAGATATACTATTATATATGCATAAACAAAAATTATATTCGCTTATAGACAATGAGCAAGAAATCGAATTTTTGCTGGAAAATCGTTTTTCAATAAGATATAAAGAAAAAGTTGAAGCAAGCGTTTTAAATATAATAGATCAGGACGAAGCTGGATATAGATGCAATATTTTATTCTCAAAATATCAAATTAAGAATGTACAAGATGACAGTAGGTGATAGATAAGTAATAATATATGTGATAATTGTTGGGAGCTGAAATGCTATGAAAACAAAAAAATGTAATATATATGCATGGGCAAAGCCGTATGATAACCCCAATATACAAACAGTGTTTACAGGATTGTCAGGTGCTTTTAAAACATCGCCTATTTTTCTTGATAGCATTGCGGATGTGAGAATAGAATTAACGGGTTTTAGAAGAAAAGACTATCTTCTTGCAGAAGAAGTCGCTAATATACGCCATACACCTAAAGTAACTGTTTGGCATCATGCATGGGATGAAATTAATGGTCTGTATAGAATGCAGTTAGTTGATTTTATTGAACATAAAAAAACTTGTCCACATGCAGGGGGATGTAAATTGTGGATGAACAAAAATAAAGGAACATATAGGTATACACAATTAAGGGAAAAATATGGCAATTATACAGATTTTTCTACTATATATTCAATAAATTTAGAAGAAATAGATTATTATGAACGAGGCTATGTAGATGAAAGAATGCTTTCGATTATTAGAAGAAAGAATGCAAGGTTAGTGGGAATGGATGTATATGGAAATTTGATATATAAGAATAGAAAAACAACATATTTTTGGGATCATGAACAAGATACACTAATACCAATAAAATGGAGAAAAGAATTGTAATATTACCAGATGCCTATTAATAGTACATTATATTGACGAAAGAAAAACAATAGAGAGGGCTTACATCATGGAACAAGTAGTGAAATTTTTAAAAGAAGCAGAAACATATTATTTAGCAACCGTAGAAGGCGACCAGCCAAGAGTCAGACCTTTTGGTACAGCACACATTTTTGAAGGAAAACTTTATATTCAGACAGGTAAGGTGAAAGAGGTATCAAAACAGATTCATGCAAATCCAAAGGTAGAAATCTGTGCATTTAAAAATGGAGAGTGGCTCCGTGTAGCAGGAGAACTTGTGGAAGATGACAGAAGAGAAGCCAGACAGTCGATGCTTGATGCTTACCCATCATTACAGAAGATGTATTCAGCAGACGATGGAAACACAGAGGTATTTTATTTTAAAAATGCTACAGCAACATTTTCATCATTTACGCATGATCCGGAAGTAGTGAAGTTCTGATGACAAAGGACGAGTGGTACAGGCAGTTGTTCGAGAGACTGGATAATTCCAAATTTCGAAGTAGCTTTCATTTGAAGCAGAAAGACATAGATTACATAAACCAAAAGGGACTTGATACGATCAGACAACATGCAAAGGACTTTATTGCAAAGAGAGAAGCTCCCGCATTTATAGCAAATGATGGCAAACAGACTCCTATGAGGGGGCATCCGGTATTTATTGCCCAACATGCAACTGCAACATGCTGCAGAGAGTGTATCCGGAAGTGGCACAAAATGCAGCCGGGCAGGGAACTGAGTCAGGTGCAGCAGGATTATCTTGTAGATATAATTATGACATGGATTCAAAAAGAACTGGAAAGGCAGAAAAAGAAATTATGAAAATGCAGATATTTGTAGATGCAGATGCGTGTCCTGTAGTAGGCATTGTAGAAGAAATAGCAGAGAAATATAGTATTCCAGCCACATTGCTGTGTGATACGAATCACGTATTATATTCAGACTATAGCGAAGTGATCGTAGTTGGTGCAGGAGCAGATGCTGTAGATTACAAGCTGATTAGCATTTGTCATAAAGGGGATGTCGTAGTATCTCAGGATTATGGTGTCGCTGCTATGGCACTTGGAAAAGAAGCGTATGCCATTCACCAATCCGGTAAGTGGTACACAAATGAAAATATTGACCAGATGCTTATGGAGCGGCATCTTAACAAGAAGGCAAGACGCAGCTCGCATAAGAATCATATGAAGGGACCAAGAAAGCGTACAGAGGAAGATGATGTACGCTTTGCTCAGTCTTTTGAAAAACTCATACAGATGGCAAAAGCAAAAGAAGGTGCTCAGAGTGGGATTATTTAAGAGAAAGACAGTTACAAAGACTTATGATAAAGAAAACAAGAAGCCGGTAATTAAGGCAAGCATCTGTAACGGTGAGCAGGTTGCTGGTTTTAAGGACATCCATACAGGTAAGATTGAAGAGGTTATGCTGATTAAAAGTCAGGCGGATCTTGATGAATTCAAGAAAATGTATGGAATAGATGGCAAAATAGAAAAGGAGTATTGATATGAGCATATTAGGAAACATACTTTGGAAAGCAGTTTTTCAAAATTGCAAAATTATCCCTGATGCCATTTGGCGCAGAGGTAATCTGACCGGCAGGAGAGCATTTTTTGTGAGTTTAAAAGAATAGGCAGGAAAGATGTGTGACATAACAAGGTTACAGATGGATGAGAAAGGAAAACACGATGAACATATATGATGAATTGGAAAATTTAAAAGCCAGGGCTCGCTCCAATCCGGAACTTGCGCAGGCGTTGTTAGCCACGCGGGGAATGAAAAATCCGGTTTCCGCATTCTGCCGTATTGCACAGGAGCATGGATGTACCTTTTCCGCTATGGATCTGGTCTCTGCCGGTGAGGATTCTTACGCAGCAATGCGTCGCTCCACGAATGGGGGCGGCGAGAATTCGCCGCTGTTGCAGGGAGAGGATGATCTGTACGAGATGTTTTTAATTGAATTGACGTAAAAGATTACTGCAGAATGGAGAAGACATGAAACCCAGAACACAAAAATCAATGGAATTATATAACACCCTCCTGAACCGTGGCTTTCCACAGGAGTTTTGTGAGCAGATTTCACTGAATCTGAACACAGACTGGACGGCACAGAGGATGCTTGGCTATTTGTCACATTACAGGAAACTTCCGATGGCGGAAATCGTGGACGAGATGCTGGCAATTCTAAGTGACCGGAACCGGATTATGCAGAAGCATGAATGGGAGAATACAAATGCGAAATGGAATGAATTTTTAAACTAGGGATTTCGAAAAGAGGATTGAAAAATAATATGAAAGAGGTTTTTTATGAGTTATTGGAAAAAATTTAAAAAGAAGTATATGGGGGATCGTGCGTTTTACCGCCATTATTTATTGCTGGCAGTGCCAATGATCCTGCAGAATGCCATCACGAATCTGGTCAGCTTTTTGGACAACATTATGGTGGGACAGCTGGGAACGGAACAGATGTCCGGTGTTGCAATCGTAAACCAGCTGATTTTTGTGTACAATCTGGCAATTTTTGGAGCAGTGTCGGCGGCAAGTATTTTTGGTGCGCAGTATTTTGGCAATGGGGATCACAGGGGACATATGCATTCGTTTCGTTTTAAGCTTTATGCGACGTTGCTTGTGTCAGGACTTACCATGTTGCTGCTGCTTACGAAGGGATCGGATCTGATTTCCCTGTATCTGACGGATACTGCGGGAAATGGAGCAACCGATGTGGCACTTCAATATGGAAAGCAGTATCTGGTGATTATGCTGGTGGGACTGGTTCCGTTTGCAGTGAACCAGGCATATGCCACCAATATAAAAGAAACGGGACAGACGCTCGTTCCGATGCTGGCAAGTTTTGTGGCGGTGGGAACCAATGCAGTGCTGGATTATCTGTTGATTTTTGGTGTGGGACCATTTCCGGAACTTGGGGTGACAGGGGCGGCACTTGCCACTGTGATTGCCCGGTATGTGGAAGCGGTTATTGTTGTCTTCTGGGCACATAGAAACCGGGAGAAGAACCGGTATCTGGAAGGGGCTTATCGCGGATTTGGAATCCCGGTGAGCGAACTGAAAACGGTACTGATCAAAGGGCTTCCCCTGATGTTCAATGAGGTTTTATGGGCGGCGGGCATGACCACCGTGACCCAGTGCTATTCTGTGCGTGGACTTGATGTGGTGGCAGGGCTGAATATTGCCACGACGATTACCAATTTGTTTAACATTGTCTATATACAGTTGGGAGCGTGTATCAGTATTGTTGTGGGACAGTATTTGGGAGCCGGAGAACTGGAAAAGGCAAAAGACGCAGACAACAAGATGATTGTTTTCAGTGTCTTCTGCTGTGTGATTATGGCAGCAATCATGTTTCTCGTTGGGGGATTTTTCCCTGATATTTACAATACGACAGCGGAAATTAAGGATCTGGCTACAAAGTTTATCGCCGTTTCTGCGCTGATCATGCCGTTTTGTTCGTTTAGTCATGCGTCTTATTTTACGCTTCGTTCCGGTGGGAAAACGATGGTTACGTTTTTATTTGATTCGGTGTTTACCTGGGTGGTTGTTGTGCCGGTTGCATTTTTGCTGGCACACGGCACGGGACTTGGAATTGTAAGTGTTTATTTTCTGGTACAGGCCACGGAGCTGATCAAGGTCGTGATTGGATACTGCATGGTACGAAGCAACGTCTGGGTGGTAAAAATGGTATAGGTGATCAGGGATCAGAAACTCATGCTACGGCATTATTTATAAACAATTGTTAAATGTTTGAAAAATATTTGGAAAATGGACAACTTTTGTGAAAGAATCGGTTATAATAATTTCATCTGAAAATTTAACGAAAAATACATAGGAAGCGGATGGAATTATTATCATGGAACAGGAAAACAGAGTCAGAATGGAACGAATTGCAGCAGATCCACAGTCCGGGCTGTCTGCAGAGCAGGTAAAAAGAAGGTTTGCACAGGGAGAAAACAACTATAAAGTAGAGTCTTCCACGTTGTCGGTTCCGGAAATTGTGCGTTCAAATGTCTGCACATATTTTAATCTTGTATTTGCTGTGATTGCGGTTTTGCTTGCTATTGTGGGTGCATGGTCGGATATGCTGTTTCTTCCGATTATTGTGGCAAATACCTGTATTGGTATTATCCAGGAGGTACACTCCAAAAAGGTGCTGGATAAATTATCCATTCTGAATGCACCGCATGCAGTTGTAATCCGTGACGGAAAGCGGCAGGAGATTCCGGCAGATCAGCTGGTGCTGGATGATATTGTGGAATTTTCGGCGGGAAGCCAGATTCCGGCGGATGCGAAAGTGGTATCCGGAGAACTGCAGGTGAACGAATCCCTGATCACCGGAGAGTCGGATGAAATTGAAAAACGGGAGGGGGATTCCCTACTTTCCGGAAGTTTTGTGGTATCCGGAAAGGCATGTGCACGTCTTGAGAAGGTCGGAAAAGATTCTTATATTTCAAAGCTGACCCTGCAGGCGACGAAAAGCAAAAAGGGAGAGCAGTCAGAAATGATCCGCTCCCTGAATTATCTGATCATGGTGATGGGAATTATTATCATCCCGATCGGGATTGCTCTGTTCGTGCAGTCGTTTATTTACAATGAGGGAACGTTTCATGACAGTATCACCGGTATGGTGGCGGCTATCATCGGAATGATTCCGGAGGGACTGTATCTGCTGACAAGTGTGGCACTTGCGGTTAGTTCCGTGCGGCTGGCACAGAAGAAGGTATTGATCCACGATATGAAATGTATTGAGACGCTGGCGAGAGTCAATGTTCTTTGTGTGGATAAAACAGGCACGATCACCGAGCCGGGGATGCATGTCTATGATTTTTCTGTTCTGGATGGGGCAGATCAGCTGGAAATTTCCCAGCTGCTGGCAGATTTTGTGGCAGCGCAGGAAAAAGACAATGCGACGATGGAAGCACTCAAAGCGCATTTCTCCAACGGAAGTGGTATGCGGGCAAGGGAAGTGTATTCGTTTTCTTCGGAAACAAAGTATTCCGGAGCCGTGATGAACGATGGGAAATCTTATGTGATCGGAGCACCGGAATTTGTTCTGCGGGGGCAGTTTGCCCAGTATCAGGAACAGATTGCCACCTACAGCAGCAAAGGCTACCGCGTGCTTGTATTTGCGCAATATGAAGGGACGCTTGACCGGAAACCGCTGACAGAGCCGGTACTTCCGCTTTGTTTTGTGATGCTTGCCAATCCGATCCGCAAAGGGGCAAAGGAAACCTTTACTTATTTTGCGGAAAATGATGTTGATATCAAGGTGATTTCCGGTGACAATCCGCTGACGGTTTCCGTCATTGCGGCAGAGGCGGGGATTGTGGGTGCGGAGCGTTTTGTCGATGCATCGACTCTGAAAGAAAAAGAAGATTATTATCGCGCGGTGGAAGAGTATACGGTATTCGGCCGTGTGACCCCGAGCCAGAAGCGGATGCTGGTACAGGCACTGAAAGAACATAAAAAAACGGTTGCCATGACCGGAGATGGTGTAAATGATGTGCTGGCACTTAAAGATGCAGACTGCAGCGTGGCGATGGCCTCCGGCAGCGAAGCCGCTTCTAATGTGGCACAGCTGGTACTTTTAGATTCCGATTTTTCCAGAATGCCGTCGGTGGTCGCAGAGGGACGCCGTGTGGTAAACAATATTGAGCGGACCGCCGCATTGTATATTGTAAAAAACATTTTCTCCATGCTGCTTGCCATTTTCTCTGTGATTCTGATGCTGGATTATCCACTGGAACCATCACAGGTATCGCTGATCAGTATGTTTACGATTGGTATTCCGTCGTTTGTTCTGGCATTGGAGCCGAATAAGGATCTGATCCGCGGACATTTCCTGACAAACGTACTTGTGCGGGCACTTCCGGCAGGACTGACGGATTTTATCGTAGTTAGTGGTCTGGTGATTTTCTGCCGGGAATTTCAGGTAGATCTGGATTGTCTGTCTACATCATGTACCATTCTGGTTGCAATTGTTGGTTTTATGATTCTGCACCGCATTGCAAGACCGATGAATACCGGACATATTGTAATGCTGGTCGGCGTGATTGCAGGATGGATTCTTTGCATGCTGTTTGGCAGAAGTTTTTTCGGAATTACGGAAATTTCCAAACAGTGTGAAATGCTGATGGTAATTTTTGCAATTATTACGGAACCGGTTCTTCGGTATCTGAGTCTGATTGTTGAGTGGATTTCTGCGAGATGCCGCATGATCCATGCCCGTTTTTCGAGGGCGTAAAAGTGGGGCTGGTTCTTGCATGCATATAAGGAATCGTATATAATAAAAGACATACTAGTAGAAAAGCAGGTGTGGATGTGCAGAAGAGAATCAGGCAGATAGCCGCAGGAAAATTCGAATCGGATCAGCCTTCGCTTTCTATTTCGGACGAGGAACTGTTTCTTACGGTTACAGAAGGACAGGAATATACCGGGGAATTTGAAATTACCAGTGAAAACCATATTCCGGTGAGGGGCATTGTCTACTCCACCCACCCAAGGATGGAGTGCCTGACTCCCCAGTTTGAAGGCGAAAATATACGGATTCGGTATCAGTTTCATAGTAAGGGTCTCGTTGAGGGGCAGGAGGAAAAGGGTGCGTTTGTGATTCTTTGCAATCAGAGTGTACACAGCCTTTCTTTTTGTGTATCCATATCCCGTTTATATGCGCAGACTGCCACAGGTGCGATTCGCAGTCTTTCGGATTTTACGGCACTTGCAAAGGAAAACTGGCAGGAAGCATATCAGCTCTTTTATCACAAGAGTTTTCCCAATATTCTAAAAGCAAAAGAGACAAAAGAAAAGATGTACTATCAGGGGATTCTTGCGGCAAAACCATCGTCGCAGAATCTGGAAGAATTTTTGGTGGCAGCCGGCAGAAAAGAACAGATCCATTTTACAATTTCTGAGACAGACTGCCGGTTTGATGCGCTTACCGAAAGCCAGCAGCAGAAGATCGAAATCAAAAAGAGCGAATGGGGATATCTGGAACTTGCCATCACCTCCGATGCCGCGTTTGTACAGCCGGCACAGACGCAGATTACTTCGGAGGATTTTCTGGGGAGTACGTTTGTCCTGAAATACATCGTGGACTATGACCGGATGCATGCCGGAAACAATTATGCCAAAATTACTTTTTCCTCGGTATATGAGACAAAGGTTCTGGAGATTTATGCGCATAAAGGGGAAAAACAAAAGTCCAAAGAACAAAAAGAACATGCCAAAATCAGGGAATGTCAGTCCGGGCTGGTAGAACTGTATGAGGCATTCCGCCTGAAAAAAATTGTGACAGGTGTGTGGGCAAATGAGTCGGTAGAACGTTTAAACCAGCTGCATGCCATGCTTCCGGATCAGGTGATGTATCCGCTGATGAAAGCACAGGCACTGGTGATCAATCACCAGAAACAGGAAGCGGAGTGGATTCTTGAGAAATTTAAACGGGAATGGCCCGATCACCATACACCGGAGTGGGGGTATTATCTTTATATTATGACACTTCTGGAACGGGAACCGGCATATGTGGACCGCATGACGCATGAGATTGAAATGATTTTTCATGAAAATCCGGATTCTGCTTTGTTATTCTGGATTCTTTCGTTTCTGGAAGAGGAATATTACAACAACAGTGCGCACAAACTGCGTGCAATTGCGCACTGGGTGATGAGTGGCTGTGTTTCCCCGTACCTGTATCTGGAGGCATACGATCTGATCAGCCATGACCCGTATCTGCTCACAAAACTGGGAAGATTTGAAGTGCGGATTCTGCGCTGGGCAATCCGTCATCAGGTTCTGACGAAGGAACTGGCAGCACAGATTTTTGAAGTGGTGGAAATGAATCAGGGATTTCATCCGGTTCATTTTGAACTGATGCAGGCAGCTTACGGGACAGAGGAAAAACCGGAATATGTGGGACAGATCTGCAGTTACCTGATAAGAACCCAGCAGTTTGATACAAAATTTCACCACTGGTATGAAAAGGGAATCGGGCTTGAACTTCGGATTACCGGATTATACGAGGCTTATCTGATGTCACTGGATGAACGGGAGATTGCATCGGTTCCGAAAATTATCCGGATGTACTTTCAGTATGACAGTAATCTTCCCTATCGGAAGATGGCAATTCTTTACAACAATATCATTGCGTCAAAGGAAAGCGAACCGGAAATTTATGAACAGTATCGCCGGGTGATGAGCCGTTTTGCCATGGAACAGATCGAGCAGGAACATGTGGACGATAATCTGGCGGTGGTTTATGAGGACATGCTCGAACTGGGGCTGGTGAATGAAGAACTTGCAAAATGTCTTTCCAATATTCTGTTTGCGCATAAGCTGGTAATTATGCAGCCGCATATGGTCCGCGCGATTGTATACCAGAAGCAGATGAAAGATCCGCAGATCGTTCCGATTGTAAACGGATGTGCCTACGTGTCCCTTTTCTGCAGGGAATATGCCATTTTGTTTGAAGATGGGAAAGGCCAAAGATATATCCACAGTGTCCCGTACCGGCTGGATTCCCTGATGGATGCCGGATCGTATCTGGAGAAATGTACGGCACTGGCACCGGAGGAACTTCCGTATATTGTTTCCCATTTTGGGGAAAAGCCGGATCATCATAGGTTTGATGTCAAAGAGGAAAAATTTTTCCGGAGAGTGCTGTTTGCACAGGAGCTGGATACGGAATACCAGTCGTATTTTTCCAGGGAGATTGTGCGTTATTATCAGAAAAAAGAGCAAAAACCCCTGGTGGAACAATATCTGGAACAGGCAGATTATGAGCAGATGCCGCAGGCGGTGCGTCAGTATATGATGGAATCCCTTGCGGACTGGCGGATGTATGACCGGTTGTATGAACAGATGCAGGAATATGGGCTGGATCAGATCGGATCATCGGCAAAGGTTGCAGTTGCCACCTATCTGCTGGATGCGATGGAAGAGAGGGAGCAGGACGAGGAACTGCTGCTTTTGTGTACAAGTGCGTTTTTAAACAAAAAATACAATGATAGGATTCTGCAGTATCTGAGTGATTTTTATTCCGGACCGGTTGAGACCATGCTTCGTTTATGGAGAGCAGCACAGGATTTTGAACTTCGGACAAGAGATCTGGAAGAACGGATTCTTGAGCAGATGCTGTATACGGATATGGATCTTATGCAGGCACTGGAGGTATTTGCGCATTATTATGAAAGCGGTGGGCAGGAACTGATTGTTCTTGCGGTCATTACGGTATTTGCGCAGAACTATTTTGTAAAAGAAGCCGCGCTGCCAAAACAAATCCTTGCCATAATACGGAGACGGTATCAGAGCGGAAAGAAACTAAATGATGCCTGTAAACTTGCCCTGCTCAAATCGTTTTCTGGGATGTCCTCTCTGCAGGAGGCACAGTATGAAGCCGCAGATGTGCTGCTGGCAGAGTTCACCGGAAGAAATATGAATTTTTCATTTTATAAAAGACTGGACCGGCGGCTGGTACAGAAATATCATCTGTATGACAAAATTTATGTGGAACACCGGACAAACCCCAAGAAACATGTCGTGCTGCACTACAGCCGGGATGAGGACGGGGAGCAGTTTCACGAAGTGGATATGCCGAATGTCTATGCCGGTATTTTTGTGGAAACATTTGTGGTATTTTTCGGGGAGGAGATCCAGTATTACATCACCGAAGAATATAAAAATAAGGTCGTCTCGACGGAAAGCAATCGTCTGACCTGTAACGATATCTATGCACAGAAAGATGAAAGCAGGTACAATCTGATCAACCAGATGCTGATTTCAGAGACTTTATCCGATGAAGTTTCCATGTTTCAGACGATGAAACAGTACGCAGGATATGATGAGGTGACGAAAAAAGTATTTAAGCTTTTGTAAGCAGGATGGGAGAAGAGATGGAAGCCAATACCTGTTATCTTGGCATCGAACTGAACGACTCGTATGCCATGGTAAGTTATATGCAACCGAATATGGAAGAACCGGAGACGGTCAGCACGATTGCCGGCAGTGAAAATTACCGGATTCCCACGCTGCTTGCCCGACGCAAAAATGTCGGCATGTGGTATTATGGGGAAGATGCCGGAAGGATGGCAAAAACCAGTGAGGTGATTTGTGTGGATTCCCTTCTTCGCCGTGCCGCTGCATCGGAAGTGATTACCATTGCAAAAGAGAGTTATGATGCAGTAGATCTGCTGGCATTGTTTATTAAAAAAGTGATCGAACTGCCGCAGAAACTGGGAAATACTTCGCATGTGACCGGAATTGTCCTGACGGTGGATCATCTGACGAAAGAGTTGATCGGCATTTTCCGGCATGTGGCAGAACTTTTAGGATTGTCGCAGGAAACATTTGCGGTGATCGATGACAAAGAGAGTTTCTATGCGTTTGCCATGAACCAGGAGAAATCTTTGTGGATGCACGATGTGTTTTTGTTTTCTTGCGGGAAGAATGCCGTCAGTTCCTATGACCTTTCGAGGGATATGCATACGAAGCCGCAGATGATCACAATTCACGCAACCGGGGCACAGGAACTGGGAGAGGAGAAAGATGAGGCGTTTGCAAGGCTTCTGACTAACTGTTTTGCAAACCGTTCGGTATCTTCGGTTTATCTGGTCGGGGACGGGTTTGACGGAGAATGGATGAAACAGTCACTGGCAGTTCTCTGCCGGGGACGGCGCGCGTTTTTGGGACAGAATCTTTTTTCCAAAGGGGCATGCTATATGGCTCGCATCCGTGAAATGGGAGAAAACTGGCCATTCATTTACATGGGCGAAAACGAGATGAAATTTAATCTGAGTTTAAGTGTCGTGGAAAAAGAAAAAAAGAAGGTTTTAAATCTTGTCAGTGCCGGGAAAAACTGGTTTGAGATAAAAAATACATGTGAGGTGATCCTAAGCGGCACGCCGCAGGTGGAATTTTTAAAGCAGCTTCCAAGCAGTAGTACTCCCCAGATACAGACGGTGGAACTTGAGGATCTTCCGGTTCGTCCGGACCGCACGACAAGACTCCGGATTACGGCCAGTCCGGTGGCAAATGATAAGATTGAAGTGGAAATCCGGGATCTGGGATTTGGTGAATTTTTCCCGGCTACCGGCCGGGCATGGAAAAGTATCATAATGATGGGATAAACGTATGGGTGAATTATTACTTTGTCATGAAACAATTGCGGCTCTGCCCTATTATATAGAGGAAACCGGGATAAACATATATTCCATGGAAGAACTCAGCTATTATATTTCCGGAAATGTGTATCTTTTAGATCATTCCTTCATGTGCGAGAGTTTATGTACATGGGTGGAAAAACAGATGCATCGTGTCGAACTCGCACAAAAACTCAGGGAGAATATCCGCACGGAAGGAAAATTGTCCGATTTTGTTTTTGCCATATTGCAGGATACGGCATACTGTACCATGAAAGAAATGCAGGAGATCGTTTTTGCGGTCCGGCAGATGGAACAGAAGTCGGATTTTGAGCGTGACAAGATCCGGGCAGACCAGCTGATGGAGAAGGAAAAATATCTGGCAGCTATTTACCGGTATAAACATCTGTTAGACGAAGCAGATATGAAGGAAACCAGTGAGGTTCTGCGGGGAAATCTCTGGCATAACCTCGGAACGGCGTATGCACGTCTCTTTTTGTTTGAAGAGGCAGGGCGCTGCTTTGAGAAGGCATATGCATTGAATAAACAAAAGGAATCTCTCCGGGAGTGCCTGATGTGCTGCCGCTGCCGGCATGATGAGGAAGCGTTTGCGGAAATTGCAAAAAGATATCAGGTGGAGGAGAGAAAGCAGCAGGAAATCAGAAATGAAATTTCCCTCGCATGTAAGAGCGAAAAACTCGAACAGTTTGAATCCCATCTGGAAGAATTAGCGCAGCGGACCGGGGGTGTCCAAAAGGCGAAGGCAAAGAAAGAAGTAATGGATGTGATTGTTCAGTGGAAGAAAGAGTATCGAAGGAGCTGCAAGGTATAACATATGATTTTTTCAAATTTATTTCATAGAAAAAAGAACAAAGAAAGTGAGACAGGAAGTTTCTCACAATATGATCAGAGCGAGTATGCAAAGCTTGAGACAAAGAACATTGTAAAAGAACTGAATCTGTCGGACGCGGCGCAGGCAAAGAAATATGTAGTGGATTTGTGCAAGCAGATGATTCAGGCGTCTAAGGATATGGAAGATAGCAAATCGGAATATCAGCTGGTGACAAATTATCTGACAGATATTCAGATTCTCGAAGACCTGACGGACGCAGAGCGTAAACCGATTCTTGAGTGCGCCACACAGGTCGCAAAGCTGGAAAAGCAAAGAACCGATTTCCTGAAAACCAAACGCCGGCTGACAGATACGCAGTTTGCGCAGATGCAGGAGGAAGAAGAGAATCTTCCGGGAGTGATCCGCCGGCTGAAAGCCAATGAGGCAGATCTGGATGCGATCAAGAGAAATATGGCATATCTGGAAGGAAAAAAACTGGAATGGTCCATGCAGCGGTCAGATTCCGCAAAGGTACAGAAAGTAACCCGTACCGCAGCATGCTATCTGTTAGCTGTATTTATTACGTTGTTTGCTTTTGTGGGAATACTTTCCTGGTATCTGAACAGGGATCTGCAGCTAGTTTTCACCATTATGGGATTTGCAGCTGTTGGAGCGGGCGCGTTTATTTTGATCCGTTATCAGGATTCCACAAGAGAGATCCGTCAGGCGGATGTCAACCGCAATCAGGCGATTACTTTGGAGAACCGGGTAAAGATCCGCTATGTCAATACGAAAAACGCGGTGGATTTCATCTGTGAAAAATATCATGTCCGCAATGCGAAAGAACTGGAATTTTTATATGGACAGTATCAGGAGGAAGCGCGGGAAAAGGATACATTCCGTAAAACCAGTGATGATCTGGATTATTATACGCAGAATCTTCTGCAGTATCTGACACGGCTGCGGATGTATGATACCCGTGTATGGCTGACACATGCAAATGCGCTGGTCGACAGCCGGGAGATGGTAGAGCTGAAGCATGAACTGCTGACAAGGCGGCAGAAACTGCGGGCACGTATGGAGTACAGTGTGGGAAGTATCCATGAGATGAAGGGTGAGGCTCTCAAAAATATGAGCAAGCTCGGAAACAATGCTTATCAGCTGGAGCAGATCATCCGCAAGATTGAGGCGATGAATCCGGTATTTAAGTAAAAATAATAGTGATTTATTGTGTTTTTTTTTGAGATAGCCGCCCGGTGTGAAAGGGGCGGCTATCTCCTGTCTTATCGTGTAGTGTTTTGCATACAGTCAAAATTGGGATTGAAAGCATAGTAGTTTTTGCTGTCCAGTTCTTCCTGCAGCAGACGAAGAGCCTCGCCAAAACGCTGGAAATGCACAATTTCACGCTCGCGCAAAAAGCGGATTGGATCAGCAACTTCCTGATCTTTTGCCAGACGCAGTATATTGTCATACGTTTTTCTTGCTTTTTGTTCTGCTGCCATATCTTCCACCAGATCAGCAATGGCATCACCACTTGACTGAAATTCGGTAGCGGAAAATGGAACTCCACCCGCAGCCTGCGGCCAGACACCTGCGGTGTGATCAATATAATATGGTGCAAATCCGGAAGCTTCCAGTTCTTTGGCGGAAAGTCCGCGCGTCAGCTGGCGAACAATCGCACCAATCATTTCGAGGTGAGCAAGTTCCTCGGTTCCGATGTCAGTAAGTACACCGGCAATCCGCGGATTTGCAAAAGAAAACCGCTGGGCCAGATAGCGCATGGAAGCTCCCATTTCGCCATCGGGACCACCGTACTGACTTATAATAAAAGATGCCATCTTAGCGTTTGGTGTTGAAATGGAAATCGGATATTGCAGTCTTTTTTCATAATTCCACATAGCTTATTTCACTCCTTCCCATGGCATTGGACCGTCATTCCAGTCCCAGTCCTCCAGCGGCTGGCTGCCAAATGCGGACAACGGTTCGAAACGTTCCTCGTATGTCTTTTTAGCTGAATTGTATAATTCGTTGCACTGATTGTAATAAGAGAGTGCCTGTGCGTCATCCGGATGGGTGTCCAGATAAAGAAGCATATCATAGGCACAAAAGCCCAGTGCCATAACCCAGCGGTACAATTCCGACCGGTTCATTGGCTGAGAAGATGGTCTTGTCATCGCCGCCGCCCTCCCTGCATCATATTCATATTGCATTTTCCGGTAAATGGTTTATCCAGTTCCGGAAAAATTGTGCCTGCGGCAAGCCCGCGCATGGGATCGTAGGTTTTGCCGAATGTCTGCCAGGGAACGTAGCACATGCCGGGTACCTGATGGCTGCCATTGTCTGTTTCCGGCATAGTATTAATAGTTGCATTCATGGATTTCTTTTTCCTTTCTGATCAGCATATACTGTATGATATGTTTCGTTTGCGTTATGTGTGTATTTGTTATATAATAAAACACATGACAGAATAAGGAGAGAAACGCGATGAGTAAAGTAAGAACAAGATTTGCACCAAGTCCGACAGGAAGAATGCATGTGGGAAATCTTCGTACGGCATTGTATGCTTACCTCGTAGCAAAGCATGAGGGCGGAGATTTCATCTTAAGAATAGAAGATACCGATCAGGAGCGTTATGTGGAAGGCGCTGTAGATATTATTTACCGCACCCTGCAGAAAACAGGCCTGATCCATGACGAGGGACCGGACAAGGATGGCGGCTGTGGACCATATGTACAGAGTGAGCGCCAGGCACAGGGCATTTATTTAAAATACGCCAAAGAGCTGATCGATAAAGGTGAGGCCTATTATTGTTTCTGTGACAAGGAACGCTTAGAGGGACTCAAAAAAGTAGTTGCAGGAAAAGAAATTCATGTATATGATAAGCACTGTCTGCATCTTTCCAAGGAAGAAGTAGAAGAAAAACTTGCCGCAGGCGTACCGTATGTCATCCGCCAGAATAACCCGACGGAGGGAACGACAACGTTCGAGGATGAGATTTACGGGGATATTACCGTTGACAATGCGGAGCTGGACGATATGATTCTGATCAAGTCCGATGGATATCCGACTTACAATTTTGCAAATGTGGTAGATGATCATCTGATGGGAATTACCCATGTTGTCCGTGGAAACGAGTATCTTTCCTCTTCCCCGAAGTACAATCGTCTGTATGAGGCATTTGGCTGGGAAGTACCGGTATATATCCATTGTCCGCTGATTACGGATGAAAATCATCAGAAGCTGTCAAAACGATGCGGACATTCTTCGTTTGAAGATCTGGTAGAGCAGGGATTTCTGACAGAGGCGATCGTGAACTTTGTTGCATTGCTTGGATGGAGCCCGGCAGATAACCAGGAGATCATGACACTCGAAGAACTGGTAGAAAAGTTTGATTACCATCATATGAATAAATCACCGGCAGTCTTTGACTATACCAAGTTAAAATGGATGAACGGGGAATACATCAAAAAAATGGACTTTGACAAGTTCTACGAGATGGCACTTCCGTATATCAAAGAAGTGATCACCAAAGATTATGATCTGAAGAAGATTGCACATATGGTACAGACCCGTATCGAGATCTTCCCGGATATCAGGGATCACATTGATTTCTTTGAGGAACTTCCGGAATATGATGTGGCAATGTACACGCACAAGAAAATGAAGACAAATGCACAGACTTCTCTTGAAGTGTTGCAGGAGATCCTTCCGGTCTTAGAGGCTCAGGAAGATTACAGCAACGATGCATTGTATCAGACACTTCTTAAGTATGTAGAGCAGAAAGGCTGCAAGAACGGATATGTTATGTGGCCGATCCGTACGGCAGTATCCGGCAAGCAGATGACACCGGGCGGTGCCACCGAGCTTATGGAGGTTCTTGGAAAAGAAGAGTCCCTTGCCCGTATCCGTAAAGGAATCGAGCTCCTTTCTCAGGCACAGTAGAACATTCTCACGGGAGAACGAATGAACTATAATAAATCCCAGCAGCAGGCCATCCGCCATAAGGATGGCCCGATGCTTGTTCTGGCAGGTCCCGGTTCCGGGAAAACTGCGGTAATTACCCAAAGAACGAAACAGTTAATTGAATATGAGAACATAGATCCGTCCAATATTCTTGTGATTACATTTACGCGAGCGGCGGCACAGGAGATGAAGCAGCGTTTTCTTGCAGCGACAGGAGAAGAGAGAACGAAAGTGACCTTCGGTACGTTCCACGCCATATTTTTCATGGTGCTGAAGCTGGCGTATCATTTTGATTCCGGAAATATTATATCGGAGGAGCAGCGATATCAGTTTATGCGGGAGATTCTGTCTTATCATCATCTGGAATACCGGGATGAAGGGGAATTTATCGGGGATGTTTTAACGGAGATCAGCCGTGTGAAAAATGAGCAGATTCCGCTGGAACATTTTTATTCTTCCAGCTGTGGGGAGGAGGTTTTCCGGAAGATTTACCGGGAATATGATGAGCGGCTCAAAAGGAACCGCCTGATTGATTTTGATGATATGCTGACATACACATATGAGTTGTTTTCCCAGCGGAAGGATATTCTTTCGGCATGGCAGAAAAAGTACCGTTATATTCTGATTGATGAGTTTCAGGATATCAATCTGATCCAGTGGAAGATCATGTGTATGCTTGCCGCACCGGAAAATAATCTCTTTGTAGTGGGAGATGATGATCAGTCCATCTATCGGTTCCGCGGTTCGAAGCCGGAAATTATGCTGGGATTTCAAAAGATATACCCGCAGGCAAAGATTGTGAATCTTGAAGTAAATTACCGGTGTGAGCCGCCGATTGTGGAGGCAGCTATGCGCCTGATCGCACACAATGAAGAACGTTTTCCGAAAAAGATCCGTGCCGGAAAATCCGGGAAACAGAAGGTGCGTTTTCAGTACTTTGAGGACTGCTATAAAGAGAATGCATTTTTGGCAGAAGATATCCGGCAGACTGTGCAAAATGGGGTTCCGCTTTCGGAAATCGCAGTACTGTTTCGGACAAACATGCAGCCGCGTGCCCTGATGGAATATATGGTTTCTGCCAATCTGGCATTTCAGACGAAAGACCGGATTCCGGATATCTATGAGCACTGGATTGCCCGTGATTTTTTCACTTATATCCGCATCGCACAGGGAAGTGACAGCAGGGCCGATTTCCTTTCTATTATGAACCGGCCGAAGCGGTATATCGGCAGGGACAGCCTGCCCGATGAAACGGTATGTTTTGATGAGTGGATGAAATTATATGAGGAGCAGCCGTGGATCGCGGAGCGGATCGAAAAGCTGTGGTATGATCTGAAACATTTGTCCCGTCTGAGCCCTTATGCGGCAATCAACTATATCCGGCGGGGAATCGGGTACGATGATTATCTGGCAGAGTATGCCGAATACCGGAATGCGAATAAAGAAGATTTTTATGAAGTGGCAGATGAAATCCTTGCGAGTGCCAAAGGGTACCGTACATTTGAGGAATGGTTTGCACATATAGAAGAATACCGGCAGGAGTTAAAGAGACTGGCGCAGGAAAAGCGCAGGAATCAGAATGCTGTGACATTTGCAACACTGCACAGCGCCAAGGGGCTGGAATTTACAAAAGTGTATCTGATTGACGTCAACGAGGGCGTAATGCCTTATAAGAAAGCAGTATTAAAGCAGGATGTCGAGGAAGAACGGCGTTTGTTTTATGTGGGAATGACCAGAGCAAAGGAATCCCTGACCATCTGTTCGGTAAAAAAAATGCGTGGCAAAGAGGTGGAACTGTCGCGTTTTATCAAAGAAGCCGGTAAAGAGCCGTAAAAAACCTGCATCGGGTATTCGATGCAGGTTTTTATAAAAGTTATTCTTCGTCTTCGAGTGCATTGAAGTAGTCATCATCGAGCATTTCATCAAAGCGGTCGGCAGCAGCTTCGTACTCATCGTCATCCGTGATGCTGTCGATCTGTGGAAGACCTTCTTCATCCTCTGCGTAGCGGTAGAGATAAACGGTGCCTTCGTCCGGATCAGAGCCGTCCGGATTGAGCGGCATCAGTGCAATGTAGTCCTGTTCATTTACGTCAAAAATGGTAAGGATTTTGCATTCTACTTCACCTTCATCCAGCTCAAGTGTTACACGGATATCTTCAATCTCATCCGGGGTAACGGGTGTTGCTTTTTCTTTATCTTCCATAAGATACCTCTTTTCTTAATCGTTTTTTGTGTCTTTTATCATTATAAGCGAGGAGTAAGGAGCTTGTCAATTCGAAAAAGTGATATACAAAGTTTTTTAAAAAGGGTATAATGAAAAACATGAAAATACGAGATACGAAAAAACGAACAGACAATAGAAGGATCAGAGAAGGAGATTACGCAAAACCGGGAGTGACGATTCAGGGAGAATGGACCACTTTTACGTTTGATGCGGAAAAAGAGGACAGCTGTTTTGTGGTACTTAAGGATATACAGACCGAAAAAGAAGAAAAGATAGCTGTTCCGGCAGAATACTGCATGGGATCGGTGCGCTCTATCGCAGTGGCAGATCTGCATCTCGAACATCTGATTTACGATTTTAAGATCAATGGAAAAAAGGTAATGGATCCGTGCGCACACGCCATCATGGGGCGGCAGGTCTGGAATGACAGTTCACGCAGCCGGCAGCAGTATGAGGTGCATGGGGCATTTGATGTGCAGGAGTTTGACTGGGGGGAGGATGTATGTCCGGAAATACCGAGAGAACAGATGATTATGTACAAGCTGCATGTGCGTGGTTTTACGATGGATTCCGGTACCAGAAGTGTTCCGGGGACATTTCGTGCGCTTATGAACCGGATTCCCTATCTGAAGAAACTCGGTGTGACAACGATCGAACTTATGCCGGTATATGAGTTTGAGGAAATTGAACTGCCGAAGCAGCAGAAACTTCCGGAATATATCCGTTGGAAAGAAAAACAGACGGATCAGATCCGCCCGGCAGAAAAAATTAAAAAGGTTCCGCGCAAAGTGAATTACTGGGGATATGAGCCCGGAAATTATTTTGCGGTGAAGGCATCGTATGCTGCCGATCCGCTGCATGCTTCCCGGGAATTCAGAATGCTGATCCACCGTCTGCACGAAAACGGCATGGAATGTGTGATGGAGATGTATTTTCCGGAGAAAGTGAATCATAATCTGATTTTAGAAGCACTTCGTTACTGGGTGCGGGAATACCATGTGGACGGAATCCATCTGCTTGGGGAACATCTGCCCATTACGGCGATTGTGCAGGATGGCATGCTCAGCCGTACCAAGATTTTTTATGTGAATTTTGAGGAAAAAGCATGTGCGGCAAGCCGGAAATATCCGAATCTGTATATTTACAAAGAGGAGTATCAGTATCCGGTACGGCAGATCTTAAACCATATCAATGGAAATATGCGTGATTTTGCCGATCAGCAGAGAAAACAGGGGGCTTTTTTAGGCTACATCAATTATATAGCAAGCAACAACGGGTTTACGCTTGCAGATCTGTTTATGTACAACGATAAGCACAATGAGGAAAACGGAGAGCAGAATCTCGATGGGAGTTCCTGGAACTTCAGCAATAATTACGGCGTGGAGGGTCCGACCAGAAAGCGTTATATCAATGCGCTGCGGAAATTAAACTGGAGAAATGCGGTTCTTATGCTTATGCTGGCACAGGGCGTTCCTCTGTTGTGGAGCGGTGATGAGATGGGAAATTCCCAGAACGGAAATAATAATGCATACTGTCAGGATAATCCCACCGGCTGGGTGAACTGGAAGAATGAGAAGTCTCATCGCAGACAGATCGAATTTCTGCAGCAGGTAATTGCGTTTCGAAAAGAACATACCGTGCTTTCAAATCCGATGCCATTCCAGTTTTCGGATTATAAATCGCTGGGGTATCCGGATCTTTCCTATCACGGGACAAGTGCGTGGATGTTAGAACCGACACCGGATCATCTATGCCTGGGAATGCTTTATTGCGGGGCTTATGCCCAAAACGAAAAAGAGCCGGATGTCTATGTCGCCTATAATTTTCTTGCCGCGGCAACGGAACTGGCTTTGCCTAAACCGCGAAAAGGGAAAGAATGGGTTGTCTGTATTGACAGCGGAGAAGAGGATGCTGCGTTTTTGGACGCACCAAAGCCCGTAAGCGGAGGAAAAATCATTCTCCGGCCACAGACCATCTGTGTGCTGGAGAGCAGGGAGATGAAAAAACATGGGTAATGCATGGAAACATTTTTGCACAATTACACATCACAAAAATCTGGTGCTGGCCGGCTGCTTTAAGATCGGACTATATAAGCAGGGGCTGCTGCATGATCTTTCAAAATATTCCCCGACGGAATTTCTGGTCGGCTGCAAATATTATCAGGGAACCATGAGTCCGAACAATGCAGAGCGGAAGGAAAAGGGGTATTCCCTGGCGTGGCTGCATCACAAAGGACGCAATAAACACCATCTCGAGTACTGGATTGATTATGATATTTCAAAAGAACCGGGGAAAGAACATTCGGGGATGGCAGGAATGAAAATGCCGGTGTGCTACGTGGCGGAAATGTTTGTTGACAGGATCAGTGCATCCAAAAACTACCAGAAAGACAAATACACGGATCGGAGTGCACTCGATTACTATATGCACGGCAGATCGCATTATCTGATCCATCCGGATACCGAGGCACTGATCCACTATCTTTTACTGATGCTGGCAGTGCGGGGGGAGAAGGAAACATTTGCATTTGTAAAGAATGAGGTACTGAAAGGAAACGTTCCTTATGAGAGGGAAAGCCTGATCCGGCGCATACAGGAACTGGCACCGGAAGAAAAAATATAAAAGGGAAAAGCACAGAATGCCTTCTGCTGACATAGAATATTAGAAAGCTGTTGGAAAAGGTGCTGTGTGAAAACATTTTTGGTTCCCCTGACACCGGAAGAGGAAACAGACTGTCTGTGCAGATTAAAAAATGGCGAGCAAGGGGCAAAGGAAGAACTGGTGTTGCACAACATGCGCCTGGTAGCCCATGTCGCAAAAAAATATGTCAGTTCGGAAGAAGAACAGGAGGATCTGATTTCCATCGGTACGATCGGACTGATGAAAGCAGTAGACAGTTTCCGGCCGGAATACGGAAATAAATTTGCAACGTATGCCATCCGGTGTGTGGACAATGAATTGCTGATGCATCTGCGATCAAAGAAAAAACAGCGCAAAGAAGTTTCTATGTTTGAACCGATTGGTACAGACAAAGAAGGAAACCAGATTCAGCTTGTCGATGTGCTGGAGTTTCATGATAAAAATGTAGCAGATGAAGTGACAAAAAGGGAGCAGATGAAAAAAATCTGTACCTTTATGAATGATGTGTTAAGCGAGAGAGAAGCATTTATCATTCGGCGAAGATATGGAATCGGAGGAAATCAGGAACTGACCCAGAGAGAAATCGCGCGGGCACTTGGAATTTCCCGTTCCTATGTTTCCAGGATTGAAAAGAGAGCACTGGAAAAACTTAAAAAAGTGATAAGCGAATAAAGTCGTTGCAAAAAGATGCATTTTATGATAAGGTAAATGCATCTTTTTTCATGCATGTGTCTGTGCAAAATTTCCATTTGTTGGAATGAGGTGAATATGTATAGCCAAATCAGGACATCCATGCTGGATGGAATCTGTGCAATGCCGGTACAGGTAGAGGTGGATATCAGCATGGGAATGCCGGTGTTTGATATGGTAGGATATCTTTCTCCGGAGGTGCGGGAGGCGAAGGAACGAGTGCGTACGGCGCTTCACAATTGCGGAATTCTTCTGCCTGCAAAGCGGATTACCGTAAATCTTTCTCCGGCAAATATAAGGAAAACCGGAACCGGATTTGACCTGCCGATTGCGGTTGCACTGCTGGTTGCCATGGGGCTGGTAAAACCGGAGAAGTGCGCGGACACGATTTTTTCCGGGGAGTTGAATTTAAGTGGACAGTTACTGCCGGTCCGGGGAATTCTGCCGATGGTTTCGGATGGAGTAAAGGAAGGGATTCATAAATTTGTTGTTCCGGCGGATAATCTTATGGAAAGCCGTCTGGTGCAGGGGGCGGATGTCTGCGGATTTTCTGCATTGGAATCGGTGATCGGCTATCTGCAGGATGGCGGTTATAAAGAGCCGGCATATGCAGGCCGGCGGCAGAACAGATCCCATGGGATGCCGGATTTTTCCGAAGTAAACGGGCAGCAGTTTTTGAAACGGGCAGCGGAAATCGCAGCGTCCGGAATGCACAATATGCTTATGGTCGGGCCGCCGGGAGCCGGAAAAACCATGATCTCCGAGCGGATGGCTACAATTCTGCCGCCACTTACAAAAAAAGAGCAGCTGGAGGTTTCAAAAATATACAGTGTCTGCGGTCTGCTGGCAGACTCCCGGACACTGTTGCAGGAACGGCCGTTTCGCAGTCCGCATCATACGGTCAGCATGGCAGGGCTTGCCGGCGGTGGACGAAGTATCCGGCCGGGAGAGATTTCACTGGCACATCATGGTGTGCTTTTTCTGGATGAACTACCGGAATTTTCCAAATCAACGATGGAAGTGCTGCGTCAGCCGTTGGAGGAACATCAGATTCATTTGACGCGCGCGGTCGGCAGTGTGACCTATCCATCGGATTTTTTACTTCTGGCATCTATGAATCCATGCAATTGCGGATATTATCCGGACCGGAATCGGTGCAGATGCACACAGGCATCCCTGCAGCGGTATTTTGACCGGATTTCCCAGCCGCTCATTGACCGCATGGATCTTTGTGTGGAAGCGCCGATGGTTACGTATGAAGAACTGACGGGAAACGGCAATAATGAGAGTTCAAAGACCATCCGGGATCGGGTGTGCGAGTGTCAGGAACGCCAGATTTTCCGGTTCAAAGATGAAATCTTTTCCCATAACAGTGGAATTCCGGCCGCAAAATTAAACCAGTTCTGTAAGCTGGGGGAAAAGGAACAGCGGTATATGGAAAACATGTTCCATAAACTGTCACTTACTGCGCGCACCTATCATAAAATCCTCCGGGTGGCACGAACAATTGCCGATACACAAAAGGCGGAAAACATCCGTGTCTGTGATCTGACAGAAGCTGTGTGTTACCGGAGTATCGGGGATAAATTCTGGGGAGGTATGGAAGAATGAGTATGTATGCGTACTGGCTTGCAAATAGCGGACTGACCGTACATAAACTGACGGGGCTTATGACAGAAGGGATCGGTGCGGAAGAACTGTATGCCTTGCAGGAGTCCAAAATGAAAAAAATCCGGGTTCTGGATGAAAAGGATGTGGAAAAAATCACACAATCCAGACGGCACTGGGATGTACAGGAGCACTGGGGAAAACTGCAGGGGGAAGGAATCGGTTTTGTCTGCGTGGAAGAAGCGCGGTACCCGCAAAAGCTCCGCCGGATTTCTGCAACACCTTATGCGCTGTATTATATTGGCAGGCTGCCAGAAGAAACACGAAAGAGTGTGGCAATTGTCGGGGCGCGGACAAGAAGTGCCTATGGAAGCCTGATTACGGGGAAACTGGCGAGGGCACTTGCGCAGAACCGGATGGATATCATCAGCGGCATGGCGATGGGGATTGATGCTGATGCGCATAGCGGAGCACTGGAAGAAAACGGGGATACCTATGCGGTACTGGGCTGTGGCGTGGATGTGTGTTATCCGAAAAGAAACCGGTATTTATATGAAAAAATGCAGGATCGGGGAGGCATTTTGTCGGAATATCCGCCGGGCACACCGCCGCTGCCGGGATATTTTCCGCAAAGAAACCGTATCATAGCCGGACTTGCGGATTACGTGATTGTGATGGAGGCAAGAAAAAAGAGCGGATCGCTGATTACTGCGGACTATGCCATGGAACAGGGAAAGGAAGTGTATGCCCTTCCCGGGAGAGTTACGGATGCCCTGAGCGAAGGAACCAACCATCTGATCCAGCAGGGCGCCGGCATTTTTGTAAGTGTGGAAGATTTCCTGCAGGAACTGCAATTACAGCCCCAAAATATAACGACACAAATAGACTTTAGAAAAAATCTTCTTGAAAAAGACGAATCGTTGGTGTATGCTTTATTAGATTTTTATCCGGTGGGTCTTGGAACCCTGATCGAAAAAAGTCCCTATGGTCTGGTAGAAATTCTGCCGGTTTTAGAGAGGCTGGAACAGAAAGGGTTCATTCAGGAGACCATTCCGAATTATTATATAAAAACAATTTAGATGATATAAGGAGCACCAAATGGCAAAGTATCTGGTAATCGTGGAGTCACCGGCAAAGGTGAAGACGATTAAAAAATTTCTGGGAAAAAATTATGAGGTCATGGCAAGTAACGGGCATGTGAGAGATCTTCCGAAGAGTCAGCTCGGATTTTCTCCGGAAAATGATTTTGAACCGAAATATATTACGATTCGTGGAAAGGGAGAGATTCTTGCAAAGCTGAGAAAAGAAGTAAAGAAAGCGGATAAAATTTATCTCGCAACTGACCCGGACCGTGAAGGAGAGGCAATTTCCTGGCATTTAACCAAGGCGTTGAAACTGGACGACAAAGATGTCAGCAGAATCAGTTTTAACGAAATTACAAAAACAGCGGTAAAAGCATCCTTAAAGACACCGCGTGAGATTGATATGGATCTGGTTGATGCACAGCAGGCGAGACGTATGCTGGACCGTATGGTTGGTTACCGGATCAGCCCGTTGTTATGGGCAAAAGTAAAAAGAGGGCTGAGTGCCGGTCGTGTACAATCCGTTGCTTTACGGATTGTGTGTGACCGTGAGGAAGAAATTGATGCATTTATTCCGGAGGAGTACTGGTCTTTAGAGGCAAGCCTCCTGCCGGAAGGTGAGAAAAAACCGATTACAGCAAAGCTGCTGGACAAAGGCGGCGAAAAGTTTGAGATTTCTTCCGAGGAACAGATGAATCAGGTGCTTGCGGAATTAAAAGGCAAAGAATTTAAAGTCTGCGATATGAAAAAGGGAGAGCGCACAAAAAAAGCGCCGCTTCCGTTTACAACCAGTACTTTGCAGCAGGAAGCTTCCAAAGCGCTGAATTTCCCGATCTCGAAGACGATGCGGATTGCACAGCAGCTGTATGAAGGTGTGGATATCAAAGGACAGGGAACGGTCGGTATCATCACTTATCTGCGTACGGATTCCGTTCGTATTTCGGAAGAGGCGGATGAAGCAGCGCGTGCCTTTATTTCCGAAAGCTACGGAGAGGAATATCTGTCTGACGGAGAAGGAAGCAAGAAGAGCAATGCAAAGATTCAGGATGCGCACGAAGCGATCCGTCCGACCGATATTAACCGTATTCCGTCCGAGATTAAAGAGTCGTTAAGCCGGGATCAGTTCCGTTTATACCAGCTGATCTGGAAACGCTTTGCCGCAAGCCGTATGGCAAACGCAAAGTATGAGACAACAACCGTTAACATTGCAGCGGGAGATTATACATTCCGCGTTTCTACTTCCAAAGTAGCTTTTGACGGATTTATGCTGGCCTATACGGAAGCAGATGATGAAAAGCAGGAAAAACAGGTACTTTTAAAATCAATTGATAAAGATACAAAATTAAAACTTGAAGAATTTGATCCGAAGCAGCATTTTACACAGCCACCGGCACATTATACGGAAGCTTCGCTGGTAAAAACACTCGAAGAACTCGGAATCGGACGCCCAAGCACCTATTCCCCGACCATCACAACGATCATTGCCAGACGTTATATCACAAAGGAAAATAAGAACCTTTATGTGACAGAGATCGGTTCCGTTGTCAATTCCATTATGAAGGAATCTTTCCCGACTATTGTAGACGAACATTTTACTGCAAATATGGAATCTCTTTTAGACAGTGTTGCGGAAGGACATTTAAACTGGAAAACGGTTGTTGCGAATTTTTATCCGGATCTGGAAGAGGCTGTGGAGGCCGCGGAAAAAGATCTCGAAAAGATTACCATTGAAGATGAAGTGACGGATGAAATCTGTGAAGTGTGTGGCCGCAATATGGTAATCAAGTATGGACCGCATGGAAAGTTCCTGGCATGTCCGGGATTCCCGGAGTGCCGGAATACCAAGCCATATTATGAAAAGATTGGTGTCGCATGTCCGAAATGTGGAAAAGACGTGGTCATCAAAATGACACGTAAGGGCAGAAGATACTATGGATGCATTGATTATCCGGAATGTGATTTCATGAGCTGGGGGCGTCCGGTGGAAAAGAAATGTCCGCGCTGTGGAGGCTATATGGTAGAAAAAGGAAACAAGCTTGCATGTGCGGATGAACATTGCGGTTACACGGAAGCAAAAGAAAAAGAAACAGAATAGTCGTAAATTTTTCGAAAAATATTGAATTGTCTGATAAATAGTGCTACACTCATGGTATCTGTGATAAAGACAGGAGGAAAAACATGAGTGTTCAACTTCTAGACAAGACAAGAAAAATAAATAAACTGCTTCATAACAATAATTCGTCCAAGGTGGTATTTAACGATATCTGTGAAGTCCTGACGGGAATTCTTGATTCCAACATCCTTGTAATAAGCAAGAAGGGAAAGGTTTTAGGTTCCAGTGTATGCAAAGGGGTTGAGGAACTGCAGGAACTGATCGTGGATGAAGTCGGCGGATATATTGATGCAGAACTCAATGAGCGTCTTCTGGGAATCCTTTCCACAAAAGAGAACGTAAATCTGGAAACGCTCGGATTCGGAGATGAATCCAAAAAGTACCGGGCCATCATTACCCCGATTGATATTGCCGGGGAGCGGCTGGGAACCTTATTTGAATACCGGTGCGAAACGGAATATGACATTGATGACATTATTCTGACAGAGTACGGAACAACGGTGGTAGGGCTGGAAATGATGCGTTCTGTAAACGAAGAGAGCGCAGAGGAAGCAAGAAAGATTGCAATCGTAAAATCTGCAATCAGCACACTTTCTTTCTCGGAACTTGAGGCAATCACCCACATCTTTGATGAACTGGATGGCAATGAGGGAATTCTTGTTGCAAGCAGAATTGCGGATCGCGTGGGAATTACCCGTTCCGTGATTGTAAATGCACTTCGTAAGTTTGAGAGTGCGGGCGTGATCGAATCGCGTTCTTCCGGCATGAAAGGAACTTACATAAAGGTTGTCAATGATGTGGTTTTCGATGAACTTGCAGAACTGAAAAGAAAAAATGCAAAATAAAGGATGGAACCGAGCGGACAGTAAAAGGACTTGTATGTAAATATAAGTCCTTTTTGTCATTTTATGTAAAAAACTACTTGTATTTTGCTTGATTTATACTATAATTAGTATGATACGATAATTGGGAATACTAGATAAGGAGGCACAAAATTGCTAAGTACAGATGCTTTCAATTATGTGAATGTTCTGGATAAAGCTGCTGATGCGAGCTGGAGCAGGGAGAACATTCTGACTAACAATATTGCAAATGTAAACACTCCGGGATATAAGAGAAAAGACTTAAATTTTGAAAATACATTAAAAACAGAACTGGGCCGCTGCAAGCATGAGTCCCTGGATTCGAAAATGAAAGACGTGGATCTTTCCAGACTGAATCCATCGGTTTATGTGGACAGTTCCAATTACTCCTATCGGCTGGATGGAAGCAATGTAGATATTGACACGGAAGAAGTGGAGCTGGCATCCGAACAGATCCGCTATCAGGGAATTACAGCCGGAATTAACGGACAGTTTGACCGTATGCGTTCCGTGATTAAGTAAGGGGGAAAGATAAATGGCTTTATTTCAGGCGTTTAATATCAGCGCGTCAGGCATGACCGCAGAACGGTTTCGTACCGATATCATTGCGGAGAACATTGCAAATGTAAATACAACATCAACAGAGAGCGGCGGTCCGTACCGACGCAAAATTGTAAATTTTGCAGAACGGAAAGTTACCCCGTTTTCCCAATATTACGCAACTGCATCGCAGAATCCGGCAATCGGAAATGGTGTAAAAGTAACTTCCGTAAAGGAAGATACGGAAACAGATTTCGTGAAAGAATATGATCCTTCCAATCCGGATGCGGATGCGGACGGATATGTATCCTATCCAAATGTAAACACGGTCACGGAAATGACCAATCTGATCGATTCTACCCGTGCATATGAGGCAAATGCGACTGCATTTGATGCCACGAAGAGTATGGCAACCACGGGACTTTCCATAGGAAAACAATAATAAAAAGTAAGTTATACGAGAGAGGACAAAAGCATGGATATCACACAATTGTCTGGAGTTTCTTCTGACTATCTGAATACATTCGCAAAAAAAGAGGCACTTGTTCCGGGAGACGATGACAGTTTCAGCGCGGTGCTTTCAACAGCGATGAAATCAGTAGATGAAACCAATGATCTGCAAAATACCGCGGAGTCGGAAGAAGTACGGTTCGCACTTGGGGAAGCCGAAAATCCACATGATCTGCTGATTGCAGAGACGAAAGCAAATGTAGCACTGCAGTATACGGTTGCAGTGCGGGATAAACTGATTGACGGATACAAAGAGATTATGCAGATGTCAATCTAGTAAGTGAGGAACGAAAACATGCCAGAACAGTTACAGAAAATCCTTGACCGTGTGGTTGAGTGGTGGAAAAAATTTTCCAATAAACAAAGAATGCTGCTGATCAGCCTTACCGCAGTGGTGATCCTTGCGCTGGTGATACTGGGAGTTGTTGTATCAAGACCGAGTTATACAACATTGATTGACTGCCAGAACGCAAAAGAAGCCAGTCAGGTAAAAGATCTGTTAGACGGCGAAGGTGATATTGATTATAAGGTAACGGATACCACACATTTTGAAGTAAACAAAAAAGATGAGAACAAGGCAAACTGGCTTTTGGGATCCAATAATATTGATACAACGGGATTTGACCTGTCAGATCCGAACATCAAGGATTATATCGACGGAAGCTTTTCTACCACGGAGGCAGATAAACAGAAGCTTGCCAAAAGCTATATGGAAGATAAACTGGAGAATGTGCTTGCTGCGAATGACCTGATTGATTCCGCAAAGGTCACACTGGATATTCCGGACGATGACGGTACACTGATCTCACGGATGCAGGAAAGTTCTGCCAGCGTTTCGCTTGCCCTGAATGGTTCTATGGATTCGGATCAGGCGTATTCGGTGGCGCGCCTTGTAGCAACCGCCCTTGGAAATGATTCGACAGACAAGATTACCATTCTGGATCAGAAGACATCCAAAATCTTGTTTTCGGGAGCAGACCAGGATGATGATGCCACGGTTGTTTCCGACAGTCTGGACATCAAAGACCGCATTAAGAATTCCGTGGTCAATGGTATCAAGGATGTAATGGTCAAGTCCGGTATGTATTCGGACGTGCAGGTTGCACCGAACCTTGATATTGATATGTCCAAGGTGGAAAAGGCGGTTCACAATTATTCACACAATGATGGACAGGATCAGGGAGAACTGACAGAAAGCTCTGAGTATAATTCAGAGGCAAAAGGTGGACAGGCTGCAACTCCGGGAACGGATTCCAATGATGATACGCCAACCTATGTGACACCGGATGGCGAGATTACAGAATCTTCCGTGTCGGATGTGGATAAAAAATATTCGCCGAATGAGGAAATTATAAAAACTATTTCAAACGGTGGAGCGATCAACTATGATAACAGTTCCATTGCCGTGACTGCCACTCGCTGGGTTGTTTATGATGAGGACGAATTGAAAGATTCCGGGCAGCTGAAAGGGACAACGTTTGAAAAGTTTAAGAGCGCACACAGTGATCCGGTACAGGTGGATGCAACGCAGGATGAAATTGACCTTATCGCAAAAGCTACCGGAATTCAGTCTAGTGCAATCAAACTGGTCTGTTATGAAAGACCGCAGTTTGTGGAATCCCAGAAGAAGGGATTCGGACTCACCGACATTTTACAGATTCTGCTTGCGGTGCTGATTTTTGCGTTGCTGGGGTATGTTGTATTCCGCAGTACCAGAAAACAGAAAGTGGAAGAGCCGGAGCCGGAACTGTCTGTCGATGCCCTGCTGGCGGCTACTTCAGATAACGACGATGAAAATCTGGAAGATATCGGGTATTCGGAAAAATCAGAAACCCGGAAACTTATTGAAAAATTTGTGGATGAAAATCCGGATGCGGCAGCACTTCTGCTTCGCAACTGGTTAAATGATGATTGGGAGTAATTTATGAACAACGACTCATATACTGGAGTACAGAAAGCAGCGATTCTTTTGATTACGCTGGGACCGGAAAAGGCGGCAACCATTTTCAAACATTTAAAGGAAGATGAGATTGAAGAATTAACGCTGGAAATAGCGAATACAAGAAGCGTATCGCCACAGACCAAGGAGGAAGTGCTGGAAGAGTTTTATCAGGTATGCCTTGCACAGCAGTATATTGCGGAAGGCGGTATCGGATACGCAAAAGAACTTCTGGAAAAAGCACTCGGAAACGACAAGGCACAGGGAGTTATTGCAAAACTTACAGCATCTCTCCAGGTTCGTCCGTTCGAATTTATCCGAAAGACAGATCCGGCACAGCTGCTGAATTTTATACAGGATGAACATCCGCAGACGATTGCGATGATCCTTTCGTATCTGGCTCCGGCACAGGCGTCCCAGGTACTGGGAGCTCTGCCACCGGAAAAACAGGCTGATGTTGCAAAACGTATTGCAACTATGGATCGTACTTCTCCGGATGTGATCAAGGAGGTAGAACGCGTACTGGAGCGGAAACTTGCATCTCTTGTAAATCAGGATTACACCATCGTTGGTGGTATTGATGCAATTGTTGGCATTTTGAACAGTGTCGACCGTGGAACAGAGAAACATATTATGGAATCCCTGGAAATCGAAGAGCCGGAACTTGCAGACGAGATCCGCAAAAAGATGTTCGTGTTCGAGGATATTCTTCTGCTCGACGACCGTGCGATCCAGCGTGTGCTGCGTGATGTGGAAAATGCAGATCTGGAGCTTGCGCTTAAGAATACAACGGAAGAAGTACAGAATGTGATCTACAAGAACCTGTCAAAACGTCTGGCTGCAATGATCAAGGAGGATATGGACTTTATGGGTCCTGTTCGTATGAAGGATGTTGAGGAGGCACAGCAGAAGATTGTTGCTGTGATCCGTAAGCTCGAAGATGCCGGAGAGATTGTGATTTCACGTGGCGGAGGTGACGATATCGTTGTCTAATTTACTGAAACAATGTTATGTCGTCAGTTCGGGAACTGGTACAAGAATTATCAATTCCAATGACGGGGTACGCCAGAAATTAAAAGAACTGCAACAGGAACAGACTCCGGAACAGGTAGATGTATCAGCAGAGGACGGACAGGACAATGCACCGGCTGGTTTCTCACAGGGGATTCAGGCAAAAACCGTGCAGATTGATGTGGAAGCCCTGCGCAGGGAAGCACTTGAAAAGGCAGCTGTGGAGGCAGATGAGATTACTTCCACGGCAAAAGAAGATGCAGAACGTATCCGTGGGGAAGCGGAAGAAAAAGCCCGTACCCTGTATGAAGAACAAAAGAAACTCGGATACGAAGAGGGTGCCAGATGCCGGGAAGAAGAATTAAACAGGGAACATGAGAAGGCGATGGAGTCTCTTCATGCACAGAAAAAACAACTGGAAGAACAGTATCATGAAAAAATGTCGGTGATGGAAAAAGACATTGTGGACGCTGTGATTCAGGTATTTGATAAAGTGTTTAAGATTCAGTTTGAAGAGAAACGTGAACTTTTACTTCAGCTGGTAAATGGAGCATTACTTGACATTGACCCGGGAGATAAAATACGGATTCACACGAACCGGAGCGATGAGGAAATCCTCAAAGAACATCTTGCACAGATGCAGGATATTGTAGGAAAAGATGTTGCCATTGAATTTGTAAAGGATAATAAATTATCGGATGGACAGTGCAAAATAGAAACACCGTATGGCGTGGTTGACTGTGGGGTGGACACACAGTTGTCTGCACTGCTGAAGGATATACGTTCACTGGTATAAACGGGAGACGAATTTGGTTAAAGAAGCGGAAAAGTATTTACAGCTGATGGACCGCCAGTATTATAAGAGTTATGGAAAAGTAGTCAAGGTAGTAGGTCTTACCATTGAATCTGTCGGACCAAAGGCACGTATGGGAGATTTGTGTAAAATTTACCCGAACGAGAAGGAAGAGGAATATGTTATCGCGGAAGTGGTCGGTTTTCAGGATTCCAGACTGATCCTGATGCCGGTTGACAGCGTGGAAGGGGTTGGAACCGGATGCATTGTGGAAAATACCGGACATCCCCTGTCAGTTCTGGTTGGAGAAGAACTGCTTGGGCATACGCTGGATGGAATCGGACGCATGACGGATGGAACGGAAGAAATTCACGGTTCGTATTATCCGCTGGAAAATACGCCACCGGATCCGATGGATCGCCGGATTATCAGCGAGGTACTGCCGCTTGGCGTAAAAGCGGTGGACGGACTGATTACGGTTGGAAAAGGACAGCGTATCGGTGTGTTTGCCGGTTCCGGTGTCGGGAAAAGTACCCTGCTTGGCATGTTTGCAAGAAATACGAAGGCAGACATCAATGTAATCGCACTGATCGGCGAGCGCGGCAGGGAGGTCCGGGAATTTATTGAACGTGACCTTGGTCCGGAGGGAATGGCACGGTCCGTTGTCGTGGTCGCAACGTCAGATAAACCGGCACTGATCCGTAATAAGTGTGCAAAGACAGCAACGGCTGTGGCGGAATATTTCCGTGATCAGGGAAAAGATGTACTGCTTATGATGGATTCCATGACACGATTTTCCCAGGCACAAAGAGAAATCGGACTTGCATCCGGGGAACCACCGGTTACCAGAGGGTATCCGCCGAGTGTGTACGCACAGATGCCAAAACTTCTGGAACGTGCCGGTACAAATGAAAAAGGATCGATCACCGGACTATATACGGTTCTGGTAGATGGAGATGATTTTAATGAGCCAATCACGGATACGGCACGGGGCATTCTGGATGGACATATTGTTCTCGACCGTAAGCTGGGACATAAAAACCATTATCCGGCAATTGATATTTTACAGAGTATTTCCCGTGTTATGAATTCCATCGTAACAAAGGAACATAAGGCACTTGCCGGAAAATTAAAACAGGTGCTTGCCACATACAGTGAAGCAGAGGATCTGATTAATATCGGAGCCTACAAAAACGGATCGAATCCGGATATCGATTATGCAATCCGAAAGAATAAAGAAGTGAATGAATTTCTGTGTCAGGATACGGAAGAAAAGTTTGCTTTTGATGAAGAAGTGGAACTCTTAAAAAAGGTGTTTGACGACTGATCAATGGACAGAGGTTTTAAATGGCAAAATTTGTTTATCGTATGCAGAACATACTGAACATTAAACAGAAACTGGAGACACAGGCGAAAATGACATACAGCCTGGCAAACCAGAAATATCTGGAGCAGCAGAAGATTCTGCAGGAATATATGGTGCGCAGAGTCGGATATGAGCAGCACTGGAAGAAACTGATGCAGGGAAATTTGAATCTGCAGGAAGTCGAACATGCGCGGGCAGATGTAAATGCCATGAAAACGATTGTCAGACGACAGATGGTAGAAGTCCACAAGGCGGAAAAAGAACTGGAAGATGCCAGAAACCGCTTAAAAACCGTGATGCAGGAACGAAAGGTTCAGGAAAAATTGAGGGAAAAGGCATTTGAAGAATTTAAGCAGGAACTTGCAGAAGCAGAAACGAAAGAAATCGATGAACTTGTAAGTTATACCTATAACAAGGGTGAACAGGGAGAATGATATGGCAGACGAAAGAAACCTTGTCGACGAGGAAGACACGGTAAAGGAAAACAGCGCACAAAATCGAAGAGAAAAGAAAAAACGGGAAAAGAAAGAAAAAAAAGAAAAAAAGAATGCCAAAGGAAACGCATCGGAACCGGAAGAAGATGAGGATGAAAAGGGAGGCGGCAGGCTGATTCTTGTCCTGACAACCATTTTAATCATTGTGATATGGATGGGAATTATAGGAATTCTGATTAAAACCGATGTCGGAGGATTTGGATCAACGGTGTTATATCCGCTTTTGAAAGATGTCCCTTATGTTAATAAAATCCTCCCACAGCCGGAAGAAACGGTGGAGCAGACCGAGGACACAGAGTATCAGTATGGGTCTTTAAGCGAGGCCATCAGCCGGATTAAAGAACTGGAAAAAGAACTCGATGAAGCCAGCAGTACAAATAAAAATGACAAAAAAAAGATCAAGGATCTGAAAGCACAGATCAAGGATCTTTCAAAATACAAAGAGGATGAGGCTGCCTTTGAAAAGGAGAAGGAAAAATACTACGAGGAGGTTGTTTTTTCCGATCAGGCACCCGATATACAGCAGTATAAGACATATTATGAGAGCATTGATCCAGAAAATGCCGAAGTCTTATACAAACAAGTGGTTGAACAGATTACCTACGATAGTCAGGTTGAAGATTACGCAAAGACATATTCCAACATGAAGCCTCAGGAGGCGGCCAGCATCTTTGATACGATGACGGACAATCTGGGGCTTGTGGCTGACATTCTCATGAATATGGGAACGCAGCAGAGGGCGGATATTCTTGGCAAGATGGATGCAACGACTGCGGCGAAGCTGACAGAGATCATGGAACCTAGCAAGAAAAAGTAGGAAATCTGTAAATAACAGAAAGGAGGAACGTGTTTGACAAGTGCAAATGTATTTAATTTGAATTCTGTAAAGCAGGGTCAGGTATTAAATGCAAATGCTGCAAAAGGCAGATCAAAAGCTGAAAATCCGGATGCGGCAGGCGTGTTTGCTTCACTGATGGGCAGTAACTACTCTACAAATTTTAATATGCCGTCCGTGGATACAAAAATAAACAACAATGTATTACAGCAGACAAATGCAGCAGATAATTACGACCGGTATCAGTATCAGGATAATACCATCCGTCAGGCAGCCGGAGATGTTGTCACAGACGTGATTGGCAATTCGACAGATACTCTGGATCAGTTCCAGGGCGATGTTGTCAGGACGGTGGCCGAACAATTGGGTGTTTCGGAAGATTCTGTAAAAGATATGATGGAGTCGCTGGGACTTACAGCTTTTGATCTCCTGAATCCGGAAAATCTTGCACAGCTTGCAATGCAGCTGACAGGAGAAACTTCTCCAATGGATTTACTGATGAATGACCAGTTTCAGGGGCTGATGCAGCAAATGGATCAGCTGGGAGGGCAGCTTGCAAATGAACTAAATCTTCAGCCGGCACAGATGGAGAAACTGATTGCGCAGATGGATATTCTGCAGACACCGGAAACTCTGACCGATGAAGAAATGCAGGTATTGACCGATGTGGCAGGACAGCAGACAACAGCCGATACTGTTTCGGCAGATGTGATGCCGGAGCTTGCACAGACCGATGAGGTACAGCCGATGGATAAACAGGCGGATGTATTTCAGAAAGAACCAAAATCGGATGAAGTACGCACACAGCAGCCACAGACAAAGGAGACAAAGCAGACAGCAGAACAACAGACAATGGAACAGCAGACGGATGCCGGAGATGCAGATGTAGATTCGCAGACAGGAGATCAGGTGAAGTCGGCGCAGCCGGAAAAAATGACGGCAGACCGGAACAACTCTGATGTGGCAAAGACACAGAATGTCGTGCAGATGCAGGATACCGCCGGGGTACAGACGATGGTGCATGCGGCGGATGTAACATCCGAGACATCGTATATTTCCGTGGATACCATGGATTTGCTGGAACAGGTGGCAGAACAGATCCGTGTGAATGTTTCGGAAGGAACTTCATCGATGGAGATGCAGCTGAATCCGGAAAATCTCGGGAAAGTGTATGTAAATATTTCTTCGAAAGAAGGCATGATCCATGCACAGCTGGCAGCTTCTAATGAAGCAGTCCGCGCAGCCCTTGAAACGCAGGTGGCAGATCTGCGGCAGAATTTAAACCAGGCAGGTGTCAAAGTTGACGCCATAGAAGTAACCGTTGCTTCCCATGAATTCGAAAAGAATCTGGAACAGAATCAGGAAAATGAAAAGCAGCAGGGAGAACGGCAGCAGGAGCAGTCCGGGGGCAGAAGAAGAAATTTAAATCTTTCCTCACTGGATGGATTGTCAGGACTGATGACAGAAGAAGAAACTCTTGCGGCACAAATGATGCGGGAGAATGGAAACTCCATGGATGTAACCGCATAGAAAGGAGAAAAAATGGCAGATACGACAACTTCCGCACTGAATTGGGCGAGTGTGGAAAACGGAAAAGTAAAAACGACAACATCGAAAAAAAGCGATGAGTCCAACAACGGAACCATGGGATATGATCAGTTCCTTACATTACTTTGTGCGGAAATGCAGTACCAGGACCCACTCGAACCTACCAGCAATACCGAATATGTGGCACAGCTTGCAACGTTCTCACAGTTAGAGGCAATGCTTGGCATGCAGGATACACAGAAAAATGAGATGGCAAACAATCTGGTTGGAAAGTATGTAATCTTAAAAGTTTCGGACGAAACAACCGGAAAAACTTCTTATGTGGACGGTAAAGTAGATTACGTCATGTATCAGGAAGATGGATCACAGATGCTCAGTGTCAACAATAAGCTGTATTCCATCGATACGCTTGATACGGTGGCCGACAGTGATTACTATGAAGCGATTGGTTATGCCAAGACCATTTCAAACATGCTGGCACAGCTTCCGGATATTGAAAATATTACGACCAAGTATTCCGGTGCGATAGAACAGATCCGTAAGGTATACGATGGCATGACGGATTATCAGAAGAGCTTTGTAAGTGAGTCTGATCTTGCAAAACTGAAGAAGTATGAGCAGAAGATCAAAGATCTGGGGGGAGATACCTCAGACGATACAAAGACGGATGATACCAAAACAGATACAGATACGAAAACCGATGATACCAAGACCGATACGGATACCAAGACCGATGACACAAAAACGGATGACTCGAAGACAGAGAATGGTTCCGATCAGAAGAGTGACGAGACAACAGGTGCATAGGAAAGGGGAGAAAAGAGATGAACCCGATCAGCAAACAGTTTTCGTCGATCGAACAGGTAACCGGTCAGTATTTAAAACAGAAAAACGTAACCAGTCCGTCAAAGACGTCGGATGTTTCATTCGAAGATGTCTTACGGCAACAGCAACAGTTAAAGTTTTCAAAGCATGCCTCGCAGCGGTTAGAAAGCAGAAATATCAGCTTATCCGAGGAACAGAATGCCAGACTCGAAGACGGAGTGGAACAGGCACATGCCAAGGGGATTAAGGATTCCCTTGTTCTGGTAGATTCGCTTGCTTTTATTGTGAATGTGCCAAGCAAAACCGTTGTTACCGCAATGGATCAGACGGAAACACAATCAAATACTTTTACAAATATAGATGGCGCAGTTATTATGTAACCGGACCTTATGGAGGTTACAGGAATCCCGACTGACAGAAGGATTTCAAAACCATATTGCCATCTAAGGAGGTCAATGTACTATGATGAGATCATTATTCTCTGCTGTGTCAGGTCTTAAGACACACCAGACGAGAATGGATGTAATTGGTAACAATATTGCCAATGTAAATACCGAAGCGTTCAAAGCTTCCAGCGTAAGATTCAGTGAACTGATGTACCAGACAATGTCCACCGCATCCGGTGGGGATGCGTCAACCGGTACGGGTGGTGTCAATGCCAAGCAGGTTGGTCTTGGTGTAAGCACGGCATCTACCATGATCAATATTACCGGGGCAGGTTCTTCCGAGACAACCGGATACCCGTTTGATTTAAAACTCAGCGACAGCCAGACCACAAACTTCTTTATTGTCAGCGATGGAACAAATACCATGTTTACCCGTGCAGGTTCGTTCTATGTAGATGGAAACGGCTACCTGTGTATGAGTTCTACCGGATATACGGTACAGGGATGGCAGGTAGACAAAACGACAGGTGAGATCCACAAAGATACGGTTTCTCCCCTGCAGGTGATGTCACCGTCCAACACGACATCCGCTCCGGAGGCAACGACAGAGGCTCATGTGCATGGAATTCTGGATAAGGAAGATACCGATGTCACCGGAAAAGACGGCTATGTTATGACTCTTGGATTTTATGATGATCTGGGATATTCCTATACGGCTAAGTTTGCGGTATCGACACCGAAGACAACTCAGGGATTAGGCACTGGAAATAATTATTTTATCAGTTTAACGGATATTATTGATTCGAAGGGAAATTCTATTGTCACAAAAGACGAAAATGGAAATGCAATAAAAGACGAAGCTGGTAAGCGTAAGATGCTTGATTCGATCTGGGGAGATGACGGGAAACAGGATGATACGAATGGACCGAAGGGCTATTATATGAAATATGATTCCAATAAGGGTACATTTGTAAGTATTGGCGATGGTTCGAATACAACAGCTGGTACGAAGGCTGTAACGGCGAAATCCTTAAAACTTTCTGCCCTGGGAACACAGTATACAACAAATAATGCAGACGGAACGACACAAAAATCCAATTTTAAGGACATCAATGTAGATTTTTCCACTTCCACCAATGTAGGCCATGGCGGAAAGTCAACACTGAAAGTAGAAAAAGGAACTTCTGTTGGAAAAGAAACCGGTAAGAAGAATGGTGCAATGATCGGACTTGCTGTAGACCAGAGCGGTAAGATTTATGCAAGCTATGACAATGGTAACACCGAACTTCTCGGACAGATCGCAGTGGCACAGTTTGCCAATGCTTCCGGTCTTGAAAAAATTGGTGATAACTGCTATCAGACAACCTTAAACTCCGGCGAGTTTGACGGTGTGGGTGTAGCTGTGGATGCGGATGGAAGCAAGATCAATTCCGGACAGCTGGAAATGTCAAACGTTGACCTTTCCGGACAGTTTACCGATATGATCATTACGCAGCGTGGATTTCAGGCAAATTCGCGTGTTATCACAGTTTCCGACACATTACTGGAAGAATTAATCAACTTAAAGAGATAGTTTGAAAAAATAGTTGGGAAATGGTTTTTTGACTGTTTCCCAACATTTTTTTGTGATTTTATACCCTTTTTAACAAAAAGGAAGTAGACAAGAGAGAGAAAGTTTAGTAAAATCATATAAAAGGGTATTTTGATGGATTTTGTCGGAAGATCCATCGGAATTCCTAATTTTAGAAAATGGAAGGTGTAGTTCATGGATATAGCATCACTGCTTTCAATTATCGGCGGAATTGCCATGGTTATCTTTGGCGTCCTCAGTAGTAACAGTTTTGACATCACTGCGATGCAGATGTACATTGATCCGGCATCTGTTGTCATTACGTTTGGTGGATCTATCTGTAGTACGATTGGGTGTTTCAAGCTTGCAGATGGAATCAACGGATTCAAGTCAATTTCACTCCCGTTCAAGGATAAAACATATGATCCGTCACAGACCATCCGGACAATTATTGACATGTCAAATGTCGGAAGAAAAGAAGGTCTGCTTGCACTTGAAGAAGCTGCAAACGGAATTGAAGACGAATTCCTGAAAAAAGGAATCATGCTTGTAGTAGATGGCACCGATCCGGAGCTGGTTCGTGGGATTCTGGAAACGGATATGGTGTGTCTGGAAACCCGTCACAAGGATGTGATTAAGTTTTGGGAAAAATGGGGCGAGATGGGTCCTGCCTGGGGTATGATTGGTACCCTGCTCGGACTGATCGCCATGTTAAATAAACTTTCCGATCCGTCTGCGATCGGACCACAGATGTCTGTAGCACTGGTTACGACACTGTACGGTTCCCTGATTGCAAACTGGTTATGTGCCCCGATTGCCGGAAAACTTTCCGTAAACAATGATATGGAAGTGGTAAACCGTCAGATCACCATTGAAGGTTTGCTGTCCATTCAGGCAGGAGAAAATCCACGCGTTATTGAGGAAAAATTAAAGTCATTCCTTTCACCGTCTGTAAGAGAGGGTGTTCTTGAAAACGGCGGAGGAGGTGAAGAGTAGTGGCAAAAAAGAAACAGGAAGATCCGCCAAAAGGAGCGCCGGCATGGATGAATACTTTCTCGGATCTGATGAATCTTTTGCTCTGCTTCTTCGTACTTTTGTTTTCCATGTCGACAGTAGATACTGACAAGTTAGAGGCGGTTGTTGCATCACTGCAGAACGCCATCAGCATTCTTCCGACCGGAGGCACAAGCATTGGAGAGGGAGAGATGATTTCTGCCGGTGTCCGCCAGCTGGAATTTCTGGATTCTTACTACAATGAGATGGCAAATTCCAAAGCAGAGAATACCGATGAGCAGACAGATGGCAAACTGTCTGCACAGGAACAGTACGAGCAGCAGCAACTTGCGGAATCTGAAAAGATGGCAGATGAAATCCAACAGGAACTTGATAATTCACAGCTGTCCGGAAAGGTGGATGTGGATTTCAATGCAGAGTATGTAAAACTGAATCTGAATGGTTCCATTTTGTTTGCATCCGGTAAGGCTGATCTCGTTAAACAGGCAGTCCCGATTGTAAACAAGCTTGGAAAGATTCTTGAAAAATATAACAAGAATGTGATAGAGATAGAAGGACATACCGATAATGTTCCGATCCGCTATTCTGCAAAATATGAAAATAACGAGGTTCTTTCGGTGTACCGTGCACTTGCTGTCACGGATCAGCTCAGAAAAAATAAAAACTTAAATCCCAAGTACATTAAGTTTGCGGGAAGAGGAGATTACATACCGGTTGCTGACAACAGTACCGCAGAGGGACGTGCGCAGAACCGGCGCGTAGAAATAAAAATTTATAACTCATTCAATTCAAATGTGAAAGAAAATAACTAAGAGGAGTAAGCAATGAAGAAGAATTTAATTTCAGTCGTAATTCTGGCACTTGTGTTTGCAAATTTTGTTTTGACAGCACTTTTGATGTTTTCGGTATTACCGGAGACAAAAAAAGCAAATACGCTGATCGAAAAAGTGTGTTCCGCAATTGATCTGGATTTAAACAGTGGTGCGGCTACCGGAACCAGCAATATTTCCATTGATGATCAGGAAATTTATAAAGTCAGCGAAGGGGAAGACCTGACAACAAACCTTGCAGAAGGAAAAGACGGAAAGACTCATTATGCAGTACTGAATGTATCACTTGTTCTGAACAAGAAGAGCGACAATTACAAGAAATACACACAGGATTTCCTGACAAATCAGGATGATACAATCAAAAATGATATTATCAAAGTGGTAAGTGGATATACATTTGAGCAGTTTAACCAGAATTCAGATGCAATTAAGGACACGATCCTTGAAGATATGCAGAATTTATTCGGCAAAGATTATGTGATCGGAGTAAACTTCTCCAAACTGACAGCACAATAGGATTTTTACAGGTGGTGAAAGACTGATGGGTGACGTATTATCCCAAAATGAGATAGACAACTTGCTGGCGGCACTTAGTACCGGTGAGCTGGATGTGGATGAAATAAAAGACAATAATGAAAAAAAGGTAAAAGAGTACGATTTTGCCCGTCCTTCCAAATTTTCCAAGGAACATCTGCGTACCATGGAAATGATATTTGAACATTATGGCAGACTTTTATCTACGAACCTGCCCGTATATTTACGGAAAAATGTTCAGGTAGAGGTGGTGAATTCAGAAGCGGTTACGTATTCTGAATTTTCCAATGCACTGTCAAATCCGGTTCTTTTGGGAATTGTGAATTTTGCACCCCTCAAGGGAAATATTATTTTGGAAATGGCATCGAATCTGGGGTATGCGATTGTTGACCGTATGCTCGGTGGCAGAGGAGATCCTATGGACAAAGTCCGTGAGTTCTCGGAAATCGAACTTTTGATTATCGAACGGATTATGATTGTGTGCGTCAACCTTTTGCGGGAACCATGGGAAAACGTGGCGGATATTCATCCCCGGTTAGAGAGAATTGAAACCAATTCCCAGTATGCACAGATTATTTCTCCGAGTGAAATGATTGCGATTGTGACAATTAACCTTAAGATCGGGGAAGTGGAAGGCCTGATGAATGTCTGCCTTCCGTATCTGACCCTTGAGGATGTCATTGATAAGCTGAATACGAAGTACTGGTATTCAAATCTGCAGAATCAGGACAATACCGATTACACGGAATCCATTGAGACCCTGATTCGGCGCGCACAGATACCGGTCAAAGCTGTTCTTGGAAACAGTATGATATCGGTAAATGATTTTGCCATGCTGCAGCCGGGAGATATTATCCGGCTGGATCGCAAGGTGGAGGATGAATTGGATATTTATGTTGGAAATATTCGGAAATTTACTGCACTTCCCGGATCATCGGGGGATAAATATGCAGTCAGGGTCACTTCGGTGATCAGAGAGGAGCAATAAACTATGGATGGAGTATTATCGCAGGAAGAAATTAACGCACTGCTGAATGAACCTGGAGCAGAAGCGAGTGATTCTGCGGAAAATGAACTGTCTGATGCACAAAAAGACGCGATCGGAGAGATTGCCAATATAAGTATGGGAACTGCGGCGACAACGTTGTTTTCGCTCGTTAATCATAAGGTGGAAATTTCAACTCCAGTTGTTTCTTACGGCACATGGGATGATATTGTACAGGAATACGAAAAACCTTGCGTGTTTATCCGCATTGCATATACCGTAGGACTGGATGGAAGTAATATTCTTGTCCTGAGGGAACATGATGTAAAAGTCATCACGGATCTGATGATGGGAGGAGATGGAACCAATACAGATGGCGAACTTGGCGAATTGCATTTGTCCGCAATCAGTGAAGCTATGAACCAGATGATGGGTTCTGCGGCAACTTCCCTTTCTTCCATGTTAAACCGCAAGATTGATATCAGCCCGCCAAATGCAACGGTGATTAATCTGCAGGAAGACATCGATGAAGCGGAGATTGATTCCTTCCTTACCGGAAAGTTTGTTAAGATCTCTTTCCATATGGAAATCGGGGATCTGGTTGACAGTACAATTATGCAGCTGTATCCGATTTCATTTGCAAAGGATATGTGTGATGGAGTGGCAAAAACGATGGAAATGGACAGTCAGAGTGTGACGGCCGATTCCTCAGCAGCAAATTCCGGCAATCCGGCAGGGGCACAGCCAGCAGCTGCATCTGCCGCAGCACAGCAGTCACAGCAGATGGCTTCACAGAATACAGCACAAATGGGGCAGCCGATGGGGCAGCCGATGGGACAGACGATGATGGGAAATACTATGATGAATCAGAACATGGGACAGCCGGTTAATGTTCAGCCGGCACAATTTAGCGCATTTGCGGGTGGAAACCTTGGAAATTACCAGCCGGAAAATATTGATCTGATTATGGATGTTCCGCTTCAGGTGACAGTTGAGCTTGGAAGGACAACAAAATCCATTTCAGATATTCTGGATCTGGGACCGGGAAAAATTATTGAGTTGAATAAACTGGCAGGCGAGCCGATTGATGTGCTTGTCAATGGAAAATATGTCGCAAAGGGCGAAGTTGTCGTCATTGAAGAAAGTTTCGGTGTTCGAATCACGGAAATTGTCAATGCTTCAAGAACAGGCGGAAAGTAGAAACAGACATGACAAATGTGTTACTGACAGGTTCTCTGGAAAGCTTTATACAACTTTTGGGTGCACTGTTTATTTTTGCTGTTGTTCTGGCTGCTACATATCTTACCACCAGATGGATGGGAGGTATGCAGCGTGGACGCCAGAATAATAAGAATCTGCATGTGATAGAGACAATCAGTGTCGGCAATAACAAGATGATCAGTATTGTGGAAGCCGGCAGTGTCTATCTGGTTGTTTCTGTTGGAAAAGAGGAAGTACATCTTCTGGCAAAGCTTACGAGGGATCAGTTAAAAGATTTCTCTTTTGAGCTGGAACAGAGTGGGAAAAAGCAGGATTCTTTTGCGGAAATTCTCAACCAGTTAAAAGACAAGTTACCAAAGAAGCAAGGATAAAGATGAGCAAAGGGAAAAAGATATACTGCATTGCAAGTTTTGCGTTTGCGTGTGCGGTTTTAATACTTACAATTACATTATGCATGATGCATCCGGGACGTGTCTATGCAAGTTCCATGGACCCGGACAGTATTACAAAGATTACACAGAAAGATACACAGGGAGCAGATCATAATACAGACAATGCCAATGGATTGTCAATTACATATAACAATGATTCCGGATCGGTTTCCACACCGATCAAGATGCTTCTGGTGTTGACAATTCTATCACTTGCACCATCGATTCTGATTATGATGACTTCGTTTACCCGAATTATCATTGTACTTCATTTCCTTAGGACTGCGATCGGAACGCAGACGACACCACCCAACCAGGTTTTGATCGGTCTGGCATTGTTTCTGACATTTTTTATCATGTGGCCAACGTTCCAGCAGATCAACAAAGAGGCAATTCAGCCGCTCGATAAGGGAGAAATCACACAGTCGGAATTTTTTGAAAAAGCAGAAGGGCCGATTCGTGAATTTATGATCAAAGATGCAAAGATCCAGATAAGGGATGTGAATCTTTTTGCGGAGATTTCCGGAGAAACGTATAAAGATACAAAGGAATTGTCGGATGTTCCGTTTACCACACTGGTTCCGGCATTCATTCTGAGCGAGCTTCGGAAAGCATTCATTATGGGATTTTTGATTTATATTCCGTTTATTGTAATTGATATGGTGGTGTCATCCGTACTGATGTCCATGGGTATGATGATGCTTCCTCCGACAACCATTTCGTTGCCGTTTAAGATTTTGTTGTTTGTTCTGGCGGATGGATGGGATCTTGTCATAAAATCCCTCGTCCAGACATTTTATTAGGAGGATACCGTATGATTTCACAGGGTGCAGTTCTTGATATTGCAAGAGATGCAATTTATACCATTCTGATCACGTCGGCACCGCTGCTTCTGGTTTCCCTGGTGGTTGGTCTGATTATCAGTATTTTTCAGACGGTTACATCCATTCAGGAGCAGACACTTACGTTTGTTCCAAAGATTATTGCGGTATTTGCTGCAATGATCCTTTGCGGCTCCTGGATGTTAAATAACATGACCGAACTGGTGGAGCGTCTGTGGTCGAATTTCAGTACCTATCTGAGTATGTGATTTGATAAAAAGATATGGTTAATTATGTATTTACACTTGAAAATTTTGAATATTTTCTGCTGATTCTGGTAAGAGTTACCTGTTTTGTGTATGTGGCCCCGTTATTGGGGCAGCAGGGAATTCCCAATCAGATTAAAATCGGATTTTCATTTTTTGTCTCATTGCTTTTATACAATGTAGTAGATCGGCCGGAGCTGACATACGCAAGTGTTGTCGGGTATGCGGTAGTTGTGATCAAAGAGGGAATTACGGGACTGCTGATTGGGTATGCGGCAAGCATCTGTAATTCCATTGTTTTGTTTGCAGGAAATATTATAGATATGGATATTGGTCTGTCCATGTCTACCGAATTTAATCAGGACATGGGAACAGAAACCACACTGACAGGAAATCTGTATTATTATCTGGTTCTGCTTCTTTTGATTACATCTGATTTTTATACCTATCTGGTACGTGCGGTTACGGATTCTTTTTCCGTAATTCCGATTGCCCACCAGAAATTTGCATGGGATCATCTGTTATCTGCAATCACACGCTATATGGGAGATTCATTCATCATAGGGTTTCGGATTTTTCTTCCGTTTTTTGCCTGTATTATGGTTTTGAACTGTGTACTTGGAATTATGGCACGTGTGGCACCGCAGATGAATATGTTTTCGATCGGTATGCAGCTGAAGATTCTGGTTGGATTTGTTGTTTTGTATCTGATCGTGTTCCTGTTGCCGAATGTGGCAAATTATATTTTTGATGAAATAAAGACGATGGTGAAGCTTGTTGCAGAAGGTTTGTATTGACGAAAAAAATCAGAATCGAATATTGCATTATAATCTGCAATGGTTTGCAAAAGACGGCGAAGGCGGCGAGAAGACAGAACCTGCAACCGCCAAGAAATTAAAAGATGCCAGAGATGAAGGTAAGGTTGCAAAAAGCCGCGAACTGAATTCGGCATTTGATCTGATCGTTTTGTTTCTCTGTCTGAAAATTTTTGTTTCCTTTGTGGGAGAGAAATTCATAGATATTTTTTCTTACATCTATGAAAATATGCCGGATTTTGTTAAAATAAATGAGGGCGGATTGTCGGTACAGGCTGTGGCAGGCCTGATTGCCTCCGTTACTTTAAAAAGCCTGCTCATTATGCTTCCGTTTATGGCGTTTGGATTTGTTGTTACGCTTCTGGTCAGCATTGTGCAGGTAGGATGGAAAGTTTCCACAAAACCAATGAAACCGGAACTTTCCAAGCTGAATCCATTGAACGGATTCAAACGTATCTTTTCGAAAGATTCGCTCTTTGAACTGGTAAAATCCATTTTAAAGATTGTGATTATCATATATATCGCGTATACTTCCATAAAAGATAATGCAAATGATCTGTTTGCGTTGTATGATCTGGGACTGAATCAGGCGGTTGCGCTTGTGGGGACTCTGATTATCAATACGGGAATAAAAATCAGTATTGTTTATCTTGTGATTGGTCTGGCTGACTTTATCTATCAGAAACATAAGTTTAATGAAGATATGAAGATGACCAAGCAGGAAGTAAAAGATGAATACAAAAATACAGAGGGAGATCCGCAGATCAAAGGACGGCAGCGCCGTAAAATGCAGGAGGTATCCCAGAAGCGAATGATGCAGGATGTTCCCAAGGCGGATGTAGTCATCACGAACCCGACGCATTTTGCCGTAGCATTGAAATATGAGGCGGAAGTCAGTTCTGCCCCGGTTGTCCTTGCAAAAGGAGAAGATTACCTTGCGCAAAAGATTAAGGAAGTGGCGAGGGAGAATAAAATTGAAATTGTTGAAAATAAGCCTCTGGCACGTATGCTCTATCACAATGTTGATGTGGGAGCAGAAATTCCGCCGGAGCTTTACCAGGCTGTGGCAGAAGTTCTTGCTGCCGTATACAAGGCCAAAAATATACAGTAGTGCAGTTATACAACAAACAGGTGCGAAAGGAGGTTGTGCAGGATGCTGAAGAAAGCGGATATTGGTGTAGGTTTATATCTTTTGGCGGCAGTAGTTTTCTTCATTGTTCCAATTCCATCCGTATTGCTGGATGTGATGCTTGCATTTAACATTTCCATCGCCTTAATTATTGTATTTAATGTATTGTTTGTTCGGGAAGTACTGGATATGTCTTTCTTCCCGACATTACTTTTGTTTACGACTATTTTTCGAATTTCTCTGAACGTATCTTCCACCCGTCTGATTCTTCTGACGGGAGATCCTGGTAACGTTGTTAAGACATTCGGTTCGTTCGTCGGTGGAGGAAATATGGTGGTCGGTTCCATTGTATTTATTGTCCTCGTATTGATTCAGTTTATTGTTATCAATAAAGGTTCGGAACGTGTATCCGAAGTAACCGCCAGATTTACACTCGATGCCATGCCTGGTAAACAGATGGCGATTGATGCGGACTTAAATACCGGTGCGATCACCGATGCGGAGGCAAAGGAACGACGGGAAAAGATTCAGAGAGAATCTAGTTTCTTCGGCGCGATGGATGGTGCCACAAAGTATGTAAAGGGAGATGCTACGGCAGGTCTGGTCATCACCTTTATTAACCTGATCGGCGGAACCATTATGGGAGTTATGAATCAGGGACTTGGATTTGCAGATGCCATCCAGCAGTATGGTCTGCTGACAATCGGTGATGGTCTGGTGTCCCAGATTCCGTCTCTTCTGATTTCTCTTGCAACCGGTATACTTGTTACCAAGGGATCAAACGAGGCAGACTTTTCCGGAATTCTGGTCAAGCAGCTTTTTGGAATTCCGAGGGTACTTTATATTGTAGGTTCCGTGCTGGTTTTCCTCGGAATTTTTACTCCGTTAAATCCGGTTTTATTTATTGCACTTGGTCTGGTGTTTATCATCGCCGGCAAAAATATCAGCAAGAATATCGGCGAAGAAAATATTGAGGAAGAAGTACAGCAGGCGGAGACGGAGGCGGAAGAGATCCGGAAACCGGAGAATGTGGTTTCCCTGCTTCAGGTCGATCCGATCGAACTCGAATTCGGATATGGTATTATTCCGCTGGCAGATGTAAACCAGGGTGGAGATCTTCTGGATCGTGTGGTAATGATCCGGCGGCAGATTGCACTGGAACTTGGTACGGTTGTTCCGATTATCCGCCTGAGGGATAATATCCAGTTAAATCCGAATCAGTACATTATCAAGATCAAAGGCGTGCAGGTAACGGAAGGAGAAATTCTTTTTGATCATTATATGGCGATGAATCCGGGGTATGTGGAGGAAGAAATTACAGGTATTCCTACATTTGAACCGTCTTTCCATCTTCCGGCCATCTGGATTACGGAAGCGCAGAGAGAACGTGCAGAGAGTCTTGGATACACCGTAGTTGATGCACCGTCTATCATTGCGACGCATTTGACAGAAGTAATCCGAAGCCACATCGCAGAGCTTCTGACCAGACAGGATGTACAGAACCTGGTCAACAACTTAAAAGAATCCAATCCGGTTCTTGTGGACGAGCTCACGCCGAAACTTCTTGGCCTTGGAGAGATTCAGAAAGTACTGCAGAATCTTTTGCGGGAAGGCATTTCGATCAGGGATCTTTTGTCTATTTTTGAATCGCTGGCAGATCATGCACAGACATCCAGAGATACGGATGTGCTGACGGAATATGTAAGGCAGAGTCTGAAGCGTGCAATTTCGAGCAAATATTTCCCGTCGAACGAAACGACCAGTGTCATTACGCTCGATCCGAAAGTGGAACAGGAGATCATGTCTTCGGTCAAGCAGACAGAGCAGGGTGCATATCTGACGATGGACCCGGAGAAAACAAAAGCAATTATGGATTCCGTGCGGACAGAAACCGAGAAACTCGAAAGCCTTGGAAAGAATCCGATCATTATTACATCGCCAATTGTGCGTATGTATTTTAAAAAACTCACAGAAGATTATTTCAAAGATCTGATTGTTGTCTCTTACAATGAAGTAGAATCTGATGTGGAGCTGCAATCGGTAGGGATGGTGACAGCATAAATGACAATTAATAAATTTCAGGGAAAAACACAGGAAGAAGCCATTGCAAAGGCAAAAGAAGAATTTGGAGAACGCGCGGTCATTATGAACATCCGTGAGGTAAAACCGAAGGGGCTGTTTCGTGCGTTTAAGAATTCAACATTTGAAGTGACTGCGGCAATGGAGGAAAAAGAACATTTTTCCAATGCCATGCAGGCAGCACAGATGACACAGAGTATGGCAAAAGAAGGAAAACTGCACGACATGATCAATCTTGCGGCGGATGAACCGATTACCATTCCGAAACTGCAGGAACAGGAAGGTAACGCACAAGCGACCAGACAGGAGCCAGCACGTATGCCACAATCACAGAATCTGGTACAGGAAAATGAAGAGAAAAAATTAGAAGAAAGACTTGAGGTTTTATCTGACCGTCTGGAAAAATCTCTTGGCGGGAAAAATCCGAAGGAGCCGGAGACACCAAAGGGTCCGTCTTCGGAGGAACTCAATTTTGTCCGGATTCTCTACAGCACGCTGTTGAAAAACGAGGTGAGTGAACAGTATGTCAATCAGATCCTTGGCGAAATTGAAAAATTTATCCGCCCGGGACACAGTGTGGATACGATTCTTTCCAATGTTTACCAGAAACTGATTCTGCGTTTCGGTCAGCCGAAATCACTGGATTTAAGCGGAGCAAAACCGCATGTTGTATTTTTTATCGGGCCTACCGGCGTCGGAAAAACAACAACAATCGCCAAAATTGCTTCCAAATATAAAGTGGATTATGAAAAAAAAGTAGCGTTTATTACTGCAGATACCTATCGGATTGCAGCAACAGAACAGCTTCAGGTGTATGCAAATATTCTTGACGCACCTATGTCTATCGTGTATTCTAAAGAGGAACTGAATGAAGCAATTGAAAAATATGCGGAATACGATCTTGTTTTTGTTGATACTGCTGGATTTTCCCATAAAAATGAGGAACAGAAAGAAGATATCAGAAACCTGATTCAGGGAGTCAGCCCTGAATATACAAGTGAAGTATATTTGGTTCTCAGCGCTACAACGAAATACAGGGATTTGCTTGATATTGTAGATACCTATCGCACAATATCAGAGTTTAAACTGATTTTTACAAAACTGGATGAGACATCAACGTATGGAAATTTGCTCAATATTAAGCTGTATTCAGATGCGGAACTGTCTTATACGACAAATGGACAGAATGTACCAGATGATATTGAATTATTCGATACACAAAAGATCGTGAAACAATTATTAGGGGGCAATTCGTGATGGATCAGGCAGAACAATTGCGAAATGTAATAAAACTGCACAATCAGAATAATCAGAATAATGCACGCGTAGTGACAATTACCAGCGGAAAAGGCGGAGTCGGAAAGTCGAATCTTGCGGTAAATCTTGCGGTATGTCTCAGAAAAGCAGGCAAGCGGGTAATTATTTTTGATGCTGATTTTGGTCTTGCAAACGTTGAGGTAATGTTTGGCGCAATTCCACAGTACAATTTGTCTGATTTTATATACCGTGGAAAGTCAATTCGTGAAATAATCACACCGGGACCGATGGATATCGGCTTTATATCCGGCGGATCCGGGATTATAGGATTGAACAATCTTACAAAAGAACAGATTTTATATATCGTAAATTCGATTGACACATTGAATGAACTGGCAGATTTTATCCTGATTGATACGGGTGCAGGAATCTCGGATCAGGTTCTGGAATTTGTTATGGCAAGTCCTGAGGTATTACTGGTATCCACACCGGAACCAAGTTCCCTGACGGATGCGTATTCGCTTTTAAAAGCATTGTACTGCAATCCCGATTTTGTGGAGGAAGAGACAACCATCCACATAGTAACCAACCGGGTAAATTCCCGGGACGAGGGACAGGCAATTTATGAGAAAGTGAATTCCGTAGTGTCTAAGTTTTTACATGGAAGTCTGAATTATCTGGGGATGATTCCACAGGATGCTGCTTTGGAACGGGCAGTAAGACAGCAAAAGACAGTTACCATGAGTGATCCGAATGCAAAATCCGCAAAGGCAATTTCCTGCCTTACAGATCATCTGTTAAACGGCACCCAGCAGAAGGCACCGGTACGGTGGGGAATAGCACAGATGTTTTCCAGTTTTTTATCAAACCGAAAATAGGGAGATGAATAATTATGAAACTTTCAGATGTGATTACTCCGGGAGACAAAATTGATATTAAAATGCTGCATGAAGCGAACCAGGAAGATAATGGAGGAGAGATCGCGAAAATCTATCAAAGTGCGGTCAGCGACATTTTTTCGGATCAGGAATTGGAAATTTCTATGCCGACAAGTGGTGGAAGAATGGTGTTATTTCAACTGGAGAGGGAGTGCAGCATTGTTTTTTATACAAAAGGCGGTATGTATAACTGCACAGCAGTTGTGAAGAAACGTTATCGCAAAGAAAATCTGTATCTGCTTAGAATTGTGATTACTTCCGGATTACAGAAATTTCAGCGCCGGGAATTTTTCCGGATTCCTTATACGACACCGTTAAAATATTACGAAATATCGGAACAGACGGCACAGATGCAGACAACGGAAGAATTGTTTACGGAAATTCAAAAGCCGGAATATATTGATCAGGTACGTGAGGGAACGATTCAGAATATCAGTGGCGGTGGAATCCGCTTTGTCTCTGGACAATGGATAAAACAGAACCAAAATATTCTTCTGGTGATCAGACTGACAAATGAATATTCGGATGAAACTTTTTATCTTCCGGGACAGGTGATTGCAACAGAAAAACATCCAGCGATAGAGGAAATGTACATTCACCGGGTAAAATTTCTGTTCCGGGATCTCCGGGACCGTGAAAAAATCGTACGCTTCGTTTTTGAGGAAGAGAGAAGAATTCGCAGGAAAGAAGTTGGGTGACTCATATGAAAAAAAACATTTTAGTAGTTGATGATTCTGCACTCATGAGAAGGGTCATGTGTGATATAATCAATTCAGACAGTAAATTTCAGGCAACGGACTATTGCAGAGATGGTCTTGAGGCATATGAGAAACTGAAGCATACCAGCTATGACGGTGTGGTTCTGGATGTGAATATGCCACGCATGGATGGACTGCAGTTACTCGAAAAGTTACAAAAAGAAGGCATACGTGCAAATGTGGTTATGGTAAGTACACTTACCGACAGCAGGGAAGCAGATGTTACCATTTTAGCCATGGAGCGCGGAGCAATTGATTTTGTGGCGAAACCGACAAACATCATAGAGGCAAAAGGAGAGGCATTCAAAAGACAGCTTCTTGGCGTATTGAATGCTGTTCTTGCAACACAAAAGGCAGCAGAAAGTGTCCGTCCGGCAGTAAAACCGGCTGCAAAAGCACCGATGATGCGCAAAGCGACAGGCGGAAAGAACAAACTGGTTGCACTGGCTTGTTCCACAGGCGGACCGAAAGCGTTACAGAGTGTGATTCCGTTTCTTCCGAAAGAACTGGATGCCCCGGTTGTACTTGTACAGCATATGCCGCCGGGATTTACCAAATCCATGGCTGACAGACTTGATGATCTGAGCAAAATCAGGGTGAAGGAAGCAGAGCATGGAGAGCGGCTGCAAAAGGGATGTGTTTATATTGCTCCGGGCGGAAAACATTTGAAAGTTGCAAAAACCGCAGACGGAAACAACAGCATTGTACTCGATGATGCAACACCGGCAATCGGAGGACTGAAGCCGTGTGCAAATCTTATGTATGATTCACTGACGGGAAGCAGCTATGATGAAATCGTATGTGTCGTCCTGACAGGAATGGGAGCGGATGGAACCAATGGAATTCTTTCGCTGGGAAGATCAAAACCGATTCGCGTAATTGCACAAAACGAAGAAACCTGTGTGGTATACGGAATGCCAAAGGCAATCTATGAAGCAGGTGTGGTAGATGAAGTTGTACCACTGGATGAAGTTGCACAGACAATCACAAAAAACGTGGGGGTAAAATAACATGGATGTAAGCCAATACCTTGAAATCTTTATCGATGAAAGTGCAGAACATTTACAGACGTTAAGTGACTGCATCATGGAACTGGAAAAAGAACCGGATAACAAGGACGTTATCAATGAAATCTTCCGTGCAGCCCATTCTTTAAAAGGAATGGCCGGTACAATGGGATTTAAGAGAATGCAGCACCTGACACATGATATGGAAAATGTGTTCCAGGAAGTCCGCAGCGAGAAAATCCAGGTAGACAGTCAGATGATTGATCTGCTGTTCAAGTGTCTGGATGCAATTGACGGATATCTTGAAAATATTAAGGCAACCTCTGATGAAGGTGAGGAAGACAATGAAGTCATTATCAAGGAACTGAACAATTTCCTCGCAAAAGCAAACGGAGAGGCTGCTGCCGCAGAGGCAGCACCTGCAGAAACAGAAAAAGAAGCAGCGGCGCCGACAGACAATGGAGACCACAAACTGTATCTTCAGATTGATCTGACGGATCAGGAGCGGGATGCCGTTATGACTGCAAAAGACAGTGGAATGCATATTTACGGCATGACGGTTATGATCCAGAAAGAGTGCCTTTTAAAAGCGGCCAGAGCTTTTTTGGTATTCCGCGAAGTGGAGGCTTTTGGAGAGATTCTTGTATATCGTCCGAGCTCTCAGGATATTGAAGATGAAAAGTTTGAACAGGAATTCAGCTTTTATGTCGCATCACCGGAAAGCTTTGACAAGATCCAGAACGCTGCAAAGAATGTTTCCGAGATTGAAGATGCCGTTGGAGAAGAACTGACTGATTTTTCACCACGCGTAACAGAAACTGAGACGGAAGAAAAGAAAGAAGAAAAACCGGCAGAGACAAAACCGGAAGTACAGGCTGAACCAAAGAAAGCGTCGGAAAAGAAAAAGGCTCCGGCAAAGAAAAACGGTGTAGGAAAACCGGCGACAAGCCGTACGGTCCGTGTGGATATTGAAAAGCTGGATGCTCTTATGAACCAGGTATCCGAGCTTATCATTGCAAAGAACAGTCTGGTATCCATCAGCTCAACGGAAGAGGGAGGATTTACCAATCAGGGATTCCATGAACAGATTGAATATCTGGAGCGAATCACCACAAGCCTTCATGAATCTGTTATGAAAGTCCGGATGGTGCCAATTGAGAGCGTTGTAAATAAATTTCCACGTATGATTCGTGATCTGTCCCGTACATTGAATAAGAAGATGGAACTGGTTATGACCGGTGAAGATACCGAGTTGGATCGTACCGTAGTGGATCAGATCGGTGATCCGTTACAGCATTTGCTTCGTAATTCTGCGGATCATGGTCTGGAAGACACCGAGCTTCGTATCCAGAGAGGAAAGCCGGAAGTCGGAAATATTTTCCTGAATGCATATCAGGAAGGAAATAACGTTATTATCCAGGTGGGTGATGACGGTAACGGAATTGATACCGAAGCGGTAAAAGCAAAGGCAATCGAGCGAAATATTATTACACCGGAACAGGCCGAAGTCATGACACAAAAAGAGATCATAAATCTCCTGTTTATGCCAAGTTTTTCCATGGCAAAGAAGATTACGGATATTTCCGGAAGAGGCGTTGGCCTTGATGTTGTAAAATCTAACATTGAGCAGCTTGGCGGTGATGTGGAAGTTAAGACAAAACTTGGGGAAGGAACAACATTTACCGTTCGTCTTCCTCTGACACTTGCCATTATTCAGGCATTGATGGTTGAAGTCCGCGATGAAAAATATGCCATTGCCCTTGGGTCCATTGCAAATATTGAGAGTGTACCGGTCAGCAGCATCAAGTATGTGGAAGCAAAAGAGGTTATTCATCTGCGTGGAAGCGTTATTCCGCTTGTTCGTCTGGACAAACTTCTGGATATTGAACCAAGAGAAGAAGAACCGGAAAGCCTTACCGTTGTTATTGTAAAGAAAGGCGACAGTCAGGTAGGACTTGTTGTTGACGATCTGATGGGACAGCAGGAGATCGTTATTAAGTCTTTAGGCAAGTATATCAATGGAAATAAGCTGATCAGCGGTGCAACAATCCTCGGTGATGGTGAAGTTGCGTTGATTCTGGATGCAAACACACTGATGTAATGGGGGTGAATGACGATGGCTATTGCAAACAATCAGATTGAAACAAATGAGAATAAAAATAAAGAAAAAGAAGTAAAGCAGTATATCGTAGTTCAGATCGGTTCTGAAAAGTACGGAATTGATATCAGCTATGTCGATAATATTGTGCGTATGCAGAAAATTACCCGTGTGCCAAAGGCACAGGAGTATTTCAAGGGAATCATCAATCTTCGAGGCGAAATTGTGCCGGTTATGAGTATCCGTCTGAAAATGGGACTTGAGGATGATACCTTTACTTCGGCATCCCGGATCATTATTTTAAAGATCGAAGATAAAGGGTCTTTAGGTGTGATTGTAGATGAGGTTTGTGAGGTTGTAAATCTTTCTGAGGATCAGATCGAAAATAACAATATCAATTCAAATCATGTAAAAGATACTTTTATCAATGGTATTGGAACAAGCGGAGATCAGCTGATTTCCCTGTTTGAAATCAATGCGATTGTAGACGAAAAAGATAACACATAAGACAACTGAGTATAGTGAGGCTATGCCTCACTATACATGGTTATTGGAGGAAAAAGATGAACGATTTTACATTGGATAATGTAAATGAAATGTATATTGACGTACTGCGCGAAATTGGAAATATCGGAGCGGGAAATGCAACAACTTCTCTGGCAAGCATGATCAATGAACAGATTGATATGAATGTTCCGAAAGTAGAATTGATGGAAGCTTCTAAGCTGAGTTCCGCAATTTGTCCGGAAGACGAGATTATTGTCGGAATTTTTCTGGAAGTAACACATGATATTACAGGCAGCATGATGTTTTTAATGCGCATGGATTCCGCCCATTATCTTGTGAACAAACTGATGGGAAGAGACCCGGAAAACGATGCACCTTTTGATGAGATGGATTTATCTGCCATGAAGGAAATCGGAAATATTATTACGGCTTCGTATCTGTCTGCACTTTCAAGTATGACAAATCTTACGATTTTACCATCCGTTCCATATATTGCGGTGGATATGGCGGGAGCGATTCTTAGTGTTCCGGCAATTCAGTTTGGACAGTACGGAAATAATGCGCTGCTGATTGAAACAGAATTTGGCGATGAACGTATGATTAATGGATATTTTATCCTGATGCCTGAGGAAGAGTCCTATGCAAAGATTTTATCCTCTCTTGGAATTCAGCTATAGAGGAGATCGTAGAATATGGGAGAAGTGATCAAGGTTGGAATGGCAGACCTGAAAACCGCAAAAGCTCCGAATACACTCACGACACTGGGGTTGGGCTCTTGTATCGGATTAACACTTTATGATCCGGTGACGAAAATCGGTGGATTGGTACATTATATGCTGCCAGACAGCACAAAATTAAAAAATAATACCAATATTGCAAAATTCGGGGATACCGGAATCCGTGAACTTTTAAGACAGGTTCTGGCTTTGGGAGCAAATCAGAGAAGACTTGTGGCAAAGATCGCGGGGGGCGCATGCATGTTTGAAATGAGCGGACTTTCGTCTGTGGGAAATGTAGGCGCACGCAATGCGGAAGAAGCAAAAATTATTTTGAAAGAATTAAGGATCCCGCTGATCGCGGAGGATACCGGTTTAAATTACGGACGTACGGTAGAACTGGATTGTGAGACCGGAGATTTCAGAATTAAATCGGTGGGAAAAGAAATTAAAGTAATATAGAGGGGCAGAAGATGAAAACCAATGGTGTACCGGCTATTATTATGTTGGCGGCAGGGTTTATTGACTGTGTGATTGCAATTCTTACGCACATGTCACTTTGGAATTTTACAAGACAGCTGTTACTGGTACTTGTCCTGTTTTATGTGATCGGTTGTGTGGTAAAAATGATCATTGACCGAAACTTCAAGGATATGGAAGATGACCAGAACGGGGAAGAAACGGAAGAGTCTAAAGAGGAGCAGGAAGCGGAAAGCTCTGAGGAACAGGAAAATACTGAACAGGCCAAAGATGCACAGGAGCAGTCGCAGGAGCAGCCGGAGGTTCAGGAGGAACAACAAACAAAGTAATTAACCGGGGCGGAATGATGTAGATGAAAACTGCGGATAAAGAAAAACTCTGGGATGCGTATCGTCAGAAGAAAACGCAGGAGACCAGAGAACAGCTGATAATTGAATATGCGCAGCTTGTAAAACTCGTAGCGGGAAGACTCAGCATGTATCTTGGACACAATGTGGAATATGATGATTTGGTCAGTTATGGGATTTTCGGACTGATTGACGCAATTGATAAATTTGATCTGGAAAAAAATGTAAAATTTGAAACATATGCGAGTTTGCGGATTCGTGGTGCTATTTTAGACCAGATTCGTAAAATGGACTGGATTCCAAGAAGCGTAAGACAGCGACAGCGCAAAATTGATGAAGCGATGAAACAGATCGAGATGAGGACCGGTAAAACAGCTTCGGATGAAGAACTTGCAAAGCAGCTGGGGCTGACGGATGAGGAACTGTGCAGCTGGCAGACACAGCTTAAGGTGACCAATGTTGTATCTTTGAATGAATTTGAAGAAAACGGTCCGGAGCCAATGATTGATTCGGCGCATCCGGTCCGGTTTTCACAGCCGGAAGAAGTGGTGGAGGAAGCAGAATTAAAAGAAAAACTGGCGGAATCCCTGGAACTTCTGACGGAGAAAGAGCGGCGCGTTATTGAACTTTATTATTATGAAGATATGACCCTAAAAGAAATCAGTAAAATATTGGAAGTGTCAGAATCACGTATTTCCCAGTTACATACCAAAGCATTAAACAAGATGCGTAAAAAAATGGGTGTTTATATGAATATTCTGACGGAGTAGGAGCGGATCTATGGCAATTGCACCAATCAATTATGCTACGATACAGCGTACCGCAGACATCGAGACATTTAAAAACCAGCAGGATACAAAACCGATGGTGGATCAGCAGAATATTCAGGTGCAGGTGGATCACAGGGAGGATGTTCTGCATCATCAGGTCATCCATCCGGAAGAAAATGAGCAGCTGGATAATCACACAGATGCCAGGGAAGAAGGAAAAAACAAATATAAAAAACAGGGATCTGTGAGAAAAAAAACAAACAAAGAAACGAAGCGGACGGATGGCAATCCGGTTGGCGGCAGTTTTGATATGAAAATCTGAGGGAAAATATATGACGGGTGTGGAAATTACACTGATTCTGGTTGGAATCATTTTTGTTCTCGTAAGCTTTTTTGTTCAGGAAAAACTTACCCCGAAAGATGTACAGGAGATAACCAGATTAAGTGAGAAGGAATTAAAGATTATTGTCGAGCGGGAACTGAAAAATGCAAATGACAAGGTAGAAGATGCAATCGATGCAGTGGTAGAACAGTCCCAGGAGAATGCCAAGCGTCTGATGGAAAAAGAAACGAATGAGAAAATTATGGCAATCAACGAATATTCCAATACGGTGATTGAATCAATGAATAAAACGCATAATGAAATTCTCTTTTTATATAATATGCTCAATGACAAGCATACGGAACTGACCGGGCTTGCATCGCAGCTACAACAGTTTTCGGAGCAGGTAAAACATACACAGGATGAAATGATGACACATCTGACGGAAACGGTAAAAGAGCCTGAACCGGCAAGAACGGAAGTGTCAGAGCCTGTGGAGGAACAGCCGCAGCAGATTTCACCAAAAGCATCTGTGGCAGAGGAAACCGATAACGGAAGCTTCAACGATCAGGTACTTGCACTTCATCAAAATGGAGTGTCTGATGTGGAAATTGCCCGTAAGCTGGGACGGGGGCTTGGAGAAGTGAAGCTGGTGATCGGATTATACAAAGGGGAAGATGTCAGTGAGATTTAAATATTATTTACGTGGCTGCGGACTTGGAATTCTGGTTGCCTCGCTGGTATTTATTGTATCGTTACATGCACACGGCGGAGCAATGTCGGATGAAAAAGCTATGCAGAGAGCTTCGGAACTTGGAATGATCATGCCGGATGACACACAGACGCAGGAAGCAGAAACGCAGACAACAGAACTTCCGGTAAAGGAAACGAATCTTCCGGATACACAAAGAACGACACAGGCAGTGACACAGAAGGTTCCGCAGAACGATACACAAAAACAGACGGAGCGTGATACTTCTTCGGAACAGAATGACACACCAAAAGAGTCGGAGAAAAAGGCGGAAGAAAAGAAAAAAACACAGGACTCTCAAAAGAAAGAAGAAGAGAAGAAAAAAGCGCAGGAGACCGAGAAGGAAGAAACAAAAAAGGAAAAAGTCTCCATTACAATAAAAGGCGGAGAAGTGTGCAGGGAGATTGCACAGGATCTGCAGGAGAAAGGACTTGTCAGGGATGCGGAAGATTTCCGCAAATATATGCAGGATCACAATTATGCAAGATATATCCGTGTGGGGACATTTACGCTGGAAAAGGGAATGAACTATAGCGAGATTGCGAAAGTACTGACAAAAAAATAGTATAATAAAGCTTGCATGAAAGCCTTTGGTATGATATAATGCCAAAGGCTTTAAATTTTATTAAACACATGTATGGAAGCTGCCGGTGCCGGATCTACGCTTTTCCGGTGGCAGACTAATAGGAAGTACATGGAAGAAATCAACCAAATGGAGGTAATTAAAATGAGCGTAATTTCTATGAAACAGTTACTTGAGGCAGGTGTTCATTTCGGACATCAGACAAGAAGATGGAACCCTAAAATGGCTCCATACATCTACACAGAGCGTAACGGTATCTACATCATTGACTTACAGAAGTCTGTTGGCAAGGTAGATGAGGCATATGATGCAATTTCCGATATCGCTGCTCAGGGAGGTACCATTCTTTTCGTTGGTACAAAGAAGCAGGCACAGGATGCTATTAAGACTGAGGCAGAGCGTTGCGGAATGTACTATGTAAATGAGAGATGGTTAGGTGGAATGCTTACAAACTTCAGAACCATCCAGAGCCGTATTGCACGTCTGAAAGAAATCGAGACCATGTCTGAAGATGGAACATTTGATGTTCTGCCAAAGAAGGAAGTTATTGCACTGAAAAAAGAGTGGGATAAGTTAGAGAAGAACCTTGGCGGAATCAAGGATATGAAGAGAATTCCTGACGCTATCTTTATCGTAGATCCTAAGAAGGAGAGAATCTGCGTACAGGAAGCACAGTCTTTAGGAATCACACTGATCGGTATCGCTGATACAAACTGTGATCCGGACGAGTTAGATTATGTAATCCCAGGTAATGATGATGCAATCAGAGCCGTTAAGCTTATCGTTTCCAAGATGGCAGATGCTGTTATCGAGGCAAAGCAGGGAACTGAGGAAGTTGCTGCAGAAGCTGCTGAGGAGACAGTAGAAGAATAATTTTTGCATAATCATTCGAGAATTGGAGGAAAAAAAGATGGCAATTACTGCTGCTATGGTTAAGGAACTGCGTGAGATGACAGGCGCAGGCATGATGGATTGTAAGAAAGCTCTGACAGAGACAAACGGAGATATGGATGCTGCTGTTGACGTTTTGAAAAAAAGCGGTGCAGCCAAGATGGAAAAGAAGCAGAGCAGAATCGCTGCGGAAGGTATCGCAAGAGTTGCAGTAAACGGAAATGTTGCTGTTGTAGCTGAGGTTAACTCAGAGACAGATTTCGTTGCTAAAAATGAAACATTCCAGGAGTTTGTTCAGACAGTTGCAGATACAGCACTTGCTTCTGATTTAAACGGTGGAGCAAACGGCGAAGATATTGAGGCACTTCTTGCAACAAACGGACTCAGTGATCTGCTTGTTGAGAAGACAGCAACAATCGGAGAGAAGTTATCTGTGCGCAGATTCGCAAAGGTAACCGGTGATGCTGTTGCTTCTTATATTCACGGTGGCGGAAGAATCGGTGTTGTTATCGCTGCAGACGGTGCATCTGATGATGCTGCAAAAGAGGCTCTTACAAACATTGCTATGCAGGTTGCTGCAATGAACCCACAGTATATCAGCAGAAACGATATTTCCGCTGAGGAACTTGCAAAGATCAAAGAGATCACAATTGACAGCGCATTAAATGATGCAACAACTCTTCCAAAGCCTATCTTAAACAAATTACTGGACAAGGCAATCGGCGAGAAGGTATGGAGTGATGAGGATATCAATAACTTCGAAGAGCATAAGAGCAATATGAATTATGTCTGGAATTTCCTTTCCGATGCTGCAAAGGTTCAGCTGGGTGAGCTGGCTATGGCAGATAAGGCATCTATCACTGCTGAGAAGATGTTCGGCGGTCTTGTAGAAGGTCGTGTATCCAAGCAGTTAAAGGAGATCTGCCTTCTTGATCAGACATACGTTAAGGCGGAAGATGGCAAGCAGTCCGTAGCTAAGTATCTTGAGTCTGTTTCCAAGGATCTTAAAATCACCAAGATGATTCGTTTCGAAGTTGGCGAGGGTATGGAAAAGAAACAGGAAGATTTCGCAGCAGAAGTTGCTGCACAGATGAACGCATAATCCGTTCACAGAGTCAAGCTGTGTGAAAACACAAAAGGAGTCGTGGTTTTGGAAAAATAAAGAAACCGTGGCTCCTTTTTTATAACAATTTTACAACAACAGGGAATTAAATCTTTACAAGTTTTCAAAATATGTTAAAATAGAAAAGGATATTTCCCGGTGGAGGAACAGGATGAGTACAAAAGATTCAGAAGCTCTGGAGCAGCAGCGCCAGAGGAGAAATCGCATCAACCGTATGAAAACGGGAATCATTGTGACGATTACGGTATGGATGCTTGTCTCACTGTTGGCAATTATCCTTCTGACGGTGCAGGTAGCACGTTTGAGCAGCCATGTAAAGAGACTGGAGAAAGCGGGACAGACAACCGTTTCGCAAAATATTCCGGATTCTGAAAATGTGCAGGCTGCGGATACAGAAAGCAGTGGGCAGGAGACACAGAAATCTGCTTACGATAAAGTTGTGACGGGGATTGATTCCGGGGACAATATGGCAAAAGCGGGAGATGCACATAAAGTATATCTTACTTTTGACGGCGGACCGGATGAAAATACGGACAAGATTCTCGACGTATTGGATAAATACGGAGTAAAAGCAACTTTTTTCGTAGTAGGGGATGATTCCAAGGATATGCAGGAGGTCTATAAGAGGATTGTAAAAGACGGACATACACTTGGAATGCATTCCTTTTCCAACAAATACAGTACAATATATGCCTCCACAGAGGCATTTGAACAGGATTTTGATAAGATTTCCTCATATCTGAAAGACGTTACGGGAGTTAATAGTCTCTATTATCGTTTTCCGGGAGGAAGCAGCAATGAGATCAGCAATGTAAATATGGCTGAATTCGTTCGTATCTTAAATGAAAAGGGAATTACATACTTTGACTGGAACGTTTCCGCAGGAGATACTTCATCGGATTATACGGTGGATGATGTTGTGACAAATGTGACAGAAGGAGTAAAAAGATACAAAACCTCGGTTGTGTTATTACACGACGGAGATGACAAGTCAACAACGGTAGAGGCTCTGGAATCTTTGATTCAGAAACTGCAACAGATGAAAGCTGAGATTCTGCCGATTGATGAAAATACAAAAGTCATTCAATATATCAAGGCAGATAGTGTTGAATAAGTAGTATGAGTGGAGGAAGCACGATGGGATTATTTAAAGATTTTAAGGATGATTTTTCTCAGGCGGTCAATGAAATGATGCCGGGAGCAGACGCTCCGGAAAAAGAAAACAAAGCAGAAGATCTGGTAGTTAACACTCTGGGAGAAGATGTGGATGTAAAATCCGAATTATCCAAACTGGATGGTTTACTGGAGCAGGTACAGAAGGACGGCGGGTCTGATACACAAAAGTTAGAGTCGGAGCTTCCACCAATTCACAAAGAGGATAAAAAACCGGTGATCACACCAGCTGTGGACCCGGTAATCAATACATTTAATGAGGAGAAAAAAATTATGAGCGACACAACAATGGAAACCCCAAAGCCAACAGCACCAGTGATGAATAACAAAGTGAATCCGGATGCAGTTTCAGATGAGACATCTGTTATAACCGCAGGAACTGTTCTGACCGGTGATATCGCGTCTGACGGATCATTTGATATTCAGGGAACCATCAACGGAAATGTAACCTGTAATGGTAAGCTGGTTGTAACCGGAACCATTAACGGAAACAGTGCAGCTTCAGAGTTTTTTGCTGATGTGGCAAAAGTTGAGGGAGAAGTTGTAAGTTCCGGTACAGTTAAGATTGGAGCCGGTTCTGTGATCATTGGCAATATTGCAGCAGCTTCTGCAGTTATTGCAGGTGCAATCAAGGGTGATATCGATGTACAGGGACCTGTTGTTGTTGATACATCTGCGGTAGTCATGGGAAATATCAAATCCCGTTCCGTACAGATTAATAACGGTGCAGTAATCGAAGGTTTCTGCTCTCAGTGTTATGCTGATATTGATGTACAGGGACTTTTTGACGGAAAGTAAAATTAATCATAGGAGACAGATACGATGAAACGTATTTTATTAAAACTCAGTGGAGAGGCACTGGCCGGGGACAAGCGTCATGGATTTGATGAGCCGACAGTTACGGTTGTTGCAAAGCAGGTAAAGCAATTGGTAGATGCAGGTGTACAGGTTGGTATTGTCATCGGAGGAGGCAACTTCTGGAGAGGACGTACCAGTGAGACGATCGACCGTACAAAAGCCGATCAGATCGGTATGCTTGCTACGGTTATGAACTGTATTTATGTGTCAGAAATTTTCCGTTCCGTTGGAATGATGACTTCCGTGCTTACCCCGTTTGAGTGCGGATCTATCACAAAGTTATATTCCAAGGATCGTGCAAATAAATATTTTGCACATAACATGGTTGTATTTTTTGCAGGTGGTACCGGACATCCATATTTCTCAACAGATACGGCAACGGTACTTCGTGCGGTAGAGATTGAAGCAGATGGAATTTATCTTGCCAAGGCAATCGATGGTGTATATGACAGCGATCCGAAAGTAAATCCATCCGCTAAGAAATATGATCAGGTTTCCATTCAGGAAGTCATTGATAAAAAACTTGCGGTCGTTGATTTGACAGCATCCGTAATGTGCATGGAAAACCACATTCCAATGTATGTATTCGGACTTGGTGAAACGAACAGCATTGTAAACGCGGTAAACGGCCAGTTCAACGGAACTGTCGTTACTGTGGACTAGGAGGATATAGTATATGGACGAGAGATTACAGATTTTTCAGGATAAAATGGAGAAATCCCTTGCCAATTTAAATGAGGAGTTCGCGGGAATCCGTGCAGGACGTGCGAATCCGCATGTGTTGGACAAACTTCGTGTTGATTATTACGGAACACCGTCTCCGATTCAGAGCGTTGCAAATGTCAGTGTTCCGGAGCCGAGAATGATTCAGATTCAGCCATGGGAAGCATCTATGGTAAAAGAAATTGAAAAAGCCATTCTCAGTTCGGATCTGGGAATTAACCCGACGAATGACGGAAAACTGATTCGTCTGGTATTTCCGGAACTGACCGAAGAGCGAAGAAAAGAGCTGGCAAAAGATATTAAGAAAAAAGGTGAGGGTGCCAAGGTCGCTGTGAGAAATATCCGCAGAGATGCGATGGATCATTTCAAAAAAGTAGGCAAGGCGGAGGATATTTCCGAGGACGAGATCAAGGATCTCGAAGACGGAATCCAGAAACTGACCGATCAGTATGTTGCACAGATTGACAAGGCTGTGGATGCCAAGTCGGATGAAATTCTTACAGTATAAGATGTTTAAGGGACATAAGCCTGTGGCTATGTCCCTTTTTCACTTGCAGGAAAGAGGGGAACAAGATTGATGAAAATTCCAAAACATGTGGCGATTATACTCGATGGGAATGGAAGATGGGCAAAAAGCAAGGGTATGCCACGCAATTATGGACATACCGTTGGCGCAAAGAATGTAGAAACGGTTTGTCAGGCTGCAGATGAGCTTGGAATTGAGTACCTGACACTGTATGCATTTTCCACGGAAAACTGGAATCGTCCGGACAGCGAAGTGGCTGCACTGATGAAACTGCTGGAGAGTTATTTGAAAAACTGTATCCGCACGGCAAATAAAAATAATATGCGGGTACGTGTGATTGGGGAACTTTCCAGATTATCCGAAAGTTTTCAGAAAAAGATTCAGGAACTGGAAGAAGTTTCCGCGGCAAATACGGGACTGAATCTGACCATTGCCATCAATTATGGAAGCCGGGATGAGATGCTTCGGGCCATGAAGCATATGTTTACTGATATAAAGAATGGCAGAATCGCGGAGGAGGAAATCAATGAGAAAATCTTTTCCGGATATCTGGATACAAGGGAACTTCCAGACCCGGATTTACTGATTCGTACAAGTGGAGAGCAGCGGCTTTCCAATTATCTGCTGTGGCAGCTTGCGTATAGCGAATTTTATTTTACGGATGTTCCGTGGCCGGATTTTCATAAAAAAGAATTGGAATTAGCTGTGGAAGCGTATAATAAACGAGACAGACGCTTTGGCGGACTTAAGGAGGAAGAATAGGATGTTTAAAACGAGACTGTTAAGCGGAATCGTGCTGGTAATTCTGGCTCTGTTTTTGATTATTTCAGGCCATGAAATTTTATTATTTGCAACACTTGCCATTTCCTGTATCGGAATGTTTGAATTATATCGCGTGTTCAAGATGGAAAAGACCGTTCTGGCAGGCGTTGGATATCTGGCGGCAATCGTTTATTACTGTAATTTACAGTGGAAGTTTCTGCCGGATCTTATGATTTTATTTATGGCATTTTTGATTCTGTTAATGTTTGTATTTGTATTTGCATATCCGAAATTTCATGCAGATCAGGTGATGGCAGCATTTTTTGGATTCTTCTATGTAGCGGTCATGCTTTCTTATGTATATCAGATCCGTACGCTGGAGAGAGGGTTATATCTTGCCTTTCTTGTATTTTTATGTTCGTGGGGATGCGATACCTGTGCATATTGCGTCGGAATGCTGATCGGAAAGCACAAGATGTCGCCGAAACTCAGTCCGAAAAAATCGGTAGAGGGTGCAGTAGGAGGTGTGGCAGGTGCTGCGCTTCTGACCGCTTTATATTGTTTTATTTTCCGTAGCCCGATGCATCTGGAACGTGGAGAAATTGTAATTCTTGCTGTGATTGCGGCAATTGCCGGACTGATTTCCATGGTAGGGGATCTGACAGCTTCTGCCATCAAAAGAAATTATGATATCAAGGATTACGGAAAGTTGATTCCAGGTCATGGAGGAATTCTCGACCGGTTTGACAGCATGATTATTACTGCACCAATCATTTATTTCCTGGCGCTTCATATGCTGTAAGAGGTGAACGATGAAAAAGATAGCAATTTTGGGATCGACAGGGTCCATTGGAACACAGACACTTTCTGTGATTGAAGAACATGCAGATGATTTTGAAGTGACCGCACTTGCCTGTGGAAACAATATCCGTCTGCTGGAAGAACAAATGCGGAAATTTCGCCCAAAGCTTGTTGCTGTGTGGAGCAAAGAGGCAGCAGCTTCCCTTCGGGTCCGCACGGCGGATCTGGGCATTCCTGTGGAAACCGGAATGGATGGATTACTTGCGGTTGCAACTTATGAAGAGTCGGAAATTCTGGTGACGGCGATTGTCGGGATGCTCGGAATCCGGCCGACCATTGCAGCCATAAAGGCAAAGAAAACGATTGCCCTGGCAAACAAAGAAACGTTAGTTACGGCAGGACATCTGATTATTCCGCTTGCAGCGGAGTATGGAGTGTCCATTCTTCCGGTAGACAGTGAACATAGTGCCATTTTCCAGTCTTTGCAGGGAAACGAAGAAAATCCGATCAGTAAAATCCTTCTTACCGCATCCGGAGGACCGTTCCGGGGCAGAAAGAAGCAGGATCTGCTCCATATACAGGTGGAAGATGCATTAAAGCATCCGAACTGGTCCATGGGACACAAGGTGACCATTGATTCTTCGACACTTGTGAACAAAGGGCTTGAGGTTATGGAAGCAAAATGGCTGTTTGGTGTGGAACTCGAACAGATTGAAGTTGTCGTGCATCCGCAGAGTGTCATTCATTCTGCTGTGGAATATGAGGATGGTGCAGTGATTGCGCAGCTTGGAACGCCGGATATGCGTCTGCCGATTCAGTATGCACTGTATTACCCAAAGCGGAAACATTTATCCGGGAAGCGTCTGGATCTTTTTGCTCTTCGTGACATTACGTTTGAGCGCCCGGATACGGATACCTTCCGTGGGCTTTCCCTGGCATATGATGCTGCCAGACGGGGAGGAAATATCCCAACGGTTTTTAATGCCGCAAATGAAAAGGCAGTGGCAATGTTTCTGGACAGAAAAATCGCTTATCCGGAAATTACGGAAATGATTGAAGCTGCAATGGAAGAAGTCAGCTATATCGCACATCCGGATTTAGAGCAGATCTTAGAGACAGAGCAGGCAACATATGAATATATAGGGGGCAGGTGGTAAAAAAAATGAAAATTGTATCATTTCTTATCGCATTTGTAATATTTAGTATTGTCATTTTATTTCATGAACTGGGGCATTTTTTGCTTGCAAAGGCAAACGGAATCCGGGTAAATGAATTTTGTTTCGGCCTTGGACCGACTATCTGTGGGATACAAAAAGGCGAAACCAAATACTGCATTAAGGCATTTCCGTTTGGAGGAGCCTGCATGATGGAAGGGGAAGACGAAGATTCGACGGACAATCGTGCATTTGGTAAAAAGCCGGTATGGGGACGTATGAGCGTCGTATTTGCAGGACCTTTTTTTAACTTTATTCTTGCATTTATTTTCGCGTTTATCCTGATGAGCTGTGTGGGATATGATAAGCCGGTTCTTTCCGGGGTAATGGAAGGATATGCCGCAGAAGAGGCAGGTCTTCAGGAAGGGGATGAGATTATCCGGATGAATCATTTTTCGGTTCATTTCAGCAGAGAAATCACTGCATACGGAACATTTCATTCCGGGGAAACCATTAAAGTCACTTATGCAAGGGATGGGCAGAAACATACGACAACACTGGTTCCGAAACTGGATAAAGAGACCGGAAGATATCTGTACGGATTTCAGACCATGGGAAATGTCCGGGTAAAGGGAAACGTGCTCACAAACTTAAAAAACAGTTTTTACGAGGTGCGATACTGGATTTATACCACTATCCAGAGTCTGAAAATGCTTGTGACACGTCAGGTATCTCCAAACGAACTGAGCGGACCGGTCGGTATCGTAAAATCAATCGGAGACACCTATCAGCAGTCTGTAAAAAATGACGGGTATTACTATGCACTTTTGAATATGCTCAACTGGACGATTCTTTTATCTGCGAATCTGGGCGTTATGAATCTGCTGCCGCTTCCGGCACTGGACGGAGGCCGGCTGTTATTTCTGATTATTGAGGCGATCCGCAGAAAGCGGATTGATCCAAACAAAGAAGGCATGGTAAATCTGGTTGGTATTGTATTGTTGTTTGGACTGATGTTTATTGTTATGTTCAATGACATTCGAAAACTATTTATCTAAGAGGCTAGAGGCGTTATGATGGAGAGACATATCACAAAGGAAGTACAGATTGGAAACAGATGGATTGGAGGAAATCATCCGATTGCGATTCAGTCTATGACAAATACAAAGACAGAGGATGTTGCGGCAACGGTGGCACAGATTAAGCAGCTGACAAAAGTCGGTTGTGAAATTATCCGCTGCGCGGTTCCCACCCAGGAGGCAGCTGCGGCGCTGACGGAAATCAAAAAACAGATTACCATCCCGCTGGTTGCGGATATCCATTTTGATTACCGGCTTGCGATTGCAGCCATGGAGCACGGTGCGGATAAAATTCGTATCAATCCCGGAAACATTGGAAGTCGTGAGCGTGTAAAAGCGGTTGTGGATGTGGCAAAAGAGCGCCGGATTCCTATCCGTGTGGGCGTCAACAGCGGATCTTTAGAGAAGGGTCTCGTGGAAAAATACCATGGTGTGACCGCAGAGGGAATTGTGGAGAGCGCAATGGATAAAGTGAAACTGATCGAAGATATGGGCTATGATAATCTTGTGATCAGTATCAAATCCTCGGATGTCATGATGTGTGTCAAAGCACATGAGCTGATCGCAAAACAGACGGATCATCCGCTGCATGTGGGAATCACAGAGGCGGGAACACTGATCAGCGGGAATATCAAATCCGCAATCGGTCTGGGACTGATTTTAAACCAGGGAATCGGGGATACTATCCGTGTTTCTCTGACCGGGGACCCGTTGGAAGAGATTAAATCCGCAAAACTGATTCTTCGTACCCTCGGACTTCGCAAAGGGGGCGTGGAAGTGGTTTCCTGTCCGACCTGCGGAAGAACCCGCATTGATCTGATCGGGCTTGCCAATCAAGTAGAAACGATGGTTTCGGAATTTCCGCTTGATATCAAAGTGGCGGTAATGGGATGTGTGGTAAACGGACCGGGAGAGGCAAAGGAAGCCGATATCGGGATTGCCGGAGGTGTCGGCGAGGGTCTGATTATCAAACATGGAGAAATTTACAAAAAAGTACCGGAAGCAGAACTTCTGCCGGCACTGCGTTATGAATTGGAACATTGGAGTGAAGACTGATGTCAAAAGCATTTCGTGAAGCCTTTCCGACACTGAAACTGGAGGAAGAACTCGAAGGGCTGTTAGATACAACTGAAGTGACAAAAATAAGTGCGAATCATGAACATACTCATATTCGCATTTATTTGCGTGCAAAAAGACTTATTTTCAAAAAAAACATATGGAAACTTGAAAAAGCGATTACCGAACAGATTTTTCAGAACCGGGCCATACAGGTAAAGATCATAGAGTCTTATGAGCTTTCCGAACAGTATACCCCGAAGTCTCTGATAGAGGTGTATAAGGACAGTATTTTAGATGAACTGAATGCCTACAGTGTGCTCGAATACAATCTGTTGCGGACGGCGGACATGGAATTTCCGGAAGAGGACCGTCTGATTCTGACGATGGATGAGACTATTATTGCCAAAACCCGTACGGATGAGATTATCGAATTTTTAGAGAAAGTGATCTGTGAGCGCTGTGGAATGAATCTGAAAATATTTCCACAATACCGGAAACCGCAGGAGAGCAAATACCGGAAAAATTCCGAAGAACAGATCCGGCAGGAAGTGGCAGGAATTGTTGCGCGGACGAAGCTGGTTATGGAAGGAAAATCCCAGGAAACGGAAGAAAAAGAGAAAACTGTCGAAACAGAAGAAAAAACAAAGACAATTGCAAAAACGGCAGGAAATCGTGCAGACACTTCAAAAAATGGTACAAATTATGCAAAACCAAAGCAGAAGTTTGAAAAGCGGGGAGAGTTCCGCCGGAAATTCGAGTCGGATAACGGCAAAAAATCCATGAATCCGGATGTAATATACGGAAGAGACTTCGAAGAAGAGAGCATGGAGATTGAGAAGATTGACGGACCGATCGGAGAGGTTGTGATCCGCGGAAAGATTCTGTCGGTTGATACCCGTGAGATCCGCAATGAAAAGACCATCATTATTTTTTCCGTGACGGATTTTACCGATACGATTGTTCTTAAAATTTTTGCGAGAAATGATGATGTACCGGAGCTGTTAAAAGAAATCAGCGGGGGAAAGTTTGTGCGTGTCAAAGGTGTTGCAACCATTGATAAGTTCGACAGTGAACTTACCATCGGTTCTATCGTCGGAATCAAGAAATGCGCCGATTTTACAACGGTCCGTATGGATACCAGCGTAGAAAAACGCATAGAGCTGCACTGCCATACCAAAATGAGTGATATGGATGGCGTTTCAGATGTCAAGGATATTGTCAAGCGTGCCATGAAATGGGGGCATAAGGCGATTGCCATTACCGATCACGGGGATGTGCAGGCGTTCCCGGATGCCAATCATACCGTACCGTCCGATTCGGATTTTAAAGTCATTTACGGCGTGGAGGCATATCTGGTCGATGATTTAAAGGGGATGGTGACGGACAGCCAGAACCAGGATCTGGATGCAGATTATGTGGTATTCGATTTGGAGACAACCGGATTTAGTCCGGAGACCAACCGCATTATAGAGATCGGGGCGGTGAAGGTGCAGAACGGAAAGATCGTGGACAAATTCTCAACGTTTGTCAATCCACAAGTGCCGATTCCGTTTCGGATTGAGCAGCTGACGTCGATCAATGATTCCATGGTGATTGATGCACCTGTCATTGCAGACATTCTTCCGGAATTTATGAAATTCTGCGAGGGATGTGTTATGGTTGCCCATAATGCCGATTTCGATATGAGTTTTATCAAGAAAAACTGCCAAAGGCTGGATATTCCATGCAAGCCGACGATTGTGGATACGGTTGCCCTGGCGCGTGTCCTGCTTCCGAATCTGAACCGTTTTAAGCTGGATACGGTTGCAAAAGCGCTGGGCGTATCCCTGGAAAATCACCATCGTGCAGTGGATGATGCCGGATGTACGGCAGAGATTTTTGTGAAGTTTATTGAGATGCTCCGGGAGCGCGGTATGTCTACCCTGGACGAAGTGAATGCAATGGGAACCTCATCGGTGCAGAATGTACAAAAGATGCCGACTTATCACGCGATCATTCTTGCCACCTGCGATCAGGGGCGGACAAACCTCTATAAGCTGATTTCGCTGGCGCATATCAAATATTATCACCGGCGTCCGAGGATTCCGAAGAGTGAATTTATCAGGTACCGGGATGGACTTCTGATCGGGTCTGCCTGCGAAGCGGGAGAGTTGTACCGGGCAATTTTAAATGGCCGTCCGGAGGAAGAAATTTCTAGACTGGTAAACTTTTATGATTATCTGGAAATCCAGCCGCTCGGAAACAATGCATTCCTTGTAAGAGATGAAGATTCTCCGGTTGCGTCCAATGACGATCTGATTGAGATCAATAAAAAGATTGTCCGGCTCGGTGAACAGTTCCATAAGCCGGTGGTGGCAACCTGTGATGTGCATTTTTTAGATCCGGAGGATGAAATTTACCGGAGAATTATCATGGCAGGGCAGGGATTTAAAGATGCGGATGAGCAGGCTCCCCTTTTTCTGCGGACGACGGAAGAGATGCTGAAAGAATTTGCCTATCTTGGAAGTGAAAAAGCAGAAGAGGTTGTTATTACAAACACAAACCGGATTGCGGATATGTGCGAAAAAATTTCTCCCGTTCGTCCGGATAAGTGTCCGCCGGTCATTGAAAATTCGGACCAGATGCTGCGTGACATCTGTTACAACAAAGCACATAAAATGTATGGAGATCCACTGCCGGAAATTGTGCAGGAACGTTTAGACCGGGAATTAAATTCCATTATCAGCAATGGGTATGCTGTGATGTATATCATTGCGCAGAAGCTGGTTTGGAAATCCAACGAAGACGGCTACCTGGTCGGATCGCGTGGATCGGTCGGAAGTTCTTTCGTTGCGACAATGTCCGGTATTACGGAGGTGAACCCGCTGCATGCGCATTATCTGTGCAAACATTGCCAGTACAGCGATTTTGATTCGGATCTGGTAAAATCTTTTTCCGGCCGAAGCGGATGTGATATGCCGGATAAGCTCTGTCCGCGCTGCGGAAAACCGCTTTCCAAAGAAGGGTTTGATATTCCGTTTGAGACGTTCCTGGGATTTAAGGGAAATAAAGAGCCGGATATCGACCTGAACTTTTCCGGAGAGTACCAGAGTAAGGCACATAAATACACCGAAGTTATCTTCGGGGAGGGACAGACCTTTAAGGCAGGAACGATCGGTACGCTGGCGGATAAGACGGCATTCGGTTATGTCAAAAATTATTATGAAGAGCGCGGCGTACATAAGAGAAACTGTGAAATTGACCGGATCGTGCTTGGATGTGTCGGGGTGCGTCGTACTACGGGACAGCATCCGGGTGGTATCGTTGTTCTTCCGATGGGGGAACAGATTTATACATTTACCCCGGTTCAGCATCCGGCAAATGATATGACGGTCGATATTACGACCACACATTTTGATTATCACTCGATTGACCATAATCTTTTAAAACTTGACATTCTCGGACACGATGATCCTACCATGATCCGTATGCTGCAGGATCTGACGGGCGTAGATCCGACGCAGATCCCGCTGGATGATAAGGCTGTCATGTCGCTGTTTCAGGATACTTCCGCACTTGGCATCACGCCGGATGATCTGGTGAACTGTCAGCTGGGAGCATTGGGTATCCCGGAGTTTGGTACAGACTTTGCCATGGGCATGTTAATAGACACACAGCCAAAAGAATTTTCGGATCTGGTGCGTATTGCAGGGCTGTCCCATGGTACGGATGTATGGCTTGGCAATGCACAGACGCTGATCCAGGAAAAGAAGGCAACGATTTCTACCGCCATCTGTACAAGGGATGATATCATGATCTATCTGATCAGTATGGGACTGGATTCCGAGGAATCGTTTAAGATTATGGAGAATGTCCGGAAGGGAATTGTGGCAAAAGGAAAATGTGACAAATGGCCGGAATGGAAGCAGGATATGATCGATCACAATGTACCGGACTGGTATATCTGGTCCTGTGAGAAGATTAAGTACATGTTCCCGAAAGCCCATGCAGCCGCGTATGTTATGATGGCATGGCGCATTGCCTACTGTAAAGTGTTTTATCCGCTGGCTTACTATGCAGCATATTTTTCTATCCGTGCGACCGCTTTCAGTTATGAGCTGATGTGTCAGGGAAAAGAAAAACTGGAAGGATATATGCATGAGTACGAAAAGCGCAAGGACGAGCTCTCCAAAAAAGAGCAGGATACCTACAAAGATATGCGTCTGGTACAGGAAATGTATGCCAGAGGATTTGAATTTCTTCCGCTGGATATCTATAAGTCAGAACCGCATCATTTTCAGATTGTGGATGGAAAACTGCTGCCGGCGCTCAATACGATTGACGGACTTGGCGATAATGCGGCAGTTGCGATTGCAGAAGCGGCAAAAGACGGAATTTTTCTTTCCAAGGATGATTTTAGGGAACGGACAAAAGTATCAAAGACAACCATAGAACTGATGAGTGATCTGGGATTGTTTGGCGATATGCCGGAATCCAATCAGCTTTCCCTGTTTGATTTTGGCGCGTAATGTTATGGAAGTTTTGAAAAACAAAAGAGGAGGAACCGCATGTTTGGGTTCCTCCTCTTTTACAGACTTATACATTTATTTTTTGATAACGCCGGGATGGAAAGCGGTGAGTGTTCCCGGATGATCGGTCGGTGTACAGAACATTTCTTTTGTCTTAAAATCGGTAAAATAGATGTAACTGGAAGTGACGTTGATATTGGAGTAATTGCCCTGTGCCAGTTCCTGATATCCACTGCCGTCATTTTTGATCATACAAAGGGCCGGATTGTCTTCGGAATAGCGCTGATAAAAAATACTGCTTCCGTATACATTGTAGAGATCCAGACTGTCCTTGGTAAGTGTAACCGGATGACCGGATTTCATATTGGTATGTACCAGGGCGTTGTTCTGATCCACATCCATATAATAAACATTGTCGTCACTGGTTACGATCGGTTTAAAAGAATTACATTCGTAGACTTTGCTTAAGCTGTCACTGGCGGTATCCAGCTGATAGATGGCGCCATCACTTTCCGTTCCGCTGGTATAAATATACTGACCCAGCGTGCTGCATGTAAAAATGTAAGGCGAATATACTTTTTTGCGTCCTTCGCCATCGATTCCGATCTTGTAAAGCGTTGTAGCATCCTTGTCATCATAGTGCAGATAATAAATGTAGTTTCCGACAAGCGAGGCATACAGGCAGGGATCTTTGTCTAAAATTTTAGTGTTTTCTCCATTCTGGTCAATTCTGCACAGACTGTTTCTTGCGTAGGAGAAGAAATCAAATCCGGTTCCATTATTTTCATTATTGCGTACATAGTATACATAATGGTCATCGGCGTTGATATACATGACACGGTCATAACTGAGTTTTTTCAGATGATTGCCGTTTGTATCCATGGAATACAGCCGGTAATCGTCATCCGGATTGGCAAAATAAACGGTTCCGTTTTTCTCACAAAACAAGCCGGCATTGTAAAGGTTTCCGGCAGTATTTCCGTTGACATAGCTTGTGTTGTATTTGATCTTACTTTTCTGATGGCTGTAAAAGCCAAGTCCTGCAAATACTACGACCAGAACAGCAATTATAATTATGGGCAAACGTTTTTTCATAATATCGAGTCCTCCTTGGTAAGTTGTATCTTGCCTTTTATACCTTTGTGTTATAAAATTTTATCATAAATCATGAAGGAGCGCTATATGAAAGATTTACTAGATATCCGAAAAGATATTGATAAAATTGACGAACAGATCGTAAAACTCTATGAGGAACGGATGAAACTGACCTCGGATGTGGCTGAATACAAAATAAACACCGGCAAGCAGGTTTTTGACAAAGAGAGGGAGGAATCCAAGCTGGCAACGCTGCAGAAAAAAGCGGAAAGTGATTTTACCAGACACGGAATCCGTGAACTTTTTGAGCAGATCATGGCAATGAGCCGTAAGAAACAGTATAAACTGCTGACGGAGCATGGAATTATGCCTCCGCAGGAGTTTGAGCCGATTCACACGCTGGATTATTCCAATGCAAGGATTGTTTTTCAGGGACTCGAAGGTGCCTACAGCCAGCTTGCCATGGAACAGTTTTTTGGAGAAAACTGCAATAATTTCCATGTGGAGAGCTGGAAAGATGCCATGGAGGCCATTAAGAACGGGGAAGCGGATTATGCGGTACTCCCGATCGAGAATTCTTCGGCAGGAATTGTCTCGGAAAATTATGATCTTCTGGTGGAATATGATAATTATATTGTCGGGGAGCAGATCATCCGTATTGATCATGCACTTTTAGGACTGGAAGACGCGGATGAGAGAGATATCCGTACCGTGTATTCGCACAAACAGTCACTGATGCAGTGCAGTGAATTTCTGGACAGTCATGCGGACTGGGAAAAATTTAGTGTCAGCAATAATGCCGTTGCAGCCAAGAAGGTCAAAGAGGATGGGGAGATTTCCCAGGCGGCGATTGCCAGTGCAAAAAATGCCCAGATTTATGGGTTGAAAGTATTACGCAATTCCATTCAGAATAATAAAAATAATTCGACCCGGTTTATTGTTGTGACAGGGAAAAAAGTATATACCGATCAGGCAGACCGGATCAGCATCTGTTTTGAGATCAATCACGAAAGCGGTGCTTTATATCATGCGCTGTCGCATTTTATTTATAATGGACTGAATATGACAAATATCCAGTCACGTCCGTTACAGAATAAAAACTGGGAATATCGTTTCTTTGTTGATTTTGAGGGAAGATTTGAGGATCATGCAGTGCAGAATGCGCTGCGCGGACTTCGGGAGGAAACAATTGCATTCCGGATTCTTGGTACGTATTAGTCAGAATTGGTGAAAGAAGGTGGGCGTATGGCAATTCACACATTTGCAGCAATTTATATTGGCACATACGATGTGAGCCTGAAGGTATTTGAGTTTACAAACAGAAAAAAGTTTCATGAGGTGGATCACATCCGGTCCCGGCAGGAACTGGGGAAAGGTGCTTACGGCACCGGGACAATCGGATATGAGCAGGTGGAAGAACTCTGTGAAACATTGGCGCAGTTTAAAGAGATTATGGAAAGCTACAAGGTAGACAGTTATGAAGTCTGTGCCGCAGCCGCACTCCGGGATACCACGAATGAGATATTTGTTCTCGACCAGATTTATCTTAGAACCGGATTCCGGGTAAAGGTGTTAAGCAACTCGGAACACCGTTTTATCAGTTATAAAGCGGTGGCGGGAAGTCCGGTGTTTGAGGAGATGATAAAGACGAGTGCAGCAGTCGTGGATGTCGGCGGAGCGAGCGTACAGATTACGTTATTCCGCAACGGAAAGATGATCACGACACAGCACATGGAAGCGGGCATCATGCGCTTGCGGAATCTGCTTGGAGACCGCGGATATTCCCTGAAAATGTATGAAAACCAGATTGAGGAATATGTCAATAAAAAACTCGAGGGATTCCGTGCCATGTATATGAATACGCCGGTGGATTATCTGATCCTGATCAGTGACTATGCCGACGGCCTGGTCAAAAAGATTGAGGAAAAAGGCGGAAAAAGCCGGCAGGTAAAGCTGGATAAATTCTCTAAATTTATCGATAAACTGCTCAAAAAAACACTGGAGGAAATTACAGCGGAACTGAATCTTTCGGATGAGAGGGAACCGTTAATTATTCCGGCACTTGTGCTGTATAAAATGATGGCACAGAATGTGAATCCGAAAGAGGTATGGGTTCCGGGCGCAAATATTCAGGATGGTATGGCATTTGATTATGCACAGCACAATAAACTGCTGGCATCGACACATGATTTTGATGCGGATGTCATTTCGGCGGCCACATTTTTATCGGAGCATTATCACAGTTTTTCTCCACACATTCAGACACTTTCCAAGCTATCCATTAAGATTTTTGATGCGATGAAACAGGAACACGGACTTGGAAAGCGGGCGCGTCTGCTGCTTCAGGTGGCTACAATCCTGCATGACTGTGGAAAGTATGTCAGCTTTGCGGAAGCATCGGAGAGTACGTATCATATTATCATGTCCTCAGAGATTATCGGTCTGACCCATCAGGAGCGGGAGATTGTTGCACAGATCGTGCGTTACAATACCCTTCCTCTGGACCCGTATGAGGAAGTCGCCGATGTGCTGAGTCAGGAAGAGTATCTTTGCGTGGCAAAACTTTCGGCAATTCTTCGTGTGGCAAATGCGCTGGATCAGAGTCATAAACAGAAGTTTAAAAATATCCGGATCGCGGTAAGGGAGAGAAAACTCGTGATTACGGTCGAGGCATTTGAGGATATTGCACTGGAACAGGCATTGTTTGACGCAAAGACCTCTTATTTTGAAAATGTATACAGCATGAAACCTGTTTTAAAAGAGAAGCGTATTTATAACTATTAGATCGGAGGGCTTTTATGGACACAAAAATAGATTTTAAAGATCCGGCATATTATGAAAACCGTGAACTCAGCTGGATTAAGTTTGACCAGCGTGTATTAAGTGAAGCAAGGGATAAATCCATTCCGCTTTTGGAGCGGTTGAAATTTGTCAGTATTACTTCTTCCAATCTGGATGAATTTTTTATGGTAAGGGTGGCATCCTTAAAGGATATGGTACATGCAAAATATAAAAAGCGTGATATCGCCGGAATGACCGCAACGGAGCAGCTTTCCGCCATCAATAAACAGGCGCGGGAACTGGTCAATATCCAGTACAGTACATTCAGCCGTTCCCTGATGCCGCTTCTGCGTAAAGAAGGAATTTATCTTCTGGATGCACATGAGGATCTGAACGAGGAACAGGCGCGTTTTGTGGATCGCTATTTTATGGAAAATGTATATCCGGTACTCACCCCGATGGCAGTGGATGCGTCGCGTCCGTTTCCGCTGATTCGCAATAAGACACTGAATATTGCAGCACTTCTGACCGGAAAGAAAACGGAGGATGAGACTGTGTTTGCGACCGTGCAGGTGCCAAGTGTTCTGCCGCGTCTGGTACAGATTCCAAGCGAAGGGGAAACGAAGTCTTTCATTCTGCTTGAGCAGATTATAGAACGCAACATAGGCATACTGTTTTCCAATTACAAGGTATTGTGTGCGTATCCGTACCGGATCATGCGAAACGCAGATCTGACGATTGATGAGGATGAGGCATCAGATTTGCTGAAAGAGATTGAGAACAAATTAAAGATGCGTCAGTGGGGAGAAGTTATCCGTCTGGAAATTGAAGAGAAGGTAGATAAAAAGCTTCTGAAATTTTTAAAGACGGAGCTGAAAGTGTCGGATGAGGATATTTTTCAGATTGCAGGTCCGATCGATCTGACTTTTCTGATGAAAATGTATGGCATCGACGGGTACGATCATCTCCGCTATAAACCGTATACGCCGCAGCAGGTGCCGGAAATTACACCGGGAAGTGACATTTTTGCCGCAATCCGCAAAGGGGATATTTTTCTGCATCATCCATACGAAACCTTTGATCCGGTTGTGGATTTCATCCGGCAGGCATCCAAAGATCCGGATGTCCTGGCGATTAAACAGACACTGTATCGTGTCAGCGGAAATTCCCCGATTATCAGCAGTCTGGCACAGGCAGCGGAAAACGGCAAGCAGGTGTCGGTTCTGGTTGAGCTGAAAGCCCGTTTTGATGAGGAGCACAACATTGTCTGGGCGAAAAAACTGGAACAGGCAGGCTGTCATGTGATCTATGGTCTCGTTGGCCTTAAAACACACAGCAAGATCGCACTGGTGGTCCGCCGGGAAGAGGACGGAATCCGCCGCTATGTTCATCTGGGAACCGGAAACTATAACGATTCGACGGCAAAATTATATACGGACTGTGGAATCTTTACCTGCAAAGAGTCGATCGGGGAGGATGCCACAGCGGTATTTAATATGTTATCCGGATATTCCGAACCGCTGGCATGGAATGAACTGGTGCTGGCACCATACTGGCTGCGGGATAAATTTTTGCGCCTGATCGGCAGGGAAACAAAAAACGCGCAGCAGGGAAGAGAAGCCCGTATCGTGGCAAAGATGAATTCTCTCTGTGATCCGGGCATTATTGCGGCGCTGTATGAGGCATCTGCAAGCGGTGTAAAGATTGATCTGATCGTGCGCGGAATCTGCTGTCTGCGCGTCGGAATTCCGGGAGTGAGTGAGAATATCTCCGTGCGTTCTATTGTGGGAAATTTCCTGGAGCACAGCCGTATTTTCTATTTTTATAATGACGGCAATCCGGAAGTATTTATGGGAAGTGCGGACTGGATGCCGCGAAATCTTGACCGGCGTGTAGAGATTGTTTTCCCGGTGATTGAGGAGGAACTCAAAGAAAAAGCACTGCATATTCTGCATGTGGAACTGGAAGATAATGTGAAAGCGCGTGTGATGCAGCCGGATGGTACTTATGAAAAACTTGACAAGCGGGGCAAGGTTCTGATAAACTCACAGGAGCAGTTTTGTGCGGAGGCAAAAGCAGCAGTGCCGGATCAGAATCCGGGAAATAACCAGCGGCTGTTTATTCCGGCAGAACCGGCGGAATAAATTTACAGAAAACAGTTGACAATACCGTAATCAGGTGGTATAGTCAAATGGTTGTTAAGAAACAAGTAGAGTATCCACTCTCACCTAAGCGCAATCGGGCGACTTAGTGTTCATACTTTTAGCATGTTATATGAATGTTAGATGTAATAGTGGATAGTCTGCCTATCCACTATTTTTTATTGGAGGTACAAAACCATTAGCGAATTAATGATTAACGAACAGATCAGAGACAGAGAGGTTCGTCTGATCGGACCGGATGGCGAGCAGATTGGTGTTGTCTCATCCAGAGAGGCACAGAAAATTGCAGATGAAGCCGGTCTTGACCTTGTCAAGATTGCTCCGAATGCAAAGCCGCCTGTATGCAAGGTAATTGATTACGGTAAGTATCGTTATGATCTTGCACGTAAGGAAAAGGATGCAAAGAAGAAGCAGAAGACAGTGGAATTAAAAGAAATCCGCCTGTCACCAAACATTGACACCAATGATTTGAACACCAAGATGAACGCTGCAAAGAAGTTCCTCGCAAAAGGCAATAAAGTCAAGATCACACTTCGTTTCCGTGGTCGCGAGATGGCACATATGAACAGCAGTAAGCACATCTTAGATGATCTTGCTGAGCAGCTTTCCGATATCGCAGTAGTGGAAAAAGCACCGAAGATCGAGGGAAGAAGCATCGGTATGGTGTTGGCAGAGAAGAGATAACATTTATTAAGGAGGAATACACAATGCCAAAAATTAAGACAAACAGAGCAGCAGCAAAGCGTTTCAAAGCAACCGGAACCGGAAAGTTAAAGAGAAACAAGGCTTACAGAAGACATATCTTAACAAAGAAAACAACAAAGAATAAGAGAAATCTCAGAAAAGCAGCAATGATGGATCAGACAAACATCAAGAACATGAAGAAGATTTTACCATACATCTAAGATTTGTTAAGGAGGATATAGGAAATGGCAAGAGTTAAAGGCGGATTAGGCGCTAAGAAAAGACATAACAGAACTTTAAAGTTAGCAAAGGGATACAGAGGAGCTCGTTCCAAGCAGTATCGTGTAGCTAAGCAGTCCGTAATGAGAGCCTTAACAAGTTCTTATTCTGGACGTAAAGAGAGAAAGAGACAGTTCCGTCAGTTATGGATTGCTCGTATCAACGCAGCAGCTCGTATGAACGGACTTTCTTACAGCCAGTTCATGCACGGATTAAAGGTAGCTGGAGCTGATTTAAACCGTAAGGTATTAGCTGACATGGCTGTTACAGATGCAGCAGGTTTTGCAAAGCTTGCAGAAGTTGCAAAGAAAGCATTAGCTTAGTCATCGGAAAAATGTTGGGTAGAAAACTCCGGACAAGTTGTTTGTCCGGAGTTTTTTGAAAAATATACGGGGAAAGGTATTGGAAACAATGGAAAAAAGAGAACAGCTCGGAAGCAGACTTGGGTTTATTATGCTCTCGGCAGGATGTGCAATCGGATGCGGAAATGTATGGAAGTTTCCCTGGATGTGCGGACAAAACGGCGGTGGCAGTTTCATGCTTGTCTATGTGATCTGTCTGCTCATTTTAGGGCTTCCGGCAATGGTGATGGAACTTTCCGTAGGACGTGCGGCACAGACAAGTCCCTTGTATATGTATGAGAAACTTTCCGGAAAACGCAAATGGAAAATTCCGGGGATTGTGTGTCTGATTGGAAATATTGCACTGATCGCGTTTTATTCCGTTGTTGCAGGCTGGATTATTTATTATTTTGTGAAGTTTCTTACCGGTCAGAATGCGGATTTGGGATTTGAAAAAATGATCACAACACCATCCGTAAATGTTGGTTACCTGTTGATCACGGTTGTGATTACATTTGTGATTTTGAGTTTCCGGCTGCAGGGAGGCCTTGAACGCATTACCAAATATATGATGTCGGCGCTTCTGGTGCTGATGCTGGTGTTGGCGATCCACAGTTTTACGCTTTCCGGCGCAAAGGATGGGCTGGCTTTTTATCTGATTCCGGACCTTTCCAAAATATCAGGTACAATGATTGTAAAAGCAATGAATCAGGCGTTTTTCACGTTGTCGGTCGGTATGGGTGGCATGGCGATCTTTGGAAGCTACATCGGGAAAGAGCGTTCCCTTTTGGGAGAATCCGTAAATATCATTGTTTTAGATACGTTTGTAGCAGTTGTTGCAGGCATGATTATGTTTCCTGCCTGCGATACCTATAATCTTGAAGTGACTGCGGGACCAAGCCTTTTGTTTGATACGATGGCGAGTGTGTTTAACCATATGCAGGGTGGACGCTGGTGGGGTGCGCTGTTTTTCCTGTTCATGGTGTTTGCTGCCATGTCAACGGTATTTGGAGTATGTGAGAATCTGCTTGCCATGATCCGGGAACTGACGGGCTGGTCACGTCCGGTGGGATGTATTGCCTGCGGGATTGGGACGTTTCTTGTGGCATTGACAACGGCGCTGGGGTACAGTCTGATTCGTTTTCAGCCGTTTGCAAAAGGCACGGCATGGCTGGATTTGTGGGATTTTATTGTGTCTAACAATGCGATGCCGCTCGGCTCACTGATACTGGCGCTGTTTTGCTGTACACGCCGGGGATGGGGGTGGAACAATTTCCTGCAGGAGGCCAATGCGGGAAAAGGCTTAAAAATCAAGGCATGGATGAAACCGCTGTTCTGTTATTTTGTGCCTGTAGGGATTTTATTTATTTATATTTATGGAATGTTCACGTTTCCGTGGCATTAGAAGAAAAGAGGGGCAAAAATTATTCTGTCCCTCTTATTTTTATGCGATAAGCTTTGGGAGAGGCCCCTTTTTTCTTATGAAAGGTTTTTGAAAAATACAGCCCATTATCAAATCCGACGGAATTTGCAATGGCGGTGATCGAAAGATTTGAGTGTTCCAACAGATAGCATGCCTGTTTCATGCGAAAATCCGTGAGGTATTCTTTTGGGGACTGCTGCAGCACCAGTTCAAAGGAACGGAACAGATGGCTGCGGCTTAAACCGACGTAGGCGGCAATATCTTCCACTGTGATCGGGTAGGAGTAATTGGCGCTGATATATTCGATACTTTTCTGGACGTAGGTTGCGGCTGTCAGCTGCGTTTCTTTTTGGGTGGAAGATTTTAGAAAGAGCGCCAGCGTGGTATAGAGCCGGCCGGTCATTTCAACGGCATGTTCAAATCCGTTTCCTCTGGCATCATAGATATGCAGAAGCTGACGTTTGACTTCTTCGCCGTTGGGAACTGCATGAATACATGGATGTTTGCGGGAAAAATCGGTTGCCTGCAGAATTGTGGCAGCGTCACTTCCGGTAAATCCGACCCATGCATATTCCCATGGCGTTTTTGCATCGGCACGGTAGATGATCTCCGTATTCGGATACACAAGAAAAGCATCTTCGGCAGAAAGAAAATGGGTTTCGTTGTTGACTTCGTATGTGCCTTTTCCCGAGATCACATAGTGAATCAGGTAGTGGTCGCGGATTCCGGGTCCCCACTGATAGCCGGCATCGCATAGCTGGTATCCGACATTATAGACAGACAGGGAAACAAGTTCTTTTGCAGTTGCTTTGTAGGAATTTTTATATTGATCATTCATTGGAAATGCTCCTTACACGATTCTAGTATTGAGTTTATACGTTTTTTTATGCACATGCAACATTTTTACATGTTTTTTCTACATTTGGTTCTGTACATTAAGAGCCGGGAGCGATAGAATAGGGGTATCAGAAGAAAACAAAAGCACAGAAAGGGAGAGTGGAATTATGGCAATTTTAGTTACTGGTGGAGCAGGCTATATCGGAAGTCATACCTGTGTGGAACTGCAGAATGCGGGATATGATGTCGTTGTTCTGGATAATCTGTCAAACGCTTCAGAAAAGTCACTGGATCGTGTGGAGGCACTGACCGGAAAGAAAGTTACATTTTATAAAGGAGATATCCTTGATCGTGACATCTTAAATAAAATTTTTGCAGAGCAGAAGATTGACAGCTGTATTCATTTTGCAGGACTGAAGGCTGTCGGAGAGTCTGTGGCAAAGCCTTGGGAGTATTACAATAACAACATTGCAGGAACTTTAACACTGGTTGATGTGATGCGTCAGAACGGATGCAAGAACATCATTTTCTCTTCATCTGCAACCGTATACGGCGATCCGGCAGAAATTCCGATTACTGAGAACTGCCCGAAGGGACAGTGTACCAATCCTTACGGATGGACAAAGTCCATGCTGGAGCAGATTTTATCAGATATCTACAAGGCAGATAATGAGTGGAATGTGATCCTGCTTCGCTACTTCAATCCAATCGGAGCACATCCAAGCGGAACCATGGGGGAGAATCCAAACGGCATCCCGAACAACCTGATGCCTTACATTACACAGGTTGCAGTTGGCAAGTTAAAAGAACTCGGTGTATTCGGAAACGATTATGATACTCCGGATGGAACCGGTGTGCGCGATTATATCCACGTTGTTGATCTGGCAAACGGACATGTAAAGGCATTAAAGAAGATCGAAGAGAACGCCGGACTTTGCATTTACAACCTTGGTACCGGACACGGCTACAGCGTGCTTGATATCGTAAAGAATTTTGAGGAGGCAAACGGCATTAAGATTCCATACAGCATCAAGCCTCGCCGTCCTGGCGATATTGCAACCTGTTACTGTGACCCGGGCAAGGCAGAACGTGAACTTGGCTGGAAAGCACAGTACGGAATTAAGGAAATGTGTGCGGATTCCTGGAGATGGCAGAAGAACAATCCAAACGGTTATGAGGATTAATTAAAAAAGAGGGAAAAGTCTTATTTTCGAATTTGTTTGAATATTTTTGAAAAATATGAAAAATATGCTTGACGAAGCGTGGGGTGTATGCTATTATAATACACGGTTCGTTGGTCAAGCGGTTAAGACGCCGCCCTCTCACGGCGGAAACACGGGTTCGATTCCCGTACGGACTGCTAAGTTATAAATCCAGTGTTTATACAGATTCTTAGGAAGCTGTTGTAGGCACTGGATTTTTTGTTTTCTTATGTGGTCATATATGAAACCGAAACGTCGGGTTAGAATGTCGAAACAAGATTACCTATGAGATAATGGGGATAAAAGTTATGCACTTAGTAAAATTGGAAGAGATTCCTGGTGCTAAAGAAGAATTGAAAAAAATTCGCAAACGATTCTACGATTGGATGAAAGATCCTTCTGCATTTTCAGAGTAATTCACAAAATACCCAAGAAACCTTGCAAAACAGGGCATTTCTTGTCAGCAGGAGGTATATTATGACATCAATTCGTGTTTTATTCGTATGCCACGGCAGGGCTATGGAAAGTCAGTAAAATCAAGGCTTTAGGGGGCATTACTTGGGTATATCGTGGCAAGTGTAGTAGTAAGGGACTACGGTAATACTACGAATGAGGGAATGCAAACAAGCCGATGTAGAAGTACAAATTTTAACGGTAGTAGCAATCGTTAGAATGTAAGGGCTATCGTTATATAGTGTGCAATCGTTGAAATGTTCAGCAGTATCGTGTAAAATGAATATCTAATTGGATATGAACATATAATATTAATGCAGCCATAAGCTGCGATTTGAACTTATTTTGACATTGACAAGCGGCTCATTTGGATGTATATTTTAAGTACAGTAAGAGATTACTGCAAATGTTTGTTGCTACTCGATATGCAACTCAAACAAGGTCGAGTTCAAATGTTTGTCGCTACTCGATATGCGACTTAGAAAAGGTCGAGTTCAAATGTTTTGAGGTTCCATTCGAGAGAATGGGGCCTCTTTTTAACGATAGGAGAAGAAATGGAAATAGGACATTTTTATTATATTGATGATCAGTACTTTAAGGATTTTCCAGATCCTTATTTGATGCAGAATAAGGAAAAAGTAAATGGACAGTTGCATGACAGACCATGTTTTTACGCATTCCAGGATAGTAATACTCAGCTATTTTGGATGATTCCGTTTTCGTCACAGGTTTCTAAATTTAAGGGGATTTATAATAAGAAAATGCAAAAGTACCATAGGTGCGATACAATTGTTTTTGGAGAAGTACTTGGTCATGAGAAGGCTTTTTTGATTCAAAATATGTGTCCGATTACAGAAAAATATATGAAAAATGAGTATTTGGACTCTGCTGCCAATATACCAGTTCGTGTTGATGGTAGATTGGAAAAGGAATTGAAGGATAAGGCAGGGAAAGTATTAGCGTTGCAGAGAAAGGGCGCAAAGCTGATTTTTCCAGATGTCCTTAGTATAGAACAGGAATTATTATAATAGATGGAAATATCTATGTCGGATAAAGTGAGGTGCTGTGCCAGTTGGCAGGCATCTTTTTCTTTATAATCCGCGTGGTATATTTCGCACATTTTTATTGACAAGAGATTGTTGAGGTGGTGTTTTTATAACATAAGAGCGAAATATATCACATAACGAAATCTATGCAGATGGAACTGCTATAAGATTATGAACGAGTATCCCGAAGGTGTTATTGTCGCAGATGTCCTTGACGGTTGCGGCGATAATCTACAGGTGACCTATTCTGATAATTGGAAAAGAATCATCAATGGAGACCTTGCCGGAGGAAAAAACGGCACATGCAAACAGTCTATTGCTTGCAGGAAAATCAAGGCTTTAGGGGGCACTGACAATTGCGTTTGTACCCTCATTGTACCCCCCCATTTTTGAAAAGTGACCGGACTACCCTCGATAAATCCTGCTAAGAAACTGACCTTTTTGACCTGTTTAGGTGAAATTAGTCGGATTTTTTTAATATAGTCATTTTGAAATTTAATTTAGTCAAAACAACAAAAAACGACTAAATTAAAACTATTGACGACATAATTAAAAAAGAATATCATGTATATAGTAAATTTAGTTGTATAAACCATAAATGACTAAATTAAAAAGCTGATGAGGTAATTGAATGAGAGAGTATAACTATAAAGACACATGGGAAAAATTACTATCTCCTGAGATTGTGCGTAAACTTACATTGATAAGCGAATATAAGGGAGAACAGAGGCTATTTATTGAAGCTCATCAGGATGAATTAAGGGAACTGGTAGAAATAGCCAAGATCCAAAGTACAGAGGCTTCTAACCGCATAGAAGGTATTTCTACAGCGGATGATCGCCTGAAAAATCTTGTGCAGGCAAAGACCACTCCAAGAAATAGAGATGAGTCTGAGATAGCTGGATATAGAGATGTCCTTAATACAATTCATGAAAATTATGACTATATTCCAATTAATGCAAATTATCTTTTGCAGCTACACAGAGATTTGTATAAGTTCCTGGGAAACACGGAAGGCGGAACCTTTAAGACTGGTGATAATATCATTCGAGAGATGGATGCAGAAGGAAATCAACATGTGAGATTTATGCCAGTAGCAGCTTGGGAGACACCAGATGCAATCGATGAATTGTGCAACTCATTCCGAGATGCTAAGGAAATAGTGGATCCATTAATTTTGGATATGATGTTTATCCTAGACTTTTTGTGCATCCATCCATTCAATGATGGAAATGGTAGAATGAGCCGATTGCTGACATTATTATTACTTTATCAGTCAGGGTTTATCGTTGGTAAGTATGTCAGTATTGAAAAAATCATCGAAGAGTCTAAAGAAACCTATTATGAAGCATTGCAGGACAGCTCAATCAACTGGCATGAAAACAAGAATGATTACAAGCCTTTTGTAAATTATATGCTTGGAGTTATTGTAAGTGCCTACAAGGAATTTGAAACAAGGGTAAAGCTATTAACGGATCCTAACATATCGAAGGCTGATCGCATCAGAGAGATGATTAAAAATCATATTGGCACCATTACAAAATCAGAGCTTTTAGAGATGAATCCGGATATCAGTGATACCACGGTACAAAGAGCATTGGCAGATTTGTTGAAAGCAGGAGAAATAGAAAAAATAGGTGGAGGCCGATACACAAAATATGTGTGGAAAGCAGAGTAAATGCAAAATGCCAAGCTTCGAAGAAAGGAACGATTATTAAGATGATTACAGGAGAATTAAAAAATAAGATTGATGGTTTATGGGATATTTTTGCAGCAGGCGGATTGGTAAATCCTTTGGAAGTAATTGAACAGATTACGTATCTGATGTTTATCCATGATTTGGACGATTCGGATAATACAAGAGCGAAGGAAAGTGCAATGCTAGGCCTGCCATATAGGAGTATCTTTTCTGATGAGGTAAAGATTGGTGAAAGAACCATTGATGGTTTACAGCTTAAGTGGTCTGTATTCCATGATTTCCCTGCAGATCGTATGTATTCCGTGATGCAGGAGTGGGTATTCCCATTTATCAAGACATTACATGCAGATAAGAATAGTGCATATTCTAAGTACATGGATGATGCAATTTTTAAACTCCCTACACCACTTTTATTATCCAAGGTGGTGGATTCACTGGATGAAATCTATAAGATGATGAATGAAATCCAGACAGCAGATGTAAGAGGAGATGTATACGAGTACCTCTTGTCAAAGATTGCACAGTCTGGTCTGAATGGTCAGTTTAGAACTCCAAGACATATCATCCGTATGATGGTGGAAATGATGGATCCATCAAGTGATGAAGTAATCTGTGATCCGGCTTGTGGTACATCAGGATTCCTGGTTGCTGCCGGCGAGTATTTGAAGGCGAATAAGAAGGATGAGATTTTCTTCGATAAGCAGAAAAAAGATCATTATATGAATCACATGTTTTATGGATATGACATGGATAGAACCATGCTTCGTATCGGTGCCATGAATATGATGACACATGGAATTGACAATCCTTTTATCGAATATAGAGACAGTCTGTCTGATCAAAATCAAGATAAGGACAAGTATTCGTTGGTACTCGCCAATCCACCTTTTAAGGGAAGTCTGGATGCAGAGTCAGTTTCAGGAGATTTGCTTAAGGTATGTAAGACAAAGAAAACAGAATTATTATTCCTTACCTTGTTCCTTCGTATCTTAAAGATTGGTGGAAGATGTGCTTGTATTGTACCGGATGGAGTGCTTTTTGGATCTTCTAAAGCGCATAAGGATATCAGAACAGAGATTGTAGAAAATCAGAGATTGGAGGCTGTTATTTCCATGCCTTCCGGTGTGTTTAAACCATATGCCGGTGTATCTACCGCTATTCTGGTATTTACTAAAACAGAGCATGGTGGAACGGATAATGTGTGGTTCTATGATATGAAGGCTGATGGCTTCAGTCTTGATGATAAGAGAACTGCTGTGTCTGAAAATGATATCCCTGATATCATCAAGAGATTTAAGAATCGTGAGCAGGAAATTGATAGAAAACGTACCGAACAGTCATTTATGGTTCCGAAGCAGGAAATCGTGGATAACGGATATGACTTGTCTATCAACAAGTATAAACAGGTAGAATATGAAAAAATTGAGTATCCTGCAACATCAGAGATTCTGGCTAACATTAAGGCTTTGGATAAAGAAATCGCTAAAGAGATGGAAGAATTGGAGGCGATGCTATGGGACATGCATTAGTGAAATCTCTGCTTATTCCAGAAGTTGTAAATTTGATCAGTCAAAAATGGAATGTTTCACAAGAAAAGGCATTAGATATGTTTTATATGTCAAAGACAGCAGAGAATTTGTCTGATGATGAAACTGGATTGTATGGGCAATTAGCCCTATTCATTTTTGGACTGTATTGTCAAGAGGTGAGAGAAAATGGATAAATTTGGGTTTGACGAGGTAACGAGCAGTGCTGGAGACGTCCAACAGGACGCTGTGGGGATCTTGCTCACCAAAGGCGGCATGATGGACGGAACCGATAGTGCGACAGCACGACATGAGGATGAAGCGAAGCGAAATACGAATGGCACTGCAGATGTGATTGATAGAAAAGGATTTGCGGAGACATATACTGTCGAAGAATGTTGTGAGATACTTGATTCTCAAAGAGTGCCAATCAAAGGTTCTGAAAGAAGTGCAGGAGAATATCCATATTATGGTGCTAATGGAATTCAGGACTATGTAGATGATTACATCTTTGATGATGAACTAGTATTGTTAGCCGAGGATGGTGGTAATTTTGGCTCAAAAATACGACCTATTGCATATAGAGTGTCAGGTAAATGCTGGGTAAATAATCATGCTCATGTTTTGAAACCAAAGAGTATGATAGATGTTGATTATTTATGCTACTCATTGATGTTCTACGATACAAATGGACTTGTTAATGGAGCAACACGACAAAAGTTAACGCAAGCAACAATGCGTAAAATGAAGATTCCAAAGATTACATTGGAAGAGCAGTTGAAGATTGTTGAGAAATTAAAAAAGGTACAAGGTGTCATTACAAAGAAAAGAAAACAATTAGAAGGATTAGATATTCTCATCAAAGCCAGATTTGTTGAGATGTTTGGTGATCCTATTCAAAATGAAAAGAATTGGTCTAGGAGGTCCTTAGAGCAGCTATGTCATTCAATTGTTGATTGTCCGCACTCTACACCAAACTACATTAGTGAAGATACTGGATTTATGTGCATTCGAACATCCGTTGTGAAGAAAAATAAAATTCTATGGGATGAAATCGAATATATCGTTGAAGATGAATTTAATCAGAGAATTCAGAGAAAACGACCTGAAAAAGGAGATATAGTTTATACAAGAGAAGGTGCAATTTTAGGAATTGCAGCTATCATCGATAGAAATTGTAATGTTGCGCTGGGACAAAGATCAATGCTTTTATCTCCGGATTCATCGGTGTGTACTTCTGAGTTCATTTGTACAGCAATGAATAGTGATTCGTTTTTGAGTAATGCATTAAGGGGAATAAGTGGCTCAGCTTCGCCTCATATAAATGTTGGCGATATAAAATCGTTTGAAATGATCGCGCCACCATTAGAACTTCAGCGGAAGTTTTCTGAGTTTAATAGCCAAGTCGACAAATTAAAGGTTGAAGTACAGAAATCACTTGATGAGATGCAAATATTATTTGATAGTTTAATGCAGGAATATTTTGGATAGGTGAGAGTATGAAAATTTTAGGAATTGATGATTCGATTGAACAGGATATTATTTCCATTGCTATCAAAAATGATATAAAGAAGCTGATTCTTTTTGGTTCTAGAGCTCGTGGGGATTTTAAGCGCACGAGTGATATAGATTTAGCCGTAGAAGGTGGAAATATCTCAGCATTTGCAGTACAGGTGGATGAGGAGGTTTCTACCCTTTTGGAATTTGATATCATTAATTTGGATGGGAGAGTACAAAAAGAACTACTAGAATCTATACGAAGAGAGGGAGTTTTGTTATATGAAAAAATATGAAAACTTTTGTAATGCTTATCGCAATCTCAAAGATATTTATAGTTACGAAGAGCCATATAACAATGTCGAGTTGACAGGATTGGTTGGACTATATGAGATTTGCTTTGAGCAAGCATGGAAAATGATGAAAGAAAAACTGACAGAGTCAGGATTTGCCGAAAGTGCAACTGGTTCACCACGAACCATATTAAAGACAGCATATAAGGCGGGAATGATTGTGGATGAACAAAGCTGGCTGGACGCTTTGCAGGCACGAAATAATGTTGCACATGCATATAATGAAGCGGTTGCTTTGGATATTATTCACCAGACGAAGGAGTCGTTTTATGACTTGTTTGGTAAACTAAAAAATGAAATAGAAGAGAACTGGTTATAAATTTTCATTGGAGAAGGATGTTGGTACGGAAGGATGTACCAACATGGAAGAAAAGATTGTAAGAATTGTAAATGCAATGGCGGAGTTTTTAAGCATTGAGCAGCTTAAGAAGCTACAAGAAGTTATAGTGCAGGAATTATCGGAAAATGAACCTCAAAGAGAAAATATTTCAAATGATGAGTATATTACCAGATTCCTAAATGCGAAGCAGATGGAAGGGTGCTCCGATAGGACAATTCAGTATTATCGAGTTACGATAGAACATTTTCTGAAAGACATCAGTAACCCTGTTCGGAAAATTAGTACGGAGCAGATTAGGGATTATCTAGTTAGGTATCAGAAAATTAATAATTGCAGTAAAGTAACGATTGATAATGTGAGAAGAAATATTTCAAGCTTCTTTTCTTGGTTAGAGGAAGAGGATTATATTCTAAAGAGCCCGATGAGAAGGATTCATAAGATTAAGACCAAGACAGTTGTAAAAGAAACTATCTCTGATGAAGCAATAGAAAAATTACGAGATCATTGCACAGAATTACGGGATCTGGCCATCATAGACCTACTTTATTCTACGGGCATCAGGGTGGGAGAATTGGTGAATCTGGATATTTCAGATTTGGATTTGGAGCAACGGGAGTGTATCGTATTTGGCAAAGGCGATAAAGAACGCAAGGTTTATTTTGATGCAAAAGCTAAGATACATTTGCAGCGGTATCTTGATAGTCGATCGGATAATAATCCTGCTTTATTTGTGACATTAGATGCCCCATTCAATCGCCTGAAAATCAGTGGTGTAGAGATAAGAATACGAGAGCTTGGAAGATCCCTTGGACTGAACAAAATACATCCACATAAGTTCAGAAGGACAATGGCAACAAGGGCTATTGATAAGGGAATGCCAATAGAACAGGTGCAGAAGATACTAGGACATTCTCAGATAGATACCACAATGCAATACGCAATTGTAAATCAGACTAATGTGAAGAATTCGCATCAAAAGTATATTGCGTAATTTGTTGAGAATAGTGATTGTTTCCAAAATGGAAAAAGTCACTAAGATAATTGATAGAAAAGGATTTGCGGAGACATATACTGTCGAAGAATGTTGTGAGATACTTGATTCTCAAAGAGTGCCAATCAAAGGTTCTGAAAGAAGTGCAGGAGAATATCCATATTATGGTGCTAATGGAATTCAGGACTATGTAGATGATTACATCTTTGATGATGAACTAGTATTGTTAGCCGAGGATGGTGGTAATTTTGGCTCAAAAATACGACCTATTGCATATAGAGTGTCAGGTAAATGCTGGGTAAATAATCATGCTCATGTTTTGAAACCAAAGAGTATGATAGATGTTGATTATTTATGCTACTCATTGATGTTCTACGATACAAATGGACTTGTTAATGGAGCAACACGACAAAAGTTAACGCAAGCAACAATGCGTAAAATGAAGATTCCAAAGATTACATTGGAAGAGCAGTTGAAGATTGTTGAGAAATTAAAAAAGGTACAAGGTGTCATTACAAAGAAAAGAAAACAATTAGAAGGATTAGATATTCTCATCAAAGCCAGATTTGTTGAGATGTTTGGTGATCCTATTCAAAATGAAAAGAATTGGTCTAGGAGGTCCTTAGAGCAGCTATGTCATTCAATTGTTGATTGTCCGCACTCTACACCAAACTACATTAGTGAAGATACTGGATTTATGTGCATTCGAACATCCGTTGTGAAGAAAAATAAAATTCTATGGGATGAAATCGAATATATCGTTGAAGATGAATTTAATCAGAGAATTCAGAGAAAACGACCTGAAAAAGGAGATATAGTTTATACAAGAGAAGGTGCAATTTTAGGAATTGCAGCTATCATCGATAGAAATTGTAATGTTGCGCTGGGACAAAGATCAATGCTTTTATCTCCGGATTCATCGGTGTGTACTTCTGAGTTCATTTGTACAGCAATGAATAGTGATTCGTTTTTGAGTAATGCATTAAGGGGAATAAGTGGCTCAGCTTCGCCTCATATAAATGTTGGCGATATAAAATCGTTTGAAATGATCGCGCCACCATTAGAACTTCAGCGGAAGTTTTCTGAGTTTAATAGCCAAGTCGACAAATTAAAGGTTGAAGTACAGAGCATCTTCTTGAACTGCGATTCAAGAAGCATCTTTCGCTACGCTCAGTCAATTAAAGGTTGTAAAATAGAAAAATACGAGAGAAGGTGTAGTTTTGACACAAAAAGAGAATGTCATAGAGGCAATGAGAAAAAATGGTGGATATGCTACCTTTCAGCAATTAAATCAGATTGTTGATTTTAGTACATGGAAGACAAAGACACCACAGGCCAGTGTTCGCCAAATTGTACAGGTTAATGATGAATTCTTTCGTATTAAGCCTGGGTTATGGGCATTAACAGAATACAAGGAAGATGTATTAAGGCGATTTGATATTGTGGAAAATAATGCAAGAAGCGAAGAAATCTTCACACACTCCTATTATCAGGGCATTATTGTTGAACTTGGTAATATGCATAACTATAAGACGTATGTACCTAACCAAGATAAGAACAAGAGATTCCTTGAAAAGAAGTTATGTGACATCACAACAGAGTCACAGCTTCCGAACTTTACATACGAAGAGATTACAAAACGTGCTAAGACTGTAGATGTAATATGGTTTAATGAGAGAAGAATGCCTTATAGATTTTATGAGGTTGAACATTCTACGAATATTACCAATTCGCTTGATAAATTTTATGAGTTGCAGGATTTTAGAGCAGATTTTTACATTATTGCAGACGAGAGTCGTAAGTCACAGTTTAATAGTCTAATCGAAAGAAATATTTATAGTAGTATTCGAGATTATGTAAAATTTTTCAGTTACGACCACCTTGTTAATCAGTACACAAAGGAAAGTGAACTGATACAAATGGATAGGCTATAAGAATCAAAGGAGGAGCTGTATGATCACGAATTTTGATTATCTAAAGAATGAATCTAAATTTTCATCTTTTGCATCTGTTGCTATATCCGCAGAAAAAATCATTCTTATGGATCCGGAAGCTAGTATTATTAATAGTCGTAGAGCAATGGAATTTGCCATAAAGTGGATGTACTCTGTTGATAAGGAACTGGAGATGCCTTATCAGGACAATCTGCAGAGCTTGATGAATGCAGAGGATTACAGGCAGATCGTGGGACCAGATCTCTGGAAACGAATGGATTATATTCGCAGGTGCGGCAATAATGTGGCTCACAGCAATAAGAAGCTGGGCAGAGACGAAGCAATGCTTTGCTTGGAGAATCTTTTTATCTATTTGGACTATATTGCCTATTGTTACTCAGATCAGTATGAGGAGAGAACCTTTAATCAAGGGCTGATCACAGAGCGTATTGAGAAGGCTAAGGCTTCAAAAGAGGCTGCTAGTGCGACAAAAGAAGAGCTTGCTAAGGAACAAGAAAAATCAGCCAAACAAGAACTTGATCTGAAAAAGCTGATTGCAGAGAATGCGTCTCTGAAAGAAGAACTGTCAGCTCGTAGACAGGAACAGCAGCAGACTTATGTGCCAAAGCCTCTTGATTTGTCTGAATATAAAACAAGAAAGCTTTACATAGATTCCATGTTAACGGATGCCGGTTGGACAGAAGGCAAAGACTGGATCAATGAAGTAGAGCTTCCGGGTATGCCTAATAAGTCGGAAGTTGGATATGCTGATTACGTTTTATACGATGATATGCACAGACCATTGGCTGTGATTGAGGCGAAGAGAACCTGTGTGGATGTGGCAAAAGGAAGGCAGCAAGCAAAACTATATGCAGATTTATTAGAACAGAAATATAAAAGAAGACCGGTGATTTTTCTTACAAATGGATTTGAAACACATATCATTGATGGACAATATCCTGAGAGAAAATGTTCCGTTATTTATTCAAAGAGAGACTTGGAGAAGTGGTTCAATTTATTGACCATGAGGACAAGTCTTAAGTTCGTTTCTGTAGATAAAAATATTGCAGGCCGTTATTACCAGGAATCTGCCATTAAGGCGGTATGTAACAGCTTCGATGAGAAGAATCGTAGAAAGGCTTTATTGGTTATGGCAACTGGTTCTGGAAAGACAAGAACCGTGATTGCCTTGTGTGATTGTTTATTAAAGGCTGGATGGGTGAAAAACATTTTATTCCTTGCAGACAGAAATTCATTGGTTACACAGGCGAAGCGAAGCTTTGTAAATATGTTGCCGAACCTATCATGTTCAAATCTGGTAGAAGAGAAGGATAATTATAATGCACATTGCATTTTTTCAACTTACCAGACCATGATTAATTGCATTGATACGGTGGGAGACGATGAGGGAAAACTATTTACCTGCGGACATTTTGATCTGGTTATTTGTGACGAAGCACATAGATCCATCTACAATAAATACAAAGACATTTTCACATATTTCGATGCTCCGTTGGTAGGCCTTACTGCAACTCCTAAGGATGAAATTGATAAGAACACTTATGAAGTGTTTGAACTGGAAAACGGTGTGCCAACATATGGCTATGATCTGGCGCAGGCGGTAAAGGATGGTTACCTTGTAGACTATGTATCAGTGGAATCTAAGCTGAAATTCATTGAGCAAGGAATTGTATATGATGAGTTATCAGATGAGGATAAGGAAGCATATGAGGAAACGTTTGAGGGTGAACAGGGTGAGATGCCCGAGGCAATTGCATCTTCTGCGTTAAATACCTGGATCTTTAATGAGGATACTATAAAGCAGGTGTTAAATACATTGATGACGGAAGGTATCAAAATTGATTATGGTCAGAAGATTGGAAAGACAATCGTCTTTGCCAAGAACCATGATCATGCCGAAAAAATACTGGAAGTATTCCATAAAGAATATCCACATCTTCCAGATTATGCAAAGGTTATTGATAATTATATGACCTATGCACAGAGTGCTATTGATGAGTTCTCTGATCCTAAGAAAATGCCACAGATTGCAATCTCAGTAGACATGTTGGATACAGGAATCGATGTGCCGGAAGTATTAAATCTTGTGTTCTTCAAAAAGGTTATGAGTAAGGCAAAATTCTGGCAGATGATTGGACGTGGAACACGACTTTGTCCTGGACTTCTTGATGGTGAAGATAAGCAGAAGTTTTATATATTTGATTTTTGTGGAAACTTTGAGTTCTTTAGAATGAATAAAGGCAAAGCAACCGCAAACATGATTGCACTTCAGGGAGCTATCTTTAATCTAAAGTTCGAAATTTCATATAAGCTTCAGGATATTGATTACCAGATTGATAGATTGATTGCTTACCGCAAGGCGCTAGTGAAGCAGATGAGTGAGAAGGTACAGGAATTACCGAGGGATAATTTTGCAGTCCGACAGCATTTGAAATATGTGGATTTATACGCAACAGAGGCAAATTATCAGGTGCTCACCTACGAGGATACCTTGATAGTGCGAGAAGAGGTTGCTCCACTTATCTTGCCTGATGGTGATGAAGCAAGTGCGGTCCGATTTGATGCACTCATGTATGGAATTGAATTGGCATATCTGATTGGAAAGAAATATACAAGGGCTCGTTCAGATCTGCATAAGAAAGTTGCAGGAATAGCGAGTGTTGCAAACATACCAGAGATCCAGGCCCAATCAGAATTGATTAATAAGATATTGAATACAGATTATGTGGATAATGCAGGAATTAACGAGTTTGAAGAAATCAGAGAAAAGCTTCGTGATCTGATGAAATATATCCCACGAGGCAAAATCAAATATGAGACTAATTTTTCAGACGAACTGCTTTCTGCCACCTGGAAGGAATCTGAACTGGAAAATGATGAGTTGAAGAATTACAAGGCAAAGGCAGAGTACTATATTAGACAACACCAAGATAATGTTGCCATCGCAAAGCTTAAGACGAATCAGCCATTGACTGAGACAGACATTGAAACATTAGAGGAAATTCTTTGGAAAGAAGTTGGAACCAAACAAGATTATGAACATGAGATTGGTACAAAACCACTAGGGGAATTTGTTCGCGAAATCGTAGGGCTTGATATGAATGCGGCAAAGGAAGCATTCTCAGAATACTTGACTAGCACAAGCCTGGATAGCAGACAGATTTACTTTGTGAACCAAATCGTAGAATACATAGTTCATAATGGAATGATGAAAGATCTCTCTGTCTTGCAGGAGTCACCGTTTACAGATCAGGGAAGTGTGGTAGAGATATTTACTGATTTGACGGTGTGGATGGGAATCAGGAAGGTTATAGAGTCGATAAATGCCAATGCGGCAGCGTAAAAAATAATTAACAAAGGATTTCTAATTATTATGTCAAATGATACAGAATTTGATGCTGTTGTTTCATTTTGGTCTGAACGTGGAATGAATGTAAGTAGAGTACCGCGCTCTAATATATCAAACTCAAACCTATAGAAAGTGCCTGTATCTGTTGAAGAGAATGTTGTCAACTCTTCATCAGTAAAAGTGACAGAAAAGATAAGTGGTGTAGATAAAAATGAGCTCTATACCATTATAAACTGTGTTGGAAAAAATGAACCATCATACTAGCAAATAACATAGTAGGCGATAAGAAGTCTATGAGTGCTAAAATCACAAAGCAATATCCAAAGAATGGAACGCAACTTAACAAGATATTCAAGCCATTTTATAAGACACTTGCAAAAATAAAGAAATAACAAGAAAGAGGCCAGAACGATAAAGGATGGCACGATATCGCCTAAGTCGAAGGCAAGTTCTTCTAACTCTGGCAATATAAAGATAAAAATATGAAAAAAGTATTTGACAAAGAGTATTGTGTATGATAGTATAATACACGGTTCGTTGGTCAAGCGGTTAAGACGCCGCCCTCTCAC